>OGDY01000092.1_pt1 | contig 106261 bp, 89 predicted proteins | sample 1570341 | NCBI WGS metagenome assembly OGDY01 (sample SAMEA2581972, study PRJEB24529) | metagenome | biome: Human gut stool | place: China | collected 2011 | reverse complement strand
ATTTTGCTCCATGCTATCCAAGCATTGTTTTAGTCGTTTTGTATCTACTGTTCCCTGAAGAAAAAAATCATCCAACATGAAAATAATATATTTTGATTCAATTTTCTCTAATGTTTCCCGTAATCTTCTGCTCCAAGGAATCTTTTCCCCAGGATGATACATTCTAAAAGTTCTAATATCCAACCCCGGATAATTATATGACTTGCTTTCTGTGTTCAATACAATAGGGCATTCAATATTGGGCCATTCGATAGACAAAATCTTAAAAAAGGCAGGCCATAAGTCTTCATAAGCATCACAACTTGAAACTACAAGGGTACAATCTTTAATGTCTATGCTAATCACCTCATTTTTTATTGATTCTAGTAAAACCTATCAGTTTAGGAAATTTCATTTTCAAAATCCCCTTCACTTTTTCCTTCCACGTAATCGGAAGCTTTATCACTTCAGATACAGGCATCCTAAATTCCTCAAGTGCATTCTGCAGCTCTATCTTCCATTTCTCGCTTTTGTTACTTCTCAGTATGTTTAACAGTTCTTCATAATATTTAAATTTAACAAATCTTGCGAGTGATTTTGTTAAATTTTGATTTATATACGTCAATTGCTCTATTTGCAATCCCAAACGGTCTGTTAACAATCTTGTATCAAACCCCTCTGCGTACTTTGATTTTGAGATGCTACCTTCTCTTATTCTATAATTATACAATGCAATATCTTTAAACACACACCCCCCTGCATTAACAACAGCCTTTGTCGTGTATAATACATCTTCGTATGTTTTTCCTTCTGGAAATATTAGACCTTCTATTATGTCTTTACGAAAAAGTTTGCTCCATACACAATACGTAATTTTATTAGTACTATCAGCACTTACTATTTTTTTAATAAATTCTTCTTCATTGTAGACTATCGGCTGTACATTTTTCCGCGTCACATTTTCACATTCTTCTGAAAATTCTCTGAATGAAATGCAAGAGAATGCCCTGTTATTGTCTACACACAAACTAAGTAATTCCCGAATGAACGATTCTTCCACATAATCGTCTGAATCCACATAACTAATGTACTCTCCGGAAGCAATTTTTAAACCTGTATTTCTTGCCGAAGAGAGTCCACCATTACTTTTATGAATTACTTTTACTCTTGTATCTTTTTTTCCATAAGCATCGCATATCTCACCAGAGAAGTCAGTAGATCCATCATCCACAAGGATGATTTCTATATTTTTATAGTTTTGTCTTAATATGGAATCTACACACTTTTCTATATACTGTTCAACATTATAAACCGGAACAATAATTGTTACTTTGTAACCTTTATTCATGAATTACCTTCTATTTTTTTATATATTTCTATTAATCTTTCATTATTTTTTGTTTGATTGGAAATTTTTTTTTCATTTTTTTGTGCTTCTATGCCATATTGTATTGCTAATTTGGTATTGTCAAATATGTCACTAATATACCTAGCAAGAATAATAGGATCATCATATTGATAAGCCAATCCATCAACTTTATGAGATATTCTATCACTTACGCCACCTACAAACGATGCGATTACCGGCATTCCAAGTACTTTTGCTTCTCCTAAGGAATTCGATTCATTCTCTGTCGAAGATGCAGATATAAATACATTGCTGCGTAAATACCATTGAATCATTTCTTCCTCAGTTTTATTCCCTATAAAGTTGATGCACTCCCCCAAATCATATTTTTTTATCATTTTTCTCAAATACCTTGCATAACTATTCGATTTAAGTTTCCCCATTTTATCACTAATTCTAACGATATCCGAACCCGCTACATTAACTTCTATTTGAGGATATTGATCCTTTATCATTGCCACTGCTTTAAGAACAAAGTGCATCCCTTTCAATGGATAATATGCCTGACTTAAAAAAATACTATACTTTTTACATTTACTATATTCCCAATTGTACCTATAAAATCCGGGACGAATAGTTTCATTGCAAGTCAGATAATTAACTTTAGGATTAATAATAGTAGAGTACGCCCTGTCATAATCTGTTCTTCCAATCACATATTTAGCATTACCAATTGCTTCCGCTTCACATTTACTCCGCTCTGTAAAGTCTTTCTTTTGTCTATAAAGATTATCTCTTTTTATAAAGTCTCTAAGTGTGTAACTCCTTACTGTTTTTTCAGGTATTCCCGCATAATAATGCTCAGCTATTGCAGCACACATTCCTTGTAAATTTATAACGACATTTTGCTGCATTTCCAATTGCTTTGCCGCATCGACACTATATAAAATTTGTGGGAATTCTGTCCCCCACACATGGATAACATCCGGATTAATGCGTGATAAAATTTCCTTATATAAATCTACAATTTCTTTTTTGTTTGCTTTGTATTTTTTTATTTTTTTTATTGCATAATAATCAACATTCCCTATTTCTTCATATATATCTTTTTCTTTTTGATTATTTAAAAAAATAATTGTAAGATCAATATCCTCTTGCTTTACTATATAATCATAGATACTCTCTATCCAAGAAGCCCCCCTCCCAGAAAGGTCATGTTTGTCACAATATTTTTTTGTTGGTCCATTGCATACCCAAACCACTTTCATATTCTATATACCTCTTCTAATGCCAGTTAATTCTATTTTTACCTTGCCAAATGGAACACGCTTAAATCCATATAGCATAAAAATATACATGACCGATGAATAAGTCATTGTTTCACCGCACAATAGCAACATTATAAATGTCAACCAACAGAAACTAACTATTTTTTTCTTATTGGGTAATGCACTGCCTATTCCTCTTAAAAAAAAATATATATAAAGACAACCAAATGATGCCCATAAGTAAGTTACCATATTGGCCCAGCAAAAATACTCTTTAGAAAAATAGCTTAAAACATTATTAAATGCCTGTTCTGACTTTATTGCTCCCGCACCAAAAATTGGGTATTTCATCCCCACTAAAGCACCACATATAATTGAATAATATCGAGAGTTAGATGAAGCTGCGTTAGCCCCTGTTGTGACAATCTTACTAACAAAATATTCTACCAAACCATTATTTATAGCAACCACTCCAACAAATAATACTGCAATAGAAAATATAATTTTCCATTTTATACTATGTTCCTCAAACATCATAAAACAAGCTATTAGAAATACCACCGAAATATATCCTGTAGTAGACCCCGTTAAAAGCGTAGCAACAAAATAAGTCATTATCTTTAAATAGTTCTTCTCGGTTTGAATAAATAAACATTCAGCTAGTCCTAATCCTAAATAAATGCAAAACATTGCTGGTTCTCTGAATATACCATACAATCGAAACTTCCAAGGGACAGCCACATTAGGAACAATTTTTATCAGATTCCAATCTATATCAGGCAATGCACACCATGCGATAGTTGATATTAATGACATCACTGTAAACAAAAAAATAATTTGTTCAAATCTATGAAAAAATTCCTTAAATTCATATTTTTCTTCTATGAATAATGCAATTGACAAAATAACAAACATCGAATAACCTGATAAATCAAAATTAAAAAGCATTGATGCTAAAACTAAAATGAATAGCATAAGCACTATTTTCAGCGTATTCATATCAATTTTACGTTCATATACATTCATAAGTAGCAATATGCCAAATAAAAGTATCTGTGAAATATACATTACTGTCCCATTATGATATGATAACCAGGTATCCTTTGATGAAAACAAAAGCAATATCATAATTACATATGTCCAAATTATCTTTAATTCTCTATTTATCAAACGCTTATTCACTATAATCTCCAACTGTTTATATTATTTTTTTTCATTTCAGCCAAATCATACACACCCTTTACATCAATAAATACTCTAGGTTTTTCTATGCTTCCATATATTTTTTGAATAGCCTCGTATTTCAATTCCCTATATGCCTTATGAGCAACAGCTAAAATAATACAATCTGCATCATGTATTTCTCCTAAAGGCGTAAGTTCTACATTATATTCTCGCTTTGCTTCATTTTTATCTGCCCAATCATCAGTAACAATTGGAGTTATTCCATATTCCTGCAGTCTTTTAATTATATCTGCCACCTTGCTATTTCTGATATCGGGACAATTTTCTTTAAAAGTTAAACCCATTATTACAACTTTTGCTTTCCTTGGTGCCATTCCTGTTTCAACCATTTTCTTCACACAAGTGTCAGCAACAAATCGTCCCATGCCATCATTTACTATTCTACCATTGAGGATTATCTGACTATGGTAACCAAGTTTTTCTGCCTGATAAGTAAAATAGTATGGATCAACCCCTATGCAATGCCCACCTACCAAGCCAGGTCTAAATCCTAATGCATTCCATTTCGTGTTCATTCCATCAACAACTTCATTAGTATCAATATGCATTCTGTCGAAAACCATTGCCAGTTCATTCATAAATGCAATATTTATATCTCGCTGACTATTTTCCACAACTTTTATTGCCTCCGCAGTCTTTATGTTCGAAACCGGATATGTCCCTACTTCTATAACCAGGTCATAAACATCTTTTATATTTTTTAAAGTCTGCTCATCTATTCCAGAAACTATTTTTTTTATATTTTTCAGTACATGTACTTTATCACCAGGATTAATTCTTTCAGGACTATATCCAATTGTAAAGTCTTCCGGGCATTTCATACCAGATGCTTTTTCCAATGTTGGAATACATACATCCTCTGTCACCCCTGGATATACGGTAGATTCATACACAATAATACTTCCTTTTTTCATGTTTCTTCCTACAATCTCAGATGCTGATACTACAGGAGTAAGATCTGGCGTATGATCCTCGTTAACCGGGGTTGGAACAGCTACAATAATAAAAGACGCCTCCGACAATTTCTTCTCATCAGCCGTAAAATCTATCTTACTTTTTTTGATTTCTTCATCTCCGACCTCTTTTGTAGGATCGAAACCTTCTTTATACATCTGAATTTTTTTTTGATTAAGATCAAAACCTATAACATCAATTCCCTTATTGGAAAATCCAACAGCTAAAGGCATACCAACATAACCCATTCCGACAACAGCTATTTTCCCTTTGTGTTCAACTAACATATCTGATACTTTCATCTCATGCTACCTCCTAAATCATTCTATTTATCATTTTTTCTAACTTACGTGCTACAGCATCTATACCATTTCGTTCTAAAATAAATGACTTTGCTTTTTCCCCAAGCCCCTTTTTTTCACCACGCGGAATGTCCAGCACTTTTCTTAATGATTCTTTATAAGAATTCATATCATACCCAGAGAACAGGTAAAGTCTGTCGTAATATATTTCCGGCACCCCTTGTAATTTATTTACCAATGCAGGAGTCCCCGATGTCATATATTCAATCAGTTTTGATGGAAAAGAATACTTTGTATATTCTCCAATATCAGGTCTAGGATTAATTAGTAATTCTGCTGTTTCCTCATATCTAAGCACTATTTCATTATTTACATTCCCCATATATTCTATATTCTTAGATTCCTTTGACTTTTTTTCTATATATTCTTTATCTTCTCCATCTCCAAATATATATAATACTTCATTTTCTTTTGCTATGCTATCAAATGCATCCACTAATTGCCTAACATAATATTTATTGAGTAATCCTCCAGCATAAACGCTTATTTTTTTCTCTGTTGGATAAGGCACTATTTTTTGTTCCCTGGCAATTCCCTCAATAATACAAAATGGTACCTTATTATAATTATAATCCTTATTGGCTTGTTCTGTAAGAAAAATAAGTCCATCTGCTTCTTTAAGATTTTTAATAAAAATCTTTGCATAAATTGTTTTTTTTCCATGTAAAACATCATCTGGAATATCTGTCACTATTAACACTACTTTATCATGTGTATATCTCCTTGCCCTTACTATCCCATATGTCATTGATATGTTGAGAGCATCCGCAATGATTATTTTCTCCCTTCCTCGTAATGTTTTGAAAAAACTAGAACACATAAGTCGAATTCTTCCCATATATCCATGATATTTGATATATTCATATTCTATATTTTCACAATGTTCTTTTGCAATAATCTTTTGACTTGTGTATACCGGAGAGATAATTTTAACTTTGTAATTGACCTGTAATGCTTCTACAAGATTTCTATTAAACTTATGTATTGCATGAGAAACTGTATTTTTTGTATTGATATGTCTTTTTAATTGCTCTCCATATTGCAATCCATAAAAATATACTTGTATATTCGTTTTCAAGTTTGCAACCTCTATTCTATTGAATACTTTTCAACGCCAACGCTTTGTAAGAAAACTTTTTCATTCCTTCTTCTTGTGCTATTTTCATCATACGGTTGTATACATCTTTATCAAGCACCTTTTGAATGGCGTTCTCTATTTCTTCCTCTGTACCTTCTTCCAAATACAAAAGATTTCCATTTAAGTCTAAGTGTTCAAATCCTTTCCAGCGCCTCACTATCATTGGAATCCCCTGACCCGTGACTTGCTCCCAGTATACAGAATGTGTAGCAGGAAACACTGCCAAATTAGCAATAGCAAACAATTTATATGCTTCTATTTCTGTTTTCCATCCCACAAAAATCACATTATCCGATGTTTGTTTATTGATATCATCGAGTAAGTCTTCGGAAACAGAACCAAATACAATCAATTTTACTGGAAGTTTATGAGCCGCTTTCATCAAATTTAAAACTTGCCATTTTGCCCTGTCAATCTTTCCTCCTGTAATGATCACGAAATCTTCTGCCAACACACCATATTGTTCACGTGTAGATTTTTTAATCTGTTCATCATTGGAAAGTTTTACCATTTCATCATCTGCTCCCATAACAAGCAGACAAGTCTTTTCTTTTGGCAATCCATAAATATCCCTCAAAAATTGTACTCTTGCTGGAGAAACCCCATAAAATTTTTCAGCTACATTATATGCTTTCTTAGCATAATACTTCCAGATTATTTTATGTAAAACATTTCTGGATAAAAAACCATGTGCACTGTTTATTGTATCTGCGTGAGAGTCAAAATAAATCTTAACATTCGGGTTGCTTTTCTTATATCTTACCACCTCACCAACGTCAACAAATTGAAACAAATGACAAAATATTATATCCGGATTTATGCTTTCTATAGTTTTGTAGAAATTTTCAAATCTTTTAAACTTAGACGTTATAGGTTTATCTCCCTTTATCCTTAACCTCTTTATAAGTATCCCATTAGAATCAACGTACTCTATATTATTAGATTTATTTATTTTTTTATCAATATCATACTCATACTCAGAAGCAAGTATAAATACTTCATTTCCGTTCTTTTTATGATATTTAGGCAATAAGTTTTCATGATATGTATAGCCATCTGTATAAATTCCATTTACACAGATATTTAATATTTTCTGTCCCATTTCAATATCCTTTAAATATATTCTTCATAATTTTTTTCATTGATATTAATTCTTGGAATAAATCCCCTAAAATCATGCAACACTTTGGTGTTAACTGATATTTTAATTGTTGAAAAAGCCATTTTATATGTTTCAGAATTAATAAGTTTTATATCTTTCCTTGCAACCGCATAATACGATCCATAGGGATATGCAAAATACTCTATTTTTTTTTCAATTATTGCCTCCAAAGGTTGTTTATCCATTTCTTTTTTCGATTCTTCCTTTGAAAGTATTCGCAATAATGCATGCGACCTTGAATGAAACCCTATAGTACATAAAGGTTCTTTTGCCAACATCTGCAGTTGTTCCTTTGTTATATATTCACTCTGTCCTATCAATTCTGTCGAAACAAAAATACAAAATGGGATACCCTCTTTTATAAGGATTGGAAATGCATTACACACAGCATCTTCATATACATCATCAAATGTTATATATATTCTCTTCTTCCGAATATTTTCTTCGAGTCTCTCTATGCTTGCTATTTCAACATTCTGTCGTTTTATTCTTTCCAAGAAATTTTCAAACCCCGTCAACGTGATGGCACAGTTTTCATCTCGCCATGCATTTTTATCATCTGTCACCTGATGAAACATAAACACCTTAGAGTCATTTGTTTGTATTCCATAGTTCATCTCTATTATTTTTTGCCAAAAAGAATAAAAATATCTCTTTATGTTCATATTCACCTCAAATAGTTATAGCCATTCATCCTGGATATAGTCTAGATAAAATCTTGTAATACATTTTTAAATTACTTTTTGCAAGCGTAGACAAAATTTTAACTTTATAATCCGGGAATCCATTTAACCTATTGCACCACTCCATATAGGATATTTCATTAGCAAATTCTTGAAATTCTTCCCATTGCATTGAATTTGTAGCTATACGTAATACGCCTAGCACCCATCGTGGGAGCAACCATTTTTTTACCTCCAGTATTATATCAGGATTGTTTTGAATCTCCATATTCAGTCGTTGATACGCTTTATATGCATCTAATAACTTACTTTTTTTAGCTCCTGTCATTGTCGAGTTGTTTCTTACTACATACAAATAAGTACATCCTTGTATCTCTACAACTTTATTAACTACACTAAGCATATTCCATAAAAAGAAAACATCTTCTGAAAAACGGATCGTCGGAAATTTAAGGTTATTTCTTCTCATCCACTCCAAATTATAAAGTGTACCGGGAACCAATATTTTCTTTTTCCTTGTCAAAAAATCATACTGGATATCATTTCTATTAAATGTTTTTTGAGAAAATCTTTCTTTTTTTTCTTGTATCCTTTCTCCTATTGAAAATCTAAATTTGCCAAATACCACTTCTACATTTTCTTTTTTTGTAGCGTTGACAAGTTCCCCAAGGGCATACACCGGTAGCAAATCATCTGCATCCATAAAAAATACCCATTCGCCACTTGCATTATCAACTCCAAAGTTTCTTGCGACTCCTTGTCCTGAATTAGTCTCTTTAAGTATCAAATAGTTTTTAAACAAATTTTCCCTTAATGTTCTTTCTGCTATATACAACGATTTATCTGTACAACCATCATCAACCAAAATTATTTCATAATCCTTAAAGGTCTGATTCATTATTGAAACTAATGTTGCTTCTATATATTTTTCTACATTGTACACTGGAATAATAATTGAAATCATTTTTTCACCTAATATCTTAATCCAAGTAATCCATTATCTTACTAATCACTTTTTCTTTTTTATAGTTATTATTATAATAGCAAAGCGAATGTTTCATCATTTCTTGCAAATCAATTTTCATCACTTCATGAATCGTTTTCTTTAGTCCCCTGGAATCACCCATTTTGCAAACCCAACCACACTTAGCCTCTTCTATAATTCTTTTTGTTTCGCCGTCTGCTACTGCTATTATTGGCATTCCACATGCCATATAGCTCTGTAGTTTTGCTGGGATAGTCATCTTCCATAATTCATCATCTGCAAATGATATAAAAGCAACATCGCATGCCGATAAAAGCACTGGAATTTTTTCCGCTGGTTGCCTTGCGACAAAAATAAACATCTTTTCCAGTTGCCTGCTCTTAATATCCGAAACTAGCTTTTCCAGATATCGGCCATCTCCGATTATTACAAACTTAATATTTTCATTTTTTAGTAATTCAGCTGTTTGAGGTAATATATCAATTCCCTGAGCAGTTCCGACATTCCCTGTAAATATAATTTTGAAGGAATCGTCATTTGGAATCCCATATGCGGCTGCTGCTTCTTTTGCAATGCTTTTATCTATTGGCTTATAAAATTCTTCCGCATATTGTGGCCAGTAATGAACTTTCTCTCTGTTTACAGCGACCTTACGATTACATATAGCCTCCACAAAGCTTGGACTGGTAGCAAATATTTCATCCGAATTCTTGTAAATATAATCTACCATCTTATCAATTGGCTTTATGATAAGAGGATTTCTGATACCGGTAACTGTTATAACATTTTCAGGCCACAGATCCTGCACATACAGGTAATGCGGCACATGAAGTTTCTTGGCAAAGCTGATCCCCGTCATCACCTGGGTCATGGGCGACACTTCAAATGAAAACACAAGATCAGCCTTAATGTTTTTCATTTTCCCCGCCAGCATACCGGATACCATAAAGGATAGATAATTAGCTATCATTCCAAGAGATCCCGAACCTCTCGGAATCAACGGAATACGATAAATCTCTATTCCATTCCATACTTCATGGCGTTTTTTTGTGATGCCATATCCTTTAAAAGTCTTTCCCATCGGATAGTTGGGTATCCCGGTTACTACTGTTACCTTATATTTCCTTTTTACCCACTCGAGGCACATATCATTGATCCGAAATGTTTCGGGATAAAAGTATTGTGAAACCACTAAAATATGCTTCTTAGGCTTCACGTGTGATCCTCCTTGGAATCAGTACTATTTTCACTTTTTACCGATTCTGTTCTGTCTACGGACTGTTTTAAGCTTATCTTTTGGTAATCTAGACCCGGATATACAGAGATTGCATGTGTATAACAACTATTTCCAAATGCCTTATTTGTCATGCCCCCGATCTTTCCGGGAAGCTTTCCGGTCATTGCAACTGCCGGTTTCAAAGCTTTCATTATCGCAATCTTTTTCCCACTGACTTTTGCAATTTTTTCTACCATTGCTGATGTATTTGTCCATTCTGCATTTTGAGGGATCAATACGGTTGCGTTTTGTTTTATCTGTTCTACCAACATTATCTGACATAGAAATTCACATAAATTTTCAATGTACAGCATAGATCTCTCATTATCCGCCTCGGGAAATACAGGAAGCTTCTTAGCCAGTTTTGCCAGCACAGGATAATTTCCCTTACTTCCTCTTCCGTAGATCATAGGAGGTCTGAGTACAATGACCTTGAAGCTGTCATCTGCTAATTCTCTGACTGCCACATCTGCCTGCAATTTACTATCACCATAGAAGTTAGCCGGAGCCGGAACCGTGTGTTCATCGATCACTTTCTTTTTGCCATACGGTGCAGATTCTCCATACACGATCATGGAAGACATGAAGATGAACTCTTTTACCTTTTCTGTTTTTGCCTTTTGAGCAACTTCTACCGCAAGATCCGTATTTACTGCATAATATTTCTCTTTTGTCTCTTCCGACACATTTCCTACATCTGCATGTGCAATACCTGCGACATGGTAGACAATATCATAGTTGGAAAAATCACATTCTCTCCAGGAATCTCCCACCATGTCCAGTTCGTCTATTTCAAAGTTCTCCGGATAATATTTTTTAGTATAGTCTATAAAAGACTGTCCAATATAAGATCCTGCGCCGGTGATCAGGACTTTTTTCTTTGCCTCTTTATCAACGCAGACAGGTTCTCCGAATCCAATAGTTCCGATCAGCTCTTCTTTTGCTTTTCCGTCCGTATAATTACGCCCGGTTCTCTCCATCGCTCCTGTTCCGCCTTCTACTACCGTATCATCATGTCCTACTTTTGTCACTGTTCCGAGCAGGCATTTCAGATCAAATATGAGAGAGCTGTGCCGTACACCATAGCCATCCAGTACGCTCTTTTGTTCAATGGAGATGGAATCTCTGCCATTGATCTGTGCCCATCCGGTAATGCCCGGCTTATATTCATTTACACCGTACTTGTCTCTCTCTGCGGTCAATACATCCTGATTCCACAGCCCCGGTCTGGGTCCTACCAGCGACAGGGATCCATCCATCACGTTAAACAGCTGTGGAAGCTCATCCAGGGAATGCGCACGCAGGAACTTTCCGATTCTTGTAATATATTGCTCCGGATTTTCCAACATATGAGTAGGGGTATCATGAGGTGTAGACATTTTCATGCTGCGGAACTTGTATACCCGGAAATACTTCTTATTCTGTCCCAGTCTCTTCTGGGTAAAAAATACAGGACCGGGATCATCGATCTTAATGGCAACTGCGATCCCCAACAGCAGCGGAGACAATGCCACAATGCCGCCAAATGACAGCACGATATCCAACCCTCGTTTTACATACTTATCATAAAATGACGGGGTATAGGCGGATGCGCTCACAGGTTCCAAATGTCCTCTGACACCATCCGCATTTTCCGGATCCTCTTCATTTTCTACGAAGATGACTTTCTTGCCTTCAAAGGCATTCTTCGAATCCTCTCTGCACTGCTTTTTCTGCAGCGTAGAAGCAATCTTTACTCCTGTAGCTGTCAATCCGGCGAGTGCTATGATACCATATAGGAATCTCTTCGTTGTCTTTTTCATAATTATCCCCTATTGAATGCCCTGATAGGTCGGTACAATCTCTTTGATATCCTCACGGATCTTGTCCGTCTCGTCATAAGCATCTTTATAGATCTTGTCCAACTGCTTTTGAAATACTTCATCATCGAATTCGATGGGTTTTCCGATATAGATCATTTTATTGGCAGTCTTCTTCAATCCCTCTTCGTTCATGAGAAGTTCTTCGTACATCTTCTCTCCGGGACGTAATCCGGTGAATTTGATCTCGATATCCTCGCCCGGCTTGTATCCGGACAGTTTGATCAGATTCGTCGCCAGGTCTACGATCTTCACCGGCTCTCCCATATCCAGCACGAAGATCTCCCCGCCTCTGGCGTAGGCACCCGCCTGCAGTACCAGAGATACCGCTTCCGGTATGGTCATGAAGTAACGGATAATGTTAGGATCCGTAACGGTGACAGGGCCGCCTTCCGCGATCTGTTTCTTGAACAGAGGAATAACACTGCCGTTACTGCCTAATACATTGCCGAAACGTACTGCCACGAAATTCGTCTGTGACTTGCGGTTCATCATCTGGATCACCATCTCGCACATTCTCTTGGAGGCACCCATGACATTGGTGGGATTCACCGCTTTATCTGTGGAGATCAGCACGAACTTCTCCACACCGTATTTATCTGCTGCCTGTGCGGTACGATAGGTACCGAAGACATTGTTCTTGATCGCCTCATTGGGGCTGGCTTCCATGAGGGGCACGTGCTTATGGGCCGCTGCATGGTAGACAATGTTCGGACGATATCTGCGGAAGATATCCTCGATGCGTTCCGTATTGCGTACAGAAGCGATCAACACTACCAGATCCAGCGTCGGATATTTACGGATCAGTTCCTGTTGGATCGCATAGGCGTTGTTCTCATAGATATCGACAATGATCAGCTGTTTCGGCTGATGACCGGCGATCTGCCGGCACAGCTCGCTGCCGATAGAGCCGCCACCACCGGTGACTAATACGACCTTATCCCTCACATAGTTCAGGACTTCTTCCGTATTGATCTCTATTGGATCTCTTCCTAAGAGGTCTTCGATCTCCACTTCTTTTAATTTTGCCACGGAGACATCTCCGTTGAGTAACTGATACATGCCCGGGAGCGTACGCATCTTACATCCGGTCTCTTTACAGATATCCAGAATTTCTTTTTTCACATGGGTGTTCGCAGAGGGAATGGCGAAGATGATCTCATCCACACTGTACTGCCCTACGGCATCTGCAATTTTATCTCTGCCACCGACGATAGGCACGCCCCGGAGGAATTTACCATGGCATCCCGGATTATCATCGATAATGCATTTGGGATTGAGATTCAGATAGCTGCTGGTCTCGATTTCCTTTAAGATCGCATTTGCCGCTGCTCCGGCACCGATGAGCATGACATTGCTGCCATCCTTTTTCACCCGCAATTCTGCTCTTTTAGAATTGATCAGACGTAAGATCCGATAACTGAACCGGATCACCGTAGTCATTCCGAATAGCAGGAACCAATATAGAACATAGTAGCTTCGGGGCATCTTCTGGTTCAGGATATGGCACAGGATCATCTGTGCTATACTTGCACAGGTAGTAGCGAATACAATATTCAGCAGCTCCGTCGCACTGGCATAGCGCCATACACTTTTGTACAGCTTCCATAATGCGAAGAAGAGTAATGTCAGTATGATATTGTAGACAATAATATTTTCAAATTTGATAAGGTATTCCTGAGGGATTCCCTCAAAACTGAAATCGAAACGAATGTATAATGCGGCAAAGGATGCCACAACGATAGACATAATATCTAACAGGATCAGTGCAAGGATTCTGTTGATGGGTATTTTCAAGAAATTCTGCTTCATCTTCTTACTTCCCTCTCGGTACATATAAAAATGGTCATAATTCATTTTATTGTACCACGTAGGGAAGTAAAAAGCAATTTTCACATAAGAATCCACAAAAAATTAAGATTTCGATCGGTCCTTCACCACATAAAACCGGTCATAGATCGAAGTGATCTCATACTTCTCCGGATCGAACAGCTCTCTCTGTCCGGAATCCACGATATACACTACCCGCTCTCCGGACGCCTCATTGGCCGCTACGGTCTCTGCCGTGACGTTTTCATAATGATAGCGTTCTTTATACGGGCGAAGTTCCACGCCGTCCTGTACGTTGCTGATGCCCTGATAGTAATGTGCATCGATCTGGTGGGTGTACATAGTCAGTATCTCGCCTAAAGTGGCGCCGGCATCGATTCCCTGGGGATCCGGATAGATGTAATAGGCATCGCAATCGATGGTATGTGCATAGTTCAGCGCCTGTATGTAGGGATCGTAGTAATACGTCCGGCTGAGTTCTCCCCAGCTGCCAAAATACATCTGTGCCATCATCAGTGCCATCACACCGTAGGTCGCTGCAATGGGCACGGACAGGAGGTGTGCCTTCCGGATGCAGCGTGCAATGCCGATGCCCCCGATGCTCAGTACCGGATAGAATATGATATTGATACGGTTCACTGTCACATTTTTGGTAAGAATGCCTACCCACAGTCCCATGCCCAGCCATGCCAGCAGTGCGACATAGGGGTAACGTTCCGTTTTTTCCATTCCCCGGAGTCTGCAGAGGATGCTGACCAGTCCGATGACGAAGAACAGATCCGTGATATAGTACACCGGGCCGAATCTCACCATGGTGTTGGTCACGCTCTTGTCCCCGGAGCCCCAGGTGGTGGTAAAGGTCCATACGATATTCTCCCACAGCTGTTTCCAGGAGAAGTTAGCGAACAGAATATCATCACCGCGGTTACTGGACAGGAACGACGGGATCGTAAAAAGCGGTGTCTCGATTCCGGGCTTTCCCAGCAGGGTAAGCAGCATAGATAAAAATTCCGGCAGCACGATCACTAGGTACAGCACAAAGCAGGCTGCCAGCTCCTTCCAATTTACTGCCTGCTGCCTCAGGAGATAAATAGCAACCACCAGTAAAAACAGCGGGACCGAATAGTCCGCAATTCCGTAGGCATAGGAGCACAGTCCGAACATCACCATGGAAAGGTACAATAGCGGTTTCTTTTTTAGTCCGGCGATCAGCAGTACTACCGCGATCAGGAACACATGGGGGAACAGGTTACAGTCAAAGGACCACCGGCTCTGCATATAATGCCAGGGGCTGATGGTTCCCAGGATCAGCACGATCATGCCGGTCCATTTGCCGGCCAGCTGTCTGCCGAAGAGGTACAGTGCCAGCAGTCCCAGGCAGCTGATCACCAGCATCGGCAGTCTCGTGGATACCGTGGAGAATCCCAGGAGCTTAATAAACGGGATCATGCAGTAGGACAGCAGCACGCTCATCTGGCTGCTGACCCACGCCGTAAAATGCACCGGATACCGCATTCCGTAACGGTCTGTACCGTAGTCCGCCAGTGCTTTGGCATCCACGGCCGCCATGGCTTCGTCCTGATGTACGCCGATGGGCGGCGCTCCGAAATGGTATGCCCGGATGACGATAGCCGCCAACAGGAGCAATGCCACCAGCAGCAGCTCTATTTTTTTCGATTCCAATATCTTCTGTTTCCATGGATATTTCAATGAATATTTCAATGAATAAATCCTCCTCATTGCAAACGTTTCACTTTTCTGTGCAGCACCCGGATCCCCTTCGGCGCTATGGCGAACAGTGTATGATAACACTTATTCTTTTTCGTAAGGTAAGGGTTTCTCATGGCGCGCCACCATCCCTTCCGCAGGCTCTTCACGACGCTGCGGTAGAACGCATTGTCCCCGGTCATCTGTGCTATGGGAATATGCAACAGGTAGTCCAGTCTCTGGTATACACCGAACCGGAAGGCGATCTCTGTCAGCTCCGGGTATCTCGCCTCCACCAGCCGCAGTACCATATCCGCGTTATCGATGTTGTCCGCGAACACTCTGGAGAAGCGATTTTTATCTCTGGTGTTACTGTCCGGACGGTAAAATACGTGATAAGTCTGACCCGGAATGCACACGATCCCGGGAACGATGTTCTCCTCGTCCGTCAGCAGCTTCACCAGCAGGTGGAAATCCTCGTTCAGCGCTCCCACCGGGAATTTTCCCTTTGTGAACAGATCCTTTTGCAACAGCTTGGTACAGAAGGAGCAGTCTCCCCAGTGCATTAGCAGCTCTTTTAAGAAATCCTCTGCCGGGATTACCTGTTCTTCGGATACCGGTTCGCAGATGTTCGGCAAGATGTTGCCGTCCTGATCGATCTCATCCCTGCCCACCTGAGCAATGGGCATATGTGTAGTCGCGATCGCCCGGTACAGGCGCTCGTACATATCGGCATCCACATAGTCATCGCTGTCCACGAATCCCACGTATGCTCCGGCGGCCTGCGTCAGTCCGAAGTTCCTCGCAGAAGAGGGACCTCCGTTCTCCTTGTGGAAGACGCGGATACGCGGGTCATTTTCCGCCAGCCGGTTGCACAGCGCCGGGGTGTCATCGGTGGAGCCGTCGTCGATCAACAGGATCTCCAGCTCCGGATAGGTCTGCTTCTGCAGGCTCTCCACGCAGCGGGGCAGATAAGGTATGATATTGTACACCGGCACGATCACACTGATCAGCGGCTGGTTGGTCTCATTACTGTTCACGTTCTGTCCTCTTTATTTCTTTCCGTTAAATATCGATACATCCGTCGCTCCGGGATCACCGGGGCAGGGGAGCAGGGACCATCTGTCCACAGCAGAGGGACAGATGGTGCCGGAAGGCACTGGCCGCCTGCGCACAGGGCTGGCTCTGCTGGTCCTGTGCCGGGATCACCGGCGAGGAATCCCATCTCACGACTCAGTCTGACCAGTCTCTCCGCGGCGGTCCGTGCATTCCATTCCGTCCGGACGGTCCGCTGCGCCGCTTCTCCCAGTCTGCGGCACTCTGCCGGATCCTGCAGCAGCTCTGCAACGTATTCCTGCAGCTGCTGTTCACAGCCGTCGTGATAGAGGATCCCGTTTTCCCTCTGTCGGATCATCCAGGGAGCCGCTCCGATCATATGATCCGCCACGACGGCGCAGCCGCTGTTCATGGCTTCGTTTACTACCGCTCCCCAGCCTTCCTTCCGGTCACTGGTGACGAGGTAGATCTCGGATTCCTCCATGGCAGCCCGGACATCCTCCGGACCGCGGAAGCCTGCGAAGGTGATCTTATCCGTCACGCCAAGCTCTTCTGCCAGGCTGTGTACTTCTTCCTCCAGTTCTCCTCCGCCGATCATCATAATGTGAAAAGGAATCTCTTCCAGATGTTCTTTCAGATAAGCGGCTGTCTTCACTACCAGCTCTGGATGTTTCCAGTCGATCATCCGCGCCGCCCACAGGATGCTTCCTTTTTTCTTGCGTGAAAACGGTTCCCCCGGCGCATACTCTCTGGTCTCGGGGAAATACCCGAACCGTAGCATTTTCTCCGGATAGGCATGAATGATCCCCAGGTCGCAGGGCACATAGGCTCCGGCACACAGGAAGTACACCGGTGCCTTGCGGTATCTGGTGTGGTCTTTATACTTTTGCAGCAGTCCTCTGGGAGAGATGGCTTTCCATTGTCCTTCTTTATACAGCCGCTCGTTGTAGCGGAAGATAGGTTTTCCCGCCGCCAGGCGTTCCCGGATGTAGCTCTCGTCATCGCATCCACCGAAGATCACCACGTCAGCTGTCAGGAGCAGATGCCGCCATTCCGGTCCGCCCGCAGTCTCTTCGTCTGGATTCCTGCCCATGAATGCTTCCGGGCCGCCCGTAGTCGTACCGCCCGGCTGTACATAGCGCACGTACGGTCTCTCCTCGGCCTGCCACCCCATCTTCACCCGTTCTTCTTCCATGGGCTGGGTCTGCAGAAAGCAAAAGCTTCCTTCCAGGAGTTCATACAATACGTCGCAGAAGGACAGCTGATGGTGATTAAAATAATTAGAAACGAATACCACCTGCATTCTCATCCCTGCCTTTCCGCTATCTTTGCATAGATTTCCTGCAATTTTGCAAAATTTTTCTCTTTATCGTGGGTTTTTCTTGCATGTTCTCTTGCATTTTTAGAGTATTCCAACATTTTCTCCGGAGAACTCCACATTTCGATAATAGAATTTTCCATGGATTTTACAATATTTTCCAATTCTGTTGTTTTTAATTCTTTTGAATTGCGCATGTTATTTTTGCTTTCAGCCGCATCTGCCGTATTTCTGCTGATTTCAGCCGTTTCTGTCAGCCGGTGTCCTTCACACCACAGGCCGTCCCTTCCGCCGTCAAACAGGCTGGGGATCCCGCCCACTTCGGTGCTGACGCAGGGTACTCCCAACAGCATGGCTTCGCCCAGGGAGTTCGGCGAATTTTCCAGGGAAGAACAGCACAGGAACAGTTGACTTCGGAGGAATCGTTCCCGCATCTGTTGTTCTGTCAGTTTCCCTGTGAAATGCACGCAGTCTTCCAGCTGCCCCTCCCGGATCAGATCCCGGAGATACTGTCCGTAGGCAGAGATCTTCAGTTTCTGCTTCAGCGTGTGGTATGCCGTCAGATCATTTCCCGCCACATACACCTGCACATCGGGGAATTTCCTGCGGATCCCGGGCAATGCTTTCAGGAGATAATGCAAGCCCTTCAGGGGATAATCTCCCTGACTGACGAAGATGCTGTGGGGTTCACAGTGCTCCGGGTTCCAGCTGCCTTCATAGAAGGAAGCGCGCAGGGTCTCATTCATAGGATAATACTGTGCTTCGGGATTCCACCCGGTGGTCACCTCCCGGTCCCATGCCGTCCTGCCGGTGATATTTCCCGCCAGACCGATGGCTTCTCTCTCCATCACACCTCTGCGGACGAATTTCTCCTGCTGGCTGCGCAGGCTGTCCCGTTTCACCAGATCCCGGAAGGTCACTTTGCGCGTCACACGCTCCGGGAGATCTGCGAAATAGGCTTCCGCACAGAGGCTGCAGATGCCCTGGATCCCCAAAAGGATCCTCTCCGGATGTGGATAGACACGGCAGACCGCCAGCGTATGGGGATATTCCGTACCAAAGCAGTGGATCACATCCGGATCATAATCTTCCGTGATCTTACGCAGTTCTTCCTCCAGCTCCGGCTGGTAACGGTCCGGATGCACGGTATCCTCATGGAAGCCGTAGCATCTGACGAGATATCCACCGCCCCCCTCCGGAGCAGATGCAGCTTCCGTAGCAGAAGTGGCTTCCGCGACACAGGCAGGGTGTTCCCCCTGCACCCGGACTACAAAACTCTGTGGGATCTCTTCCCCCGCGGGAACCGGGAACGCCACTGCCAGCGTCATGCCGGTGTCTTCCCGATCCACGATCTGTGACAGCAGTCCGGACAGCCAGCCTTCCTTATTGGAAGCTTCTCTATGCAATGCCTCGGCGATCACCGGGAGCATGATATTGCAGACCCACAGTACTCTCATAAATCAAATCCTCTTTTAATTAAATATCCAATTCAGGTACGGTAGCAATCTGATCTCCACATCGTACATGCCACGTAACAGCATTACAAAATACAGCAGATATGCCGCGACGACTCCGAAAATGCACAGGTTGCGGAACCATCCCTTTTTTGCATTCCATAACACGCCCGGGATCAGAAAGATCTGGGACTGGATCAGGTAATAGGCCACCCGGGACACCTCCGGGATGAAGGAACCACAGGTATAGAGCACCAGTCCCGCCAGGTTCAGATAGAAATAGTAACGGTTCCTGCGATCATCCCGGATACTGTCCTTCCAATAGATCAGGCACAGGATCAGCACCGCCAGGCATTTTCCGATATTCACATAGGACAACTGGCCGTTGTCGAACATGGAATCCTTATAATAGGGATAAAACTTAAAAATAAGATTCCGATAAAAGCCCTGTCCGAAGATCAGGGATAAGATCAGCAGGAGCCCGACTGCGTAATGCCATTTTTTCAATCGTACCCGCGACAGCAGATCTGCTGCGATATAGGCCGGAATGATCAGCAGCACCGATTTATGGATCGTACATCCCAGCAGCACCCAGAGGATGAACTTGCCATACTCGCCCCGCAGTACATATTTCTGCGCATACATGGCCAGCGCCAGTGCAAAATAATACCGCACGGAGTTCATGCTGTTAAAATAGAAGCCCTGGGTCAGCAGTAAAAACAGGGATAATACGTACCAGTCTGCCTGATCATGCAGTGCTTTCAGGAAGAAAAACACCGTGACCAGCGAAAAAAATCCGAAGATCGGCAGATAGGAGCCCTCACCGAAGATCCAGTGAAACAGCTTCACCAGCCCGACGAAGCCTTTTTCATAGGACACATGGCGTCCCTGGTCGATCAGCTGGAATTTCAGCCAGTAGACCCAGTAGTCACCACCCACCGCAATACGGCAGGCCGAGACTCCCGCCAGGAGGCAGAATACGGCGGTCTCCGCCACCAGGTTCCTCGCCTGCTGACGATCGTACCCCACCGGCGCTCCAGACATCCGCCTGCCCGACAGATATCCTGCCGTATAGGCGCTGTTGCGCACGCAGAAGCCGAAGCCCACCGTTACGAGTGTTAATACAATATATACCAGTGCACTTTTTTCCATGTGGGACCCCCTTCCTGCCTACGATGTCTGTCTAAATTTCCGTCGTGTTTTCTCGCGATGTCCATTGCGGTTCGCGCGTATTCTCCCGCGGTGTCTGCCGCGGTTCAGGCCAAGCCGCGCTTTCCTGCTTCGCGGATGCCGTCCCTCATCCAATGCTTCGCCTGTTTTATTGTCACCTCACTGCACAATGTCCCCTTATGGGCATATAGGAACCGCAGTGCCAGCGGTCCTGCCAGCCTTCCGTACAGATAATGATACAGTACACCGCGGTCATGGAAAAATTTCTCATTGTAGCCATGGAACCAGGTGGAGTCTCCCGCTTCCTCTCTGCCGATGGTCACGGGCGCGGTATAGACCTTATAGCCTTTTTGGATGAATTCTGTCAGGAACAGGCTGTCCTCTCCGTTACTGTATTTCGCTCCGCCGCCGAACAGCAGGGAGAAGGTGCTCCTGGATGCCAGCAGGCTGTCCCTGCGTACCGCAAAGCTCACCGCTCCGTACCGGCCGCAATTATACCAGTGCACTCGTTTCCGCTCCGTGATGTGGTAGGTGCGCCGGGATTCCTCAACTTCGATATTGAAGATGATCATGTCTGCCTGCGGATTTTTCTCAAATTCTGCCAGGATCGCCGTTTCATATCCGTCCTCATACACAATATCTGCATCCGAAAAAAGGCAGATGTCCCCTCTCGCCCGAAGGATGGCTTCATTCCGGCTTCTGCCGATGCCGCGCTCCGGGAAGCGATAGAAACGGATGGTTCGTGCCTCCCCGTTTCCCTGGGATATCTGCATTTCCTCCTGCCCGAGTCTGTCGCACTGGTTGATGATCACCGCATCGGACTGCAGGTTCATATGTTGTACGGTTTCAGGAAGGGAAGCGTTCATTACCGATGCCAGTACTTCTACCTTCATGCCTGCTCTCCTTCTGCCTGGGTAGTCTTTGTATGTTCCATTTCTGTATTTCTCGTATTCATATCGTTATCTGCTGTATCGGAACCAATCATAGGGAGAAAATAATAGCTCTGGATCAGGATCTCATCCGCATTCCATAAAAAGGCTCCGTCCACCTTACAGTCCTGTGCGGTCAGATACTCCAGCACAGCCTCCAACCGCTTACCCACCGTCGCTCCGGCCGGCACTGCCAACAAGACCACATCCGCCGCCCGCAGAGTCTCTGCGCTCTCAGGGCATAGCAGCGGACTGGGAACTGCGATCCATTCTCTGTCGATGGGCTGCACTCTGCCGCTGGTCTGCTCTCTACCGGCGGTCTGCAGCTCACGCAGTTTATCCACGGCCTCCTGTGGATCTGCCTCCGGCAGAGCACCGCAGACGGCGATCTTATGGGCATCCGCTTTCTCCAGCAGATATTTCACATTTTCCGCAAATCCCGTACTTTCCACTGTACCCAGACTGTGTAATCCATACCGTCTGCGGAGGGTGGCCGGGAGCCAGATGCTGTCCCGGGACAGCTCCCATAACAGGAAGATCACCACTACGAAAAACAAGGACAGCACCGCCGCCAGGATCACGGCACGTACAGGACGCACATCCGGCACCACTGCCTCTGCGAGGTCTCCATGATCCAGCACTTTGATCCGCGTGATCTCCGGCATACTCTCTGCGAACTCCCCGCACATGGTCTCTTCCGCGGCATGGGCCAGCGCAATGCTCTCCCCGGGATCCTGTGTCGTAGCCTTCGTCATCGGAATACTGAAATCGGAAGGCAGGGCAGCCGACAAAGCTTCGATCCAGCGGTCTCTGCCCTGTTCCAGCACTGCCGCAGCACCGGTATCTCCGCGCTCTGCCGCTTCCTGCAGATGGGTCTCCACACCATCCAGAAATTCTCCCGTGTGGAGCAGGCTGTTCCAGGTGGCTTCGTTGATATAGTACGCACCGGCCGCATTGGGGTTCTCGACATATTCTACCTTATAAGTGGAAGAAGCCGCATACCCGGGATCGGGCTGCAGCAACACATTTTTGACATAATAACCGCCGCCGAACAGTACTGTACCCAGTATCGTCAGCGCCAGTATTTTCCACAGATTACGGCCCAGCCGCAAGAGCAGCAGCCGCAGATCGAAGGTTTCCTTACCATAGCTTGCTTCCATGAGGCTTCCTCCCATATTGTCATATTCTCATACGTTCAGATCAGTTATCGTCTTTTTCCGCACGGCCGTCATACTCTGCCTTGAAGGCCGTCACCTGTTCGCTCTCGACACCCTCCGTGCTGTCCGGCCAGAACAGTACCTTCAATGTCAGAAGCATCAGCTTCAGATCGAGCCATACAGAATAATTTTCGATATATGTTAAATCCAGTTTTAACTTGTCATACGGAGAGGTGTTGTATTTTCCGTATACCTGGGCGAATCCAGCCAGTCCCGCCTTCACCTTCATACGGAAGGCGAACTCCGGCATGACTTCGGTATACTGGGCAATGATCTCCGGGCGTTCCGGTCTGGGGCCGATGAAGGACATATCTCCCCGCAGGATATTGATCAGCTGGGGCAGCTCGTCCAGACGGCATTTGCGGATCACTTTTCCGATCGGAGTGATGCGGTCGTCATTTTTCTGTGCCAGGCGGGCTACGCCGTCCTTCTCCGCATCGGTGCGCATGCTGCGGAACTTCATGATATAGAACTCTCTCTGACCGATGGTACAGCGCACCTGCTTATACAATACCGGGCCGCCGTCATACAGCTTGATCGCCAGTGCCGTCAGGAGCATCAGCGGAGAGGTGATCACCAGCAGGAGCAGAGAGCAGATCACATCGATGGAACGTTTGATGAACCGCTGCTCCATGCTGAGGGAATACTCTCTGGTCAGCAGGATCGGCGTATCAAATACATGTAATTCCTCGGATCCTACTAAAATAACATCTGATATTTTCGGCATTACATACACACGGATCGACTGCGCATAACAGAATTTCAGTATGGTGTTGCGGTCCTTCTCATTAATATCCCAGATCACGACAGCGGTGATCTCACCGTTCTGATAATCACTCAGAATCTCCCTGCAGAGCTCTGCCGCGCCCTTTCTAATATGTTCACATTTCGTGATCTTGTATTTATCCTTACGGCTTTCGAACTTTTTACAGATATCCGCGATGGGACGATCCCCATGGATCAGCAGGAGTTCTCTGGGCGGGAACGCCGTACGATAGATTTTATTCGCAATATTGGCATAGATGATCACTGCCACGATCTGCAGCACGACCATGAGCAGGAACATATCCGGCGGGAACACACTACGCGCCATCATACACAGCTCGGCATAGATCAGTACATCCGCCATCAGTGTCGCAAACACCTGGGAAAATATGATCTCTGTATTTTTCATATAACCAAGACGCATTCCACCGTAGGTCACGGAGAAAAAGATCAGGATCACACTGTAGATACCGTTCTCCAGCAGGAAACCGCGGTACCAGATCTTCTGCAGCGGATCTACCAGCTGGAACTGGAAGTGGAACTGCCACATGTAGGCAAACAGAGCAATTTCCAGGAACAGGCAGATCGCCGACAGTCCTATATTGATCAATCGCTTGAAGGATTCCCTTCTGCGCAATCTGTTCACATAATAATTACCGTTTGTATTCAACACAAACTCCTCCTATATTCTGCGCTTCACCGCACGTACTGCCCAGAAGCAGAAATGCCAGGCGCTGCTCGGCACAGACATTCCCTCTGCCTTACGATACAGATTCCAGATCCTGCGCAGAGCTTCTAGCTTGTTGGAAGACAGGGATTTCCCCGCTCTCCGATATTTTACCAAATTTTCATCCAAACCACAAGCTACAGTACCCCCGCGCAGTATTCTCCACCATAACGCGGTATCCTCACTCTTGATCTGCGGCATCTGCAGCTCTTCTTTTGACAGCTGTTCCAGGTCGAACATTACCGTACTGGTGAAGATCGTGGTATTTTTCAAGGCTTCCTTATAATTTATGGTCGTCGGTACATGGACTATTTTCCCCATTCCTACGCCGTTCTCGTCGGCGAATTCATATCCTGTGAACACAAAAGCAGCCTTCTGCTCCTTCATAAAAGCAAGCTCCCGCTCCAGCTTCTCCGGTACCCACAGATCGTCCGCATCCAGATAAGCCAGGTAACGTCCCTTTGCCTCATTCACTCCCAGGTTCCGCGCCCTGGCAGCTCCCAGATTCGTGGGATGGGTCAGCAGCCGGATCCGCCGGTCTCCGGTCCGCCGGATATATTCTTCGATGATCTGTCTGCTACGGTCCGGTCCACAGTCTTCTATTAACAGCAGCTCCCAGTTCGTATAGGTCTGGGCCCGCACACAGTCAAGTGTCTCTTCGATATAGTTTTCCGCCCGGTATACCGGTACCACTATACTGATCAAATCCTGTTCCATATTGCAATCCTTCTGTTATCTGAATTCTAGGCCGGTTTTATCCGCCTTCTATCCGATTTCTATCCGATTTCTATCAGGTAATATCCTGCTGTGGTCTTCAGCTCTGTGTCTGTCCCCAGGGTCTCCTGCAATTTTTCCGCGGTATCCTCCGGCAGATCCCCCGGCAGTAAAATGTAGTCTACTCCTGCGGCCGCCGCACTGTCAAGGCAGGTTCTGAAATCAATGGTCCGCTCACCGGTATTTTCCTCCGTGCGGACATACTCCGGCTCCCCGGTCTCCTCCAGATGGTTCATCCACAGATACAGGTCCTCCTGCCAGGTCTCGTAGGTGTCGTACGAATAGCTTCCCAGCGCGGCATCCCAGATGCTTCTCCCATACACGGGATGGATATCGGCACTGTATGCCCTGGCCGCCGCCAGGATCTCCTTCGGAGCCCACAGGCTATATTCCGTCTCTCCGCTCTCTTCCAGGTGATATTCCGACAGCTGCCCAAGCACCTCCCGGGGCTGTTCCACCTGTGTCAGCTGTAAACCGGTCCGGTCCGATACCGGATTCCCGCTCAGGATCACAATTCCTGCCAGGATCAATGTAGCTGCCACATTCCGGATACTTTTTTCTCTCCACAGGGTATACAGGAACTCTGTACATGCCCAGGCGATCAGTGCTGTCTGGGGCACTGCTGCCCAGATCCATACATAGGAATAAAACGCGGTCTGATATTTCATCAGGATCACCGCTGTCACAGGGCAGATGCAGGCCAGCGTGATCAGCACTGCATATAAATAGAACAGCGGCTGCTTCCCACCGTTCCTTGCTGCTTTGCTTTTCCACAGGCAATACCCCAGATAGAGGATAGCTGCCAGCAGCAATGCTGCATATTTCCCATGCTGCGTATAATCGAGCCATCCGTTCGTGGCGGACTTCAGAAGTGTCATCATTCTGCGTCCTCCTCTCCCGGTGCTGTCTTCACAGCCTGTGTTTTCTTATGATCGCTGCGGCTGCACATTGTCCACAGCCACCGTAATGCCACCCATGCCACCGTCACGAGCAGGCACACTCCCGCGCCGTACAGTGTCCAGACCATACAGGCTTCCGCCAGGATACAGAGCACCGCACCGAGATATTTTCTCTCGAACAGGCACAAAAACAGATACGGAAGCAGCACCGCCGCACGGATCGTCACTCCCCGGAAACCTCCGTAGAAAATATCAAATCCGTCCACGCCGGGCATGTAAGTCCCTGCACAGAACAGTATTCCCACTATGATCAGGAAGATATTGCATTTTTCTCTATTATGCTCAAAAAGCACGGCACCCAGCCTGCCGTAAGCCAGGTATCCCATACATAAAGTCAGGCAGGGGATCAGCCGGTATACTACCGTTTCAGGGGCCATACCGCTCCAGCGGCTGATGGTTCCGTACAGAGTAGGCAGGCACAGCAGCTTCAGACGGAAAGACATGCCCTGTGTATACGGTTCCCCCGTGAGGGGATCCACCGTATAGATGCTGTTCTCCTTTAGGAAGGTATTGACGGTCTCCAGCGTCATATCGCCGTCCGTCCACACCCGTTCTCCCGTGAGGATCCATAGCACCTGCAGCAGAATGAAAAATACAAGTACTACTGTCAAAATCTGTTGTCTTCCGCTCGTTTTGCTGTTCTCCGGTGCCGGTTTTCCGATGATGCTGTTTTTATGTGCGATCAGACCGGACAAGATCAATACAAGCACCGCTACGGCGATCTCCGCCAGCAGCAGCTCCGTTACAGCCAAAAAAGACCACCCCAGCAGGCAGCCCGCCAAATGGGCGACTTCCGTCAGCCCGATGATGATCAGACAGCCTCTGATCAGTAAATCCGATATCCGAAAAGTCATGTTTTCTCCCGGTGCCCGCTCCGTGGATCCGGGCAGGCTCTCTATTGCTCTGAATCGTTATCATCTTACCATATTTATCGGGACTTGACAAATATTACGTGGCACGCATGAAAAAGCATAAAAAAGCCGCATACCGTAAATCTCTTCCGGCATGCGGCCCTGTCAGTGTGTAAGAAAGAATACTGCATCGAAACGTTAACTTTCCTAATTTAAAAAGAATAAATTCAATATGTTACATAGCCTTATAATCCAGTCGGATGTTGTCCGCGATACGTGCGATATACTCGCTGTTCGTCGGTCTGTTCCTTCCGCTGGCTGCTGAATATCCGAATATTTTCTCAAATGTCTCCACATTTCCCCGAGTCCAGGATACCTCAATGGCATTCCGGATGGCGCGTTCCACTTTCTGGTCTGTGGTCTTGAAATGTTTTGCGATCGTAGGATACAGAAGTTTGGTAACGCTGCTTACCACTTCCATATCTTTTCCTGACAAAATAATTGCATCACGTAAGTAGTGATAACCCTTCAGATGCGCCGGCACCCCTATCTCCAGCATGATTTTGGTTACATATCTCTCCAGTTCAGAATCTTTTACTGCTACAATATCCAAAACAAGTCCCCCTTTATACTTGTCGAGTATTGCTCTCCTACCGTGACTGACAGAGAAATTGTATCATAGCTGTCGTTTTTTGAAAAGACTTTTTTCCGTTAAAATATAGTTAAGAAAGCAAAAATGTTACATTTACCCCCTGTTTTGTAACAGCAAAATGCTTAGATTTCTTCCTTTACCAGGTAGATCGGTCTGCGTTTTACTTCCATATAGGCTTTCGCCAGATACTGTCCGAGAATACCGGTACAGAAGAACTGGATGCCGCTGGTCATCAGGATAATGCACACCAGGGAAGGCCAGCCGGAGACCGGATCACCGAAGATCAGCTTCCTCACAATGATAAATACGATCATCAGAAAAGCGATCACGCAGAACAGGATCCCGACAAAAGAAGCGATCAGCAGCGGTGCTGTGGAAAAAGCAGTGATCCCGTCTATGGAATATACCAGCAGTTTCCAGAAATTCCACTTGGTCTCTCCCTTGGCACGTTCCACGTTTTCATATTCCAGCCATTTGGTACGGAAACCGACCCAGCCGAAGATTCCCTTGGTAAAACGGTTATACTCCCGCATGGAAAGGATCGCGTCCACCATCTGTCTGGTCATCAGGCGGTAATCTCTGGCACCGTCCATCATCTCGGTATGGGATATCTTCTTCATCAGATGATAAAATCTTCTGGCGAAAAAGCTGCGGATCGGCGGCTCCCCTTTTCTCGTAACGCGGCGTGTAGCCACGGAATCATATCCCTGCCAGATATATTCGAACATTTCCGGCAACAGGGAAGGCGGATCCTGCAGATCCACATCCATCATGACCACATAGTCTCCCCGAGACTTTTCCAGTCCGGCGAACATGGCCGATTCCTTTCCAAAATTCCTGGAGAAGGATATTATATGCACGCGCGGATCCTGCTCGATCAGCTTTTTCACTTCCCGCACAGTACCGTCTTTGGAACCGTCATCGATATACAGCAGCTCCAGTTCTATTTCTTTTTCCTTGAAAAAAGGATCATTCTTCGTCAGTTCCCGGTAAAACAGGGCTACACTTTCCTCTTCATTATAACAGGGCACTATTACACTCAACAGGCTCATTACTGGTCTCCTTAGGCTTTGGTTATAAGAATCCACATGACACTATTATACGTTTCTTTCAACATCATTTCAAGCCATTCTTCCCACATCATTTCAAGCCAGGCACTGTACTTTTTTCTTCTTTTGGATTATACTGAATTTATATATGCCTGTCCTTCCAAATGGGGCGTGGCAGAAACGAGGTTATTTATGACTTTTTTTGAAGAATTTTTCAGTAATCATATTTTTCTGACTGCAGCCTGCGGCTGGTTCGTGGCACAGATCCTGAAGACTCTGATCCATCTGATCATTTCCAAAAAATTCGTGGCGGAGCGTCTGGTGGGCAGCGGTGGAATGCCCAGTTCGCATTCCGCTACCGTATGTGCACTGGTCACTGCGACATGCTACGAATACGGCGCCGGCAGTTTCGAGTTCGCCATCTCTCTGATCCTGGCGATCATCGTGATGTACGATGCCATGGGAGTCCGCCGCGAGACCGGTATTCAGGCACAGGTGCTGAATGATATGATGAAGATCTTCGAGGATATGGGCCGTAGCGAGATTTCCCCTCATGACAAGCTGAAGGAGTTCGTGGGACATACTCCTCTGCAGGTACTCATGGGTGCGCTGTTAGGTATTTTCTGCGGCGTGATCATTTATACTTTTGTGATCTGATCAGGGATAAGGTTTGATGGATTTTTTTGATTGGTAACGCTTTTGGTAAATACCGTATTATGGTCGAGGTGACTTTTACATGATTTCTCATAATAATAAAAAACGGACATGGCACAGAGCCGCCGCGCTTCTGCTGTCCGCCTCTCTGCTGCTGACCGCCTGCGGCGCACAGAACAATAATGATAATATTTTCAGTCCGATCCTGCCGGACAACAGTCCTGCTTCTTCGACGGATCCCGATGACAAGCTTCCGGATCCTGTGACGATCGTGGTGGAAGATGATTCGGTGGCGCCCGCCGAGGGAATGGTGCGCAGTCGTCTCACCAATGAATGGGTGGATGCCGATGTTGCTGCCACGCGCCCTATTGCTGTCATGATCCCCAATGAGGCTGCCGCGATCCCTCAATATAGTCTGTCCGAGGCTTCCATTCTCTATGAAGCAAATGTTGAGAACCGCATGACGCGTATGATGGCAGTCTATGAAGGCTGGGAGGATCTGGACAAGATCGGCAACATCCGGAGTCTGCGTGATTATTATGCCTACTGGGCATTTGAATGGGATGCGTTCCTGGTGCATTTCGGAGGGCCTTTTTTCATCAATGAATTGCTGGCACAGCCGGACACGCAGGATATCGACGGTACCTCCGGCACGGATGAAGGAGCCTTTTTCCGCACCACAGATCGCAACAAGCCTCACAATGCTTATACTTCCGGGGCCGGTCTGCTGCGGGTGATCGACCAAAAAGGCTACAGTCTGGAATATCGTGGGCTGTCCGACGAAGAGCATTTCCGTTTTGCCACGAAGGCTGAACCCAATACGCTCGGGCAGTACGGTTCCAAGGCCAAGGATGCCACTTATATCGATATGTCGGGATGTTACCCTCTGACCAGATGTTATTTTGAATTCAATGAGGATGACGGTCTCTATTATCGTTCCCAGCATCTGTCCGGCAGTACGGACGGACCGCATATCGATGCATTGACCGGCAAGCAGCTGACTTTCAAGAATATTCTGGTACAGAATACCTTTTATGAAGAATTGGGCGAGGGGTACCTGGCATTCCAATGCCACGACACCACGAGAGACGGCTGGTTCTTTACGAACGGCCGGGGGATTCACGTGAATTGGGAGAAGACCTCCGATTACGGTGCCACGAGGTACTACGACGACAATGGTGATGAGATTGTCCTCAATACCGGCAAGACCATGATCTGCATCGTGGAGGACGGCGATTCCTTCACGTTCCATTAGAGATGTAAATTGAGAGTTTACGAAAGTATAGCTGCGCATAGGCATAGTGAGGACAGCGATGGGCGCTTGCGCACAAATCGCTGTCTTTACTTATGCCGTGATGCGGCGAACGCCGCGATATGAAATAAGATTGGCAGCGCCTTTTGCTGACAATCTTATGAATAGCGTGGCTCATTGCGGATGCCATCTGCCACCCGGGGAGATTTGTTTGTATTAAAAACACCATTTTCTGCTAAAAAAATACAAAAACATGAGATTTTGCCATGTAAAAAGCTGTTATTTTCGCTGAGCGTGCAAAATGAAGAAATTCCGTACAAAAATTCCTGATTTAGAAGTTTTTTTGTACGGATTTTGCTATTTTGATGCGATTTTCACCAAAGCAATAGAAAGAGGGTTACGGGGCTGTTTCGCTAACTCCCTGCTTAGTAGGGCAAGCATATTGCTGCCCTGAAAGTGCTTTTAGAAATCCAAGCAGTATTTTTATGGAAGAATTCATGAAAACGTTCTGACAATTACCGCTTCGGCATAGGATGCTTCCATTCCGGCAGTAAATATCAGTCACTATAAAAGAAAATCACTTCAAACTTACTGCTTATACAGCACAAAATAGATTTCAGGCGGTAAAGATCGGAACAGCAAAACCAAAATACCACCCAGGAAGACAACAAAGTCATCCGGGTGGTATTTAACTAACTCTCAATTTACACCATTTCAATAGAAGTAACTTTATATCCCAGCTTCTCCACAGCCTCGCGCAGTTCCTCTTCGGGGATGTCCGCGCCGAGTTTTACGATCGCTTCGCCCTTCTTGAAGCTTGCCTTGGCATTGACCTGGGCCATACCGTTGAGGGCATTCTCAATGCGGTTCTGGCAGTTTGCGCAGGACATTCCTTCGATCTGAAGCTTTTTTGTCGCAACAATAGTGTCTAAGTGTTTCGGCTTGATCTTCACATCGCCGCCTCCGCCGCAGCATCCGCCTTCACCTTTGAAATGCTTTCTGGATCCCAGTAATGCTGCCACGATCACTATGATCAATATTCCACATATCATATAAGTTCCCATATGTTTCGCTCTCCTTGTATAAAAAAAACCGGTGCAGGAAACAGCTCTGTCCATCCAGATTTCCTGCCCCCACACCGGTTTTTTACTTATTTCTAATTTTTTCTAATTTCTAGCATACCTGCTCCGCACACTCGCACGGTCTGATCGTCACGTTTCTCACCCTCTGGTCTACGAGGTATCCACACGACTTGAGTCCCGCCCGGATCACGGAATTCCATTTTTTTGCTGAGAGATGATGTATCGAACCATCATCCAGCTCAATGGTACAGGCATTTTCCATCATGCAATTTTCAGAGTAAGCTACCTTGTACATGTTCTTACGGCTGATAGCACCGATCTCTTCTAACAGGTTGACCATGCGGTATACAGTTGCGACTCCGAGCTTGTCATCCTCTTCCAATGCCCGGTAGAAGATCTCCTTACAGCTGGAGCATTCGTTCTGGAGGATAATATCAATCAGCCGAAGACGCTGTTTTGTAATGCGGCAGCCTTTTTCTTTCAGCTTGGTCAATATGATCTCTCTCTGCATTTTCGTGGTCTGATAGCTTACCTGTTCCTTAGTGTCCACAATGACCTCCGCAGTGGCTGCAATCGCCACCACACTGAATGGATTTTCCATTCTTTTTGTCTTTTATCATTTTGCGGACAATCAATGCAACGACACCGGCCAGTATCGCCAATACAACTACGGTTCCCATAGACTGCCTCCTTACTCTTACTTTAAAATCCTGCGGGTTCCCTTATCGAAGACCCGCAAGTAATGTTACGTTCCTATCTGTTTACTCCCCTCACAGGTATCGGTCTTTGCCTGCAAGCAGTCACGCCAGACACCTGCGAGTGAGCTTAATTATTTATTTTACTTATGCAACCTTCTTGGTGTCAACCTTCAGAGTGGTGCTCTCCTTGTAAGGACGGAAGAGCAGATAAATGAAGCCAATGATCAGAAGGAATGCTACAACAGTTCCAATGCCGAAAGATCCGTTAAGGATCAGGCTGCCGATCTGATATACACACAGGGATACCACGTATGCCAGACCACACTGATATCCGATAGCGATCCAGAACCATCTAGTGTTATTCATCTCACGCTTGATCGCACCCATAGCTGCGAAGCAAGGTGCGCACAGCAGGTTGAATGCCAGGAAAGCATAACCGCTTGCTACGGTGAAGGTAGCGGCCATGTTCGCATATACGGAACCTTCGCCTGCGCTGTAAAGGATACCCATCGTACCTACGATATTCTCCTTTGCTACCAGACCTGTAATAGATGCAACAGTTGCCTGCCAGTTACCGAAGCCCTGAGGAATGAAGATCCATGCCAGACACTGACCGATCTTGCCCAGGATACTCATATCGATCTCATCCTCAGCCAGCATGCGGAAGCCGTCCTCGGTGAATCCGAAATAAGTAGTAAACCATACAACGATGGTGGACAGAAGGATGATGGTACCTGCCTTCTTGATGAAGGACCAGCCACGCTCCCACATGCTGCGCAGTACCGTACCTACGGTAGGCCAATGGTAAGCGGGAAGCTCCATAACGAAAGGAGCGGGATCGCCCTCGAAGATCTTGGTCTTCTTCAGGATAATACCGGAGCAGATGATTGCTGCGATTCCCAGGAAGTATGCGGAAGGAGCAACCCATGCTGCGCCGCCGAAGATAGCACCTGCTACCATGGCGATGAAAGGAAGCTTAGCACCACAAGGGATAAATGTGGTAGTCATAATCGTCATCTTACGGTCTCTGTCGTTCTCGATGGTACGGGAAGCCATGATACCGGGAACACCACATCCGGAACCGATCAGCATAGGAATGAAGGATTTACCGGACAGACCGAACTTACGGAAGATACGGTCCATGATGAAAGCGATACGTGCCATATAACCACAGGACTCCAGGAATGCCAGGAAGATGAACAGTACCAGCATCTGGGGTACGAAACCAAGCACTGCACCGACACCGGCTACAATACCGTCAAGGATCAGTCCTTTCAGCCAGTCAGCACATCCAATTGCATCCAGTCCGGACTCTAACAGTACGGGAATACCGGGTACCCAGATACCGTAGTCTGCGGGATCGGGAGCTTCTGCACCGTCTGCTGCGTATACATCAACTGCCTCTGCCAGCTCAGCACCGGTGTAAGTAACATCCTCTGTTGCCAGAGTCTCTTCATCTTCCAGGGTGTAATCTGCGGTAGCGGATGCATCGATGCCTGCTGCGAACTCCTGAACAGCTGCTACTGCTGCTGCGGGATCGTAGTCTTCAGACTCGCTGTCGATGACTGCTGCCAGAGCTTCATCACCGTCAGCTTCTACGAATGCGTTGATCACATTCATTGCATCATCATACGGCTCGGCTGCTTCTTCATAAGCACCGGTTCCGATGGTGAACAGATGCCAGCCATCACCGAATACGCCATCGTTTGCCCAGTCGGTAGCCCAGGTACCAACGGTGGTAACAGATACATAATATACGATGAACATAACCACTGCGAAGATCGGCAGTGCCAGCCATCTGTTGGTCACGATTTTATCGATCTTATCGGAAGTCGTTAACTTCTGGCCTTCCTTCTTGGTGTAACACTCTTTGATGATAGAGGAGATGTATGTGTATCTCTCGTTAGTGATGATACTCTCTGTGTCATCATCCATAGCAGCTTCCAACTGCTTGATCTCTGCGGATACATCGGGAACGCTCTTCATCTGTGCCTGGATCTTGTCATCCTTCTCTAACAGCTTGATAGCGAAGAATCTCTTCTGTTCCTCGGGAACATCGGTCAGCTTCTTCTCTACGGTCTCGATCACGCTCTCAACCTCAGGTGCGAATTTATGTACCGCAACTGCTGCACTCTTCTTCTGTGCCAGTTCGATCGCTTTTTTGGTAGCGTTCTCGATACCGGTCAGTTTCAGAGCGGAGATCTCAACAACGGGGCAGCCCAGCTTCTCAGCAAGCTTTGCTACGTTGATCTTGTCGCCGTTCTTGTTCACGATATCGATCATGTTGACAGCCATGACAACGGGGATACCCAGTTCCATCAGCTGTGTGCTCAGATATAAGTTTCTCTCAATGTTGGTACCGTCTACCAGGTTCAGGATTGCATCGGGTCTCTCACCGATCAGGTAGTTACGTGCTACCACTTCCTCCAGAGTATACGGAGACAGGGAATAAATACCGGGTAAGTCCATGATGATCACGTCATCACCGTTACCACCGTACTGCTTCTTTAATTTACCTTCCTTTTTCTCAACGGTTACGCCGGGCCAGTTACCTACGAACTGATTGGAACCGGTCAGAGCATTGAAAAGTGTCGTTTTACCGCAGTTAGGGTTACCTGCAAGTGCAATCTTAATTGCCATTTTTCTACCTCTTTCCTCTAAAATCATTTAATAACTATTCAGACCCCATTCGCAAAACGCTCTTTCAGAGCTTCCTTTTTGCTTATGTGATTAGCTTTCACTAATTAGTTCCGGCTAACCTTCCTGTTAAAAAAAAGATCATTTACTCAACGCAAATCATCTCAGCGTCTGCCTTACGAAGAGACAGCTCATAGCCTCTGACTGTTACTTCCACGGGATCTCCCAAAGGAGCAACCTTTCTCACATAGATCTCAACACCTTTGGTAATGCCCATGTCCATGATACGTCTCTTGACAGGACCTTCACCATTCAGTTTGGTTACCTTTACGGTCTGTCCGCAGGGAACTTCCTTCAATGTCTTCATTTTCTCCTCCTATTAGCATCTTTTGGTACAGCTGCCTGCTACACCATGATTTTATTGGCCATATCCTTGCCGATGGCTACTCTGGATTCCTTGATATTCACAATCAGGTTGCCTTCGGTCCGGGACACAACTGTCACTTTACCACCTACTACAAATCCGAGGGTCTCTAAAAACTTCCTCGTCTCCTCTTTGCCGCCGATCCTCTGGATCGTGTTCTCTTCACCGGCACCTACCATACTCAGGGGCATCATACACACTTCCTTCCCTTCAATAGTATTGAACTGCTTGTGGTTTCTCATTAGCTCTTAATGAGATTCATTCTCAATTCACGTGGTTAGTATATACTAACCTTTTTTTACTGTCAACATATTTTTTTGATTTTTTTCATAGAAATCTCATAGGAATTGCTTATTGATATTTTTTCTCAATAGTTACGTTTTTTACTATCCTGTCTATCTTTTTTCAAAAACATAAGCGTAAAAAAAGCTTTACCACACAAATGAATAGCGGTAAAGCTCTTTTTCATTACTATTTTAGGATACGAATATGAGATTCCATATCAAAATCTGTTGTTTTACCATCGTCTGAATAGTACTCATACTGTTTGATCTTTTCTCCGAAGGAATACAACTTTAAATCTTCAAAATTAATATCTTCCACACATTTTCCGCCTTTTGCCACAGGTAGCAGATATCCCTCTCTCAGGAAAACATTCACGGTTCCCATTGGCATATTTACATAGGAAAAACCTTTTTCAAAGATATTACCCTCTTCTATTATTCCATCTTTGAATACGAGTTGCTTCATTCGTTCCGGGAAATATACAACTCTTCCTGTTACATTCTGTTCACAGACCGGTGCGATCATAATATTTTCTCCAACCAGCAATTGATCCTCCACCTGTCTGGCTAAATTATCTTTTCCATAAATGAATGACAGTGGATGAAACATCATCGTATTACGGAGTGCTGCTTTCATATACTCACTATAAATATATGGCAGAAGTTGATACCTGGCTCCAATGACACTTGAAAACTTCGGAATGTGAGAAAAGCGATACACTTCCTGTTTTCTGGTTCCTCTGGCTGAATGGTTCCGAAGCAGCGGTGTAAATACTGCAAATTCTAACCATCGGAGCAACAAATCCTCTGTTGTATCCGCACCAAATCCACCAACATCCGCACCTGTGTATAAAAATCCACACATATTTAAAGATGGCATCATTTTCACATTCATCCTCAGGTGGGACCACCATGCCATATTGTCTCCCTGCCAGATACCGCCATACCGGTGCATTCCGATATAAGATGCTCTGGAAAACAGCAAAATACGTTTTTCCGGCAGGTAGCGTTCAAATGCCTCCGCTGCAGACCTTGTCATATAATATCCGAATAAGTTATGTACCTGATCATGGCGATAATGTTTTCCTTTATAATTGTGATAAAAAGAAGCGTAATCCTCCGGATTATTGGATATTGTACCGATAAGATCTGTCATCTCAAAAAAAGTATTCACATCCAAATTTTTAGTTTTGTACTCTTCCATCTTATCAAATACTTTTTTCAGCCGCTTTTCTGAATAGAAAATAGCCGGTTCATTCATGTCATTCCAAAATCCATCAATTCCCTTATCTATCAGAATTCGATATTTATCTCCAAACCATCTTCTTGCTTCATCATTTAACATATCCGGGAAGCAACATTTTCCGGGCCATACACCTATAACAAAATCCTCTCCGTTTTCATCCTTGCAAAAATAGCCGTTTTCTTTTCCTTCCTCGTAAACATCATAGCCATCTTCTTTCTTTACACCACCATCGATTATTGGCACAAGATGAATATTTTCCTTCTTCATTTCCTCTACAAGATTTTCAAAATCCGCAAAGCTGTCTCTGTTGATTGTAAAATCCTTATAGCGTTCCATATAATCGATATCCAGATAAATACTATCTATGGGAATATCGCGTTTCCTGTATTCTCTTACGACCTCACGCACTTCATCCGCTGTCTCATAACTCCAGCGACTCTGTCCATAACCGAATGCCCATTTGGGGGCAATATAACTTCTTCCTATCATCTCACGGAATTCTCGAACTACATCCTGATAAGTTTGTCCCTCTATCAAATATATTTTATAGTTCTCATTTTCCATTGCGATGCTTAACCGGTCTATATCTGTATAGCCCACATCAAAAGTCACAGTCCCCGGTGTATCTACAAATAACCCGTAAGTTTCACTTACACCGTCTCCCATCATGATAAAATTATGCGCCCCATACAGAGAATTGGTATGCTCACAATGATTAGGATTATCCGAGCAATTACTTACATAGCGCCATCCTCTCTTGTTCATGCCTCGCACATTTTCTCCCAGGCCATACACAATTTCATCCTGCTTTAACAAATAATGAAATACATTTCCTTCTTTTTGGAAAATGTCATCCTTCCAGCTGGTTTCTTTTATTTCTTTGACAACGGCATCCGTTTCTATGGGAGTTCCGAATACATATTTTTTAACCATATTTTCTATTTCCGGCTAGCCCTTCACTCCGCCAGCCATTAATCCTTCCTTAAAGTATTTTTGCGCAAGAGCATATATAACAACGATAGGAATCATAGATAATAAACTACCTGCCATCAGTATATTATATTCCGTTCCATATTGTCCATTTAAACTGTTTAAAGCCAATGTCAAAGTCATTTTATTCTTATCATTCAACATAAGCAACGGCCATAAATAATCATTCCAGCTCTCCATAAACGTGGTGATCGTCAACGTTGCTATTGCCGAACCTGATAACGGTAATACCACTGTCCGATAAATTCTGAATAACCCTGCACCATCAAGTTCTGCTGCTTCTATATAGTCGTTGGGGATTCCTCTCATCTGCTGCACCAGCATAAATACAGCGAAAGCTCTGAATAAGGATGGTAAAATCACGCTTGGATATGTATTGATCAACCCGAGATTGTTCATGATCACAAACAACGGTATCATCGTTACCTGTGTAGGAATCATCATAGATGCCAAGTATAATTTAAATACTGTATTTCCATATGGAAATTGTATCTTTGTAAATGCAAATGCTGCCATTGATGCGGACAAAATGGTAACTGCCGTATAACTACAGGTAATAAAAAAGCTATTTAAAATTGCCCTCAAAAAGGGAAATCGAGAGAAGACCATCCGATAGCTGTCCAACGTTGGATTTTGGGGAATCCATTCTATGGGAATCTGCATCAATGCACCTTTGCTTTTCAAAGAGGTTGAAAGCATCCATAAAAACGGGATCATCACAATAACCGCAATCAGACAGGCTAAAAAGTAATTCCATATTATTTTTAATTTTACATTCCATTTACTATGATTCATAATGCACCCACTTATTTTGTAATTTCATCTGAATTAAAGTTAGTATGAATATAATTACGAACAACAGCCAGGAATACGCAGATGCATACCCCATTTTGAAATACTTAAATCCGTATGTGTAAATTCTCTCTACCATAACCTGTGTAGCCCCATTTGGTCCACCTTCTGTCATAATCTGCACCTGTGGGAATAACTGAAACGCATTAATTAAAGCCATAATAATGCAGAAAAACATCGATGGGCTAAGCAGCGGCAAAGTAATTGAGAAAAACTGTTTCATTTTTCCTGCGCCGTCAACGGTTGCCGCCTCATAGTACCCGGTATCAATTGCTTTCAGGCCTGACAGAAGAAATAATCCGTAAAATCCCATATCTTTCCATACAGATGCAAGAACAATTGCCGGCATTGCCCAAACTTTATCTGTAAGCCATCCGGGACCGGATATCCCAATATATCCCAGCAGTTGGTTCAATATGCCATACTGGGGACTTAACACCCATTTCCAGATCAGACTGGCTGCTACCCACGATGTCAATACCGGAATATAGTACATAATCCGGAATGCGGTGATTCCTTTCATGTTTTTATTCAATATAGATGCAATCAGAAGGGACATTATCAAAACCATCGGAATATACAGTACAATATAATAACAGGTATGTCCCAAAACCTTCCAAAATTCTGATGTTCCGAGTATCTGCTTATAGTTATCCAAAAATACAAAATTACTTGCCAGTGTCTTGTAAGATAATTTATCCAGTCCATTCCAGTTTGTAAAACTGATGGCTATAGAAATTATAATTGGCAAAAAGCTAAAAACAATCATCCCAAGAAAGCTGGGAAGCATAAATGGTATGGCGTTTTTCAAAGCTCTTTTCTGTCTTTTTTTGCTCATATTTTTTCCTGTCATTTTCAGGATCACTGTCGCATGGCTTACGCCATACGACAGTTTCCTAATTTATAATTTGATTTCTACTGTAACTTAATCTGTGCAGTACACTCTTCCTGGGCCTGATCCAGTGCTTCCTTTACCGTGATTTCACCACTTGCTGCAAGGCTTAATTTATTGGTAATGATATCGGACATTAATGAATAATCTTCAATAATCGGAGCTACTGTCAGGTAATTCAGGGAATCAAATACTGCCTGACGATTCTCGGGAGGGGTCAGCTTCAAATATCCGGAAAGAACATCCTCATTATTGATTGCAGGAAGATCCCAACCTGCATCAATTCTCATCTGTGCTGCAGTATCACTGGATGCAAGCCAGTTGATCCAGGTTGCAGCGGCTTCCTTTTTATCGCTATCCGCATTCACTACAAGCGCATTACTGAAGAAATGTGTTGCTTTCTGTGTTCCACCCGGCTCTACACAAATATCCCAGTTAAAGTCACACGCATCTGCAAATGTATTAAATGCCCAGATACCGGTAGGAATCATTCCAAGTCTTCCACTTTCAAACAGGTCCCAGTCACCCATTCCTCCCATCTGTGCTTCTGTGGGCTGCACATTTGTCTCAGTCACTTTACTGATCATCATTGTAGCGGCTTTCAGATTTTCCTCAGAATTAATTGTGAACTCTGTTTTGTCCTCATTCAAAACTCCACCGCCATACTGCGCAGCTACTTTGAAGAATTCATTAAAGGTGATCGGCTGATAAATGCCATAGATATCGTCACCTAATGCACTGATCTTCTCACACGCTTCCATCGCATCATCCCAGGTCCAATCATCTGTAGGATAAGCAATTCCAGCCTTATCAAATAAATCTTTATTATAAATAAGTACTACATTAGAGAAATTTCCGGGTACACCATACTGCTTACCATCTACGGAAAATGCGTTTAATGCGGTTGTATTATAGCCGCTGGTATCAATTCCTGTAAGCTCAGCCAGAACTCCTTTATTCGCATATGCTGCAAAATTCTCAATGTTCAGTTCATAGCAATCAGGCGCTGTTCCACCGGCTACTCTTGTCTGCATCTGTGTAAAATAGTCGTCATATCCAATCGTTTCAATGTTAACTGTTATATTGGGATATTCTTCGTGGAATGCATCATACATTTTCTGAAGTGTTTCTTCATTACCACCAGAGGCATTAAAATTAGCATACGTAATTTCTGCCGTTTCTTCCGCTACTTCGGTGTTGGCAAGATCAACAGTCTCCTGCTTACTTTCTGTTGCTGTTGCAGTTCCTTCCGCAGTATTATCATCTGTGCTTCCGCAGCCTGTAAGTAAAGAGGTTGCCAATACTCCGGTTAATAAAAGTGACATTAATTTTTTTCTCATAAATGTATCCTCTCCTTTTCATAATTTAAACGGTTAACCTCGCATATTTTTACTGTATGAACTCAAAAATGATATTTTGTTCTGTCTCCCCCTTTACTGTTATATTTTTTCCCTTCCAGGTAATATCTATCTGATCGGAAAGAATAGAATCCTTGCCTTCCTTTCCGTAGAGGAAAATCTTATTTTTCCCACCCTGTTCCATTTGAATTGTTGTCCCGGACTTTACATAAACCGGCAATTTGGTCTCAGGATCTGAATCTATCCATTTTTCTCCTTCATAGCACTTATTTGTAAAGAAATCAAACCATTGTCCTTCCGGCAGATACACCTTTCTGGATGTCTGATTTTCTTCCATAATGGGAGCCACCAGCATACTATTTCCAAACAGGTATTCATCTTCTAAGTTAATTACATTGCTGTCTTCCTGAAAATCATATACCAAGGGGCGCATCATGGGTTTACTTTCTCTTACTGCAATTTGCGCCGTTTGATAAATGTAGGGAATAAGTTCTTCCCTAAGTGTATGCCAGTAACGCATCTCATCAATAAATTCCGGCTGTCCGTATGCCAAGGCTACATTCCATGGACTTCTTTCATTATTTCCATCACTTCCCGGCATCAATTCCCTGAACTGACCGCCATCCGGTTCCGAATGCCACTGCATTATGGGAGAAAATACTGCCATCTGCGTAGATCTTCTGTATAAATCAATACTCGGAAGCGGTCCTGCAAATCCACCAATATCAAAACTCCAAAAAAGAATACCACTCATGGCTGCGGAAAGGGCTGCCCGCAAGACATTCTTTAATTCCTCATTGGTTGACTGATGGTCTCCTGCCCATAAAATAGGAGTTCCTGAAGCTCCTGCATATCCTGCCCGGCTAAACAGTACTTGTTCTTCCGATATTTCATTACTGTATGCATTCACATAATCCTGACAATACTGATTCTTGCCTTCTGCTCCGCTTGTTCCATCCGAAAAATTCACTTCTTCGGAATATATGAACTCTCCACCGTCCGTCTTGAATCCGTCCACGCCAATATCTGACAGGTATTTTCTTTTTTGAAACCAAAACTTCTTCGTTTCTTCATTTGTGAAATCCGGAAGATAAGAGCCTTCAAACCAATTGCCCGTCGGTATCTCGTAAGGCGTTCCTGCTTTATTCATTACAAGCAGTCCATGCTCCAGTGCATATTCCTTGTCCATGTCAAGCTGTTCCGATACTCTTCCCGGTTCCATTCCTTTAAAAACAGGAATTTGCCAAAGCACTAGCTTTTTCCCTTTTTCATGAAGCCTCTCGATCATGCGTTTCGGGTTTTTCCAGTATTTACTATTGCTAAAATCAAAATCATCATAGGAAAAACCTTCTGCCGACCTCTTCGGTGAATAGGTAGCTCCGTTCCAAATATAGAAAGTTGCTTCATCACTCCATGCTTCCAGGACAATAACACTGGCCGGAAAATGATATTTTTCCAATTCCTCCAGCAATCTGTCTACATCTGCTTCAGAATTCCAGTGATTGGCTGATGCCCATATTCCAAATGCATAACGGGGTGGTATCTGCGGTCTTTTAAACAAACCGGTATAATCACGAATAACCTCACCTATTGTACCCGTAAATACATAGACTTTGGATTCGCTCGGTATCTGACATCGAATTGCATGATCAAGCGTGATTGTCGTTTTCTTCTTTGTCTCAATGTAAATACCCAGTCCCGAATCTGTCACGAAAAAAGGAGTCACGCAGTAACTGATATTTCCCTGATTACAGAATTTTTCTATAACCTGTGTCTCTACTGTCTTTCCTTTCTGATTCACTGCATCGAATTTCTCGCCCAGACCATATACACCTTTATAATCCACATTAATGATTAATTTTGTACCTTCTTTGCGTTCTATCTCTGCATAGGAGTCATTTGCCAGTAATATTTTTTTATGATATTCCTGATCTTTTATCGTTTCTAAAATCATAATATCTCCGTTCTTTTTCTTACACTTTGCCTTTCAATTAGTTTTACAGGAAATACTTCTTCCACTTTTTCCATCTGGGGATTTTCAATGTTCTCGATCAATATTTCAACAGCTCTTTCTCCCTTAGCTGAAATAGGTTGTTTTACCGTAGTGAGCCCGGGCGTCGTATACTTGGAAATATCCAGATCATCAAATCCGATGATGGATATATCTTCAGGCACCTGAACACCCTGTTCATAAAACCCCTTCATCAGCCCAATTGCGAGGACATCCGCTGTCGCTACCACTGCTGTAATATCTGCCTTATTATCTACGAACCATTTTGCAGCATTTACTCCGCTTTCATAATCAACCGTCGCTTCATAAAGATTTTCTTTTTGAAATTCCAGTCCATTTTGTTCAATCGCTTTCAGGAAACCTTTATATCGCTTCTGCATAACACCATCTTCCTGAAGATGTCCTGTCACCAATGCAATTTTTTTATGTCCCTGCCGAATCACAAATTCTGTAGCCAGATTAGAGCAATTCTCATCATCAATTCTTAGTTTATGAAAATAGTCATATTTACAATAACTATCAATTAACACTACCGGTACATCCAATGTTTTTAATTCACTAAAAAACTGATTCTGATAAGTACCAATAATAATAACTCCAGCCAAATTTCGTTCCTGGATCAGCTGAAGATAATCTTCAGTTACATCGGTAGCTGAGATAATTACATGGTATCCTCTCTGTCTTGCAGCATACTCTATGCTACCCAGTAATTCACTGTAAAAAATATTATGAAACATCAGCTTACTGCCGGGCTCTGTCTGTGGAACGACTACTCCCAACAATTTAGTATCTTTTACAGTTAATCCTCGTGCATTCAAATCCGGCACGAATCCTAGCTCATCGATTACTGTCAGAATCTTTTGTTTCGTTTCTTCGGATACTTTTTTCTTTCCGTTTAATACATAGGACACTGTCGCTACTGATACGTTTGATGCTGCTGCAACATCCCTGATGGTTACTCTGTTTTTCATACTTTCTCTTTTCATACAGTTTTAATATGTTTTGTTAACCGGTTAACTATATTATATTCTCCTATTTTTGAATGTCAATTATTTTTATTTAAAATAATATTTTTTAGATAAAATAAACAAACATTACGTATCGTTTTTATAGATTTTTAACGTTGCTTCTTCAAAGTAATTCATAATACTTTTTTTCTCTTCTTTATTGATATTTTTTCTCATTAAGTTGAAATCTTGCATTTCCTACCCTTTTCTGCTATTCTTATTGTAATGCCTGCGGATGGTTAAGTTTCCACATGTAAAGCAGGTATTTCGGTTCAAAATGCTATGTATGGGAAGGGTATGGTCATTACATGAAAATACAGGAATCTGCTGAGAATTATCTGGAAACGATCTTAGTGCTGAAGAAAAAGAACGGCGTTGTCCGTTCCATTGATATTGCCAACGATCTGGGTGTGTCCAAGCCCAGCGTCAGTGTCGCTATGAAGAATCTCCGCAATGGGGAATATATTGAAATGGACAAGGAAGGCTACATCACCCTGCTGGATAAGGGGCGAGAAATCGCAGAGAAAATCTATGAACGTCACACATTCCTTACGGACTGGCTGACTTCCATCGGTGTAGATCCCACCGTGGCTGCTGAGGATGCCTGCCGGATCGAGCATGTGATCAGCGCAGAGACTTTCTCCGCCATGAAAAAGACATTGAAGACGAAATAGAACTCACAGTGAATCATTGCATGTTATTTGAACGCAAGAACTCCCGGTGCGATATTGCTCCGGGAGTTTTGTTATTATCATAAGCTCATTACCTGCGCTCATTAAATCTTAATTGTCACCCATTTTCCCTGTCGGAACCGAATCGACGCGAACAGGAATCTGGATACCTGATCCGCCAGAATGCCCATCCAGATACCGGTCATTCCCAGTCCCAGAGTAAACCCGAAAATATAGGATGCCGCCGTACGGATCAGAGTAACGCTGATCGTAGAAGCCACTGCCGTGTATGCCGTATCTCCCGCACCGCGCAGGCAGCCCATGTAGATGACCTGAGACACCTGGAACAGAACAATAATACAAATACAATGAATAATATTCACACCGTATGCAATAATATTTTCCTCTCTAAAGAACATCCGGTAGATGGTCTCTCCACCGAAGAAATAGATAACCGCCAGTGCGACAGAGATTCCCAGACCAATACGTCTACAGATGGCTCCGTAGCTTTTCGCTTTCTCCGGATCACGTTCTCCCAGACTCCGGCCGATCAACGCTACCGCCGCTACCTGCATACCGTCACCGAATGAAAACGTCAGACCGAGGATATTCATGCCTACCTGATGTGCCGCCATGGCTTCCGTACCCATTTTCGCAGCCATCATAGCAGTCGACATGAATCCGATACGCATCAATACCTGCTCAATAAACACGGAATAGCCGACTTTGATGATCTCCAGCAGCGGTTCCATCCGCAGTCTGATGTGATGCTCGATCATGTACGGAATACTGATAAATCCGTCTTTCGGGCAGATCGAGATGATGCTCATCACGCATGCCACTATCGTACCGAATACCGTGGCAATGGCGGCTCCGGTAATCCCCAGTGCCGGAAATCCGAAATGTCCGTTGATCAATAGGTAGTTGCCGCAGATATTCACCAGATTGGAGATCAGATTCGTCCTAAGAGCGATCATCGTATTGCCCGCGCCGCGCTGTGCCGCATTGATTCCCATGGACAATACGTTGAAGATCATGCCACCCATGATGATCCGGTAGTATCTCGCCGCCATGGCATGCGTGTCCTCACTCGATCCGCAGAATTCAATGATCTGATCCGCGAAGCCCACCGTCAGAGCACTGATGATCACCGCTGCCACAATGCAAAAACAGATCGTCATCACCAGAATCTCGTTGGCCGCCTGCTGCCTCTTCTCTCCAAAACGTCTCGCCACTAGGGCGGAGATTGCTACATTCGCTGCGATGAACAGTGCCAGCCCCAGGAATTTCGGCTGTGTGGTCAGACCTACCGCTGCCACCGCATTGGCTCCGAGCGTACTCACCATAAAAGTATCCACCATGCCTGCCAGTGCGATAAAAAAGGATTCACAGACCGCCGGCCACGCCAGCCGGATCGCTTCTTTTGTCAGGGAACCCTGTGTGTGTTCTGTGTCCATATCTATGTTACCTATTACCTTTTCTTGTATATTTCCTGTTTCTGATAGTCATAATGCTTTATTACAATCTTAATCATACACCAAAACCTCCGTTTGCCGATAGTCCCAAATTTTTGTCCTCATTTTATAGCTAGACACATAATTTTTGTCTCATTTTCATACAATACTAATCAGACCATACACGGATATTGACACATGCAAAATCGTATTTTCAAAGGAGGCTCCCATGCAACTCTCCGACAAATTTCACAATATTCACTGGAAAAACCTCATCACTGCCGTTGCCATCCCTCTGGCGGTAGGCGGACTCTCCGCCTGGATCACCAAAGACGGTATGAAAGCCTTTGAAACAGTGAATCAGCCTCCCCTGACGCCGCCCATGTGGCTCTTCCCGGTGGTGTGGAGCATCCTGTTCGTCCTCATGGGAATCGCCTCTTATCTCGTTGTCATGCAAAAAGGTGAGGACACAAAAGCCCTCACCCTGTATACCGTACAGCTTATTTTTAATTTTTTCTGGTCCATCTGGTTCTTCAACCTGGGATGGTATCTTTTCGCCTTTTTGTGGCTGGTCGCTCTGTGGATCCTGATCATCGCCACTACCGTTGCCTTTTACCGCATCTCAAAGCCTGCCGCATGGCTGATGCTGCCTTATCTGGTGTGGGTTGCGTTCGCGGGGTATCTGAATCTGGGGGTGTGGTGGCTGAACCGGTGATGATACATGTTGTCAATCACCCTTTTACCGCCCCTGTCATTCCCTGTACAAAGCTCTTCTGTAATGCAAAGAACACTACTAATGTTGGCAAAGTCGAAATCAGAACAGCCAACATCAGCATTCCGTAATCAATATAATGTCCGGTGATCATATTAGAAATCATCATAGGCAATGTCTGTGCGCTGTTATCTGACATGATCAATCTTGCCCACATATAATTGTTCCATGCATTCATAAACGTAATGGTAGCACCTGCCGCATAGGTAGCGCCCATGGTAGGTACATACATTTTGAAAAAGATTCCCGTCTCGTTTTCCCCATCAATTCGCGCTGCTTCAATAATCTCTTTTGGAAAATTTTTGCTGTTCTGTCGAAAAAGCATAATCAGAAACACCGTGGAAACAGAGGGCAAGATAAAGCCCAAGGTACTGTTGAGCAGTCCTGTTCTTGCATAAGCCTGATAAAGAGGAATGATCGTTGCCACAAATGGTACCATCATGGTCAACATTAACAGGCCGAACAATTTGTCCTTAAATCGATCATGGAAAATTTCAAATCCGTAACCTGCAATAGAACATACAATCATTGCCACAACTGTAGTTACCACAGAATATTTTACACTGTTTAAGCAAGTACGCCCTACATCATAATTTTCTGTCAGTGTTTTCCAATTTTCCAGCAAATGGCTTCCCGGAGTCAACACACCACTTACAATATCCACACTGGAATTCGTTGCAGCAATAACCACCCAGATCAGAGGAAATACACAAAACAGACTAAACAGAATCAATATAGCATTCTTAACGCCTCTTCCGATCCAATATTTTGTCTTATTCACGCCTGTCACCTGCTTTCATCTGAATCATTGTCAGTGATCCCACTACAATCAATACGATTACAGAAAGAGCACATGCATAACCGAAGTTGGGAACACCACCAAACGCAAGACTGTATATATAATGCGCAATGGGCATAGTTGCATTGCCGGGTCCGCCATTCGTAAGATTGACAGACTCATCATATACCTGAATAGCAGCATTCACAGACATTACCAGGGTAAACACCAATGTAGGTTTTAACAACGGTACCGTTATCTTGAAAAATCTTTGTAGTGCCGTAGCTCCGTCCACCTTTGCTGCTTCGTACAGACTAATGTCAATTGATTGCAGTGCCGCCAGATAAAAGATCATCTGATAGCCCAGATTTTTCCATACACGGATCATCATCAATATGATTTTTGCACTGACCGGTCTTCCGAGAAAATTATATCCTGTTTCTAAAATTCCCAACTGAATCAACACAGAATTCACAAATCCATCTGTTGCAAACAAAGATCGAAAGATCACGGCAGATGCTACCATAGATACTGCTGCCGGCACAAAAATACATGTTCTGTAGATTCCTTTCAGCTTTAACTTGGGATCATTCAAAAGAACCGCCAGAATCAATGCCAGCACAATAATAAGGGGCACGGTAACAACCACATATTCCAATGTCACCATTAACGCATCCTTACATTTGCTGTCTTCCAGAATCCTTGCATAATTTATAAATCCGGCAAATCTCATATTCCCTGTCTTTCCTGTTTGGAAAGACATCAGAATTGCCTTGATGATCGGTATGAAATTCATAAGAAATATTAGAATTACGGCGGGCGTCAGAAACGCCCAGCCGGTCATATTTTGTTTTTCTCTGACAGAAAATTTCATAGATTACTGCTCCATTTCAAAAGAAACTGTTTCTTCTGCTTTCTTTAACTCTTCTATAATATCTTTGCCGGAATAAGCTGCATTGGTAATTGCTGTACATACCGCATTTCTGGAAGAAGAATCATAGGCACTAATCACACTGGAAGGCACTTTAGCCGTGTAATCCACAATCATGGAATAAATCGGCTGATCACTGAAATAAGCTACGGGCTGCTTATAAGTGTCAGAATTACCTGCGGGAATCCATGTAGCAATAGCTACTGTAGGAAGAATTTCATCATACAGTTCAGTGCTTCCAGCAAATGTGGAATTGAAGAAATCGACTGCTAAATCCACATTTTTGCAAGCTGAGGTGATAGTCCATGTAGAACCACCCTGGCTGGAATAATTTGTTGCACCTTCCACACCATCCACACTGGGAATGTTTGTAATTTCCCATAATCCACTCTGGTCTTCCGCCATCTGAATACTGGACATAATCCAGCAACCGTTCATAGCACCTGCCACGTTACCGTTATTGATATTTCCGATATAGGTATCCCAACCGATTTCTTCCTGGAATACACCCTTGTCCAACATCTCAAGATATATCTGACTGATTTTCTGAATCTTCTCATTATTTGCAATGTTCAGGTTGCCTGCTTCATCAAAATAACCGCCTCCGCAGGATTTCAACATTACAGAAAATTGATTGTATGCTCCCAGTCCATTCAATAAAGATTTTCCTGTTTTTTCTTTTACTACAACTGCCTTTTCAATCCATTCACTCCAAGTAATATCTGTGAAATCATCAATGGTATATCCCGCATCTGCAAGAATATCCGTACGATACGCTGCAATTGCCGCTCCGGAATCAAAAGGAATTCCATAATTTCTGCCATCCACCACAGAGCATGCAACCTTTGCCTCTGCAAAAGAAGAAAAATCAATTCCTACATCTGTCAGATCCATCAATACACCTTGAAAGGAAGACGCTGCCTGCGCAACCAGTGCATCATCAAACAAGATAATATCCGGTAATACTTCCTCCGTATTACCTGCCGCAGTAGCTGTTGCGAGCTTCTGATAGATATCTGACTGGGAAATCTCTACAACTTCCAATTCAAAATTGGGATGATCTTTTTTATAAATATCTGCTGCGGTATTCACTGCATTAATATTAAAAGCCGGATCCCAACACCATACAGTCAGCTTTCCTTCCAGTACAGGAGTCTCCTGTGCAACAGTTTCCTCAGTTGTTTTGCTTTCTTCAGGAACAGATGTCTGCGCATCCTGCGTGTCTCCGCATCCGGTCAATATACCGGCCGCCATTGCAACGGTCATAACTAAAGCCAATAATTTTTTCTTCACTTTCTTATCCTCCCTGTTGTCTGTAATTTTTATAGGCGCTCAACGCTTTTGTATAATGCAATTTCTTTTTTTCCACCAGATTGGCAGCTCCCAGCGGATACCCGTCCGGTACAGCAGCTCTGTTTACTTCCGGTTCCCAATAAATCATCCCTTTTAATGCATGATTTTCTACGCTGTCTGTTAATTCCAAAGTATCGAAAAGCAAACGATATGTTTCCTCTTCCTCACTGTCAACACCACCAATCTCACTTAGCACAATATCTTTGCCATAAAGTCGATGTATCTCATTTAATACTTTCAAGAATTCCTGCGGTTTGTGTTTTTCCCGAAACCATGCCGGATAGTATGATAAGCCAATCATATCGGTTTTCCCCTGATATCGGAAGTACACATCAAAAAACTCTGTGACATATTCCAAAATATGTCCTGCCGATACATGCGTCACTACCTGTGTATCCGGGAATACCGATTTCACGGCATCATAACCGCAATTTAAAATTTCCACCATCTCTTGCGGGTGTTCTCTGATACTGCCTAGCGGAAATAATAATCCATTATTAATCTCATTTCCTACCTGAACATATTCCGGCACAATTCCCTCTTTTTTCAATGCACACAATACTGTGTGGGTATGTTCTGCCACCTTCTCGCGAATTTGTGTATTATCCAGTTCAGTCCATTCCTTGGGAATATCCTGGAATACCGGATCCGCGAAATGGTCACTGTAGTGAAAATCCACCATCAGTTTCATTCCATGCTGTTTTACTCTTGCCGCCATACTTACCACACTGTCCTGATCGCAAAACCCAAGCATGACCAGTCCGCCTTCTATTCTATGACCTTTAATCTCTCTATCCGGCTTAATCCAAAATCCGTATGTCGGCGGGTTCACAAACACTCTGAGCCTTACTGTATTTGCTCCCATTTCTTTTGCCGCCTGAATAGGATCTATATTTTTTTTATTGATATCGACCCATTGATAACCGATAGATTCCAGTTGTGATATCCATCCCAGATCTACCCCCAAGATCATATCCTCTCTCAAGTTACCCTCCTTCCACTTTTATTTCTGCGCATCCATGAAAAGTTTTTGTTGTTATAAACATCTTACTTTTTAACGATGAAAAAAACAATGACACTGACCGACCAGCCTGCTATAATATATAACATATATGGGAATGAAGAAAGGAGAAGCCCTGTGAATACTTCTTATTCAAATGTTGCTTCGCTTGTAAATAACAGCAAAAACTCGATCCATGTAGAGGTAAATGAGCTTAACAGTACGCTCTATCAGATCAAGACGCCCTTCCAGTTAACCTACATTGCCTATAACCCGGATCTTATTCCTCAATCGATGAATATTACAACATTATCAGGCAAATATTCTCATCAATATACTTTAAAACTTTCCGATGTAAAGATTCAGTACGACAAACGCATCTTACATTTTCATGATTATTTTGAACTGGTAGTTGTCTTGGACGGCACCATGACTCAATTAATTGAAGACAAAGAATATCATTATCCTGCCGGTTCTTGTTGTCTTATAAACCGCAGTCTATATCACAGTGAATATTACACGAATTCCACACGCGTACTGTTTATCGGCTTCTCGGCAGAATTTATTCGGGGATTATTTGAGGACTGTGCTTTGGCTGATTTTTCGCAGGAAAAGGATATTCTCAACAGTGATTTCTACAAATTTATTATGGATGATCTGGAGCATCCCGGTGGAAAAACGTACCTTGACTATATCCCTGCGATTAAAAATCAGACCAGTACTAACCTGCTTCATGACATCAATTCCCGCCTAATGGATATCTTATTACATCCGGTCTTCGGAGCAACGCATCAGATCAAGGGACTATTCTCTCTGCTAATCTCCGTGTTATCGGATTACACTTATTTTCACTGTACCCGCATGGACTTGGAGCAAACCGCAGACGCCTTGGTTTTTGCCCGAATCAGTCACTTTATTGAAGAAAAATACGGACGCATCAGCAGAGATGAGTTGTCCGGACTATTGAATTACAGCGGCGATTATATCAATCGCATTGTGCGCAAATTCACCGGTCTGTGCCTGTTTGACTATTCTATGAATTTCTGTATGAAAAAAGCAGCAGAGGAATTACTCTATTCCCAAAAGACCATCAACGAAATCGCAGAAGAACTACACTTTTCGAATAAAACCCATTTTTATAAGATTTTCAAAGAAAAATACGGCATCACGCCGAAAGAATTCCGGGCAAACAAAGACTCTGCACAAAAAATTTAGAATTGTGCGGAGTCTTATTTGCCACTTCTTCCAATACCTTAAAGTCAAAACCTGATGATATTTCCGATTGCATTCGTATTTTAGGTTAAAAAATGTGGGAAGACTAAGCTTCCCACTCATTAATGTTCATTATACAAATCTTCTATTTCTCTCTTTTCCCAATCTCTAACATCTTCGTTTTTCCACAGCAGGAAAAAGCGTCCCATGAAATTAATTGTATCTCGCGATTTCCCCACATTACATATAAAACAGGATTCCGCATCCGGATTATTTCCCCTTTCTCCGCCATATCTCTTTATGATTTCCGTCTCCATCACTGCCACGTATCCTACCAGTCTCTCCTCTATTTCTTCTAGAGGATGCTTACGGGCTTCCTCCACCCCAGCAGCAATTTTCTCCCATAATTCCACAATGTTACATTTTTCCGGATGCAATTCTTTACTGTATTTTTGTTCCAATTCATCATAATGCTCCATCATCAGTAAATAATGTTTTCTGTTGGGAATCCTGTTTTTATAATCTGTAACGATTTTTTCAAAGATTTCATTTCCGTTTAATTCCAATATATCCCGGAAATCATATAATGTGTCTTTATATGCTTTCTCCTTCTTTTCTTCCGTTTCCTTCCGGCAATAATCCCAGTCCCATACGCTTGTCCTCGGGACAGTCAAAGTATCCATAAACTGCTCTGCCTGCACATCATAACCTTTTCCAAAAATCCCTATGTGCATGTGAAGTCTTCCGTTTGCATCAGAAATGCATATTTCTAATACTGCTCCCTCTATTTCTTTTCGATAATACCAATCTCCACGCTCATACTTCGCTAATATAAAACCATTTTTATCCATATACGGATCCATTATTTCTTTTACGATTCTTCTTTTATTCATTACACGATTCTCCGATAATGATCTTTTCCCCTTTTGTTAACCGCTTTTCTAACGTTTTTACTTCAACATGCTCTATCGCTTAAACACTCAATCAGCTCATAGTTTTTTACATATCTATACATTCCCCTGAAATGCCGGACACATTCTTTCGATTTCCCCACGGCTGATTCCATATTTTCCGGCAAGTGACCGCCAATTATCTGCTACCGTTTTCCTAATAGCGGTGACATTTTTCTTCGCCTGTTCTGTTGATATCTCATAGTAAGGCGCTGCCTCTATCGCCAAATCAAAATCTATCACAGAATTATCTTCGTCCACATTCAGTGATAAAAATTCTCCATAAATATCCGGATTCACATCATACATCGGAGAAAGTACCCACCCTTTCTCCTCCAGAATAAATCCATGATTTCTGAAATGATCGTCTGTATTGGACACTGCCATGCTAAACACAATACGCTTCCACAATTCCTGTATATCTTTTTTAGGTGTTGCTCCGTTTGCTTTCAGAAAAGAAACTATTTCAAGATAACTACTTCCGTCCGCTGCGTTTGCACCATCCTTTTTACCAAGCATAGTCATTGCTGAAGAAAAGTGAATTCTTCGGCTTTCTATTCTGTCAAATCGCTTTACAAGAAATGTCGTTCCCAATCTGGAAAATTTTTCAGCTTTTGCCTCCGGAACATTAATTCCACACATAACAGCCAGTTCATGTACTACCATTTCCCATGCCCCGGAATTAAAATCATCATGTTTAGACGGAAATTTGGCAATCCAAAGTGAGCCATCCGTCGCCAGCACAGAGGCTTTGGGTCTCGCCCCTCCCAAAGAAGATCCGGGAGCAAGTAATTGCTTTAACCATTTCTCATTCAGCCCCTTTTCATCATTTTCAAACGCAATCGATGCCTGTTCGAGTTCTCTTAATGACGTCCACGGTGGTGTTGCAAATTCCCTGTCATTGGACAAGAATTCACCTTCCAACTCCGTTTTAAAACGCAATCCGCCCATTCTTGCTTCATCATACACTCCCAGAAGATAATCACTGTCTAAAAGCTTTCTAGGTTTTTCACCTGCATTTTTGGCACGCAATTCCTCTCTGCGTTTCATCAAACGCTGTCCCCATCTATCAGGGCAGGAATCGGCAAATACTCCGAATATCTTCTTATCATCGTGAATATATTGCCTTCCCTTATACATCTGTAAATCGGGATCTAATATCATATTTCCCTTTTCCAGCCATTTCTGATCATACTCAAAAGAGTAAAATTCCTTTCCTCTCGTCTGCGAAACATAGATTGTACCTATAATTTCTTCGTGATAAGGCTGAAAATCAGCAAAAACAAAAATCTTTTTTTCTTTATCCACTCCCTATCCCCTCCTGGGTGCGCGCTTTCTTACAGGCAAATCAAGATCCTGTAATTTCCGTCCCAATTCATCATCTTTAGCAACAAGCAGTAAATCCTTATCCATATAATTCAATGCATGAAGCACAGCCGCATAGCACCCCATTGCCACAGAAGGTGAGCCTTTTTCTATGGATACTAAAGTAGCTCTGCTGATTCCTGCTCTTTCCGCAACCAATTCCGACGTCAATTTTCTGCGCAGCCTTGCATACTTTATCTGTAGTCCCATTTGCTCAAGTATTTTTTCTGTTTCAGGCAACAACACTATTGTTTTTTTCGGCATAATCCTATCTCCTTATGTAAATATTATTAAACATTTATATCTACTTTGTCAAATTTTATTTACACTATTGAAAAATATCTCTGTCACGGATCCGACAGAGATATTATATAGTATGCCTATTACTCCGTTATCCTATAACGAATAACATACTGTCAAATATTACGCACAGCAATCTGTTAGCTGCTCTCCATTGTTTTGCAGAAATTAATTAGATTCAACTTCCGGTGCTACATCCTCTGCCTGAATCTCCGGCTCGGTATCGGCGATTTCAATCTGATCCGCCAAGTCCATGCAATCTATATAATGATCTCCTATACGGAACGCATAGAAACTTCTGTAATCCGAGGTCATAGAGTCTGTATCCTGATGCTTTCCGGCATTATTATCCTGAAAATATTTCGGAAGGTAATCAGACTGCATATGTATGTCCTTTGCGTCCATGTTCTGCAGATAAACATAAATAATGGTATTACTGTCGTCTAACGTGATGGCATATTCATATCGGTCGATCCAATTTGCCATTGCCACATACGCAACGCTGCAATAATTTTCTTCATCCTGATAGAGCATATTCGTCTGATCCTGATAAGAAAATTCCAAATTACGCAGACGTTCTGTTTCTGCCTCATACTGTTCCCTGGTATATTGATTTTCCAAATAGATCTGGCAGGTTGCTGCAAATATTTCATCACGGGTCTGATAATAAAAATCTTGTGAAACGGTGTCCATATCTGCGGAAGGAAACACCGCTAACGGGCTGTAGACTCCCTTTCCCTCTAATTTGTGGTATGCTTCTCCCTCCCGGGAAGTGATTCTTGTCCCATAAATAAAATGATAGCATACGTAAGACAAAATTGTCCCCAACACAAGCACTGCTGCCACAACTGCTGCCACAACCGCAAATACTACTTTCTGCTTTTTGGTCATCTTTTTGTTTCTCCCCCAATTGTCTTCTATTTTCTTCTCTCGCAATATTTTCTTCCGTAAATGAAAAATACGGAATCTCCAGCTCTTCAACATTACCTTCGTTTGCATTCAACTATTCCCTATAGTCCGTCTCATCGCCTTACATATTTTCAAAAAATTTCTAATCCTCTACAATCTCTTCTCCATAATCATAGATAGGCATCTGACCGGAAACATAAACATCAACATTATAGATTTCACCGGTTGCTTCCCCCGGTATGCCGAATTCATGGAAACATTCTCCTAAAGCATAACGATAAATGGTATATCTCTCTTTGCCTATATAAGTATGTTTTTCATAAGAATCTCCATATTGTTCGACCATTTGAGAATAAGTATTTCCGGAATATATGCCTCTCGAGGTATGTGCAAATGTTTCATTACTGCTGATTCTTATTCTGACACATTCTTTTTCAAGAAAATAAACTTGTATAAATTGAGCTTCCCCATCACCTACGTTATAATAATAATCATATTTTTTGTTATCCGAATCCTCAACCTTTTCATACAACAGCCCCATCTTGTCCAGCTTCCCCAATATTTCCTGCTCACCTTCATATAAGGAAACTGAAAAATCTCCTATATTGATAACGACATCCATATCTATCTGTGCATTTGTTGCATTTGGCATTTCATCAATTTTGTTCCTTATAGCCGCTGCTGTTTCTTCTATACTTTTTTCTCCGTTAAAATAATACAACGCCTCTTCCTGCGTAATCCCTATGAAAGGAAGGTCACTGCGCTGCATTACCTTCGTATTATTTATCATCTCCCTTACATCCTGTATATCCTCATCTTGTGCCGCATAAACATTTTCATAGGTACCGCCAATTTCGTATGTCAGAATAGGAAGTTTCTCTCTTTTTCCATCCGATGTCTGATAATATTCCTGCTTTCTGCTATCACTAAGCTGTTGATCCAGCACATCTTGCAATATTGAGAAATTCCAATTGGGAGCAATGGTTTTCTGTCCTTCCTCCGTAAAATAGCTTTCCACAAACTTCCATGCTTCTTCTTTGTGCGCGCTTTGACTGTTAATGGCGAAACAGTTGTCAAAAATAAATATTCTTCCCTTTCCCTCTGCTCCCGGAAATCCTGTATAGACTGCATCCTCACCCCATACGGATTTTTTATATAAATATTGTTGCATGTCACCTATGCACTCAAGATTGAATGGAATTTTTCCTTCCCGCATCAAAAGGTCATTCGTTTGAAACATCGCCTGTTGCGGTAATTGTTCTGCAATTTTTATATATTGTTCCAATCTGTTATCTTCCGTTTCCCCGGAATATCCTCCGCAGATTGCCCCTTCCTGTAAAAATAAATCCCGCGAAATCATAGGATCCTCTTCACATTCCCGAACGGCCCGCAAGGCTTCCTCGAAGGTAAAATTTTCTTTGTTACTGCACCATTTTTCTTTTGTTATCAATGTATATAACACAAAATTCGTTGGCAACATATACAAGCCACCATCCGCTGTCAAAACCTGATACGCGGAATCAACGATGTCCTCTTCCCCAATCACATCACTTTTCTCCAGATAGGGAATAAGATTCTCTATTGCGCCCTTTTCTCTAAGCACTTCCACATCCATCTCATCTGTCGAAAAACTAATGATATCAGGTCCTTTTCCTGTCAAAATATCATCATACAAACGACTAATTCCGTCGCTTGTATTTTCTTCGTAATAATCATGTATTGTGATTGTTATTCTGTCATTTTTACTATTAAAATCTGCTATTGCTTCCTGTAATGTCGACGCTCCCCCTATATCTCCAAGTATAATCTCCGTTTTAGGTTCTTCCAGCACAATTGTAGCAGTCTCTTTCTCCCATGCAGATGTTTTCGTCCCGGTGTTTATTTCTCCACATCCCATTAACAGCAAAGATGATACTGTACCTACAAGCAATAATGCTATTGTTTTAAAAGTTTTCATTCGTAATCCCCTCGCACGTCATCGCAATATCATTCTTTTTCCAACAGGTAAAAAAACAAGCACTGCTGCCACAACTTCCCACTGTATAACTTAACTTGTCTTCCGTAAATTCAGAAAAGGACGCACCTCTACGTTCTCCGGTCTCTTCCCATCATATAACAATTGCACATACTGTTCCGCTTCTTCATCGGAGACATCTTCCTGATCCGTAAATACTATCATTATTAGTTCAATTTCACTTTGTTCCGGCTGCTTTCTAATTATGTTCAGGGAATGGAAATACATCTCTCTGTAATCATCTTTCCAGGTGCCGTCTTCCGAATCGTTTTCAAACATGAAATAATCCGTTCCATCAAATTCTATATAACTTAAACTCCATAGTTGACTCGCTGTAACCAATTCCTCACTCACTAAATAGTGTACAATCACTAATTGCGCCGGTTGATTCTCTGATGTCTGCTCGTAAAATTCGTCCAGCAATTCTGCTCCGCTGCATTCCCTTGACTGCCAATCCAAGACATACACCGGATAATCTTTGAGTTCATCTATATTTAACGGAAGGACGGATAATTCCTGTCTGATTACTTCCGGATCGGTTTTCCCTTTTAAATTTTCCAAACTGAAATCTTCCAATAAATCAACCGGTTCAGTCTCTTCATTTGATACAGCTGTAGTCGTTATGGTATTAGGTGTCATCTCCTCGGTAACTTCTGAAGTATTCTGTTCTGTATCATTCTGTTCCGGTCTATTCTGCCCACAGCTTACCATGCTTAACATAATTATTAATAATGCCACACACCTCATCTTTGCTTTGTACATACTTTTTCTGAATCCTCCTCCCACAAGATTTTTCAAAAGCCTTTTACACAATCAATCATCCTTCTCTGCCATGAAATCCGGCATCTTTTTTCAGAAGCAAGCAGCCGATCACCTCTCCGTTATTTTTATTCAAATACTCTTCTAAGTACTGCAACAACCTCTTGATTCTCAATCCCATAATTTTTCAAGGAATTCTCATCAAACGGCTCTTGCTCCAACAATTTTATGAAAGTGTCTATCTCCGATTTCACTGTTGCAGGAAGATTTGCTGTGTTCTCCAGCATAAGTTCTGTTACAATTCTAAGAATATCTTTTTTATGCTTTTTGATATCATTGGAATCTACTGTTTCACCGCTTTCTTTCCTCTGTCTCAAATCAAGGTATGCTTTCGCCTTGAACAAAATCAAACACTCAGGTCGGAGAACGGAAAGACCTTTTACATTAACTTTTCCTTCTAACAACACCTTGTAATAATCGTCATTAAGCAGAATTGCTGACAGACTTGATACCGTATCATCAATGTGTATGGGGGTGATTCCGGTCATCTCTCGTAATTCAAAATCATTTCTGCAAAATAATTCAAGCATTTTAGGAAAAGATTCATCCTCTGGCTTGTCAAATCTATAGAACTGCGGTTTTTCTCCATTGGTTGCCTTATTTCTGTACTTTCCATCTTGAACAAAATTCCAAAATTTTTCTCCAAACTCAGGAGTCAATGCCTCTACGATCAAAACAATGTCAAGATCTCTTGTTGCTCTAAACGCTGTCTCGCTGTTTTCAAATACAATGTCACAGGCTGCACCGCCTATAAGTACATATTGGTTCTCATATCCCTGAAAGTATCTTCTAAAAGTATCCAGTCCTTTTACCATACGTATTCCTCCAGCATCCTCTTTATAGAAATACCAATTCTTTCATCCTGTTTCTCGCTCTCTGTAAGCGACAATGTCACACTCAATGGATCTTCCAGTTTCTTATTCTTAAAATCAATAAAGTATCCGAGTTCCAGAACAACGCATCCTATTTCTTCCCCGGAATGTACCTGCTTCATTTTTCTAATTCCGGATTCTGTTATTTCTTTTTTGGTAATTGCATAAGTCGGATATTCATTATCCGAAAGTAATGAGTACTCACATAGTGCAGTGATTCCTGCCTTTTTTCCCAATTGAATATCCTCTTTTAGTTCATACCTTGCAATCACAGGGTTTCTCAATATGACCCGTACATCATTCCACAGTTTCTGAATATCCGCTGGAACAGTTATCACCCTGGATTTACCCTTCATACCCAAAATATCCACATTCAGATACTCAATTTCATCAAAGCACCTGTTTGCAGACATTTTCGTAACGCCTAATCTTATTGCAGCTTTTGATGCAGTAACATTTTCCCATTTTTCATATATTGCAACCAATATAACTTTTTGTGTTAAAAATGAAATCAAATGAACCGGAGAAATTTTCCTTTCATCCTCATTGGACAGCAAATATCCGATAAAAGGCAAGTACACCTGCTTATCTTTCAGTACAAAGGGAATTCCCTCTTCCAATAATTTTTCTTTAATATAAAATGATGTAGAATCAAAAAAAATGGCACAATTAAGACCTGCTGCCTTTTCAATTTTAATCCAGTCCTTTCTAAGCACTGCCAGGCCAACATCTGCCTTGGGTTGAATTGCTATCCAGGGTGAACCGTTTGTTTCAACCTTATAAAAAGTGTATCTTCCACGAAAGGCTAGAGGCAGCTTCTCATTCAAATATTCAGTTTCTTCTATCATCACATTTTGACGCAATGTTTTTTCCAAAAAATTCTTCATATAGTCACCATTTTAAAAATGTAACTCTTTTTATGTTACATTTTTAAAATATCATATTTTTATTGCACATGCAATATTTAATGATAAGATAGTCGACCGATATCAATTATTTTGATATTTTCAATTTAAAATACCTGGATCACATAATCATAACTATAGGTATGCACATACAACCGGCCGTCCTTCTCTGCCATGAGATCCGGCATTTTTTTCAGAGGCAGGCGGTCAATCACTTCTCCGGTATTTTTATCCAACTGGTAGAGGTAATCATCCTCTGCGGTAAAGCCATAGCCGCAGAAGATCACGTCCCCTTTCACGAGAAAATTCATGCTGTTATAAGTCTGGTCTGCACTTCGCCACAGCAGTTTCTCATTTTCCAGATCATAGGCAAACATAAAGCAGCTGTCCGGCTGCGCATAACCGTTCATTACTGAAGCCCCGTAAAAAATTCCGTTCTCAAGGCAGGCATTATTACCGTTGACGTACCATTTGTCTGTCGGATATTCCAGTACATACAGGCAGTTCTCACCATCGAAAATGCTGAGTTTTCCATCCTCCCACTGATAGGTATACTCCCACTGATAGGTATAATTTTCATCATAGAAGCAGTCCCAGTTTTCTCCGATCATGGGAAGGGAAATGTCTTCCGATGCATTGTACCATTCGTCTGCAAAAGTAATATTGTTATACGTCTCGGAAAGGATTTCCAGGGAATAGGGCTGCGCCGCAGTTCCTTCCGGGTGAAATTCCGAGATTCCAGTGAAATCTATGAGGATCTCTTTCGGTGCAATGGGTGTTTCCCGGGATTCGGACTCTGTGAGAGCTCCGGAGGTCTCTGCCTCATCTATTTTAGTGTCTATATTGGAAATATTTTCGGTTTGTTTCTCCGCTTCGTTGTTCTCCGGTGCATTGGTCTCCCGGGCGCCACATGCCATTAACAGGCAGGCGGACAGTGCAAATGTTGCTAATCTGTATTGTTTTTTCATGATAATCTCCCTTACTGCTTAAAATTTTCACGCATTTCTTACTTTAAATCCGTAACTCTTTTTATATTACGAATTTAAAATATCATATTTTTGTTGCACTTTCATTAACTGTTTCCAATAATTTCATATTAAAATAAACAATTCCGATGTAGCTTATTTCTATTTACCGTCCAGATACCTTTGCATAAAATTTGAGGCGGTAATTCAACGATGATCTATTCGATTTCCGCTGATAATTACCGCCTGAACATCATTATTCTTCTCTGTCAACTCTTTCTGTTAATCAATCGTTTTCATCTTCTTTTGAAATCTGGGGTGCTATTTGACTTTGCGAATCATTATTATGCTGCAGCTCTTGTACATTGCCACTGCTTTGTGCAAATGTTATGGCACTGCCATTTGTTTCATAGGATCGAATGATCTTTATATTCTCGTCTGTCATCTCGGTCAGTTCCACCTCCAATCTCAGTGGATTTTCCCTAATGACGGAGGTAACTACAAATGGTAATTTCCCGGCAACCATATCTGCCGAAATTTTCTCCTGCAATGTTTCTACATATGCCCCTGATGGTGTTCCATCTGAATTTCTGGAATCTAGAATTGTGTTTGCACCGGTCATATTGGGTTCTGCAAATATGATATCATCACTGTTCCGGCCGGTAGTGATCTGTCCGTTTTGCACCCAGATTTTACGAATATCCTGTGCGAAGCTTCCCACTTCCTGTAATTCGCCGTTCCGGTACCGGAACAGAAAGCTCTCGTACTGCCCCTGCTCATCTTTTCTGGTAAGGGCTAACAATATCTGTCTGCCGTCCGGGCTGAAGGCATAGATGCTGTTCCCCAGATTCTGTGCCGTCCGCATCTCGCCACTCGTCGTGTTGACCGTAAAAACATACTGATCCAGCGGAGAATGATCCGGCGTATTCAGTGCCTGCGCCATCCTGGAACGAAGCGTGATCCGGTCTGCGGTTCCGTCTCCGTCCAAATCAAGCAGCGCATAGGTCTCCTGTGCCGCACGCTCGGACACATCATAGACAACTCCTACTTTTGCCAGGATTTCCTGCCTCTGTGCGGCTGCATAGGCATCTGTCTCCTCTGCGGTCAGTTCCGCTGCTGTTTTCCCGTTCCATACCGGCCTTACAGACAGGATCGGCAGCTTCAGCTGTTCGCTGCCATCACTATTTTCGAAGATCCAGTAACCGTCCTCTGCACGAAACGAAGCCTTGTCGAAATCCTGCGCCTCCGACGGCAGCTTCCAGTCCGTGACCCCGTTTTCTCCGGTCTGTCCCGAAGTATCATATTCCCGGATCGTGTCGATCCAGATGTCCAAGTCGCCATCCTGATAGTCAGAGGATGCCAGGTAGTACAAGCGCACGCTCTCTATCTCATCCCGGTAACAATCTAAATAGTCACACTGATCCGAAGTATTGAAGAGTCTCCGATCCTGATATACGCATGACCAGTGGGATGCTGCATATCCCGGCGCAATATACCCCGGTACGACACAATCCAGTCCGGCATCACTCCCGGTTGCCACATAGATGCCGTAACTGGACACCTGATAAGTAGCATATTGATCTCTAAAAGATCCCTGAGGTACCTGCGTATAATCCCCGGGATGGGCTCCCGCCAAAGGATCCTCTTCCACATCCTGCGGTCCATATTCCGCATAGACGATTCTTGCCTGATTCTCTCCATCCAACGGACCGTAAGAATGCCGTCCTTTACTGTCGATATCTCCCAGTGACAGCATCCAGATCTGACTGCTCTCCTCGGCGAATACCATGGGAATATCAATATCGGATCCGTCAGCGAAAATATAATGTACGTTTGCCACAGAGCCTTCGCCGGGTCTTGTGGAATCTTTTTGGAAAAATAAATACTGCCTTTCCGCTTCATAGAGCAGTTCCGTCATTTCTCCGCTGCCACCCTCCAGATGCAGCAGTGCTTCCGCCGCTTTTACCGGATCCTTATAAGTCTCGTGGGCTGCGGTATCCCCATCCAGGATCTGTCTGTGCAGTTTTCTCGCCGCAACGCCGTTGTATTCCAGATATTGAATGCCGTCCTGTCCGGCAAAAGACCGGGTATCCTCCAAGGTATCCACATCAAACAACGCACTGAATTCTTCTCTGCTATGAATCCCCTGTTCCAATGCCGCCAGCCATTCGGTTTTCCTGCCTTCATCGTCTGAACCGTCCTCTGTGAATTCTCCGGTCGTCACTTCTTCTGTCGCATCGGAAACGTCAGACACATTTGCTGTATCTGCCCCGTTCCCATTTCCTCCGGGGTTGCTGCACAGGCACACCACCAGTACCACGATCACTGCTGCCGCGCCGATCATGACCCAGAACGGCGGCTTGCGATAATCCAGTACATGACGAATACGATTCTTCACATGGTCTTCGCCAAAAGAAAGCAGTGCGCAGATGGAACCGCCCCGATAACGCTTCCACTCTCCGCCGGAAGCTTCTTCCAGCAATGTATAGGAATAGATCTTCTTGCTCTCCTCGCCGAGAAGCTTCACAACTTTTTCATCGCAGGACATCTCACAGTCCATATTCATCAGATAAAATGCCAGCCACACCAACGGGTTAAACCAATGCACACAGCAGATCAGCAGCGCTGCCGGTTTGAAAAGGTAATCCCTGCGCTGCAGATGCACTCTCTCGTGGCACAACACGACTTTTCTGCTCTCCGGATCCAGCCCCGAAGAGAGATAGATCACCGGATGGATCAGCCCCATGACGAAGGACAGGTGTCCTCCGTCAATCTCGCAGATCCCCGGTTCTACCTGTCTGACACCGCTGTCAGTTCGGTGAATCCGGTTCCGCATACGCAGGTAGGAAAAGGCATGATACCCCATAAATCCTGCCATTCCAAGTAACCATGCAATCGACAGGACACGGAAAGTTTGCAAAGAATCGTCCGCATTATCCCGGTTATCCACCGGGTAACCATCATCCAAGGCATTCGTAACATTACCCGGTGCCTGAATTCCGCCGACACCGTCATCTCCAATTTCATTCATGCCTTCTACGTTTCCATCCTGTCCCGGCACAGGTGCAGAACCTTCCCCATTTCCGGCTGCTCCTAAAGTCCCGCCATTCAGATTTTCCGTGTTATCCGCCCCGGACAGCACTGCATCCACAGTATTGTCTCCAATGAGGCTGCCATTATAAACTCCCTCATTGTCAACTGATCCGGCACTGTTCCCGGCAGTCAACTGTGCAGAGGTTGTCGCCGTCCCTACGGTCAACAGACGCTCCGGGATCAGACTGATCCTGGTCCCCGGCAGCACCGGACAACATAACCGCACAAATACGATTCCCCACAGCAGATAGGAACACCATTTCGGGGCTTTTTTCAGTAAAAATCTGGCCAGTATCACCAACAAAATACAATAGCTTCCCACCAGACTGAGACGCCATATACTGTCAAACAAACGATAGATGCCTTCCACCATAAAGTCCCTCCTATGTTCTCTGCTTCCCTATCCGCGGAAGCTCCGCTCTCTGTCGTCCCTGTTCTGTAACGCCCCGAAGCTCACTAATTTTCCGTCCCGGCAGCTGAGACTTCCACAATCGCCTTCCTGCAATTCGCTGTAGATTCTGTCGGAAACTTCCAAGGTGATCTGTTCGCCCTCTTTTTCCAGATTTTCAAAAATGACAGTCTTGACGTTTTCCGCCTCAGTTACTCCGGAATTTACTGTGCCGTTTGCCAGATATACCGGTTGGTTCACCGCAGTAGCCTGTGCCTTGCTATAGACTTTTGCACGGTTCACCGTATGATATCCCCGTTGCCTGTTCCGTAAGCTCCGCACCAGAAGGTACAGAAGATATCCCAGAATTGCCGCTGCGAACAGGACTGTCAATATGTTTTCCACCGGACTGAAACTTAACTGCTGCATCATAAGCACAACCTCCCCATTTTTCATTATTTATCTCATTTCACAGTATCCTTTATGATATCCTTGTATACTTCCAACAGCCACCAGGAAAATGCCTGTGATTGTTTTGCTGCATTGTCGATCATGCCATCTGCAGTTGCTTTATCCTCAGCCGGTACTACCAGCAGGAACTCTTCCTCTTCTATTTTTACTCCACATAATACGGTTTTTAGATCTTTTGAGATAAGGAACATATTACCGGCTGTATCTCCATCGGTAGTTGTGATGCAGGAATACGATGGTTCCGCTTTTACAAAAAGTGTCGTAAATCCCGTTTCCTCATCGCCAAAAATCTTTTCTCCATCCAGCCATACATTCCCCTGAATATAATCCTCTTGATTTTTCCAGATAAAATGTGCCTTTTTCGCATGAATCTCTACCGGAACCTGTTGATAAAATTGCGGATTTGCCAAACCGACTAACATGCCGCTGCCAACATAATCATATGTTTCCTCTTTCGGAGTATCATAATATCGCAATCCGTAATCTCCGAGACACAGCAGGACTACAGCAACTATAACGATCAGAAAAATTACGATTCCTTTGTTCTTTTTACTCCAATGCATGATCTGTATCTCCTTTTCACACTTTACCCGGCAAAATACAAGCCACTGAAATAATCACTGTAATCCTTACCATCCTGTAACCGAAACCATCCCTTCACACCATCCGTAATCTCGATGCAGATCCAGTCCTGTGTTGCATCCAGCTTTGTCATGCGTACCTTGCTTCCTTTGGGCAGCACAAAGGTCTCATCCCCGTCCGGTGTACGGTAGAGCGTTATATCCTGCCGCAATTCCACTTCCTCCCAGGCACTTAATACATATTCCTCCTGTGGCACTTCCCGAAGTCTTCCGTTCGATGTTACCTGATAGATTTTCTGGATGTAATCATTCTGCACCGCAAAATAGGGTTCAGTGATAACCATCTGTCCATCCTGTATCCATGCCTTTCGCAGATCCTGTGCGAGCCGGTCTGTTTCCACCAGTTTTCCGTCTTCATAGTGGTAGATTCGGGTCAATGGATCTGCGCTTTCGCCGTCATCATACAATGCGATCAGGAGCTGTTCCCCATCCGGGCTGAAAGCGAAGATTGAATTGCTCATATTTCCCGTGCTGTCCGGAATCTCAGCCGTCTGTCCGTCTATCTCCAACACTGCATCCTGCAGGTCATAGCAATTCATCTGACCCAGTCCCAAATTTACACAAATCATATATTCCTCGAAAGAATATCCCGTTACCTGCTCCGCAGGATGCAGAGAAATCTTCTCCGGCACACCATCGCCATCCAGATCTAACTGCGCCAATGTCTCAGTTTCTGTCCGCTCCGATACATCAAATACCACACCCGGATAGGCCTGAATGTCTGCTCTTTCGATGTGCTGGCTATCCGCCCCGCTAAGCGCAAACCGCATACTTATGGATGGATTACTATTGTAAATGTCATAATATCCGTCATGAACATGAAGCGTCGTGTCGCTGTTGAGCTGCAAATCCACTGGCAGAACCGTATCGGTGACAGTATGGGTACTCATGTCAAACTCCCGAAGTACCCTCGGCATCCACTCATCCGTCATAAGATGCGCCTCATCGGGATCTGTCAGATAATAGACCTTGCCACCGCTCCATTCCGTCACATCCGGCAGATCTTTTTGCAGCTGTGTATAGGCTTCTGATGTGTCATATGCGCTCCGCTCACAGGTAACGTCATACCAGCCCGCTGCCATGATGCGTTCCGCATGAATGCAGCGAAACACACTGCCGGAAGTTCCCCCTGATTCACTCATAGTATAGATCCCGTAATTTGAAATCTGTACATGTGGGTAATAGGCCGAATAACTGCCGGCATCCACAGGATACCAGTCCATCCAGCCCCAATAGACCGCTCGGTCCGGTTGTCGAAGTTCGTACTCCCCATAGACGCTTCTGGTACAAATATCGCCGGTGAGCGGACCATATTCCAAATCCTCCGCACTGCCCGGATCTCCAAAGGACAAAAGCCACAGCTGCGTCATCTCCTCCGCCATGACCATGGGAATATCTACGGCAGACCCATCCACAAAAATATAATGTACATTCACCACAGAGCCTTCTCCCGGCCGGTCAGAGTCCTCCCGATAATAAGGATATTGCCGTCCTGCCGGATACAGCGTCTCGGTCACGGCTCCGCTTCCATCACCCAGATGCAGCAGTGACACCGCTGCCGTTACCGGATCTGTATATTTTCTATAAGTCTCGGATGCAGATTCTTCCATCAATGCTTTGAATATCGCATACGCAGCATTCGTATTGTTTTCACGAACCAGCAGGTCATAAGCCACTTGATCCGCTGCAAAGGAATGCTTTTCTTCGATTGCTTCCACATCAAAAACAGCGGCAAAATCTTCTCTGCTATGAATCGTTACCTTTGCAAAATCTTCCGGTGTTGTGATGCTGTCCGGAAACTGCGCAATATTTCCACTCGTCTCCGCATTGCTGTCTACATCCATTGCTACCCCTGCGCTGTTGTCTGTATCTGCACGATCCACCGTACCTGCCCCGTTCCCACTTCCGCCGGGATTGCTACACAGGCACACCACCAGTACCACGATCACTGCTGCCGCGCCGATCATGACCCAGAATGGCGGCTTGCGGTAGTCCAGCACGTGCCGGATACGATTCTTCACATGATCTTCTCCAAAAGAAAGCAGTGCGCAGATAGAACCGCCCCGATAGCGTTTCCATTCCCCGCCGGAAGCCTCTTCCAGCAGGGTATAGGAATAGATTTTCTTGCTCTCCTCCCCGAGGAGCTTCACCACTTTTTCATCACAGGACATCTCGCAGTCCATATTCATCAGATAAAATGCCAGCCACACCAGCGGATTGAACCAGTGGACACAGCAGATTACTAACGCTAGCGGTTTCCACAGATAATCTCTTCGCTGTAAGTGCACCCGCTCATGGCACAGAACAACTTTTCTGCTCTCGGGATCTAAGCCCGAAGAGAGATAGATCACCGGATGCACCAGTCCCATGACGAAGGACAGATGCCCACCGTCGATCTCGCAGATCCCGGGCTCTACCTGTCTGACACCGCTGTCAGATCGGTGAATCCGGTTACGCATACGCAGGTAAGAATAAGCATGATATCCCAGGAAGCCAAGCATTCCTGCCAACCATACCATGGATAATACACGGAACCACACCGGGTATGTCCATGCGCGGGCGTCAGTACCCATTCCGGCAGATGTTTCCGAAATCACTGCATCTGTTCCACTGGTTGCCCCCCCTGCAACCGTAGCTCCACTTTCTGTTCTCGCAGTTCCCAGGGAAAAGTCCTGCGTGTCGTCAGCATTCATGACAGTATTGTCATTTCCACTAGCCATCGTTTTTTCTGCCGTCTGGCTGTCCGGTACTTCCTCTGCATCGTACTCCCGCCGCAGGACATCTCCGATATCCTTCGTATCGTTGGCCTCTGCATAACCATGACTGCCCGGACCGACTGTCTGCTGCCCGGACGTCATCTCTGTCCCCACAGACAGCAATTTGTCCGGAATCAGACTGATTCCTGTCTCCGGTAGTATCGGACAGCACAACCGCACAAACACGATTCCCCATAACAGATAGGAGCACCATTTTGGTGCTTTTTGCAACAAAAGTCTGGCGAGGATCACCAGCAACACACAGTATCCTCCCACCAGACTTAAGTTCCATACACCGTCAAATATTCTGTAGATATTCTCACCCATAAGCCCCTCCTGTCCTGCCCCCCCGGCAAGGCATAGTCGATGTTTCATAGACTCTTTGTAATTATAGTCTACATTCTACCGACCCATCTGTCAAGTAAGAAATCTGTTGCAAACAAAACTTACTTCTGCACCGCTTCCATCAGACGCTCCTGCCAGTCATAGAAAGCCTGGCCGTCCACCAGGCAGCGTTCGTCCTCACCTATCCATAATCCCTGTTCTTCCGACGCGTAGCGAAAGGTCCTTGTCTCACCGTCTGCATAGACAAACTGAAAATATCCCACACCTTCCACCATCTCTTCCGGCGGGATCGGATCTGACGTCACTTTTCCGGAAAGTTGTATAAATTCCTGCCACAGCTGCTCTACGGTATCGACATCTTCCACATAATCGTAATCCTCCGCACAGAAGCTGCAACCGATCTTCTGCGGGCACTCCTCTGGCAAAAAAGCCGCGCAGAATGCTGTCTTTGCTTCATTCTCCAGCATTCCCGGATACCATATATCCGCTATGGCATAGGCTTCTTCCGGTGTTGCCGCCGGATATAAAACATAGCTGGCGAGATTCTCTACGGATATCATCCCTTTTTCCACATTCTGTACCGCCTAATAAATCGCTACGGTAGTCTGAGCATCCGGGGTTCCGATCCAGCCAGCCCCTCTTCCCTCCTTCAGAAATCCTCTGCTTGCTCCATAGGTAAAGAAATAATTCTGCGGTTCCTCTCCCTCTCCGGCAAAAGATATCTGCCCGTGGAAAGAGCTGCCGTGGATCCAGGGCAGTACCCGATAATAATAGGTTCCGTTGACGCTCACCTGTACCTCTTTCTGCTTCCCGTAGGCGTTCTCCTTCGGCATCTGAATCCCCGGCACCGTGAAATCCACCGTTTTGCGGAATTCGATGAGATTCAGCAGAAGTACCACTACCACCAATACGATTGCACTGAGAAAAATGGTTGCTTTTACGTTAATCTTCTTCATAAGCCCCTCCTTTGTTTCCCTTCTATCTATATTGACGACTTTTATACTCCGTTTGTTACAAACAGCATAACAAAATTTCACCCCTGAATCTACTACTTTTTCACCCAAGCGACCGCTTTCTGTTATTTCTGGTCTTTTTATAACATAACCACTGTAAATGCACAATTGAGCAGATGGAAACTTAACAGTCTGGAACTATAAAACTGGCGGCATCGGCTTCCCGGTGTCGCCAGTTTATTGTCACTCTATTTTACAAGTGGCTCATAATAGAGCACTGTCTTCACAGGATCTTTTCCGCTGATCTCCACGCCGTCCGCCGTCGTTCCCTGGAAGCCGTCGGATGCGCCGATATAGAGAATGCGACCGTCCGGTACGAGGACCGCACAGGTACCTTCCGTACCGCAGGGCATCTCCCAATTCTCCTGCACTCTGGTGAATTCCGTCTCACCCAGACGATAGGTGTCCACGCCGTTGTATCCCCATAGGATAAAATCTGCCGTCTCACTCACACCTGCTGCCACCATTTTCCACGGGTAGATCGTATCAGCACTGCAAATAACATTCTCACCTCCAGCCACCGGAACAAACCTGAGGCTTTCCGGATCTACTGACACTAATGTCATAGCTATATTCCCTGCTGTCGTATCGCCCACTGCCTGTGCAGCCGCATAGACTTTGCCGTCCTTGCCCTGTCCTAATGCTCCGGCACCTTGTACGGCATAGCTGTTGTCATCCGCCACGTTTCCGATCAGTTCTCCTTCCGCAGAATAGATCCGCACATAACTGCCGTCCTCCTGCATCCGCATCCGCACATATAATCTGCCCTGGGCATCTATCGCCATACTATCAACGATATTCCATTCCCGCTCTCCTACGGTAAAACTGTTCAGAAGCGTTCCCTCTGGGCTGATATGATAGATTACAGGCAGCCAGCCGTGCTCCGCTCCCGGAGATGCCAGTCCGCGTAATGCCGCATAGACACTTCCGTCCGGTGCGATGCACAGGCTATACACCTCGCCGTCCTCATCGAAATCATCATAAAACTTTTCCGGGGTCCCGCTGCCGTAAGTCAGATATTCCACCCGTGCTTTCCCTTCCATGGTGAACCCACCGACATACAGCCCCTGTTCTGCCGCCACAGCACACCGGATACTGAGTTCTCCCGCATAGGCAATCTGCCATTCCTGTGCTGCAGTGTCTGTCCCCGGGACTACACTTGCCTCTCCTGCGCCCTGTGTCTGTTGCGATCCGCTCTCCTGTGACATATCACCCGGTAATGCACTATCTTCCGTCTTCACATATTCATAGTCGCCCGCCTCGATCTCTTCTGTGATTTTCGCCAGACTATAATCTCTCTTCTCACGGAAATCGATCAGCTCCAACAGTTCCTCCTCCGTCATTTCCTCTTCCGGCAGGAAAAATGTACTCCGCGCTGCATAGAAAGCCACGCCCTTTTTGTATTTTTCAGGACTATCAAGCATGGCAAGTTCCTTTTGGGGGAAATATCCTTCCTCCAGATAGGCCTGCCTCAGTTCTTCCAGCCTGTTTTTTTCGCCGTCCGTAAGCGGTCTGCTGTAGCTATCCGCTGCAACATCTGCCTCCTGCAACCCGGAAAAATATGTTTCCAGTTTTTCATGATTCATGCTCTCCATCCGCGCCCGGTACAATCCCGATGCCGTCACGGTAACGGAGGCCAGAAGCAGACAGGCTGCTGCCGGGATCACGATTCGTCTAAAGCCATAATGGCGTACCGTTTGATTCACTCTCTTTCCATCCGTGTTTTTGCTGTCCTTCTTCTCTGTTTCCAGTCCGTCCAAAATATTTTCCACTTTCGCATCCAGAGACTCCGGCACTGCCATCCGTTCCGCCTCCGCCATTTTTCTTATTTTTCTGTCTATAAAATCATTTCTCATATAAAACCTCATTTCTGCACACTCATTTGCGTATAACAAATTTGTGCCAAGTACGCACGGTCACATAAGTCTCTCCCTTAACTGCTCCTTCGCCCGATACAGTCTCGATTTTACGGTTCCCTGCCTGCATTCCAGTATCCTGCTGATCTCCGGGATCGTGCACTGTTCATAGTAAAACAGTACGATCACATCCCGGTATCCACCATCCAGCTGCATGACAGCATCCCACAGTTCATGATGTTCATCATAAAATGCCGGGGACAGATTCTCTTCCCATGCCACCGCACCGGTCCGCTTATTTTGCCGATAAATCTTTTTCGCTTCATTTGCCGTGATCTGTAAGATCCAGTTTTTAAAGCTGTCCGGATCCCGCAGTGTCCTTAACTTTTCATAGGCATGCAGTACCGCTTCACTGACAGCGTCCTCCGCATCTGTACTGTTATTCAGAATAGAATATGCCAGTCGGTACATATGCAGGGTATAGCCTCGCACTTCCCGCGCAAATTCCTCTTTTGTCATAACTGACAAGGTAACACCTCCTTCTCCTCGCCGGCTTCATACTATATGAGTCGCCGGACGGTAAAAAGGTTCCCAAATGTTTAAAAAGGCACCGGATGTTCCGATGCCTTTCATCACTTTTATTACATATCAATCAAAATCGTCCATTTACCATTTCGCTTACCATTCTCCCGGCAGATGTACCCTTTCTCCTGTAACTCTATTGTTCTGCGCTTAATCGTCCTCTCTGATTTCCCGGAAAGTTCTGCTATCCCCTTCTGAGTGATTGTTGGTTCTGCTTTGAGAATATTCAAAAGTGCCATTTCTTCTAGCGTCAAATCCAAAGTGCCATTTTGGCACTTTGGGCTCTCATTTTTGGCACTTTGAACACTATTTCCCTTTCTATAATCAAGATGCATATATCTGTTTTTCAATTCATGGTGTTTATTCAACAATAAATTTTCAAAAAACATTTCCAGAAATTCGGTAGTTTCATACACATTGTTTTTCCAATCATTGTAATTGGCTCTGACTAATGCATTTCTGAAGAACCATGAATTTTCTGCAAATGCCCTATTACTGATTTGAAAGCCAAAGGTCTTTAAATACTTGATGATAAATACTGCTGTTGTTCTGGTATTTCCCTCACAGAACGGATGAATTTGCCATATATCGGATGTAAATTTTGCAATATGCTTCACACATTTTTCCAAAGACAAGCCCTCGTAAGAAAAATCTTTTTCCTGTTGGAAATCATATTCCAATGTTTCTCTTATACTATCAAAAGATGCATAGATAACCGTATCACCTTTTAATACCCATTCCTTTTTTGTTATATTATAATCTCTGATTTTTCCTGCCTGTTTAAATACACCGGAAAACAGTCTTGCATGAATATTTCTAAACTCCGCCGGTGAAAACTGAAAAGTTTTCTCCCCTAAAAGCTTTGCAATCCTTACAGAGACAATATCCGCCTCTTTCTCATCAGTTTCTATCTCACTTCTATCAGCTCTGACCTCATAATAGGTTTGAATTCTTTTATCTGCATCAGTAATACTGATTTTGCCTTCGATGTGCTCTTTTGCAGTGTTTAAAAGGTATTCCGATACTTTTAACCCGTCTACACTCTGGAGCCCGATTGCTGTTTTCCAGGCATTACTCTTTTCTACCTCATTCGGTTCCCCCTGACGGATATATTCATCCAATTCAGTCTGCCAATTCTTAATATCACTCATAAATTATCCGTCCTTCCCAATCTAAAATATCTTTTCATTTTCCAGCAAAAAATCTAAAATATTTTTTTGCCGTATACCTCCTCTGTTAATGTGCAATAAGGAATCCATAGACAGTATCATTTTTTCATAATTGTCTGCAATTGCTTCTAGAGGAGCAAATTCCCGATTTGTATTTTCAGGTGTAAGAATATAGCATACCTGAACGTACAGTCTTTCATCCCGTCTGTTTGCCACAAAGTCCACTTCCGTAGTGCCTTGTTTTCCGATATTTACCGCGTACTCTCTGCGAAGAAGTTCCAAGTACACAATATTCTCCAATACTCCTGCAATATCATTGTCTCGGTATCCCATAACCGCATGTCTGATTCCAAGATCGGACAAATAATACTTTTCCTGTGTTTCCAGTATTTTCTTTCCCTTAATATCAAATCGCGCTACCTTTGCAATCAAAAACGCATTTGCCAAGGCCTTCAGATAATTATAAACAGTCTCTGTACTTAGCTTTCGTCCCTGACTTTTTAAAAAGTCAGAAATCGTTTTTGCCGAAAATGTATTTCCAATATTATCCATGATATATTTGACAATATTTTCCAATAATACGGTATCCCTGATATTATTTCTTGCAATTACATCCTTTAACAGCACTGAGTTATAAATATCCTGAAGGTATTGTATGATTCTGTCTTCCTCCCATGTCATCTGATGAATTCCCGGCAAACCTCCAAATCTGACATAATTGGCAAAATGCTCCTGTCGTGTCAGTCCAGCCTCTCCTTCGTTTGTCTCGGCAAACTTAAGATATTCCTTAAAGTCCAACGGATATACTCTGATTTCCACATATCTGCCGGCTAACAATGTAGCCAGTTCACCGGATAGCAGTCTTGCATTTGACCCAGTCACATAAATGTCACAGTCCATATCCACACGCAGAGAGTTAATTACCTGTTGCCAGCCATCTACCTCCTGTATCTCATCCAGAAGAATGTACAATTTTCCAGTTGTCTTGTCTCCAAGCTCTATCAGGTGTTGATACAATGCTCTGTATTCCTTCAAGTATTCGTATCTTAACGATTCAAAATTTATATATATAATATTATCCGGAGTCTTACCTATGTTAAGCAGTTCCTGCTTTGTCAGTTCCAACAAAGCACTTTTCCCACTTCGCCGCATCCCGGTAATTACTTTTATAACGGGTTTATCCATAAAATCTTTGATAATCTTCATATATCTGGGTCGAGCAATCATTTCATCCACCTCCGTTTCTTTTATTATAGAACTTTCAGTGTAAAGTAGCAATAGTTTCTCATATGTGAGAAACTATTGCTACTTTGTGCTGTATCTTCTTTTCTATTATATTTTTTTATGGTTCACTTGATAGGTGAAAAGCGATATTTACGAATATTAAGACTATATCAGTCCATAAGCTGTGCACGAATACCATGTAGCATCACTGTATTCTGCCATCCTCCGCCTCCACAGGTACCAGTATGCAATATCCCCATACTTCCGCCCGCAGGTACTGCCCCGGTCTCCATAGTAATATCCGATGGATATTCTAAGATTCCTGTAGAAAGCTCTTTTTCCGTCCACAGATGCACTTTCAGACTCCGGTTATTGATCTCTGTCTCAATATGACAGCCGGTCACAAATCCTGCCGTATATCTTCTTGTCTCCGGCAATGTCGTAAGCCCGTTCTTATAGTATACCGGGAACACTTCCACTCCATTGGAAATATCCGGTGAACGCAAGATCCTGAACGCAGGACCAGTCATGGATTCAGGATCAAATCCCACACATACGTCCATATATTGTCCGGCACTTCCAAAGCCCTGACCGAATGTCTTCGCGGGATCCAATAATATCTCCGTTTTCATATTGCCAGCTTCTTTCTGAAATGTATAAAACAACATCACCCCTTGTATAGCAGGCATCAGGCCTGCCCCTACACAACCGTTTCCCGCCATACGATATACCCATGGCATATCAGGCAATTTCTGTTCCCATTTTCTCCACTCTGTAAGAGGTTCCCGCGGTGTATAAAAATCTCTTGTCCACCACCCTGACCGAATCAGTGGCTGACGTTCAGTTGGGAAATTCGAAAAATCCGTCTGGATCTGACACGGATTAGTAATCATATTTGCGTTCATTTCCTTACAGGCACACAATTCCACCGTCTCTGCAGGTAGACTGCAGTTTAGTTTTGGTATGATCTGAACATACACTGCTGCACCAATCGCCTCATTTCCGGGGAAATACTCGAGGTTCTCCACACCGGGACGACTGACAGAGACTCGCTGACGCTCTCCATCCTTCTCCAATTCCCAGGAGATCAGCGAGGCATCCTCTGCCCCTTTCCTCTCCAATTCATAATGAAGTACAAATTTTCCCGACTGCCATAGGATATGAGGATGCTGAATCCACCCCGGTGCGGGACGAGTCGTTGGTGTCACCGCAACCTCAGCCATTGCCATCAACCCGGTATCCGTACGTGCGAGCAATATGCCCTGTAAGATGCCGGTCCCGTCATTTTCCCCACTGAGTATCAGTGTGTGACCCTGCTTCAGCAGACTGATTCCCAATTGCGCTTCCTCATCTCCGACCATCTCAAACGTCAAATTCAATTTTTCCGTTATCTCCCCACTGAAATATCTGGCTGTGACACACACGTTTCTACTACGATGTTCTTCTGTTAATGTCAGCATGCTTTGATTTAATACCAACTGTATCGGCAACAATTCTTTTCCGCTCGCCTTTCCCTCTCCAAGAGGATCCCAACCATCGGTTCCGCACAATAAATTTCTGATATTATACTTTGTCGCTTCCCCTTCTGTCAGAAAAGCTGCTAATCCCGGCTTACCGGTCAGATCCACTGTATGTTCCGCTGGCCCTATCGGTGTATCGTTCCCATACACATAGCATACTGTCTCAGGTTGGGGATAGCGCGTCCATTGCACCCATAATGGTCGTGAGTGATCTGTACTCTCGTCCCTCATGTCCTCAAATCTGCAATTTATCACATATATTGTTCCCTGTCCCTTCATGAAATACTGATCTGCACCGTTGCGGTCCCGATGTCCGCGAATGCGGAACCGGCAATCCAGAAAAGCACTCCCCGTGCCATCTGTCGCAGAAATCGGGCATTCCCCATAAAAATCAAAATCACATCCTAAATACACTGCGTTGCCGTTCAGAGCATCATCTGTAGATTCAAAATGACAATTCTCATAGAGACTTCTCCTGGCACCGCAAATGGGACAAAGATTCAGGCGGCTGACAAAGCGACAGTTTTTCGCATAAAACCGGTCTCCTTTCACATCTCCCAATTGTGCCTGTGTAATCGCCGCGCAGCGCTTTTTCTTATTCTTTGATATATCCCCCGGATAATTCAGGTCCACATTACAATAATTTCCAATGGTAAGATTCTCTAGATACAATCCATCGCCTTCAAAGTGTAGCATGGTGTAATTACCGATGCAGCCATGGGATTGTCCTTTGTTGGCTGCAATTACAACCTCCTCCGGATGTTCAGATAATCCGATGAGGCGCAGCCAGTTACAGCTTATTTTCTGCTCATAGGGCAGGAAATCCCCCTCTGCTCCACGGAATATTTTCTGATCCTCCGGGTCATGCAGCCAGTAGACATCCGGCATCAGATACACTGTCATCGGCGCTTCCTGTGTTCCGTCCTGTATTTTCCCGGAATGGAAAAGCTCTTGCCACGAACGAAAACACCATGTACTTCCTGGATCTGCATTTCTGTCTAGCATAAGGTGCTTCTCATCCAGTTTTTCTATCATTGTATTTTTGTCTATCATCCTTCAGCCTCCTCGGTTATCCTTTCACGGATCCAACCATCATTCCCTTGACAAAATATTTCTGTAGGAATGGATACAGCACCAGAATCGGTGCCGTTGCCACTACAATGGTAGCATATTTGATAGCTTCCGCGATCAGTTCCGTATCCGAATCTCCCATTCCCGATAATCCACTGCTCAGTATCAGAATCTGGCGGATTACCAGCTGCAGCGGTTCTTTGTTATGATCATCCAGATAGATCATGGCACTGAACCAGGAATTCCAATGTCCGACACCGTAGTACAGCACAAGTACTGCCATGGTTGGTTTCGTCAGAGGTACCATAATCCGTGTCAGGATCGTAAAATGATTTGCCCCGTCCAGTCGGGCAGATTCCTCCAGGCTGCTGTCTATGGATGCCATTGAAGTACGCATAATGATCAGATTAAATGTGCTGACTGCTCCCGGCAACAAAATTGCCCATCTCGTATCATACAATCCTAACTGTTGAATATTCAAAAACTGCGGAATTAGTCCCCCGGAAAAATACATTGTAAACATAATCAATACTGTAATGGTCTTTTGCCCAGGCACATCCTTTCTGGACAAGAAATAGGCCCCCAGTACCGTCGTAACGAGATTAATCAATGTTCCGGCAATCACATAAAATATAGTATTAGCATATCCAATCCATATTCTGGAATTAGAGAAAACTTTCCTATAAGCCTCCGTTGTGAATCCCAATGGGCGGAACAAAATTCCCGGATGCCCCATGAGTAAGGATGCTTTACTGAAAGATGCACATATTACATACCAAAATGGATATATGCATATGATCATCATTAAAACCATAAAACATACATTAAATATGTCAAATATTTTTTCTCCGCTACTTCTCCTGATCGTTCTGTTCAATGTCTTCATTTTCATCTGTTCCTGTTCCTCCTAGCCTTGTTACCTTTTACCATAAACTGGTATCGCTGACCTTCTTACTAATATGGTTTGCCAGAATGACCAATACGAAATTCACTACTGAATTGAACAGACCTACCGCAGCAGAGAAGGAATATTGTCGATCCACCAGACCCATGCGGTATACATACGTCGAAATAACATCAGCAGTCTCATAAATACCTTCGTTATACAACAGAATGATCTTCTCATATCCAACACTCATTACCTGTCCCAGTCTCATGATCAGCATAATAATGATCGTCGGCATGATTCCGGGCAATGTGATATGCAGCATCTGTTTCCATCGACCGGCTCCGTCAATCTGCGCTGCTTCATATAATTCTGTATCTACTGCTGTCAGAGCCGCCAAGTAGACAATCGAGCCCCATCCTATCCCCTGCCAGATGTCGCTGATCACATAGATTGGCAGGAAATTCTCAGGTCCACTTAACAGGTTTTTGCCGCTATAGTTAAACAAATGAACCAGAATCTGTGTGATGAATCCCTCCGGTTTTATAAATTCCCGAATCATAGAACAAATGACAACTGTGGAAATAAAATGTGGCATATAGGTAATCGTCTGCGTTATACGCGAAAATTTTTTGCTCCGCAGTTCATTCATCAGCAATGCGAGAATGATCGGTGCCGGGAATCCAAATACAATCGTTGCCAGACTGATCTTCAGAGTATTCCCCAACAATCTCTTAAAATAAATACTTTGAAAAAAGCTGATAAAATGCTGTAATCCTACCCAGTCGCTTCCTGAGATTCCTCTTCGTGGGCTGTAATCCATAAATGCGATGATCAATCCGTACATCGGTTTATAATGGAATAATAGATAGTACAGAAGCACCGGGAGTACGAGCAGATACAGTTCTTTCTGCTTCCATATCTTTTTTAATGTTGTCATAGCATTTCTCCTTGTAAATCTCTCATGCACAGTGTTTAAGATAACCCATAATACAACAAACGGCCGCACCGGATTCCTCCGGTCCGGCCGTTCGGGATATTATCTTTCGTTATACCGATCCAATGCAGACTGATATATTCCAATCATGTCATTCATTCCCATATCATTCAGCTGTTTGATATAATTATCCCATTCTGTGTCCACATCCAACACTTGTGTATAGAACTTCGCACTATATTCCGAGATAAAAGTATTCATCTGTGTACTCAGCACACTGTACTGTTTACTTTCATCTTCCTTCAAAGTGATCGGTGGAATCAATGTCTGCTGACTTTCATTTCCATCTGCCCAGTCATGAAGTGCCTGTTTCTGTTCCTCTGTCTCATAATATTGGAAAATATAGTTTGCATCCTGTACAAACGGGCCCATTCCATTGGCCAGGCCGTTATAAGTCATTGCCGTTGACACGCTCCAGCCGTTCGGATTATGCATGATCTCATCCGTATAGGTCGGAATACCGTCCACCATAGTATATGCTTCACCCTCTTTACCATAATTGATCATATAATGTCCTGACTGGCTGTAACAATAGTTGAGGAATTTTGCGGCAAGTTCAGGATTTTTACAGTCTGCTGTAATAACCGCCGATGCATTACTGGTAGTAGCATAATCGTATGAACCACCACCATACATTACAGTATCTCCGCTGTTCATTACCGGGAAAGACGCTGTTGCCATCTTAAAATCCGGGTTATAAGCCTGAGGATCCGCAGCCACACTCTTGATCATACTTCCCAGAAAGCTTCCGCCTGCGCCTACGGTAACAGCCGCCTGATCGTTCATAATATAGCTCATGGCAGTTTTCTTGTCGCAAGTCAACAGTTCTGCGTCCAATAGCCCTTTATCAACCCATTCGTTTGCTCTCTTCATCAGCTCTTTATATGCTTCCTGTGTATAGCCGTTTTTAATCTCTCCAGTCTGGTCATCCACATACATTCCGGCACGAATACCGTATGCACTTCCCATGAATCTCATCAAATATTCCAGCGACTGTACTACCATCGGCTTCTCAACACCATACTCTTTTAATGCAGTCAATGCTGCTTCCCAATCATCAAGTGTCTCAAGCTTACCCGTATATCCTGCCTTTTCCAACAGATCAGCACGATACATAGGACCTGTAGTACACTGGAGATAAGTGTTGCCGCGAATAAACGGGAAGCAGTAGTAGTGACCATCGTCATTTTTGACCTCTCGGTCTACTGTAGGATTATCCTGCAGATACTGCCACAGATCTGCTGCCGCACCGTACGGCTGTACGTAATCATCAAGGATTGTCAATACTCCTTCCGCCTCAGCAGCAGCCGGCCCACCGGTATAGTTATTCGTCCATTCCCATACAATAATATCTGGCAGAGAGCCGCTTGCAATCATTGTAGAGAATTCTTCACTGGAACTTCCCTCTGTAGGCTGAATAAATTCTACCTTGATACCTGTCATTTCCTGCCAGTTCTTAGCCCACAACGTTTCATTGGCGGATGCCGCTGCATCGCTTGCCCAGTATTCCATCCACACGGTCAGAGTCTCGCCCGTATCTTCCATAGGATAGGAGACATAATTGCTTCTGGGAATTGTCAGTTCATCTCCTTCTTTTTTATTCAGAGAATCCAGAAGTTCATAAGCGGGCTCTGTCATCGCTTCAGATGTCTGTTCGTTTTGTGTCTCTATAGTCTCCTTTGTTTCTACATTATCTGTATTGCCACATCCGGTTATCATAGCCGCCATAGTAAGAAGTGCTGACATTAAAATACTGATTGTCTTCTTTTTCATAGGTTGTCCTTCCTGAATCTTATTTTTGTTTCCGGTTCAGACTGCGCAGTCTTTTGTGTACGCCTTTATCTTACCGATGCTCGCTTACACCTTCAAGTGACAAAAAATTGTGTCCATACTATTCTTTTTCTCCCGATAAGTGACAAAAATTATTGTCCATCCTTCCACTGGCTAGGTGTCATTCCTTCGCTCTGTTTAAAACTGCGAAGAAGTGTTCTGACGCTTCCGAATCCTGCTTTCTCTGCCACATCGCTTAGTCCATCATCCGATGAACAGAGAATTTCTTTTGCTTTCTGAATTCTCTGCTGTGAAATGTATGTTGGCAATTTTTGCCCCTTTACACTACGGAACGTCTTAGACATCTGGACCGATGATATCTGAAAATGTTCTGCTATTGAGGTCACATTCAGATTGCAGTCCGCAATATTCTGCTGTATATACATTATGATTTTTTCACACAGTTCCTTTTCCTCTCTCCTATCCTCGACCTGTTCCTTCTGAAGGCTTTCACATACTCGGTACATTCTCTCAATTAGTGCCTGCTTTCCATGGCATTCCTTTCCGCGCAAATACAGATACTCTTGAAAATCCTGTGTGTGTTCCAATGCCTTAAGCATGGAACACTGCAGGTCATATTCCAAATATCGAATCACTTCTGTATGATTGCTGCTATTATTACGTTCATTCTGTTCATACAGATTGCTGATAATTTCTTCTGCACGCACAACATTCTGCTGTCGAATCTGCCAAATCAGTTCCCGCTCCGTCTCCAGCGGATAATAGTATCCGTACTGTGGTCCTACTTTAACGTCTTCATAGAAAACAGTATCTTCCAATTCATAGATTCTCTTGGTCTCCATGGTGTATATTGCCTGCTGATATGCATCTGCAATCCCTTCTCTTCCACAACAGATTTGTCCCGCAGACACAGTATATCGTATGTCCATATGTTCATCCATGAATTCCTGTAACTGCATTACTGTTTCCAATGTAATATCTCTGTTGTGTATGGTCTCGTTTTCCGGGAAATTCACAAGGATTACCAACACTTCGCTGACGATCATGGGATATACCATACATCCATTGTTCTGGAACAATTCATGACTCACATTTTCTACAATGAACTGCACAAATTCAAGATCCTTCTGTTTTTCATGGACTTGATCCCATTCCCTACTGCCATCTCGTTCAATCTCTTCCATATAAAAAAGCAAGATTGTAAATTGTTCGCCACACCAACGAATACCACACATTTCTTCTATCAATTCCACATTTTCCGGCACTTTTCCTTGCAATAATTTCTCCAAATATTCCTTTTGAAAAATAAGATTCTGACGCTGCAGTCTGTTACCTGTCTCCTTTAGATTCTGACGCATCTGGTGAAAATATCCATCAATCATCTGGAATTCATTGCCGACTCCCCTTTGCGACGATTTAATCTCCAGCCGTTCCAACAGTTTTGTTACATGACTGTAATTTCTGCGGAGAAAATAGATCATTAGCAGAATCCCAATAGTCGTAAAGCTGACCAGAATCAGACTTACCCTCCACTGATAGCCTTTCAGTTCATGAAAATAGTCCTTTCGTCGGCTCACCAGAATCTTGTAATTATTGATACCTTCATAATAATCTAACTGTACCGTCTGATCTGCTTCTGCCAAATGAACGCTCTCAGTTTTCTCCGTAATCGCAGACTGTAGATTTTCCTGATCTTCAGCGCTCCATTGGCTTCCGTTTTGATCCATAAGGAAGATATCTCCGTCCAGTGCCAGACATACGCTCTCATCCTGGGAAGGGAACAGGATTCGCTGCAGTTGCGACCGTTCATAAACAAAGAAAATATTGATTTGTGTGCGATCCCATTTTCTATCTTGTATTGTTCCCGCAAAGAAGACATATTGTTCATTTCCATACTTCATAGTAATACTGTTGTAAGTTCCCTGCAGCAGTTCTATCCATTGTTCTTTAGGTATTCCTCCATACTGGCTTTGATAGGTCCGCCAGTAATTCTCCTCTGTATTTGCAGAATCGCTGGAAACAATGTACTCATCATCGACAAAACATAACAGAATAGATGCATAATTGCCGTTGATCTTCTGATATTCTCTCAATAGCTCACACAATGTATATCGGGAATACTTTGTAGCCCCGGTCGCACTTCCCTCTTTTCCATGGTAAGAATTTTTGCCGAGAAGAATGGTATCTTCCTGTGCCAGCACAGAATAAGACAGGTCCCGCATAGTCTCTTCTATGTTTGTCAGATTATCACAGATCTGCTCGACAATCTTCTCGTTCTCCGTTTCCTGATTGCGTAACAGAATCCGTTTTCCTTGCCAATAGGTAATGCTGTTACATAGCAAAAATACCAGCATGACTGCTACATATGATATCATCCATTTCCAGAAGACACTGTTTTTTCCCATAGCCTGCCACCTCATATTGATAACATCTTAGTGTTTCATTATACGTGTAGCATAGCAAGAAAGTAAAGTGACAGTTTTACAATATGCAGTGACAAAAAGCTCCTCCACCATGCCGGATACCGATTCAATCATATGCTATGCAAAAGCTCCTCTTGACCCACGAGTTAGTCTATGCTAATATAACAATTGTTATGGAGACAGATCGCAAGAAAATCACGGAAGAAAACTTAATCCGCTGCGGCAGGGAAGAATTTCTGGAAAAAGGCTACGCCGGGGCGAACCTCCGGAATATCTGCAAACGTGCCGGAGTTACTACCGGGGCTTTTTATTTCTCTTTTGAAAATAAAGAGGCTCTGTTGGGGGCAATCCTGGATCCCCTGATTGCCGAGTATCAGAAAATGATGCAGCAAATAGCCAAAAGGGAGCAGGAACATCCTGAGACCGCAGAGCAGAATGAACGTGAGATCATGGAATACATCTGTGCGCACAGGCAGGAATGTGAACTGGTACTGGAGAAATGCTCTGGCAGCAAATACGAGTCCTTCCGGGATGTCGTCTTCAACAATATGTTCACAGCCTTTCAGGGCTATTATGAAAAACAACTGGGCTTTGTGCCCGATAAGGAATTGTTACGAATCCTTGCATCCATGAGGTTACATGGATTTCTGGAATTGATCAAGGGAGATTATGATATGGAACACCGCATGTTCCTGACGAAAGCCATCGGTATTCACGCCGATGCCGGAACGCAGGGTTTAATTGCATATTTCAAGAGCGAGAAGGATGCTCACCGTTAAGGCGGTGGGCATTTTCTTTTATAAAAAATAACAAATATAACTTTTGTTATATTGGAAAAAAGGAGATTAGTTATGAACAAAAACGTAAACTACGGAAACTGGGTACCCGAAAAAATGTTGGCGCTGTGCTATGTCGCTGCTGCCGTGCTCGGCATTGCCGCCTGTGTGACCGGGCCGGTGCTGCATCTTGTCATTCCGGCATGGATCCTGGGCATTCTTGCCGCGATCTGCCTGGTCTATGGCATTTACATGCACATCTGTCATGAATTGTTTGCCTTCGGCAAAGGCAACATGATGGCAAAAGTCCATCAGCACCTCGTAGATCATCTGGAATGGGACGGCGAGGGTACGCTTCTCGACATCGGCTGTGGTGCGGCTGCCCTGACGATCCGCTGCGCCAAAGCTTTCCCCAAGGCAAAACTCGTCGGTATGGACTACTGGGGTGTCGAGTGGAACTATGCCAAGGAGCAGTGTGAAGCCAATGCGAAAGCCGAGGGTGTTGCCGACCGGATCACCTTCCACAAAGGAGATGCCGCCCATCTGGAAGATCCGGATGAGACCTTCGATGCCACTGTCAGCAACTTTGTCTTCCACGAAGTCCGTTCCGTCAAGGATAAACGGGATGTGGTCAGAGAAGCTCTGCGCATAGTCAAAAAGGGCGGTGCCTTCTCCTTTCAGGACATGTTCTCCCAGAAAGCACTCTACGGTGACATGGAAGAATTTGTCGAAGAATTGAAAAAAGAAGGAGTCATAGAAATTCACTACATCGGCAATCTTGAGAAGAAACTGGATTTTATCCCCGGATATGCCGCTGCTCCCTGGATGATCTCCGGCATGGGAATCCTGTACGGGCGGAAATAATCATTCCACTCGCTGAAATTCCCGCCAAAAAGCAATCGTTTCCTGCAGATCTGCTTCATCCTCAAAAAGTTCCATCTGCTTCGCCACTTCAATTGCAAAATCCACATATCCGTTTGCTCTTGAAGTGGTGATTCGGTGGGAAGTCACTACATCTTTTTCACAGGAATGTATCGACTCTGCATCTTCTAACAGTCCGGCATGCTCCAACACATCAACACCTGCACAGATAGCAGCGATCCGACCATTAGAATCGTGAACATTTTTCAAATATTCCCATACCTCCGGAGTATCGATCTGCGTAATATCTCCTCCCGGAATAATCAACAGTTCCACATCTCCCGGATTTACGTGATCCAACCGATCCTCTGCCTCAATCCGGTATCCTTCCGTTGCCATGACAGGATTTCCCTCCGGAGATACAAAAATCATTTCTTTTCCCGTCGCATTTAGAAAATAATTCAGAATCACAATCTCGTAAATACAGCTTGTATCATACAGTAACACCATAGTCTTCATTTGCTCAGCCCTCATATAATCATTTTCAAATAAACATTGTCATGTAAAGAGGAATATACATGATTTCATCCTGGTATTTAAGATCCTTCGTATACACAATATATTTGTCCTGCATTTTCATCTGATATTTTTTCCCCAGATAATCAAAGGATTTATGTGATGTATATCCCGAAGATTTTACCTCTATCGGACAAATTTTTTTCTTTTTCACTGCAAGAAAATCAATTTCATATTTTTGTTCTTTTATTGCCCCCTCCGGGAGATATTGATATTCATGAAAATACAAATCATGGCCGGCTGCCTTTAGCATCTGTGCCACAATGTTTTCCATAATCATTCCCTGATTGATTCCCAGATTATCAAATATGAGTGCTTTGTACAGGTCTTCCTCTGTATCTTCTCTATTTCTCATGATCTGTGTCACGAGAAGTCCTGTATCCCCCATATAAAGCTTAAAATTGCTCCGGTCCGCAAACAATTCCAACGCTACTTCAGGCTTTGTCACATTGATACATTCATTTCCAATCATGGCTTCTGCAATAAAGCTCACCGCATCGACATAATTTTGGTATCTCGCATTTTTGTCTATCAACGAAAACCGAAAGTGTGAATTTTTATTCTCCAACTGCTCCGGAATCTTCTTAAAGATTACCGAGGCTTTTTCTCGATTCTCTGTATCATATTTTGCCAGATCTTCCTCATACAGGCTTAATATATTTCTCTTTATAAAATCAATCTGTGCAAAAGTTTTCCCTTCCACAAAAGCATTTACAGCCTGTGGCATTCCTCCCACTACCATATAAGTGCGGAATTTCTGCATGATTTTTCTGTGAATGGCATCTCCCAGCGGTTTCCTGTGTTGAAAAGCACTCTGCATCGCTTCAAAAGTAACATTATCACCCATTGCCCATAAATACTCTTCAAAATCCATGGGATACATTTTGATTCGGTATTCCTCCGATGGAATCAATATATCGGTAACATTCTTGCGTATGGATATCAAGGATCCGGTTTCTATATATTCATATCTGCCATCCGCCACAAGATATTTGATTGCCTGACGCGCCTGCGGAAACAGCTGTACTTCATCAAATATAATTACACAATGATTCCCCTTCAGGCTTCTTCCTTTTAGTAAAAAAAGGTTTCTGAAAAAAGTCTCCAGGTCATTCATGTTCTCCAGGAAATTGTTTTTGACATTTTTTCCTTCTTTTGCAAAATCCAATATCATATAATCATCATATTCGTTTTTAGCAAATTCTTCTACGATCGTACTTTTCCCTATTCGTCTGGCACCTTCCAGCAAAACAGCAGAAGAACCTCCGGAAAGTTCTTTCCATTGTTTTAATTTATCATACATTTTTCTTTTAAATACCATGTTTTTATATCCTCTTAATAACTTTTAACGTTGCCTACGCTCATTATTTCACGATTCGCATCTTCGATGCTCTACGCTGCTTCGCAGCTATCGTGAACAAATTCGTCGTTCGTCAATCACGCAAGCGTGTTGACTCCCTTGCACTCATTATATCACGAAAATCAAAAATGTATGTATACTATTTTTCACGAAAATCAAAAATATTTTTGTATTCTTTTTCACGAAATCCAAAAATGTTTTTGCAGAGTTTTTCACGAAAATCAAAAATGTTTCTATATAAAATCATCCCGGACACTATGTCTGTCTCACAAACACAGTGTCCGGGATGTCAAATTTCTTCTTATATGTCTATCCTATAATGTAATATTGATCACCGGCATGGGAGCCGCCGGTACGCCTACGCCGACAGCATCTGCGGAAAATGAAGTCCCGGTGGGAATGACTGCATTGTCTTTCATTTTCTCCAGGTGGTCGAAGACTGCTTTCAGGTACTCCGCATCAGCCTTGACGATGTCTTTCATCTCTTTGTTACGGTGTTTGATCTTCATCATCTTGAGGTCTGCGGGATCCATCTCCCTGTTCACAGAGACCGCAGTATCTGATATTCCATCCAGCCCCATCTCTTCCATCAGATCACGTAAGCTATCGGACATTTCCTGCATCAGCTCCGAGGTGAAATCGCTCATTTCCGACATAAAGTCTCCTGCCTGCGCATAGAATGTATCCATGCCAAGAGCAATATGGTCAGATGTATCATAGCTATCCCCTGCATACGCCTCATTGCCTGCATACTCATACGCAGAGAAGTCCCCGGACACTTCATCCGCAGAACCTTCCGCAGACATTTCTTCCTCATTCTGCGCGTTTTCCGCCTCTGCGTCCTGCACATCCTTCGTCTCTTCTTCGCTGATCCGGTCTCCCTGGCAGATTCCACCCGCGGCCTTCACCATTTCCTCTTCTTCGAGATGTTTTGCTTTCTTCTTCGCCACACGTTCCATAGCCTGTGCATGAGCAATTGCTGCATCGATCTCTTCACTGTCGCTGTCACTGTTCTGCTTCTGACGCTTCAGGCGCATGATCTCTCTTCTCGCCTGTCCGGCTGCCTGCTTCGCCGCCTGGGAAGTCTTGCTCCGCAGTATCTTCGAAGAAATACTTTTAAACTGGTACTTCAGTTTTTTCAGTGCTAATGTCGTATTTTTTGTCTGCTGTCTCTGATTCCGCAGCGATTCACTGTAACTTAAAGTACTCGTCACAATAGAATCCTGTCCCCAACTGTTCGCCACCTGTGTCTGTCCGTTCCGGTCATCTCTCGCCAACATCCGCCGGATATCGGTGACAGAACTTTTATTTTTTGCTCCAAAGATACTCTTCTGATTGTTCTGCGTCTTCTTTCCTCCGGAAAATGCCTGCGGCAAACCGGTATTGCCGCTTCCGTAAGCACCTCCGGGCCTCCCCATAGAAATCATACATCCTCACCTTACCCTCTGAAGTCAAAGTTCTGGCCGATCTGCCGTTCACCTGCGGTCTGTACACTGTCACTCCGTGTGTTGAAATTGTAGGTTTCTATCTTAGACAACAGTTCTTCTATGGAACCGGCGCTGATCGTTACCGTATCCTCTGTGCCGGCTTCCTCCTTGCTGTCTGCTACCTTATCCGACTTCTTGTCTTTTAGCCGTTCTTCCTTTTCTTTCTTAGCAGCCTTCTTCTCCGCAGCTTTTTTTTCTGCTCTCTTCTGCTCGCCTTTTTTCTCGATTCTTGCCTTCTGATCCGCGCTTGATTTCTTCAGCACTGCAAAAAATGACAATGTTCCGCCATCATTTACCTGCATTCCGTAACCCTTTACCTGCGCCCCCGAACTCTGCAGGCTGGTCTTTAACTGCTGTATCTGTGCAGCCGCACCGCTTAAGATTCCCTCATACTGCTTCCGGAATTTCTCATCTGTCGCCATCCGCTCAATCTTGTCTTCATCGATCAGTACCACAGTCTTAAAGCTGTTGGCGTACTGCGCGGCATTTGCCTTTGCATTTTCCTTCTGGTCACGGCTGACCAGAATAAAATCATAATTGCCGTACTTCTTTTTCAGCTGTTCGTAGTATTTCGCAGCCTTCTCCGACAGCTCCGGCTGACCGATGGTTCTGCCGTAATCCGCAGTCTTTCCCCTGGTCTGTGCCGTTTCGGAAGGCTTTCCCGCACTTGTTGTGCCGGCTGTCTTATCTGATGTTCCGAATACCTCCGGCTTCTTCGTCTTCGTACTCTTGCTGTAATCACTCTGCGCAGCATACGCACCTATGCTGCCGGTTGCTCCGATTCCCGCCATAATTATTTCCTCCTTGAAAATAAATGCCAAATCCGTTTGTTTACCTGGTTCCTCTATTGAGAATATCGGACAGCTTCTCCGACTTTTTTATACACATCAAAAGGAAACAGGCAAAAAGTGCAAAAAAACCGCCTTTCTGTGCCTTTGCGGATCAGATTAACGGTTTTCCTGTAAACTTTATTCTAAATTACTATTGATTCAAATGGTTGATCGTTACATGCAGCTCTCCCAACAGCTTCTTAATGTCCGCACTTGAGGTCGCCATATCTCTCGCTAACTTCTGTACTTCCGTTGCCACCACGGCGAAGCCCTTGCCCTGATCTCCGGCTCTTGCTGCCTCAATCGAAGCATTCAGTGCCAGAATCTGCTGTCTCTTGCTGTAACCATCGATTTCCTTGGTCTTGTCCGTTGCTTCCTCGATCTGTTCCGCAGCTTTCGTGATGCCACCCTTTAATTCACCTACCAGATTCTCGTTTTTCCAGTTGGCGTAGCTGGCTCTCACGAACATGTTGATCACATCACCCAGCAGATTTGCAGAAGCGTCGATCTGCTCCTTAGTCTTCACATTTACCTTTTTCAGAGCCTTAATATATTTATCCTCATCAATTCCCAGCTCTCTCGCTGTCTGACGGAACTTCTCCTCATCCGGATTCTCCGGCAGCACCTGTCCTCCGATAATACTGCCCAGCACGGTTCCATCCTCCAGCGTGATCGGAATACCGAAATCCACCAGTCCCGCATGGCAGGGATATACACCATGGCCTTCTCTGTCACACTGCTCGCAGCGCTTTTTCCCCTCTGCGCTTCCTCTCGTCAGATCAATACAGAACTCTGTAAAATTATAACAGTCACTGATGTATTTTCCGTCTGCACCCACAGCCACGGTTGCCAGTCCCGTGCTGCCTGCCCAGTTCTTCATGATCTGTTCAAATTTGTTCATGTCACAAAAATCCTGAATCTTCATATAACTCCCTACTTTCCCGGTTATCTTAACCGCTGAACGTATCAAATCCGGAATTTTTTGATCCCGGCATCATCTTACATTTACATAAAAATTATACCACAAATTGCAATATTTTTCGCCCTTTTTGCCATTTTTACCGATATTTTCACAACATTTTCTATCTATGCTTCATTCCCTCCAGCCACTTCAAAATAGATGAAATACTATGTCATCTATAGTATAATTATGATGTCGGGGTCAAAAGCCCCCGACTTTGGATTCGGATATTAAGGCTGATCGCGGCAAAAGGAGGTACCGTTAATTGAAGAAAACGAAGATATTCTTCCGCTGGTCCTTCCGATGGAGCAGAAAAATACGTTGTCCTGATCGGCGAAGATTCTGAGATCACAGATAAACTTTCTGACATTGATCTGCTTGTCATAGATGCGGAATATTTTTCCAAAAACGACATTGCCCGTTTAAGAGAAAATGGTATCCGTGAAATCTTCTCCTATATCAATATCGGATCGATCGAGAGCTTCCGGTCCTATGATACAGACTTTGAGAAATATACTCTGGGTGCCTATGAGAACTGGCCGGAGGAAAAATGGATCGATGTCTCAGCTCCGGAATGGCAGGCATGTACAGCTTCCAGAGTAGACGCCCTGGTACAGAAGGGTGTGGACGGCTTTTTTGTCGATAACACGGATGTATACTATAACTATCCGCAGGAATCCATCTATGACGGAATCCTTACGATTCTGGACTATATGGACCATACCGGCAGAAAGATCATGATCAACGGTGGGGACTGTTTTGTAAAAAAATATCTTACAACAGAAAAAAACGTTCTCATCGATGGGGTAAACCAGGAGAACGTTTTTACTGCGTATGATTTTTCAAAGGATATCTATACTAAAAATGATCAAAGCACGCGTGAATACTATACTGAGTATCTAGATCTGGCTATGTCACACGGCTGTACCGCTTACACCCTGGAATACGCAATGGATCCCACCATCCGCAGACAGGCAGCCGCCTACGCCGGGAAGCATGGGTACATTTGTTACATTTCTGATAATATCGGGTTATGTCTGGGAAGATAACATATTCCTCTCAACCGCCATCACAGAAATGTTGTCGCACAGGTATCCAGATGCTTATTTTTCACACTAGCATTATCACTTAGGCACTCATCACAATAATAATAGATATTGTATCCCCCCTTCCCTCGTGTGTCCTCTGTCACCGAGAAATATCCGGCCTGCATTTTGGCTGTCGATCCGTTCAGAAAATGAATTTCACGCTGCTTCAGCGAATCCGGTCTATCCGAAGACATGCTATAGACCGCCGGGTTATACTTTCCTGTAGTAATATAATCCAGCTGGATCTCCGTAAAATAGTTCTTCAGATTCGCCTGGTCTGCAGCGACCTTTGCCTTATGTATATAAGACAGATACTGCGGTGCCAGTACTCCCACCAGCACTGCCATGATAGCTATTACAATGATCAGCTCTACTAATGAAAATCCCCCGTTTCCCCTCTTTCCTGTTGATTTTTTCATGACTTTTCTCTCCATTACATTACAATACATCCCGCAGGCATCGGGCCTGCGTATAACAAAGACCCGCATGGTCTTCCCAAGCAGGTCTTTCTTCCGGTCATATATTCAGTTTTATCAGTGCTTTATTATTCGCAAAGCTTGGAAAATGCATCCGCTACGAACTGAACCTTAGGTCCGATGATTACCTGAACGGAGGTCTTACCGGGTTTCATGACACCGGCTACGCCTGCAGATTTGATCACCTTATCATTCACTGCGGTAATGTCTTTTACTTCCAGTCTCAGTCTTGTGATGCAGTTGTCAATGCTTGCAATGTTGTCCTTGCCGCCGCAGCCTTCCAGAATGGTTGCTGCGATTGCTGCGAAATCATCATTTGCCAGCTCGATCTTCTTCTCTGCTTCTACATCATCATCTTCTCTACCGGGGGTCTTCAGATCCCATTTCTTGATAGCGAAGAGGAATACGAAGTAGAATACAACAAATGCTGCGATACCCAGAGGGATGATCAGCCAGATTCTAGCCGCTGCAGGCAGGCGGGATGAGAACAGCAGATCCATCGCACCTGCGGAGAAGCTGAAGCCTGCACGGAAGCCAAGAGCAACAGTGATCATGGTGAAGATGCCGTACAGTGCTGCGTAGATCACATACAGTCCGGGAGCTAAGAACATGAATGCAAACTCAAAGGGCTCGGTAACGCCGCAGATGAAGGAACAGATTGCTGCGGAAGCTACCAGACCGATCGCTGCCTTTTTCTTGGCGGGCTTTGCACATTTTACCATTGCCAGAGCCGCACCGGGGACACCGAACATCATACAAGGGAAGAAGCCGGACATATACATTCCAAGGCTCCAGGATACATCAGCGCTTGTCTCACCTTTCCAGAAGTGCTGCAGATCTCCCAGTCCGATGGTATCGAACCAGAATACGTTGTTCAGTGCGTGATGTAATCCGGTAGGGATCAGCAGACGGTTCAGGAAAGCATAAATGCCGGCACCGACTACATCCAGACTTACGATAGCTTCACCGAGAGCTACCAGACCGCCGAACAGTAAAGGCCATACGAACAGCAGTACAACAGATGCCAGAATAGATACCACACCTGCTACGATAGCTACGCAGCGCTTACCACTGAAGAAGGACAGCCAGTCGGGAAGCTTGGTATCCTTGAACTTGTTGTAGCACATGGAACCGATGATACCGGCAATAATACCGATAAAGGGATTCGCAATCTTATCGAATGCCAGTGTCTTGGTAGCATCCTCAGCGATAGAGGGCATAATGGTCGTAACAAATCCGGTAGACAGAAGTGTTGTGAGCATCAGCCAGGAAGCCAGAGCTGCAATGGCTCCGGTACCGTCATTTTTCTCTGACATACCGACACCTACACCGATTGCAAACAGGATCGCCATGTTGTCGATCAGAGCACCACCAGCTTTTACGAGGAACAGACCGATCAGATTTCTTACACCCTCGATCGCACCACCCTGCATTGTTGCCGGGCACAACCAGTAACCAATACCCATGAGGATACCGCAGATCGGCAGAACCGCTACGGGAAGCATTAACGCTTTACCCAGTTTTTGAAGAAACTTCATACATTTCTCCTCCTTTACATTATACTAAACCGGAACAGTTCCGGTCAGTTTCATTAGTTGATACGGACGTACCGCTCTTAAGAGATCTGGAGCACGTCCTCGCCGGGAGATACCTCTCCCTCTTTCAGAATACTGATCTTGTTATATTCATCAGTATTGCAGACCAGTACCGGAGTGATGATATGCAGTCCGGCTTCCTGAATCTTCTCCAGATCCGCATCCAGCAGAAGATCGCCCTTTTTGACATGGTCTCCGGCAGCAACATGTGCCGTGAAGGGGGCTCCCTTGAGTGTCACGGTGTCCAGTCCGATGTGGATCAGAAGCTCCGCTCCCTGATCCGTTGTCATGGTGATCGCATGGAGCGTATCAAATACCACGGTCACCTCTCCGTCTGCGGGAGCATATATTTTCCCCTCAGAGGGGATCACTGCAAATCCGTCTCCAAGTATCTTCTCGGAAAATGTAGGATCCGGCACCTCCGTAAGAGCAACTGCCTTCCCCTTACAGGGAGATCCGATACAATTTCCTTTTCGCTTACCTTTCAAAAAATCTAACATGTGAACTCCTTTCCGTCGATATATACCGCTGCAATGTTCAGTTCCTGATCCAGGAGTACGAAATCTGCCCTCTTACCAACGGATATACTGCCCACTTCATTGAAAATGCCGATCTCCTTTGCCGGATTCTCCGTGGCACACATCACTGCCGTCTCTAACGGCAGACCGACTGTTTTTACTACAAACCGCATACAATCCATCAGATTCGTCGCAGATCCAGCGATCGTGCCGTCATGCAGGGTAGCCAGATTGCCTCTGACAGTAACCGGCTGTCCTCCCAGCGTATATTCACCATCCTCCAGTCCCGTTGCACGCATACTGTCACTGATCAGGATCATGCGGTCAGCGCCAAACATCGCAAACGTTGCACGGATCACTGACGGATGAATGTGTACACCATCACAGATCAGCTCCGGATGACATTTCTCTGAATCTCTCACTGCTCCGATCACGCCGGGCTCCCTGTGGTTCAGCGGCGGCATTGCATTATACAAATGTGTCGCATGAGATGCTCCACGTTCAATGGCTTCCCTTGCTGTATCATAACCGGAAGCTGTATGCGCCAGTGAAATGACCACTTCTCCTTTGGCTCTGTCGATAAATTCCATCGCTCCCGGCTCCTCCGGTGCGATATCTACCAGCTTGATCAGCCCGTTCGCCGCTTTCTGCAGCTGACTGAAATATTCATAATCGCAGTGCATGATATTTTCCGCCGCCTGAGCACCCTTTTTCGCCGGACTGATAAAGGGTCCTTCCATATTGATGCCCACCAGGTGGGATCCACCGGAATACTCATAGCTGCCGGCATTTTTCATGACCTCCAGCAGTTCATCCTTAGGGATCGTCATGGTAGCCGGGCAGACACTTGTCACACCGACAGATGCTTCATATGATGTGATGACATCCAGTGCTTCCTTCGTACCGTCACACATATCTGCGCCCTTACAACCATGGAAATGAATATCCACCAGTCCCGGTATCAGATACATGCCTTTGGCATCCACAACAGCTTCCTCACCTGCCGGATCCCCGGTGCAGCTTACGAACCTGCCGTTCTCCACGGCTGCATCCCCTCTGACAAACCGATGCTCTTCTGTATATATATTTGCATTTCTGATTCTCATGACCTATCAGCTTCCCCTTTCTTATTCAGAAAGCTTACTAAGCGCTGCTTCGTCTGCCACCAGTGTCACATCATTATGAAGCTGTAATACCGATGCCGGCACCTGCGGTGTAATGGGGCCGAAGAAAGCTTTCTGTACGATCTCCGCCTTGTCTTCGCCGCTGGCTACGATCAATATTTTCTTCGCCTGCATAATGGTCTTGATCCCCATGGTGTATGCCTGCTTCGGGACATCCTCCGCCGATGCGAAGAATCTCTTGTTGGCTTCGATCGTAGACTCTGTCAGGTTCACACAATGTACCTGCTTGTCAAAACTCTCTCCCGGTTCGTTGAAGCCGATGTGCCCGTTATGTCCAATTCCCAAAAGCTGCAGGTCCACGCCGCCCAGTGACTGGATCAGTTCCGTATATCTACGGCATTCTTTCTCCGAATCCGGTTCCATTCCGTTTGGCAGATGTGTATTTTCCACCGGGATATTCACATGGTCAAACAGATTCTGGTGCATAAAATAGTAATAACTCTGATCGTTTTCCCGGCTCAGGCCTTTATATTCATCCAGGTTCACCGTCATAACCTCAGAAAAGTCCAGATCTCCCTTGCGGAACCATTCCACCAGCTGTTTATACAGGCCGATGGGAGTGGATCCCGTAGCCAGTCCGAGAACACAGTTTGGTTTCATAATAACCTGTGCCGATACGATATTTGCAGCCTTTCTGCTCATATCTGCATAATCTTTCGCTTTGTATATTCTCATGAATCTCTCACTCCATTTCGCATATTTTACTACGGACATTCAGTACCATGGACGGTGCCACACTGAGTTCATCAATTCCCATCTGTACAAATCGTGTGGTCAGTGTCGTATCCGCTCCCAGCTCTCCGCAGATGCCGACCCATTTTCCATGCTTATGTGCCCCATCAACAGTCATCTGTATCATACGCAGGACTGCCTCATGATGTGGATTATAGAATCTGTCCAATCTGTTGTTCTGCCTGTCGATAGCCAACGTATACTGTGTCAGATCATTCGTGCCGATACTGAAGAAATCAACATGCTCCGCCAGCTCCTCACTCATCATGACAGCCGCAGGAGTCTCGATCATAATTCCCTGTTCCGGAATTACATAAGGAAGCTTTTCTTCCTCCAGCTCCTTAGCCACCTCAGCCACGATTTTCTGAATATCCAGCACTTCCTCCACGGAAATGATCATCGGATACATAATAGCCAATGTTCCGTATTTTGCCGCCCTGAGAAGTGCTCTCAGCTGTGTCTTGAAGATCTCCGGCTGCTCCAGACAGATCCGGATCGCACGGTATCCCATGGCAGGATTATCTTCCTTGCCCAGTCCGAGGTAATCTACATTTTTGTCCGCACCGATATCAAGGGTACGGATGATGACCTTTTTCCCTGCCATCATCTGCAGCACCTGACGGTAAGCATTGAACTGTTCTGTCTCATCCGGAAGCGAGTCCCTTCCGAGATATAAGAATTCACTGCGGAACAGGCCGATACCCTCCGCATCATTCTCCAGTACATATGCCACATCCGATACGCTGCCGATATTTGCATATACATTGACCTTGCGTCCGCTCTTTGTCACGGATTCACGTCCCTTGTATTCTGCCAGCAGGCTTCTTAGTCTCTGTTCCGTCTGCTGTGCCGCTTCTGCCTGCCGGATCTGCTCTTCCTCCGGATCCAGGTAAAATACTGCTTCCCTGCCGTCCACAATAGCGCGGGTTCCGTTATGGATTTTCTCCAGTTCCAATGGTACCCCTATCAGTGCCGGAATATTCATCATACGTGCCAGGATCGCAGTATGGGAATTCGTCGAACCATGTACTGTGACAAAGGCCAGGATCTTACTCTTATCCATCTGTACCGTCTCACTGGGAGTCAGATCATCTGCCACAATGATCGACGGCTCCATGGTACTCCAGTCAATCTGCTCCTCCCCGGACAGATTGCGGACGAGCCGGTTGGAGATATCCCTGACATCCGCAGAGCGGGCCTGCATATATTCATCATCCATGTTGGCGAACATCTCTGCAAAATTATCACCGGTCACTGCCACCGCATACTCTGCATTCACTTCTTCGTTCTGAATCATACTGTGAATGGCATCCTGATAATCGTCATCCTCGAGCATCATCTGATGCACCTCGAAAATGGCTGCATTGACTTCTCCGACCTCCTGCAAAGCCTTCTCGTATAACTGCCCCAGCTGCGTCATCGTACGTTCCTTAGCCGCATCCAGCCGTTTCAGTTCTTCCGCTGTGTTGTCGATATGGATCCTCTTAACGAGACTGTCCTTTTTCTTCAAAACACTGACAGGTCCGATCGCTGTTCCCTTATATACGGATTTTCCAATATATTTTTCCATTTTCTACCTTCCAAACTCTGTCGTGCAGGTCTTCTCCTAGAGGTTCTCACGGAAAAACTTCTGAAGCTCTGCTGCGGCGGTATCTTCATCCGCTCCTTCTATCGTGACTTCCACGTTGTCTCCATGCTTCACGCCCATTCCCATGATCGCCATCAGCTTGCTTGCTGTAGCTGATTTCCCCTTACAGGAAAGTGTCACTGTACTCTGATACTTTTTCGCTTCCTTGGCGAGCAGTCCCGCAGGACGTGCATGCAGACCGATCTCATCCTTAATGATATAGCTGAACTGTTTCATCGGCAACATTCCTCCTTATTTTATATTTCTTGCTTTAAATATGTAGCATATTGTACATACTTTTCGTTCATATGACTGATTACATATACATATTACCCATCTTTTTATTGTTTGTCTATATCACTTTTGATATATTGTATATTTTTGAACATTATCGTAAAATTTTGTAAACTTTTTATAAAAAACTTTATATAAAAAGGCACATCAGCCAAGCTGATGTGCCTGTATCAATATCTCGCATTTTCATTCGTGTCAGCACAGACACAGCGTCAGGATGACCGCCGGGGTCTGTGTGATGATTTACGGTCTCACGGGAGTGCCGTCGGGAAGTCTGGAAAAGAGCCAGCTATGATCCATTTGAACCTCCGGATATTTCAGCGCTTCCTTCTCATCGAAGTCCACACCGATGCCGGGTTTATCATTCACATAAGCATAACCGTTCTTTACTACAGGACAGCCGGGGAATACTGCCTGCTCTTCTTCGGAGAATCCGGAGAACTCCTGGATTCCGAAGTTATGACAGTTGAGATCCAGATGCATCTGCGCAGCCATACCGATGGGAGACAGGTCATTGGGACCGTGCCATGCGGTTCTTACCCCATAGGCTTCACAATAGTGTGCAAGCTTTCTCGCAGGAGTGATTCCACCGATATCACTTAAATGAACACGGATAAAATCGATCCATTGATTCTGTACTAACGGCTTCCACTCCGCAGGATTGGTGAACAGCTCGCCCATTGCCAGCGGCAGGGTGGTATGTTCACGCAGGGTCTTGAAAAATTCATCATATTCCGGTGCCAGGGAATCCTCCAGGAAGAACAGCTTGTACTGCTCCAGTTCCTTAGCAAATTCTATGGTCTGCGCCAGGGACAGACGCTCATGCACATCATGCATCACTTCCACGCCCCATCCGATATCGGCTCTCACCCTGTCAAACAGATGATATACGCTGTTCATATACATTCTGGGATCGAAATATGCTCCTTCCGGTGCATTTTCCGGCTTTACTATGCTCTGACATCTGCCGCCGAAGTTGCCTCCGTAGGTACCCATATGGCAGCGAATATAACGATAGCCTTCTTCCATGTACTTCTGGATACACTCTTCTACTTCTTCCACAGAGCCGCCGTCTGCATGACGATATACTGTAATTCCTTCTCTGCACTTACCGCCTAACAGACTGTACAGCGGCATTCCTGCCATTTTACCCTTAATATCCCAAAGTGCTTCATCCACACCGGAAATGGCATTGTTCAGTACCGGGCCGTTTCTCCAGTAAGAGCTGCCCATCATGGTCTGCCACAAGCCTTCAATTTCCTCTACCGGTCTGCCCTTCAGCATGGGAGCCAGGTACTCTTCGATGGCCGTTACTACAGCCTTATGCCTCCAGGTGAAGGTTGCACAGCCATAACCATATAATTCAGGCTCTGAGGTCTCTACTTTTACTACCACCAGATTAATATTTCTAGGTGCCGTTACGAACACCTTGATGTCACGGATCGTAATATGTTCCATTGTTATTTTCTCCTCATATACTCAGCTTTTTACAGCGCCGCCGGTCATTCCGGCGATAAAATATTTCTGGAAGCATACGAACAATATTACCAGAGGGAGACTGGATACCGTCGATGCTGCCATCAGATCGTTCCATTTGATCTGATACTGGGAATTCAGAGCGACAATACCTACGGTCAATGTCTTCAGAGAATCCTTAGATACCAGTACGGAAGAGTACATATATTCATTCCAGCCATTGAACAGCACGAACATCGCCACCGCCGCAATACCGGGAAGGATCAAAGGGAGGATGATCTTCCGGAAAATGCAGAAGCTGGAGGCCCCGTCCACTCTCGCTGCCTCATCAAGCTCTATGGGCACTGTCTTGAAATACGATACCAGCATCCATGTGCTGAATGCTACATTGGTGGCTGCGTATACGACGATCAAGCCTAATAATGTGTTGGTCAGATGATACTTGGAAAGTACTGCATAAAAAGGTACTACCAGCATAACACTGGGAAACATCTGAGTGATCAGCAGGAAATTCAAAAGCTGCTTACGTCCCTTGAATTTGAATCGTGTGATCCCATATCCTGCCAGACAGGCGCATGCCACACAGATGACCATGGCTGCCAGACAGGTGATCAGACTGTTCACCGTCATTTTACCAAAGTTGTAGGTGTTGAAAAATTTATGAAAAGATTCCAGTGAAAACGGATCCGGAAGCCACTTCGGGTTCGGATAGTAGGTCTGTGCCTCTGTCTTGAACGCCGTGGACAGCATCCACAGTACAGGAATCACGATAAATGCCGCCAATAGGATCAGGATTACATACGTCAGGACCGTATCAAGCTTTTTTCTACGTGTTTTATTCATCATCCTTCATCACCACCTTACTTACCAGATTGATCAGGTAACAGATCACAAATACCAGGATACCCCAGGCAGACGCTTTACCAAAGCGCAGATCATTGAATGCCGTACCATAAATACTCAGGCTGATCAGGCTGGTCGCAGTGCCGGGTCCTCCGGCTGTCATGGTGTATACCAGTGTATACTGCTTGAACCACCATACGCAGTCCAGGATCAGGACAGTTGTCAGGATCGGCTTCAATGCCGGCAGCGTGATGTATCTGAACTGCTTCCATCTTCCTGCACCATCCAGCTCCGCTGCTTCATAATAATCCTTTGAAATACTTTGCAGTCCTGCAAGGATCATGGTCATTACCAGGGGAAATCCTTTCCAGATACATACGAATACGACCGAAGGGAAGGCAAGCTCCTTACTTCCCAGCCATGACAGATTCGTGCTGATCAATCCCAGGCTTCTGAGGATACTGTTCATGATACCGTACATGGGATTCATGATCCAGGTGAACAATAATGCCACCACTGCTTCCGGAAAAAACCAGGGAAGCATAAAAATCACACGGAATATGGTTCTTCCCCTGAACTCCCTGTTCAGCAGACTCGCCAGAATAAATCCCAGAATGAAATGTCCCGCTACTACCAGTACCATGAATCCCAACGTCAGCAGAACCGACTGATAGAATTCCGGCTCTGTAAATGCAGCCATATAATATTTCAGTCCCACAAACTTCCATTTTGTTACAAGGTTCGTATTGAAGAAACTGATATAGAAGCCGTACAGCATAGGATATAGAATCAACGCTCCCATCATCAGCACGATGGGGAAGGAGAATAAGTATCCGTCATACTGGTATTTGATCTTACTCTTTTTGCCGGTTTTCTTTCCCAACATTTCCGGTTTCCCTCCTTTTGATAATTCCCGGAGTCCGAAGGCTCCGGGAATCTGTCACTTACTCTTAGTTATAGTCTTCCATAAGTTCAGCTACAGCTTTTTCCAGATCAGCGACTGCCTGATCATTGGTCTTTTCCTTGGAAAATACTGCTGCGTATGCATCACCCAGAGCACTCTTCAGTCCACTGATACCTGCAAAGCTTACGGTAGGACGACATCCGTCTGCGATCTGCTGCAGATAACCCGCATAATCGTCACCGGTGATGTAGTCAGCCTTCTGTCCCTCTACCGTAGCAGGGATCTTACCACTGCTCTGCCAGAACATCATCTGATCATCATGTTCTACGAAGAAACGGAGATAATCAATAGCTGCAGCAGCCTCTTCATCGGTAGCATAAGCGCTGACTGCATAACCCTCTGTACCTAACATGGTTCCGGGATAATCTCCGGGAAGCTTGAAGGAGCCTAACTTACCCTTCAGATCGGGGTTGTTCGCATAAGCAACACCCAGTGCATTGGAACCGGTCATGAACATGCTGGTATAACCCATTGCAAAATAGTTTGCTGCGGTAGGATAATCTACTTCGGTGATACCGATAGGAACGATTCCATCGTTATTCATCTGGGTCCATTTTGCAAAAGCATCAGTAAAGGTCTTATTGTCAGCCTTCAGGTCGGTGCTAAAGTCGCCGTCTTCACCGGTCACACAGTCCACACCGTTAGACCACAGATAAGACATGAAGCGGCTCTGTCCGGAAGAGTTGTTGGAGCCTACCATACCAAAGCCCCACTGGTCAACCTCACCGTCACCATTGGAATCCTTGGTCAGTGCCTTCGCACAGTCAATGAACTCATCCCAGGTAGTGGGTATCGTAAGACCTGCCTCTTCAAAACGATCCTTTCTATAGATGATAGCCTGAGGCTGTAATGCTACCGGGAAATATACGATCTCGTCATCCAGTTTACAGGAATCCAGTACACCGTTGGCAAATTCTCCTGCCAGATCATCGGAGATCAGTCCGGTCAGATCTCTGGTCAGACCCAGGTCGTGCAGAGTTGCAACGGCATCTGCTGAGGTAAAGAATATCTGAGGAAGATCATCCGGGGTGGTTGCCATAGCAGACAACTTTGTGTAGATATCATTGGTACTGATTGCCTGGATCTCTATCTTTACATTGGGATGCTCTTTCATATATTCCTCTGCGTAGGAATATACATACTGTCCGTGAGGATCCTCACCTGCGTATCCACACAATACAGTCAGCTTAACATCTCCGATGCTGTCAGTATCTGTTGTTGCAGCAGTTGCTGCCTCTGAACTGGCTCCGATTGCTGTTGTATTCTCGTCTGCGGATGCTCCACATCCGGTCAGTGATGCTACCGTAAAGATAGTTGCAAGGGCAGCGGCTAAAATTTTCTTCTTCATCATAAAAGTAACTCCTCCTTAATCATCTCATTGGTTACGTACCGGCCGGTACCTTTCTGATGGTCTTATCATAGCATAAGGGCTTTGGGCAATCTGTATAGTTTTTTGCCCGTTTTCATCATTTTTTAGTCAGAACGCCCGGAGTTTTTCAAAACTCCGGGCGTTCTGTTATCTGGTCTGATGCAAATAGTCCATTCTTTCTTTGCGATATTGTAACGGACTCATCTCCATGATCGTTTTAAACTGTCTCAGGAAAGTGTTTACGCTGTCATAACCACACAAAGTGGCGATCGCAGTCACACTTTCACCGGTATTCTCCAGCAGTCTAGCTCCCTCACAGACCCGGACACTGTTGATATATTTTGTAAGCGACTGTCCGACGCAGCGGCTGAATTCCTTACTGATCGTTACCGGATGCAGGTAGAACTTATCACTCAGGCTGTTCAGATCTAACGGCTCCTGATAATGCTCATCTATGTACTCCTTGATATCATACATCTGCCGGCTCATAGATGAGGTCTCTTCCTCTCTTTTGCACAAGCCCCACTGCCGATAGAGCAGGACTGCGATCTGCGTCACAAGGCTTCTCTCCATCGTCCCACGGAACGTCTGTCTCTGCCGCTGCTCCTCATATAGACATTTTAGCAGTTCTATCATCCTTGAGAACACATCGGTGGGGACGTCCTTAAAATGCTGCACGAACTCCTCCGGGGAAGGTCCCTGCCATACCTTCAGCATGTCTTCCCCCAGATTCAGTCTTCTGTAATAGGATGGATTCACTGCCAGCCCATATCTGGCAAACGGCAGTCTGTCCATCCTCCGCATATGGGATTTTCTGGAGCCGATAATGAGAATATCACCGGCTTCCACATAATATTTCCTGCCATCAATGTAATAATCCGCACTTCCGGATTCCACGATCAGAATCTCTGTGGATTCATGAATGTGGTGCATTGCATTTTTCTCATAATCACAGGAATGGGACACATCATAGTCCGCTTCATTCAGAGCCTTAAAATGTTCCGGCTCATAATAATCGTTAATTTTTATATCCATCGCATCTTCTCCTTATGAAATCCCGTTTATTCCATGTAAGCACCATTCATGGAGCTTACGGCATGCTGTGCGTACAGTTTTAACAGTCCATGCTGATATTTGCTCTCAAAGCCCTTCCAGCCGGCTTTCCGTTCTGCCAGGATCATCGCCGGAATACCGCAGTGTCATCCGGCTACTGTTCCTCCGGTTCCTCATAAAACCGGTAATTGTTCTTGCCGTTCTGTTTGACATAATACAATGCTTTGTCTGCTTTTATATAATATTCTTCAAAGTTGTCTCCCTGTCTGCACATACACAGACCGCAGGACAGGGATGCCGCTGAAGTCTCCGTCGCAGCATTTTTTGCCGCACGAAAGCTGTCAAACAGACTTCTCACCCGCGTATTCATTTCTGCTTCCGATACCTCCGGCAGATAGAACAGGAATTCATCTCCTCCCAAACGGCAGACTACTGCGTTCTTCATGCACTCTGTAAGCGTCGCTCCCACCAGTCTGAGGGCATGATCCCCCGCCTTATGTCCATAGACATCATTGATCTTCTTCAGATTATCCATATCCACAAATCCCAGACAGCCACCATGCTTCTGCATTTTCTCAAGGATCAGTGCCTCACCCTTATGACGCATGGGAAGACCTGTCAGATAATCCAGGCTTTCCCTTGCCTCTCTCTGCCTGGCCAGCTCCAGCTCGCGGATGCGGTCCATTGTCTGGATCAGAGTAACGACCAGCAGGACCACCAGTCCGGTTGCGATAAAGATTCCGGACAGAGACACAACACGATACACTGCTGTCACCTCCAGCATGACTGCGATCATGGCAGCCCCCGCTTTTATTCCCTTATCGGAGTTCTGTCCATGATCTTTTACCCACTTATCAACAAGTTTATCACACGTAGCTGAAAAAAGTAATTATCTATTTTACCCCGTAAAATGTTTATGGAAAATTTATTCGACAAATCATGCTTTCCGAACTAAAATAGGAATGCGATATGATAATTTCATGATCCTATGAAAGGAGACAACATGATATGAAGAATAAAAAATATTCCATCATTTATAGCAGCTTAACAGGTAATACCAAGGTGCTGGCTGATGCGATCCACGAGGCATTACCTCAGGATGAATGTGAGTATTTCGGTGTGTCCGACACAGTGATCCCTTCTTCCGAACTGCTCTATATCGGATTTTGGACAGACAAGGGAAATGCAGATACCAAGACATTACAGCTATTATCGCAGTTAAAGAATAAACAGATTTTTCTGTTTGGAACTGCAGGCTTTGGTGGCAGTGATATCTATTTCCGGAAAATCCTGAATCAGGTTAAGCAGTTCGTTGACGCAAGCAATGTTATCGTCGGAGAGTATATGTGTCAGGGCAGAATGCCGCAGTCTGTCCGGGAACGCTACTTGAAAATGAAGGAAGCTCCTGATCATCCGGCAAATCTTGATGTATTGATCCAGAATTTTGACTGTGCATTGTCTCACCCTGATGCAGATGACCTGGAGAGACTCAGACAAGCCGTTAGGAACTCATCCTTCTGATAAGACCATAAAATAAGGCAGCCCCACATAGCTGAGTCTGCCTTACTCTCTTTATTTAACATGGATGCCACTGGCATATTGCTGTAGAAACTGTTCCTTCCCGCAGGGTCTTCCAAAATAATATCCCTGCAGATAATCCACCTTCATTTCTTTCATTTTCAGAAGCCATTCTCTTTCCTCGATGCCTTCTGCGCATATTCTGACATTAATACTATGTACCATGCGGATGATATTTTTATATAATTCATAATCCCTGTCACTGTTCATCGCCTTGGCAGTAAAATCCCTGTCCATTTTCACGTAACTCGGATTCATATCACGTATACAATGAAGGTTAGAATATCCTGTTCCAAAATCATCGATCACAAAGGAGATCCCGTTCTTTTCCAAGCTTTTGCGGAATCTGCAGAACGCCGGTGTCATATCCATAAATCCGCTTTCTGTCATTTCAACGCATAAACATTCCGGCTTTAAAGCGTACTTTTGAATCACATTCAGAATATCCCGCTCCACATTGCCCTGCAGGATCTGAACATAAGAAACATTTACATTCATCCTGAAATCCGGAATATATTTCTGCATTTCACAGCACATTGCTGCGGCTTCGTTCAAAATATATCTTCCGGCGGGAATGATCAATCCGGTCTCTTCCAATAGTGGGATAAACTCCATCGGTGAAACAAACTCCCGTCCTTCTTCCGTTATCATGGAAAAACGCATCAGTGCCTCTGCTCCAATGATCTGTTCCGTCTGGCAATCCACGATCGGCTGATAATTGACTTCAAAGCCTTCATAATTGTTTACAATAGCATTACGAAGTGCTGCTACGATTCTTCCTTTTTGCAAAAAGGCCTCATAGTCATCCTGGTTAAAAACATAGAATCCGTTTTTGCCCATGCTTTTTGCCTGTTTCAAAGCAAATTCAAACTTTTTACGGCATTCTTCAGTCCCTTCACAAAATGTTGCTGCATCTACAACACCGATAGAAATAGAAAATATAGCTTCATATTTTTCAGCTACTATGAAATTATGAAGTTTATCTGTGATCTTTTCTTTCAGTGCCACGGCAT
>OGDY01000074.1_pt1 | contig 115699 bp, 108 predicted proteins | sample 1570341 | NCBI WGS metagenome assembly OGDY01 (sample SAMEA2581972, study PRJEB24529) | metagenome | biome: Human gut stool | place: China | collected 2011 | reverse complement strand
GTATGTGTTCTTTACGTAGAATGCAGTCATGTCAGACACAATACATTGCGAGGGCCCATCTATGTTAATCCCTGCAAGCAGCAGATTTGGATAAGTCCTGGATTCACCAGGCTTTTTGTACTTATAGTGTTTGGAAACACTCTTGATCCCGGCCAAACGACAGCATTTATAGGCGTATGATTCAGACATGAAGAGGCCTGTGTCAAGCAGAAGCTTGGCCCTTAGCCAGCGGTATCCGTGGGATGGATACTTCTTATGCCATTCCTTGAGCAGTTCTATGGTATCCAAAAGACGATTCTTTTGTTCAGAAGGATGCCTGGTATGATACAGCCAATAGTAGAAGCTGCTACGCGGAATACCCAGCCTTTCACAAAGCAATTCGACAGGGAAGGAGCCGGAAAGCGCGACGATTACTTCGCAGTCTTTTTGACGTAAGTAATGAGCTTTTTTTTTGAATCATCTTCTTCTACTACTTCGTAACCAAGCTTCAGCCGCTCTTCTCTTATCCTGGCATCAATCAAGGCGCTGATGAGATCTTCCTTGGACATTTTCTGGTATTCATCGAGTTTGGCCGCTTCAGGAATAACTTTTGCTTTGGCAAGACCGTAATCACGGGGCTTGGATGTTTTAGGTGGAAGATGGTTTGTGTTCCTATACATCCTCATATATTCTCTAGCAGTTTGAGCACTGATGCCGTATTTGCCTGCAGCTTCGTATTTATTGATTTGATCCTCATAAATCTGGCGACCAATGTTCATACGCTCTTTCTTTGTGTACTTCATAAGACTGCCTCCTGTATGAAATCTGAATGTGGCGTCCAATGTTTTTAATTCTGATTCCAATATACTACAAAGGCTGTCTAAATTCTTATCCCACCCCTGTCCAGTTTTAGCATAGCACTCGACATTTAACTGTTGCTGACGAAAGGGGTGCAGTATTCATTGCTCTTAGAAATATAAAAAGGTTCCGCGAGCGGAGCGAAGTTGGATGGTGTTTTAAATCGCGCTCCGCCGCGGTTGTACGGTTTCTATATAAGAGCTTATTGATATGAAAGCGTACCTTAGCACTTTTAGCGATGCTGCGGAAGCGAAGGGAAAACCTTTACAACCGCAGCAATGCTGCGAGAACTACATCTCATTCCCGGTCTCCGACCGGACCTTCTCCTTCGGAGCAAGGTCAACACCCTTAAACCTCGCTTCGCTCGAGGAACAGCCCCCTCACACGCAAAAAGGACATCCCGCGCGGGATGTCCTTTCCTTTTTCCTTATTTATCGTTCTATCATTGATTATTTGTTTTCATCTCTGTGAGCAACGGCTGCGTCTACGAGGCCCTGGAAGAGGGGATGCGGACGGTTCGGGCGGGATTTGAATTCCGGGTGTGCCTGGGTTGCTTCGAAGTATGGATGGTCGGCGAGTTCGATGGTTTCAACGAGTCTGCCGTCCGGGCTGGTGCCGGATACGATAAGGCCTGCTTTTTCGAGTTCCGGGCGGAGTGCGTTGGAGACTTCCCATCTATGACGATGACGTTCATAGACGATTTCCTGGTTGCCGTAGAGTTCTCTTGTCTTGGTGCCTTCTTTGAGTTTGCACGGGTAGATGCCGAGGCGCATGGTGCCGCCTTTTTCGGTGACGTCTTCCTGGTCGGACATGAGATCGATGACCGGATATGGTGTATCCGGTACGAATTCGGTGGAGTTAGCGTCTTTCATGCCGCATACGTCTCTTGCGTATTCGATGACGGCGCACTGCATGCCGAGGCAGAGGCCGAGGAACGGGATCTTGTTGGTGCGTGCGTACTTGATGGTGGCGATCTTGCCTTCTACGCCGCGGTTGCCGAAGCCTCCTGGTACGACGATGCCGTCGATGTCTTTGAATACTTCACGGAGATCGGGCTGTTCTTCTTCGATGGTTTCGGAGTTGACCCAGCGGATGTTGACCTTATTTCCTGTCTTGAAGCCTGCATGGGAGAGGGCTTCGACGACGGAGAGGTATGCGTCGTGGAGTTCGACGTATTTGCCGACGAGGGCGATGTTGACGGTCTTATCAGCGGAAAGGATGCGGGAAACCATGGCTTCCCAGTCTTTCATGTCGCACGGGCTGTCGTCAAGGCCGAGTTTTTCGAGGGCGATGCGGTCGAGGCCTTCGTCTCTCAGCATAAGCGGTACTTCATAGATGCTGGATGCGGTGAGGTTGTTGATGACTGCATCTGGTTCTACGTCGCAGAAGAGGGCGATCTTTCTCTTCATGTCTTCCGGGAGTGCCTTGACGGTGCGGCATACGATGATGTCCGGCTGGATGCCGATGGAGCGGAGTTCCTTGACGGAGTGCTGGGTCGGCTTGGATTTCAGTTCGTCTGCTGCTTCGATGTATGGCACGAGGGTGACGTGGATGTAGAGTACGTCATTTCTGTTCGGCACGTCCTTCTTGACCTGACGGATGGCTTCGAGGAATGGCAGGGATTCGATATCGCCGACGGTGCCGCCGATTTCGGTGATGACGATGTCTGCATTGTCATTGCGGCCGACGCGGAGGACTCTGTCTTTGATTTCGTTGGTGATGTGCGGGATGACCTGGATGGTGGATCCGAGGTATTCGCCTTTTCTTTCTTTGTTGATAACGGACTGGTAGACTTTGCCTGTTGTCACGTTGGAAGCCTTGGAGAGGTTTTCGTCGATGAAACGTTCATAGTGGCCGAGGTCGAGATCCGTTTCGGCGCCGTCGTCAGTGACGAATACTTCGCCGTGCTGATACGGGCTCATGGTGCCGGGGTCGATGTTAATATATGGATCGAATTTCTGGATGGTGACTTTGTACCCTCTGTTTTTGAGTAATCTTCCGAGGGAAGCGGCCGTGATGCCTTTGCCCAGAGATGAAACGACGCCGCCGGTTACGAAGATGTATTTAGTCATGAGACCTCCTCTTTCAATGATAGTAACGATCGAATTTTCTTCCTTTTATTATACTCCCGGCCCGTATGGGAAGAAATACGGCGGGATATATTTTTACATATGTTCAGGAGCAGAAACGCCCAAGATGGCGAGTGCATGCGCGAGGACGTACTGTACGGCTGTGATGAGGCCGAGGCGTGCTTCGGTGGTCTTTGCATCGACGCCGAGGATTCTGCATTCTCTGTAGAAATGATGGAAGAGGGCTGCCAGTTCGTAAGCATACTTGGCTACGCGCTGCGGTGCTCTTTCAACGGCTGCGCCCGCCAGAAGCTGATGGTAGTTTTCCATTTTCTTGATGAGGTCGAATTCGCATTCTTCCTTGAGGTAGGAGAAATCGGTGCCTGCGAAGGACGGATCCCATTTCACGCCTGCTTCTTTCGCCTGATCGAAGAGGCTGTGGATGCGGGCATGGGCGTACTGGATGTAGTAGACCGGGTTGTCGCTGGACTGTTTCTTGGCAAGATCGATGTCAAAGTCCATCTGGGAGTCGAGTGTTCTTGCGCAGAAGAAATAGCGTGCTGCGTCGGTGCCGACTTCGTCCATCAGTTCACGCAGGGTGACTGCCTGGCCGGTACGCTTGCTCATCTTGACTGGCTGTCCGTCGCGGAGGAGGGTAACCATCTGGAGGAGCATGATTTCAAAATCATCGGGGTTGTATCCGAGGAATTTCATAGCCGTCTTCAAGCGGATGATATATCCGTGGTGGTCAGCGCCCCAGATGTCGATGAGTTTGTTGTATCCTCTTTCGATCTTGTTTCCAACGTATGCGATGTCGGAGCAGAAGTAGGTCGGCACGCCGTTGGTACGGATGACGACTCTGTCCTTGTCATCGCCGTTCTTTGTGGTACGGAGCCAGAGGGCGCCGTCTTTTTCGTAAAGGTTGTCTTCATCCTTCAGTACCTTTAAGGCCTCGTCGACCTGTTCCGGATAGAGGGATTTTTCGGAGAACCAGTTGTCGAAGTCTACGTTGAAATCGTGGAGGTCCTTGCGGAGGGCGTCGAGTTTTTCGTTGAGGCTGATGTCCTTGAATGCCAGGAGGCGTTCTTCATCGCTCATGCCCAGGTATTTCTTGCCGTCTCTTTCAAGGATTCTCTTGGCTGTTTCGACGATGTCCTGTCCATGGTAGCCGTCTTCCGGGATTTCTGCGTCGTAGCCGCAGAGCTGGAGGTATCTGGCATTGATGGATTCAGCGAGATGGTCGATCTGGTTGCCTGCGTCGTTGACGTAGTATTCGGAATAGACGTCATAGCCGGCAGCGCGGAGCAGGTTCACCATAGCGGAACCGTATGCTGCGCCTCTGGCATGGCCGATGTGAAGCGGGCCTGTCGGGTTGGCGGAAACGTATTCCACGAGGATTCTGTCCTTCTGGTCTTTCGGAAGGTCCCCGTAGGACGGGCCTGTCTTCAGGATTTTTTCCAGTTCGGCATAGACGGTGTCTGCTGCCAGGAAGAAATTGATGAACCCTGCGCCTGCGATATCCATCTTGGCAACAAGGGGCGTGTCGATATGTTTCACGATCACTTCCGCGATCTGGCGCGGCGCTCTGTGCGCTGCTTTTGCCCAGCGCATGGAAGCATTGGTGGAATAATCGCCGAATTCCTTGGACTTCGGGACTTCCAGACGCTGCATGGGGGCGTATTCCCCTTCCGGCAGCTCGCCTGCCGCAATGGCGGCGTCCTTTGCTTTTTCAATGATTTCCTTCAGTTGTTCTCTGACTTCCATGAATACTCCGGATCCTCCCGCACTTCTATTACAACTTCATTTAAATGGTTAAACAGTCCTTTGAGCTCGACGTCGTAGGTCAGAACGACCTTGCCTTCGCCGCCTGTAAGACTGTCTTCGATGCTCCTTGTAACGACGGTCACTTCGAGGGGTCCCATCAGTGTCTGATAGGTCGACTTCGATGACTTGCCGATGCGGTACTCCTGCTCCTGCAGGAATGTGCCTTCCCGCAAAAGGCTGACGTGGTCCTCGTAAACGCGGAGCGTCGTCGTCGTGCCTTCCATGCCGGCTAGTTTCGTTTCCCGGTAAGAGACGTACCTCATATTCCCCTCTTCCCCGTAAATGCCCGGGGTTTCCAGGGTGATTTTCTCATCCTTTCCGGTCTCGTCACGCTGGACGGAAGTGACATTGATAATGACGTGTTTCTCCAATCTATGCCGCCTCCTTCATCAATGAATCAATCATTTTTATTATATCATAAGAAGGCCTTTTTCCACTCCTTCTTATAACAATACAATACTAATCATTATAGCACGCGCGTCTACCTCTCTCAAATGGAAAATGGAAATAAATAAAAAGAAAAAAGGGCGGAGAAATGAATCATTTCTGAGGGCCCTTTTCTTTTACTCTTTATGGTGTGCTCCGCGGTTGACCTGAATGATTTCTTCATGGGTGGGCGCTTTGGCAAGGTGCATGAGGTGGTCATTGATGGCATCGCGTACGCCGGGCGCTTTTCCAGGGACGGCTTCCTGCAGGGCTTTTTCCATTTCTTCTTTATTGTAGTCGCAGCAGTAGCAGGGTGTCCCGGGCTGCTGGCGCCAGGATTCTTCGAGGGTGCCTCCGTCGACGGGATCGAAGCCCGCTTCATCGATCAGGCGCATGACGACGGCTTTGTCTTCCGCACTGTCTCCTGCAGCAGCGGCGGCAAGTCTTCCCTCGTCCCCTTTCTTTCTGCCCTTCTCTGCCAGGGTATCCCCCAGAACGTTGTTGAACGCTTTGATGATGGGATGCCCGATTTTCCCAGAAACCCAGAGGCTTTCTGTTTTTCCTTCGTCCAGTTCCTTGATATGGGAATCACGGAGGTCCGGATAATAATTGGACGTATCCACCACGATCGTCTTTCCTGCATCCTTGAAAAGATCCCTGGGAATCTTCTCAATGGCAGGAAGAGGAACCGCCAGAATGACGACATCCTTTCCTTTGACGATTTCAGAAATATCCGAAGGCGCTGCGCCGATCTTCTCTGCAAACGCCCTGACGGCTTCCTTCCCTCTCGAATTGGCCACGCTGACCTGATGACCGGCCTTCACGAACTTCTCCGCCAAAGTCCCGCCGATATGCCCGACACCAATGACACCTATATTCATATCCACGCCTCCTATATATTGAAAGTTTTATATATATTATACACGAGGGGGAAAAGGGAGGGAACTGGGGAAACGAACTACAGCTCGGAGTAATCAACCCTATCCGCCGGCATCAGAATTTGGGGCCGGCACCTTCCCCGTCTGGGAAGGCGAGTATTGGCGGCGCTTTGGGAAGGCGAGTGTTGGCGGCGCTCGGGAAAGTCAGCGCCCAGTACATCCGAGCTTGCGAGTTTCCACAAAAAAAGATGCGGAACTGTTTGGGTTCCACATCTCTATTGATTTTGTTTCTTTTCTTATCTCTTTCCGATTCTTCTTGCTTTGTAGGCTTTGAGTTTGGCGTCGCGGATTTCGAGGTGTTCGAAGTATTTCTTGGTTTCTGCGACGATGACGCCTGTGAGGCCCAGGAGGGCAATAAGGTTCGGGATGGCCATGAGGCCGTTGACGATATCTGCGAGTGCCCAGATGGATTCGAGTTTCAGGAAGGCAGCGGATGCGAGGATGACGAGAAAGAGGACTCTGTAGAAGAGGATGCTCTTGGTGCCGAAGAGGTATTCCCAGCAGCGTTCGCCGTAGTAGTTCCATCCGAGGATGGTGGTGAAGGCGAAGAGTGCGAGAGATACGGTGAGAAGAATCGGCACGAAGCCGCCATAGGTGACGGCAAATGCGTTCTGTGTAAGTTCAGCGCCGTTGGTGTCACCGAGCCACTGGCCGGATACGATGATGGTAAGACCGGTCAGGGTACAAATGATGATGGTGTCGATGAAGGTACCGGTCATGGAAATGAGGCCCTGTTCTGCCGGCCATTTTGTTTTAGCGGCAGCAGCGACGATCGGTGCGGAGCCTAAGCCGGATTCGTTGGAGAAGAGGCCTCTGGCGATACCGCTTCGCATAGCGAGCATGACGCCTGCGCCTGCAAAGCCGCCGGCAGCTGCGGTGCCGGAGAATGCGCCGGTGAATACCTGGCTGATGGCGCCCGGGAGGCCGCCTGCATTGAGTGCCAGGAAGATGACGGTAATGACGAAGTAGATGACGGCCATAGCCGGAACGATTTTTTCAGCAGCTTTTGCGATGGACTGGAGTCCGCCGAAGGTGATGATAGCTACGAGTACTGTAATAACGGCGCAGGTGATGTAGGTGGAAATGCCAAAGCCTGCTTCCACGGAGGAAATGATGGCGTTCATCTGTGTCGTGGTGCCGGAGCCAAGGAGGGCTACCATGCATCCGAAGAAGGCAAAGAGAACGGCGAGTGGTTTCCATTTCTTGCCAAGGCCCATTTCGATGTAGTACATCGGGCCTCCGGCGATGTTGCCGTTGTCGTCGACCTGACGGTATTTGACGGCAAGGCAGCCTTCTGCGTACTTTGTCGCCATGCCGAAGAAGGCGGCGAGCCACATCCAGAAGAGTGCGCCAGGGCCGCCGAGTTTGATAGCGGTAGCGACGCCGACGATGTTGCCGGTGCCGACGGTGGCAGCGAGCGCGGTACAAAGCGCTTTGAATGAATCAATGTCTCCTTCGCCCTTGTTTCTTGCGAAGAATATGAGCTTCAGAGCTCTCGGCAGTTTGACGACCTGCAGCAGTGTGAGCCGGAATGTGAGCCAGATGCCCGTACCGACAAGTAAGACTAAGAGCCACGGTCCCCAGACGATGCTGTCAATCTGGTTTAAGATGTCTAACAACATAGATTTTTCCTCCCATTTTCCCCAGATCCCCCACCCCTTTGGAGGGATCCACTACCTGAGAAAGACTTTCCTTTCCCAAAACCCATTAAAAAACCGCCGGCTCTAAAAATGAAAACAGAGCCGGCGGCCCATTGATTTCTCAAAGTCCTTGTCCGGCCCTGTCCTTTTGCCTGAGAGATTGAGGCTTGCGCCTTTTGCACCTTCGGCTTCCGCATCGTTTCAGCGGAGATCTCCAGAGTTATGTCCGCATACAGTTTCGTGTCCTTTGAACGCCTGATAGTGTTACTCCTTCGGCAGTCTCCGAAAGGTGTATATTGGATAAGTATACACTTTTCATCCTCGAGCTCTTTCTGTATGCATCATCCATTACGAATTGTATTGTTATTATAAGGCAAAGCAGGTGTATTGTACAATAGAATTTTTGTAAATTTTTTTATATTTCTATAAAAATTTCTTACAAGTTTTGCATATATAGTGGATACTTGTTGCATTATAAGCATACACAAGTCTATTTTATTACTATTATATATAGGAGAGCGTCATGAAGCTCATCACTCCCCATTTCCTTCCTTCTTATTCTGTGATCTGAATGTCAGAGGGCACTTCCTGTTCAGATGCGTTGACGACGACGGCAACGGCTGCATCGCCTGTGATGTTGAGGCAGGTGCGGAACATGTCGAGGACTCTGTCGATGCCGGCAACGAGTGCAAGGCCTTCGAGCGGAAGTCCGACGGACTGGAGTACCATGGCAAGCATGATGAGGCCTGCGCCCGGGACGCCGGCGGTGCCGATGGAGGCAAGGGTGCCGGTGAGGACGATCATCATCATCTGGTCAAAGGTGAGCGGTACGCCGAATACGTTGGCGATGAAAATGGAGCAGACGCCCATATAGAGAGCGGTGCCGTCCATATTGATGGTCGCGCCAAGGGGCAGTACGAAGGATGCGATGTCGCGGTGAACGCCGAGTTTTTCCTGGACGTTCTTCATGTTGACCGGAAGCGTGCCTGCGGAAGAGCAGGTGGTGAAGGCGATGGCCATCGCTTCGGACATGCCGCGGAAGAAGGTGACCGGGCTCATGTGAGCGGCGACGGTCGTCATGGCAGAGTAGACGCAGACGGCGTGGATGGTGCAGCCGATCAGCATGCAGATGATGACGGAGAGAAGCGGCAGGAGCACTTTCGGTCCGTTCATGACGACGACAGGAAGCAGCAGGCAGAAGACGCCGATCGGGGCGGTCTTCATGATCATGGCGATGATCTTGTAGCAGACTTCAGCGAATGCATCGAAGAAGCTGATCAGTGTCTCGGCTCTCTTGCCGCCGACGGAAATGATGCCGGCTCCGACGAAGAGGGCGAAGATGATGACTGGCAGGATGTCTGCCTTGGCCATGGATGCGATCGGGTTCGACGGGATCATGTCGACGAAGACCTGCATGATGCTCGGGGCTTCCTTGACCTTCGGCGCGGTCGCTCCGGCCATGCTCATGCCGGTGCCCGGATCAATGGCCAGGGCTACGGCAAAGCCGATCACGATGGCGATAGCGGTGGTCACCATGTAAATGGACAGCGTCTTGATACCGATACGGCCCAGTTTCTTCATATCCCCCATGGACGTCATGCCGACGACCAGGGAACAGAAGACGACAGGAACGATCATCATCTTGATCAGATTGATGAACATGGTGCCGATCGGGGCAATCCATGTCTTCACAGGCGCCGCCGCGCCTTCTCCCAATACCAGTCCGACGATGACGGACAGGACAAGGGAGGCAAAAATCTGTAACGAAAGATTCATAAATTCCCCTCCAGGTGCCTTTTAAGGCATTAAAAATGATAGACATATTATAGGAGCATACATAATAAAAAACTAATAGATTTCGTAAATTATCCATACATTTATATATGTACCCGTCTGAGATATTTAATAAATTATGTAAAGCATAACCTTTGTATTATAATTCATGAGATTTACTATTTCGCTTTATGAATCAACATGCATGAAAAAAAGAGCGCGATTGAGAATAACCGCGCTCCCTATGTAAATTCGCTATAGGAAGGAAATGGGATTTCCTTTCTGAAAAATAAACGGGAAACTTTATTTTCTAATGATATTCAAATCTTCTGGACCGCTTCTTCTGCGACCGTCTCCCCTGCCCTTGCTGCCTTTTCAGCGGCAATGACTTTCTGGTAGGAGAAGACTTCTTCCTTGATGACCGGTGCGAGGACAAGGATGGAGATCAGGTTCGGGATCGCCATGAGAGCGTTCGCGATGTCAGAGAGGCTCCAGACGAGGTCTAGGGTCTGGGTAGCACCTACGTAGACGACCATGGAGAAAGCGACGCGGTAGATGAGGTTGTACTTATGGGTGCCGAAGAGGTATTCCCATGCTTTTTCGCCGTTGTATTCCCAGCCGAGGATGGTGGAATATGCGAAGAGGATGATGCCGATGGAAACGATGTAGCTGCCGATCGGTCCGATATTGTGGGAGAAGGCTGCCATGGTGAGGGCCACGCCGGTCAGGGGCTTGCCGTCAGCGCCAAGGGTGCCGAGGACGCCGGAGGAAGCAATGGTGAGACCGGTGATGGAGCAAACGACGATGGTGTCGATGAAGGTGCCGGTCATGGAAATGTAGCCCTGTCTTGCCGGACGGTCAGTCGTGGAAGCAGCGGCCGAGATGGCAGCTGAGCCGAGGCCTGCTTCATTGGAGAAGCATCCTCTTGCCACGCCGTAGCGCATAGCGTTCATGACAGAAACAGTGATCGTACCGAGCACGCCGCCTTCGACAGCGGAAGGATCGAATGCCATCATGATGATCATGTAGAGGCCGTGCGGTACGTTTTCAATATTGAGGATGACGCAGAGGAGGCCGGCAGCGATGTAGAAGGCAGCCATGCCTGGAACGACGATGGAGGAAACTCTGGAAATGGAGGTGATGCCCCCTACGATGACGGCAAGGGTCATGACGGTCATGATGATGCCGCTGATTTCATTGGAAACACCGAATGTCGCATTGACGGCGGTGCTGATGGAATTCGCCTGGGTCATGTTGCCGATGCCGAAGGAGGCAATGACGGCAAAGAGAGCAAAGAGGAAACCCATCAAGATGCCGGCTTTCTTGTTCTTGAAGCCGTTCTTCATCGTGAACATCGGGCCGCCCTTCATTTCACCCTTCGCGTTCACTTCACGGAACTTGAAGCCGAGCATGCATTCAGAGAATTTCGTGGACAGGCCGAAGCAGGCGGAAATCCACATCCAGACGAGAGCGCCCGGGCCGCCGGCAAACATAGCCGTCGCAACGCCCACGATATTTCCTGTGCCGATCGTAGCCGCCAGAGCGGTCATCAGCGCGGAGAAGGGAGAAACGTCGCCGCTGCCCCTTGAAGTCGTCCTAGACTCCTTCGAGAAAATGCTCTTCAGAGCATAAGGAAGATTTCTCCATGTGAGAAAGTGAAGAGTGAGGGTCATGTAAATCCCCGTGCCCACGAGGAGACAGAGCATAACCGGCCCCCATACGAAACTATCAGCCGCATTGGCCCATTGATTGAGTTCAGCCATATCCATTTTCGGCAGCTCCCTTCTTGATTACTTGCTATACGGGATTCAATAATTTTTGGAAACAAAAAAGCGCCGCACTCAGCCTTCAGAAAGATCTGAAGTGCAAAGCTGGCGCTATGTATGTATGCATCCACGCATAGCCGGGAGTTACCCTGCTGCCAGCCCTGTCCTTTTGCCTGAGAGATTCGGGATCAAAGATCCCTTTGCACCTTCGGCGTCCGCATCTTTTCAGCGGAACTCTCCAGAGATGTGTCCGTACACAGTTTCGTGTTCTCAGAACGCCTGATAGTGTTACTCCTTCGGCAGACATTTTCATGTCATTTTTCCGTGTACTTCATCCACCCTTATGGTACGGGAACCCGTACATTTCCACCACAAACCGGGACTCGTCATAGATTCCGCCCTCGGATGTGATTTGATTGAATTATACACGCATTTTTTCAAAAAGCAAGTACTTCTTCATATATTTTTTTATATATTGATACTATGTATTTTTTAAATTCCGCATACATGAAAAACGCCGCCTGTATACTGTATATAGCATATACAGAGAGTATAAGGAACTAGTTTTCGGGACAGATGAAAATGGATGTACTATGTTTTTTGATAGAAAATATCTATGTAATTTTGAAACAGGAGGAAAACGGGAAAAAAATAAAAGATTAAAGGCGCAGGGAATGGGAAGAGACAGATGGATGAAAAAACAAAAGAGGAGATTTTAAGAGCGCAGGATACCTTCCTTATATATATAGTATTTATATATAGAGAGGAGGATTAAAACCGGACAACCGAACTTCGTTCGTAGTAATCAACCCTAACCGCCACTTCGTGGCCCTCCTTCCTCGTCTGGGAAGGTCAACACCACTTACTTGCTTCGCAAAAGGAAAACAAGCAAACCGAACTTCGTTCGAGGAAAACCCTACAACCAGCCTAGCGGCTGAGGAACTACATCTCATTCGTCAGCTACGCTGACACCTTCTCTTTTCGGAGCAAGGTTAACACCCTTAAACCAAGGCTACGCCTTGATAAAAAACTCAAAACCCCGCTACGCTCGATGAAATGCAACTCATCCGTCAGCTCCGCTGACACCTTCCCTTCCAGAACAAGGTCAAAACCGGCCTACGGCCCTGAAAATCCAGACTCAGTACATCGCAGTTAGCAGCAGCGGCAAGCGGCGCACCTTGGCCTTTTCCCCTACCCCCCGCCAGAAAACCCCGTCCTATGCATCGGGCGGAGTTTTGCTGTGTTTCCTGTATTTTCTTTATTTCCTGTAAGGGAGATTTCTTTAATCTTGCCTTTTTGAGCCTGATCAGATACCGGCTCTTTCTTCGATTGCTGCTTCTTTGGCAGCTGCTTTTTCTGCTTTTTCGCGTTCGATGACGGCCTGGAAGCGGAATACTTCTTCTTTGACGACCGGCGCGAGGATGAGCATGGAGATGAGGTTCGGGATGGCCATGAGGGCGTTTGCAATGTCGGAAAGGTTCCAGACGAGGTCGAGGGTCTGGGTGGCTCCGATGTAAACGACCAGGGAGAATACAACGCGGTAGATCATGTTGTATTTATGGGTGCCGAAGAGGTATTCCCATGCTTTTTCGCCGTGGTATTCCCATCCGAGGATGGTGGAGAATGCGAAGAGGATGATGCCGATGGAGACGATGTATGCGCCTACGACGCCGATGTTCGAGGAGAATGCGGCGATGGTGAGTTCGATTCCCTGAAGGGGTGTGCCGTCGGCTCCGTTGGTGCCGAGGACGCCGGAGGAGGCGATGGTAAGGCCAGTAATGGTGCAGACAACGATCGTATCCCAGAAGGTTCCTGTCATATTGATGTAAGCCTGACGGACGGGGTCATCGGTGGTAGCTGCAGCGGCTGTGATGGCTGCCGAGCCCATGCCTGCTTCGTTGGAGAAGCAGCCTCTGGCTACGCCGTAGCGCATAGCGTTCATGACGGAGACGGTGATGCCACCCAGGACGCCGCCGCCGACTGCCTGCGGGTCGAATGCCATCATGAGGATGAGGTAAAGTCCGTGAGGAATGTTTTCAATGTTGATGAGGATGCATGCCATGCCGGCTACGACGTAGAAGACGGCCATGCCCGGTACGACGACGGAGGAGACTCTGGAAATGGTCTTGATGCCGCCGACGATGACGGCAAGGGACATGACGGTCAAGACTATGCCGGTCATTTCCGTGGATACGCCGAATGTGGAGTTCACGGCACCGGAGATGGAGTTCGCCTGGGTCATGTTGCCGATGCCGAAGGAAGCGATGACTGCGAAGAGGGCGAAGAGGAAGCCCATGATGCTGCCGAGTTTCTTATTCTTGAAGCCGTTTTTCATGGTGAACATCGGGCCGCCTTTCATTTCGCCCCGTGCGTTCACTTCGCGGTACTTGATAGCGAGCATGCATTCAGAGAATTTGGATGTGAGGCCGAAGCATGCGGAGATCCACATCCATACAAGCGCGCCGGGGCCGCCTGCAAACATAGCGGTCGCAACGCCTACGATATTGCCTGTGCCGATGGTAGCAGCCAGGGCTGTGCAAAGTGCGGAGAACGGGGAAACATCGCCCGTCCCTTTCTTCTGGCGGGCTTCTTTGGAAAGCACGCTGTGAAGTGCGTATGGGAGATTTCTCCAGGTACGGAAGTGTACCGTACAGGTCAGATAAACACCGGTCCCGACGAGAAGCAAGAGCATCAGCGGGCCCCAAACTATGCTGTCAATTTGGCTGACGATTGAATTTACAGAAGCCATGTCCATGATAAAATCCCCCTACCTTTTCATTACTGGTTACAAAGTAATTACTCCTTTTTCCAACAACAGGGAAAGCAAAAAACCGCCGCGTTCAGGCTCCGGAAAAACCGGAATCTAAAGGCTGGCGGTCCTATGTATGTATGCATCCATGCATAGCCGGGTGTTACCCTGCTGCCAGCCCTGTCCTTTTGCCTGAGAGATTCGTGATCGGTGATCCCTTAGCACCTTCGGCGTCCGCATCGTTTCAGCGGAGCTCTCCAGAGATGTGTCCGTACACAGTTTCGTGTTCTACTGAACGCCTGATAGTGTTACTCCTTCGGCAGACATTTTCATGTCATTTTTCAGTGTACATCATCCACAGATATGTATGCGCTTTGGCTCTATGAGCCTGCCGGGCATTTGCGGCATATACAAAGGCACTTGGCCTGAAGTATACAAGAGGATTGATGGATTTCCCTTTTTGAAAGGCAGGGCCCCCACCCGGGAGAGAGTTCTGGGTGTCTCTCCCGGCGGCCCGGGACTGCGATTCCGAAGATGGATGGATGCGCAGGCCCTGTCCCAGGCCTTGTATCATACTGCCCGGCGGAAGGGAAAATGGGGAAACCTTCTCGCCTGGCAGATATGAACCTTCTTACTCTTCCACTTCTGGCTGAGCTTTTGCACTTGCCAGGGATGGATCGAGGTCTTCGTATTCTTCGTAGTCCTTGCCGGTCTTCAGATGATCGAAGTATTTCTCGGTTTCTCTGACGACGACTCCGGAAAGGGCCAGAAGAGCGATGAGGTTCGGGATAGCCATGAGTCCGTTGACGATATCCGCCAGAACCCAGATGGCTTCTAATTTAAGGAACGCGCCGCTTGCGACAAGCGCGATGAATATAATACGGTAAGGAAGGATGCCCTTGGTGCCGCAGAGGTAGATCATGCAGCGTTCGCCGTAGTAGTTCCATCCGAGGATGGTGGTGAAGGCGAAGAGGACAAGTCCGACCATCAGCATGTAGCCGCCAACTGCCGGGAAGACATCCTGGAAAGCTGCATTGGTGAGTGCTGCGCCGTTGAGGCCTTTGAGCCATTCGCCGGATACGACGATGGTAAGTCCGGTCAGGGTGCAGATGATGATGGTATCGATGAAGGTACCTGTCATGGAAATGAGACCCTGTTCTGCCGGCCATTTTGTCTTAGCGGCTGCGGCTACGATCGGAGCGGAACCAAGGCCGGATTCGTTGGAGAATACGCCTCTGGCAATACCGCTTCTCATGGCAAGCATCACGCCTGCTCCTGCGAAGCCGCCGGCTGCTGCTGTGCCGGTGAATGCGTTGGAAATGATGGTCTCAATAGCCATCGGAATCTGATTAGCGAAGTAAGCAAGGACGCCGACGGTGGAAACGAAGTAAATCACTGCCATTGCCGGAACAATCTTGGATGCGGCATTCGCGATGGACTGGAGTCCGCCGAGAGTGATAGCTGCGACCAGGATGGTCAGGATGATGGCGGTCCATGTCGGTGAAACGCCGACCGTCATCTGGGTGATTTCAACGATGGAATTGACCTGAGCGAATGTACCGATACCGAAGTATGCGACGAGTACGCCGAAGAGAGCAAAGAGAGTTCCAAGCCATTTATACTTCTCACCCATGCCGTTCTTGATGTAGAACATCGGGCCGCCGGCGATTTCGCCTTTGGAATCGACTTCGCGGTATTTAACAGCCAGAAGACCTTCCGCATACTTGGTTGCCATTCCGAAGAAAGCAGCCATCCACATCCAGAAAATAGCGCCAGGGCCGCCAGCTGCGATTGCAGTAGCTACGCCGACGATATTGCCGGTGCCTACCGTTGCGGAAAGAGCTGTGCAGAGAGCCTTGAAAGAATCAATATCTCCGCTGCCTGCGTTCTGTGCCTTGAAAATTAATTTCAAAGCCTTGGGAAGCTTGAAAACCTGCAACATCTTCAAACGAAGTGTCAGCAGAATCCCGGTTCCCACCAAAAGAACCAAAAGCGGTGGTCCCCAGATAAAACTGTCGGCTGCATTCAGCCAATTCATGTAATTCAAATCCATGTTTGTCCTCCTCGAAATAGAAATATGCAAAAAACCGGCATCCAAAATATAAAACTCTGGAAGCCGGCATTGTCTATCCTAAAACGAGTACGAAAAAATCGTAAGAACGTTTCTTTATGCTCTGTCCTTTTGCCTGAGAGATTGGGACCTTGCGATCCTTACACCTTCGGCGCTCATTTGTGAGACTCTCCAGAGTGTGTCCGCAACCGGTACCGCCTCTTGCGAGGCACCTGAGAGTGTTACTCCTTCGGTAAGCCATACGGCTTTCTCCCACTTGCATCATCCACCAATATGAATTTGATGTTTGCATTATAAGTCCCAGCGGACCCATATGCAAGCGTTATTTTAAAGTTTAATTATTTTCTAATGGATAACCCCTTGAAAATTTCAGCACATTTTATCCAAAATACCCCTAAAATTAACGTTCAAACCACCCCTGTGCATAAAGTGCGAAAACATCGATAAAACCAAGGATTTTGCATAGATTTCTAACTAATCATTTACTAATATAAGAAGAAAATGCTAAGATTGGTTTAATATTTGGAGGGATAAAATAGAGGGAGCTGCCCTCCTGGAAAAGTATTTTAGAAGTGGAAATACTGGGGAGAGAGATTAAAAGCGGGAAAACTAGGGGGAGAGTTTAAAACCAGACAACCAGCCTGACGGCTGAGGGAGATGAATCTCCTCAGGCGCAGGCGCGCCAGCTCCCCCTACGGGGCGAGCTCTAAAACCCTTTCCTTACTTCGCAAAGGGAAAACAGGCAAACCTCGCTTCGCTCGAAAAACCTTTTTATATTGAAAGCATTAAGGAATACTACACTCTTTCCACCGGCCTTCTTAGAAACTGCACCTTTAAAAACCATACAACCGGACTCTGTCCGAGTAACTGCAACTCATCCGCCCGACATCAGAATTTGAGGTCGGGCACCTTCCCTTCCAGGGCAAGGTCAAGACCGGCCTACGGCCCTGAAAATCGGAACTCAGTACATCGCAGTTAATAATAGCGGTACACGACGATACAGAAGGTTTTGACCTCCACCATCGGAGGAGAATCCGGCCAATCTTTTAACTGTTGCCAGAGAAAGGGGTGCAGTATTCATTGGTTTTTATAAAAGGTTCCACAAGCGCAGCTTGGTTGTATGGTTTTTCCATTCATACGTTTTTCCCATTTGTGTGGTTTTCTTATTCATACGGTTTCCCCTGTCCTATGCTCCCCAATTGTCTACCTATTTTCCCCTCTCTCGTTCTCTTTATGGTAATATATTGACAGGAATCGAAACGTGGAGTAATGTATAAGTGATAATTGTTTTCAATAAGAATTCCCCTTTTATTGAAATGATTACCGACTAACTGAATAAGGAGAAATTTTATGTCTGATGTATTCTGGGGATTGTTTATCCCCTTCCTCGGGACGTCTCTGGGGGCTGCGTGTGTGTTCTTTATGCGCGGCGAGATGAACCGCTCTGTACAGCGCGGGCTGACGGGTTTTGCGGCCGGCGTGATGGTGGCGGCATCGGTCTGGAGTCTTCTGATCCCTGCGATCGAAGAGTCTGAGCCTCTCGGAAAGATGGCGTTCCTTCCGGCGACGATTGGTTTCGGCGTCGGCATCCTTTTCCTTCTGCTGCTGGATCATGTGATCCCGCATCTTCATATGAATGCGAAGAAAGCAGAAGGCCCGAAGAGCCACCTGGAAAGGACGACGATGCTTGTCCTGGCCGTGACGCTTCATAATATCCCTGAAGGCATGGCCGTCGGTGTCGTTTATGCAGGCTTCCTTTCCGGACACGCAGGAATCACTGCTGCGGCTGCCATGGCACTGTCGCTTGGGATTGCCATCCAGAACTTCCCTGAAGGCGCTATCATTTCCATGCCGCTGAAATCCGCCGGCATGGGCAGCTGGAAATCCTTCATAGGAGGCGTCCTCTCCGGCATCGTAGAACCGATCGGAGGCACGCTGACGATCCTGGTCACCGCCATGGTCGTCCCGATGATGCCTTACTTCCTTTCCTTCGCCGCAGGTGCTATGCTCTACGTCGTTGTAGAAGAACTCATCCCGGAAATGTCCGAAGGTGAACACTCCGATATCGGAGTCCTCTCCTTTGCCGTAGGCTTCATGGTCATGATGGCTCTCGACGTCGCACTGGGATAACAACTACATACAAATAAAAAAACCGCTGTGAAAATTTCATGGCGGTTTTTTTGTGAGAATTTTGGAGGGGATGGGGATTTGAGAATAGAGAGTGAAAACCATACAACCGCCTTACAGGCTGGGAAATGATGTTTCCGGTCCCTCCGGGACCACCTTCCTCTACGAGGCAAGGTCAAGTTCAAAACCATACAACCGCGCGCACTCGTGGTAATCAACTCTATCCGCTCTTCGGGCACCTTCCCCGTCTGGGAAGGCAAGTGTTATCGGCGCTTGGGAAAATGAACCCCTTTCCCCTGACGGTGACAGCTTTACGATAATCGAGAAAAGTCAGGACTCAGTGCATAGTAGTTCGTAGCAGCTCGTTTTAAATGGTTTAAAGTATGCTCTTCAAAATCCTTGCTGTTGCCATTTTGGTTTTCTGCTGTTTTTTCTGCTGCTGCGGTTTGGGAAATGTTTCACGTGAAACATTTTCTTGGTTTTTGTCAAAAAAAGACGCCTTGGGATGGTTTGTCCCTTGGCGTCTTTACTATATATAGTCGGTTTTATTCACAGGAAGGATATATATAGTGGTTTGTTTGAAAAGTCTCGTTTTCCCAGTGTTTTTGGGGCAGCACAGGGATTTTTGCATGGGGTTTGTGATTTATCCCAAGAGTTTTTCACAATATTCACAAGCTGTGAAAAGAGGCTGTGTGAATCTTTTTATTTGCTGTTTTTCCGATGTTATCGAGGTTTTCACATTTTCACAGGTTTTTATTCACTTGTTTTTATTCACAAAGTTTTCCACAGTTTGTGTATAACTTATCCCGGTGAATTTCTTCGCTTTTTTCTTTCGTGCTGTCAATCTGGCAGTAGCGAGGTTTTTGCAGCATTGGTGTTTTCTTTGGTTTCTTCCGTCTGATTTTCGGGCAGGGCCATGGGTTCTTTGACGAAGTCACGGATGTGCTCGTTGATGACAGCGGCCATTCTTTGTTTGGCGACGACGTCTCCGTGGAGGCCGTCCAGGGCAAGGGCTGGTGTCATTCCCGGGTCAAGGGGGAAGGCAGCGGCAATGTCGATGTGGGGCTGGGTGCGGATGAAGGCGTTGACTTTGGCAAAGGGTGTCTGCCAGTCGTCTACGGTGGGTTCGTCGAAGGTTTTCTTGATGCTGGCCGGGTTGATCGGCGGAAGGGTCATGAGGATGGATGTGATGCCGTTGTCGATGCATTTCTGCTGGATGGCTTTCAGGTCCTCGATGACGTCTTCGGCAGGGACGCCGCCTCTTAAGCTGTTGCTTCCTCCCATGATGAGAAGGTATTTCACATGGAAGGGTAGGACGTCTCTGTCAAATCTTTCGAGCATGGATTCGCTGGTGTCGCCGCTCTGGGACAGGTTGATGACAGGGAAATCGAGGTAGTGCTCGTAGGAGTATTCGAGGTCGTTGGGGCTGTAGGACATGCGTCCTCCGCCGTGGCTGATGCTGTCTCCAAAGACGCCGACGACCCATCCTGCATCGGGGTCGGTGGTGCGTTTCTGTGCTTCGCTCCATTCGCCGACAGGATTTCCTTTGGCATCGATGCCGCGGACGCGCCAGTAGTAGGTGCCTGTCCTCGGTCTTGCGTCATAGAGGTCGCTCAGCTCAGTCTTGGCGCTCCAGAGGCGGAAGAGCGAGGGATCGGTACCTGTCGGATTTTCCGGAGGCTGGGTGGTCACTTCGACTTCATAGGAAGCGGCGCCGGGCATCCAGACGAAGGAATAGACGGGATAGAGCATGGCTCCGCCCTGTTCCCCGCTTCTGTCCGGTTTCTGGTACGGCGCGTCGCGGTCGTCCTTGAAGGCGCCGTCTTCAAACGGCATGTATGGCGTGAAGGCGCTGATCGGGTTTCCGTCGAAGTCGATTGGGCGGACGCGGTAGGAAACGTTTTCAGGATGTTCCAGGCGTCCTTTCTTGTCCAGGAGGACGGAATTGGCGTAGACGAACTGGTTGTCGTAGAACATGCCGTCATCGTCTTTCATCTGCACTTCGTAGCGCACGGCATCGTAATCGGGTTTCCAGGAAAGTCCGATCAGATCTCCCCCTTCTGCCGGCGCGAGCGTCCCGGCGGCGCACCAGAGCATCAGCAGTGCTGCTGTGCATTTATATTTCCAGTAATGTTTTCTCATCGAAATCTCCCCCCTGCCTTTCTTATAAGATTTCTATTAATAGGTCGGTATGAAATGGCCGATTTCGCGGTTGATTTCCCCTGCGATCATCTGCTTGGCGTTCCAGTCGCCGTGGATGCCGTCCATGGCAAATTCCGACGGCATGACGTCGAAGGATGCGAAGGGTGCGGCGGTGTCGATATATGGTTTCGTCCGGATGTAGGCGTTCACTTTGGCGACGGATTCCTTCCAGCCTGCATAGGTGGTCTCGCCGTAGTATTTCTGGATGTTTTCCGGATTGAGCGGCACGATGGTCATGAGAATCGGCGTGATGCCGTGGTCGATGCACTTCTGACGGATTTTTTCCAGGTACTCGATGGCCTTGTCCGGGCTCGTGCCCATGCGAAGGTCATTGATGCCTCCCATGATGAGAAGGTACTTCACGTGGAAGGGAAGGACGTCCCTGTCGAAGCGGTCGTACATCATTTCCACGGTGTCGCCGCTTCTTCCCATATTGACGGCCGGGAAATCGAGGTAGGAAACGTAGCTGTACGCCATATCGGCGGGGCTGTGGTAGAGATGGCCGCCGCCCTGAGTAATGCTGTCGCCGAAGATGCCGACATTGTAGCGGCTCTCGACGTCATTTCTCACGCGTTCGGGAAGGCTCCATTCGCCGACGGGCGCGCCTGTCTCGTCCATCCCCCTGACGCGCCAGTAGTAGGTCCCGATTCTGGGATCGCTGTCATAGACGTTCGAAAGGGAGGTCACGCGGGAAAAGACGCGGTGGGCAGAAGGCGCTGTGCCGGAAAGGGTTTCCGGATAGGAGTCTGTCACTTCCACTTCGTACTTCGCCGCGCCCGGGATCCCTGCGTAGGAATAGACGGGATAGAGGAGCGAGGAACCGTTTTCCGGACGATAGACGTTCGGAAGCGGCGCATCGCGGCCAAGGCGCTTCATCGTGCTCCTGACTTCCATCGGAGCTGAGAACGGCGCAAGGCCTGTCCAGTCGGCATCGATCGGGCGCACGCGCCAGTAGAGCACGCCGTCCCCTGCTGGAATCTTCGACAGGTCGATGATGACTTTATTCGTATAGATTCTCTGGTTGTCATAGACGTGATCCGCCAGAGGTTCGTTGCGGTCCAGGTTGTAAGGAATACCGCGGAAAATTTCCACTTCATAGCGGACGGATTCCGGATTTTCTGCCCATGTGAGAAGCACGAGATCCTTTTCCGAAGAAGGCGCATTCAGCCCCTCCTTCGCATTTTCCGCCCGGATAATGCGGTCAGGCATCTGCGGAATGACCGGTGCCGCCGCGAAAGCTGGCAGCGAAGAAATGCCCAGAAGGCATGCCGCCAGAATTGAAATACATTCTTTTCTAATCATTGAATCCTTAACCATTCCCGGAAATGATGGAAAGCGCTTTCTTCGCGTCCTCGTCGCCCAGATCGGCAGCGCGGGTCAGCCAGAATTTCGCCATTTCCCTGTTTCTTTCTGTTCCATACCCATTTTCATAACAAGCGGCCAGCCATCCCATTGATGCCGGATAGCCGTTTTCCGCGGATTTCCTGAATATTTCAAAGGCTTTGTCGTCCTTGCCGTCTTCGTAGTACATGACGCCAAGCTGCATGGCAGACGACTCCATCCCCTTCTCTGCGGCTTTTTTGTAGTAGAGGCGGGCCAGACGTCTGTCCTTCCTCGTGCCTGTGCCGTAGTAGTAGCAGTTTGCCAGATTTCCTTCTGCCGTCGGATCTCCCAATTCGGCTGCCATCTTCGTGTACTTGAAGCCATCCTTCTTTTCCTTCTCGTTCTTGGAGAAGGAAAGGACGAAGCCGAGCGTCAGCGCCGCGGTCATGTAGCCCGAGGCCGCCGCTTTCTTCCAGAGCTGGATGGCTGCCTTCTGGTCCTGCTTCGTTCCAAGGCCCCTGTAAACGAGGAAGCCCATGAAATACTCCGCTTCCGGTGCGCCTTTCACAGCGGCAAAGGAGAAATGGATGATGGCTTCGCCCGGATTGAACTGGTCTGCATCCCCCAGCGGATTTTCGCGCAGCTCATTGAACGCGCTTCCGAGGTGAATCGATGCTTTCCAGTATTCTTTCTGCTCTGCTATGGAGAGGAGGGCCATCCCCTTCTCTGTCCATCCTTCGCGCTTCTTTCCATAAACGAGGTAAAACGTTCCCAGCGCATCGGCAAGAACGGGATCTTCTTCTGCCCCTTTCTCTATTTCCGGGATGATCGACTTCTCAGCTTCGGCGATCGTTTCCTCCGAAGCATCTGCCATGAGCGCAAGGCGCATCAGCTTGGCGCCCGCATTTCCTTTCGCAGCGCTCTTTGCCAGAAGCTCGATAGCGATATCCACGTCATACGTCATCATGGCCAGCATGTACAGCGCATCGCTGTCACCGGCCCCGGCCAGTTCCTCCAAGAGAGGCTTTGCCTCCTTCAAGCGGCAGGAAACAAAAAGCTCCCGCGCTTTCTCTATCTCTGTCATACAGACTCCTTCCATGCGTACCATGTATAAAACATCCAATCATTATACGCCAGATCAATCATTCTTTCTACAATTATTATAACAGAGAAAACGGCCGGATATATAGAAATTATCGAATCTTTCCATTCCTCTTTTGAATCTGGTTTCATACCTTTTCCGTATGGGAAAGCGGCAGGAATGCAGGGAGTGGAGGGTAGGAGGTGGTACGGGTCTTGGCATTTTAGCGGTGCTCGTCCACTTCCCCATTTTCCCAATCAAAAAGACCAGCTTTACGGCTGGCCTTTCTGATTTATATGCATAGATTGGTGGATTCAATCCATGGAAACAAATTATTTGTCTTCTTTCAGAGCATCGACGATTTCTTCGGCTCTTTCCATTGTCTTTTCTGCGACATAGCCGGAGAATTCATGTTTCTTCTTCAGATCTTCGACTGCTTTCTCATCGACTTTTTCTACTTCTGTTTCACCGCTGACGTCTTTGTCAGCCTGGCCCATTGCGTCTTCGAGCTGCTCAGCACGTTCCATCGTTTTCTCTGTACGGAAACCGGAGAATTCGTGCTCCTTTTTCATTTTCTCAATGGCCTCTTCTGTCATTTCTTCTACTTTCTTTTCCATGATTCGTCATCCTTTCTTGAAGAAAAACTCCCCAAATAAGACTAGCGCCGTACCATCAAGCCCCCGGGTTATTACAAGTGACGGGCAGCGTCGAAAAATGACTGCCTCATGACGATAGAACCCCCGATTGAATTATGAGTACTATCTCTATGAAGTATCTGACTATCTGTTTATAGTATAGATGTTTTTCGAAATACAGACAAACAAATTCAATTTGTGGAAGTCACAAGTTTTATTTGTAGGAATGATTACCAATAGCGCTATTGCGATATGTATGCAGACAATAAAAAAGAACCCATCGCGGGCCCAAAGGGGTCTAATTCCCCGAGAGAAAGTCCCGAAACCGGTTCTTCTTTGTACTCCATATTATAGGCGAAAAAAATAAATTGTCAACAGAGACCCCGCTAAAAAGGAGCCTTGCAGCAATGCTTCAGGGCTCCTTTTTAACAGTGATTTGATTGATCATTTTTTTATCCTCGGGGAATTACGCCGGGTGTTTTGCCATGTGTCTGGCCGATTTTCTCGGATGGCCAAGGACACAATCGTTGATGTATGCTGCGCGGTCGAGTTTTCTCTCAGCCAGGTAGCCGAAGTAACCGTATTCCTTCTTGAAATGCTTGACGCCCTTTCTGATTTCATACTCTAAGATTTTCATCATGATAAATCCTTCCCTTCCGCTCTTGAACGACCGGGAGATCCCGCGCTGTATGCCTCCTTTCTGCTGGTACCGGGTTTCCGGTGATATGAAGGAAATCTCGGGAATTCCGGGCCTTTCCTTCCTTTCACCTATAGTATAGATTTCCTACTATACTAAATCCAACTGTTTTAGATAGTACTTTTTACTGATTGTTTTTGTTACTTTTCATTCTCGATGATGCGGCTGGCACGCTCGAGGTTTTTCTTTTCCTTGAAGGAAACGTAGTCTTCAGAAGACTCTTCCTTTTCACCTTTGGAAGCAGCTGCCTTCTCTTCCAGGTCTTCCGCTCTTTCCAGGTTCTTCTCACTCTTGAAGGCTGTGTACGGACTCTCTTCTTTCATGTCCTCAACGGCTTTCTTATTGACTGTATCAATGATTTTTTCCATGATTCCTGCTTCCTTTCTGCCGGTATTTTCTTAGACAGCGGCTTTGATTTTCTTAGCTTCCGGTTTTCTGAGGCCGCTGATGGTTTCTACGTAATCGGCTCTTTCCAGTTTCCTGGCTGCCATGTAGCCGAAGTAGAAGTTATCCTTCTTCAATGCTTTGACTGCTTCCTTGTTTTCACGATCAATGATTTTTTCCATTTTGTATGCTTCCTTTCTGTGTTCATTTCTTTGATTTTCTTGATCTCTTCGATCTGTCCATAGTATAGGTTTTTCAAGTAACAATATCTAACCGTTTAAATTCGTATATTTTACATGGTATTTTTGTTATAATGAAGAAAATAAACCATGGAAAGGAGTTACTATGAACTTTCAATCGCTGCATTATTTCATCATGCTCGCGAGGGAGAAGAATTTCACACGCGCAGCTGAGAAACTCCATATTTCCCAGCAGACGCTCTCTGCCAGCATCGCCGCGCTGGAGCGCGAGCTGAACTGCAAGCTTATCATCCGCCATGTCCCCCTCGAGCTTACGTATGGAGGAAGGACCTTCTTCCATTACGCCCTCTCTCTCACAGGCGAAGAGGAATCCATGCGCCGCTCCCTCCTCGACATCGCAGAAGAAAAAACAGGAGAGCTGCGTATCGGCGTTGGCTATGTCCGCGGCAGGACCCTTCTTCCGCCCATCCTGAAGAAATTTGGGGACAAGCACCCGGGCGTAACATTCCGCATTCTGGAATCCACGAATAAACAGCTCAGGACCCGCCTCGTCGAAGGCGATATCGACCTCTCCATCGGGCACTACAGGGAAGTCCCGCCAGGCATTGAAATAGAACCGATCTACGAAGAACAAATCTGCCTCCTCATCACAAAGAAACTCTTCGACGAAACCGTAGAAGGCACCATCGAAGAAGTCTCCGCCGCCCTCCAGAGGGACGTCAAAGAAGGCATGCGTCCCTTCGCCAAATGCCCCTTCCTGAATACCCGGGGCGAAAACGTCTCCGGCTACTTCGAGACACTCTACCTCGCCGAAGCGCCCTTCACACCCTTCATCCGCTGCATGTCCAACAACATGGAAACCCTCCTCTGCCTCTCCGGAAAAGGCATGGGTGCCCTCTTCTGCCCCCAGAACCTTGTCCGCTCCTCCCTTTCCAAAGAAGACCTCAGGGAAATGTACGTCATCCCCCTGCCGGAGACCAAGTATGCCATGTCCGTAGGCGTAAGGACAAAAGCCGCCCCCTGGTCCATCCGCGATGAATTCATACAGCTTCTGAAGGAAGAACTCGCGAGGGAGAATGGAATTTAAAAAGGGGAAATATGGAGGAAAACCATAAAAAGGGGAAAAAGAAAGAAAACCATACAACAGGAAAACCCTTAAAACAAAAGGGAAAATGGGAAAAGAAAAAAAACAGAAAACAAAAATGTTTCACGTGAAACATTTTTAGTAAAAGAAGGAAAACCTTACGACCGCAGCTCTGCTGCGTGGTAATCAAACCTATCCGCCGGCCTTTTTAGAAAATGAACCCCTTTCGGCGCATCCGCGCCACTTTCCCCTAACGGGGACAGCTTTTACCGCTGGTGCTGTTCGCCTTTTTATCACTTTCGATTTTGAAGATGTGAGAAAAACAATTTCAGCGCTTTTGGGAGTCCCCGTTAGGGGAAGCTGTCGAACTTTTAACACTGATGTTCGACTGAAGGTGTGCATGATTCATCGCACCTAAAACTATAAAAATGTTCCACGAGCATCGTGAGGTCGTCCGGTTTTTCGCCCGATTCCATCGAGCTTCTACAGTTTTCCCTCCATTTCCCCATCAAAAAAAGAGCTGTAACAAAATGGTTAATCATTTTGCTACAGTCCCCTTTTCTATTGGAATATTCCATTAAAGGATACTAACAAATGTATTTATTGGTTCTATCTGAAAACCTCAAAACCTCGCTTTGCTCGAGAACTACTGTATTCCCCGGCTTCGCCGGGACCTTCTCCTTTGGAACAAGGTTAACACCCTTAAACCTCGCTTCGCTCGATGGAAATGCACCTCTCTTACGCAGCGAGCTTCTCCGGTTTTCCTCCATTTCCGCATCAAAAAAAGCATTGAAAGCTCGTTTCGAGTTTTCAATGCTTTTTCTTTGGATTTCTTAAATCATATACCCGTTATGTTCGAGGACGGCTTCTGCTTCGTCTACGCCGTTTTCTGCGGCTGCTTCGATCCAGCGGAAGGCTTCGTCTCGGTTTTCTTCGGTGCCGTGGCCTTCAAGGTACATCATGCCTGCTGCGTACTGGGCGCGGGGGATGCCGGCTTCGGCGGCTTCTTTCATGTAGAGGAAGCCGTTTTTCTCGTCTTTTTCTTCGAGGCACAGGAGCGCGAGGGACATGAGGCTTTCTTCGTGGCCCATGGCAATGGCTTTCTTATATAGAGAGACAGCTTTCTTTCTGTCTTTTTCTACGACAAAGCCCTGATCGTAATCGTAGGCAAGTTCAGCGAGTGCTTCGGGGATGCCGGCTTCGGCCGCTCTTTCGTACCAGCGGAAGGCTTTCTCCTGGTCTTCCTTGTCGTCGCTGTTTTCATAGACGGACGCGAGGAGCATGGCTGCTTCACCGTTGCCGTGTTTCCACGACTTTTTCAGCCATTCAGCTGCTTTCTTCGTGTCTTTTTCCTTTTTCCAGGAGTTCAGGAGCATCTCGCCCACTTTGTATTCACTGTACTGGTCATGGAATTCTGCCGCTTTCTTGAAGCAGAGCATGGCGCGTTCTTCGTTTCTTGGAACGGCGTACCCTTCTTCGTAGGCGGAGCCCAGATCGTAGAGCGCACGCCAGTATTCAGCGAGCGCTGCTTTCGTCAGCCACTTCATGCCTTCTTCGAAATTGACGATGAGAGCGCCCAGATAGAAACGCCCTGCTTCATCCATCGCAAGGACGTCGCCGGAAACGGCAGCCTTGAGGACACGCGGGAAGCATTCATTCACGATATCCCACATTTCCTGATCATCGGTCCCGTTCACGAGGGAAATGCCGCAGAGTGCGCTGCCTTCCTCGTAACCTTTCTGGAACCATTTGACTGCTTTCCTTTCGTCGGCTTCGACGTGGCCGTAGCCTTCGCGAAGACAGCAGCCGATGAGGTACATGGCTCTTGGCGCCCCCATCTTCGCTTCTTTCTGAAGTTCTACGACCGCTTCGTCGATTTTTCCCTGCATAAATAAAGACTCACCCTGTGACTGATTCATTGTCCCTCCATACAATCAGGCATTCAAATATTGCTGCATCAACAACTTCGCGTCAGGATCACCCTGCGCGTCACTTCTTCTGAAACATTCTTCAGCGGCACGGAGATTTCTCGTCCCGCCGATGCCGGTCGCATAGCAGAGGCCAAGGAAATTTTCAGCCCTTGGATAGCCCTGCGCCGCTGCTTCCTTGAAACGCCTGACGGCGCCGTCCCCGTCCTGGTCACGGAGTGCCAGCTCGCCGAGCTCGCAGATGGCTTCCGCCTGTCCCTGCTCAGCGGCTTCTTCAAGGAGCGTCCTTCCTTTTTCTTCGTCGACTTCTGTGCCTGCCCCGTTCACATAGCAGTCGCCCAGAGAGGCGATGGCATCGATATCGCCGGTATCAGCAGCTTTCTCGATCCAACGGAAGCCTTCGCTGGCATCACTGTTCTTCGCAAGCCCCAGAAGGTGCATGCGTCCGATGGATCGCCCGGCAGGGACATTTCCCTTATCCCAGGCGGCCAGGTAGAGATCCATCGCTTTTTCGTAATTGATTTCTGTCCCGCGGCCGTAGAGGTAGCAGTCGCCGAGCTTGTACATGCAGCTCGGAGAGCCCTGCTCTGCGCCCTTCGTGAAGAATTCATACGCTTTGTCCATGTCCTGGGAAATGCTGTCGCCAAGGACGTACATCGTGCCCAGCGCATCCGACGCTTCCCCGTTTCCATGGTTCGAAGCGCGTTCAAAACAGGTCGCTGCCTTCTCCTTGTCCTCTTCGACGCCGATAGCGCCGTAGAAGCAGTCCCCGAGGCGCAGCTCCGCTTCGTGATACCCAAGCGCAGCCCCCTTCAGGAACCAGGTGAAAGCAAGCTTCGGATCATACCGCGAGAAACTTTCGTCCATCGCGATACGCCCTGCGTCCGCCATAGAAAGGCACAGCCCCTTCTCGGCTGAACGAACATACCAGTCATAGGCCTGATCCATATTGATCTTGCGTCCCAGGCCGCGTTCATAAAGAATCGCAATCTGGCGCATCGCAAAAGGATCGCCGGCCTTTGCCATCGGAAGAAGTTTCTTCATATGTTCTACATACTTCTCCGTCATGTCCTTCTTGTTTCCTTCTCCGTCCCGGTAGAGGATGAAGAATCCGGAGAGCACATCACCTGCTCTCCATCCGCTGTCCACCAGCTCTAGGAAACGGTCTCCATTCCAGCGTACTTCCACCGCATAGAAATAGAAGAGCCCGAGCAAGTACTGATCCCTGCCATTTGCCGGGTCCTTCGCCAGCTCTTTCAAAAGCGAAAGACTCTCTGCAAACTCTCCTGCGAGGAACAACGATTCCGCGCGTTTCGTTTCATTATCCATAAGGCACCTCATTTCAAGCCCGATCCGCTCTTCCACGGATCGACACTTCTTCACCTTTATCATACATTGAATTTTGTCGAAAAATAATAATAAATATTATAATTTTTCTATATTATAGAAAATAGTCTGAAAAAATGGGACTATTTTTACTGTTTTAGTTATAGAGATATATGTAAAACTTTAGAGAAAAGAGACATACCATAGAAAAAAGTAACAATATGGTGGACGTAAGATTGACGCGAGCGAGGATTGAAAACCGGACAGCCTCGCGATGCGAGGGGAAAAGGATTTTAAAACCGAACAACCCGCCTGCGGCTGAGGGAGATGAAAACCTTTACAACCAAGCTGCGCGAGAGTAAAAAGGAAAACCTTCACAACCAGTCTGAAGGCTGTTGGAAATGAACCTCCTCAGTCGACTCCGTCGCCAGCTCCCCCTACGGGGCGAGCTCTGAAACCATTTCCCTGCTTCGCAAAGGAAAACATGCAAACCTCGCTGCGCTCGTAGTAATCAACCCTATCCGCCAGCCTTTTTAGAAACTGCACCTTTGAAAACCACAAAACCAGCCTAACGGCTGAGGAAATGCAACTCATCCGTCGGCTCCGCCGCCACCTTCCCTTCCAGCGCAAGGTCAAAGGCAATTCTTTTCTCCGTTGGGGGCAGCTCGCGATGTGAAATGAAAAAATCAATGGTTTTGTTTTGAACTTATATAGGCACCTTCCCCGTCTGGGAAGGCAAGTGTTAGCGGCGCTCGGAAAAATCAGGACTCAGGAATGCCGAGCAGCGCGAGGTTGTCTGGTTTTCCTTCAGCCCGGAGCTGGTTGTCTGGTTTTCTTTTCTTTTTTCATTTTTTCCCTCTCTTTTCATACTCCCCATTGCCAAAAAAGAGGATGTCCGCCTTTTGGTGTACATCCTTTTTGGTTACTGTTTATTTCCCGCGTAGTTGCCTGGGAGGAAGTAGAGGGGATCGACGGCTGTGCCGTTGACTCTGACTTCGTAGTGGCAGTGCGGGCCGGTGCTGTTTCCGGTGCTGCCCATGATGGCGATGACGCTGCCCTGGTCGACGTGCTGGCCTACGGTGACGAGAATGGCGGAGTTATGGCCATATCTTGTGACGATGCCGCCGGGGTGCTTGATTTCGACGAGGTTGCCGTAGCCGCCTACCCAGCCTGCCTGGGTGACGGTGCCGGATGCTGTGGCTTCGATTGGGAGGCCGTAGTCGCCTGCGATGTCCATGCCTTCATGGTAGGTAGAGCCTATGCCGCCTCCGGGGCTGGAACGGTAGCCAAAGTAGCTGGAGATCTCGCCTTTGACGGGCCAGATATCCGGTGTGGTGGCATTAGTATTGAGGAGCTGGACCTGCATGCCGTAGGTCTGGTTCATGAGTTCTTCTCTTAGGGTGATCATGGTCCTAATCTGGGAATCGAGACGGGAGTCAAGTTTCCTCATTTCACGGAGAAGGTCGCCCGGTGTGGCAACGGATGCGCTGCCATCGTCAGTTTCCTGTGCGGTCCCGGATGATTGATGGTCGGAGGCGGATACGTCTCTTGCCTTATCCGGTACGGTGGATGCACCGCCCTGGCCTCCCTGGCCGCCATTCTGCACGTTGGCGCCGGCGCCGTTATTATTGGCTTTGATCATGTCCTGAAGCTGGCTGGAGATTTTTTCGATGGCTTTTGTCTTGTCATTCAGGGCTTCCATCTTTTCTTCTGCCATTTTCAACTGGTTTCTATAGAGTGTATTCTCCTGGCGGAGGGACGTCATAGAATACGCGGAATAACCGCCAATGCAGATGCTTGCCGCGAATACGACAGCCGCCGCAATGGCGCCGATTTTCAGTTTTTTGATTTCCTGCCCGGTGAAGCTGAATGAAACTTCGCCGGTTTCTTTATTTTCGGTTTTTTTCATGTTTGCCTGCTGTCTATTGAATGCGTCCTAAGTTTCCTGCCCCCACAGAAAACCGAACGTCCGGTCACTTCCTGATTTCCCGGCGCTTCCCCGCGCCGTCTCTTCCATTCCCCGGATAGCGGACATATGCCCGCGGTCTTTCTGTCTTTCTTAGTTCTTTTTTGCCATATCGATTTTGTGATCATGCGGTGCCGGCTGGCCTGGATTCTGTGCCGGCTGGTTGTAGTCGTCAGCTGGTTCTCTGAAGTCCTGCATGGTCTGCGAAGGAGCTGCTGTGTATTCGGTGTATCCGGACTCGGCGGCTGCTTCGGCTTCCTGCTGGGCCTGCTGTGCCATATCAGGCATCAGCGTATTCAGAGCGAGGTTGATGCTTTCTGCTTCTTCGGCGGAAAGTGCTTCGCGGCACTGGCCGTTCGTGACTTTCTTAGCGTAGATACGGGATGCATCGTGGCCTGCCAGAGAGGAAAGGATGAAGCCGTTGTTCTTCCCGTCAAGGATTGTCAGGGAGAAGGAAAGCTTGTCTCCTGTGTCATCGAAAGCGTCGTAGCGCACAAGGCCTGTCTTCTGGAAAGACTGGAGCTGCATATTCGCAAGGAGTTCCTGCTGGTGCAGCATGTTCTCGGAGGACGCGATCATTTCACGAAGCTCCCTCACTTCTGTGGAAAGCTTCACTTCGATCGAGCCGCCTTCAGCGCTCTTCATGAAATACATGTACTTGCGGTACAGGCGGTTTAGCTTGTTCCTCAGAAGGAAGAACTCGAGGACGAGCACAATCAGGAGGACTGCCAGCACGCCGGCGACCACATACATTACTATTGTCTGGTTTATCATTTACTACTCTTCTCCACTCGTATTTTCGGATTTTTGTTTGAGAATATTCGTTATCATAGCGAATTCATCATCATTTTTGAAGGAAATCATGATGGTTCCGCTGTGGGCTTTTCTGCCTTTCCCTGTCTTGATGGAAACATGGGTGCCCACAGAGAGCGTCAGCGATTCTTCGAGGCTCTTGAGGTAAGCAGAGACCTGCTCATCCTTCTTCGGCTTCACTTTTCCCGGTTTCGTTTCACTGGTGAGCTTTTCGACCTCGCGGGCGGACAGTCCGTCCTTCACGATGCGCCTTGCCAGGCTGATCTGCTCGGCAGGGGTTTTCAGCGAAAGGAGCGGCCTTGCCTGACCGGCTGTCAGTTTCCTTTCGGAAAGCATATCTTTCACTTCGTCTGGAAGGTCCATGAGACGCAGCGTATTGGCTACATGCGAACGGCTCTTGCCCACGCTTTCAGCGAGCTCTTCCTGCGTCAGCTCGTACGATTTCATGATTGTCTCATAGGCCGAGGCTTCTTCCACAGGATTCAGGTCCTCACGCTGGAGGTTTTCGATCAGTGCGGCTTCCGCCATCATCTTGTCGTCATACTGCGTAATGATTGCCGGGATGACAGAGAGCCCTGCCATCTTTGCCGCGCGGAAACGTCTTTCGCCGGCGACCAGCTCATACTCGAATTCGCCGTCCGTATCTTTGTAGCGGACCGTGACCGGCTGGATCAGACCCTTTTCCTTGATGGAATCAGCAAGACCCTTCAGAGCTTCATCGTCGAAATCACGGCGCGGCTGCCAGGGATTCGGATGGATTTTAGCAAGTTCGAGATCGATGACCTTGCCCTTCTCGTCCAGAGTTTCCCCCAGAAGAGAACCCAGTCCACGTCCCAGTTTCTGTCTCTTAGTCACGTCTTACTACCTCCCGGCTCAGTTTCTTATATGCCTCAGCCCCCTTGGACTTGGGCGCGTACGTCAGGATCGGTTCTCCGAAGCTCGGCGCCTCGGAAAGCTTTACGGTCCTCGGGATCACCGTCCTGAATACTTTGGATCCGAAATACTTCTTCACTTCCTCAGCCACCTGCAGCGACAGGTTCGTTCTTCCGTCGAACATCGTCAGAAGAATACCGAGGATATGAAGCGATGGATTCAGCTTCCTGGACACCACCTGCACCGTCTTTACCAGCTGGGAAAGACCTTCCAGCGCGTAGAACTCCGCCTGGATCGGGATGATGATGGAATCGGAAGCCACAAGGGCATTCAATGTCAGAAGACCCAGGGAAGGCGGGCAGTCGATCAGGATGTAATCGTAGGAATCCTTGATTGCGGCAAGCTTCTTTCTCAGAAGAAATTCCCTCTCAGGGAGCCCTGCGATCTCGATTTCCGCCCCGGCAAGATCGATAGAAGAAGGAAGCAGCCACAGCTTCTTCACCGCTGTCTTCACAGCGGCCTCCTTCGCATCCGCATCATCCAGCAGCACATCATAGAGATCCTTGCCGAACTTCACGTCCTTGCTGAGCCCGCTGGTGGAATTGCCCTGCGCGTCCTCGTCGATGAGAAGAGTCTTATGTCCTTTGTCGGCCAGTTCCGCCGCCAGATTCACAGCCGTCGTTGTTTTTCCGACCCCGCCCTTCTGGTTGATGATGCTGATGATCTTGCCCATATTTTCCTTCCTTTCACAGATATTCGCTATTATTATACCATATTTCACTGTCAATATAAGAAATGTTTCACGTGAAACATTTTTGAAAAAATCCGTGAAACTTGCGATGGAATCACATCTTTCCCTATTTCCTGCAAAACATTCCAAAAAACTTTATCCGAATTTATACATAATTTTTGCTTTTCTAATGCATGTTAAATATTGACATTTTCATTCATCTTTGCTACGCTTTATAGAAATAATTCTATTCTTTAATTCATGGAGTCAAAATGGAACAAATTTATTTAGATACCGCAAGAATTCTGAAAGCTATTTCCGATCCGAAACGTCTCAAAATCGTAGACATGTTATCCTGCAAGGAACAGTGCGCCAACAAACTGCAGCAGGCATTCGCCATCACGCAGCCGACACTCTCCCACGATATGAAAGTCCTCGTCGAATCCGGACTCATCATCGACAGAAGAGACGGCAAGAACATTTTCTATTCCCTGAACCCCGCAGCCATGGAAGAACTCTGCGCCATCATGGGAGAAATCTGCCAGAAGAAAATGCACTGCATACGTGAACACGGAAGACACGAAGAACAGGGCATGATGGAAAACCCGGAAGCAAAAAACGACGTGCGCGAAATCGCTGAATAAAACCACGGTGTTCCGTAATAATTTTTTTATAATACGTATAAACGGATTATTTTAACTAGTAATCTTCTGATTATCCTTCAAAAGTGGTACTATATATAAGTAATGGCAAGCATTTTGCTGTATATTGGTCGTAGAGGTGATAAACATGGCAGAAGTAACTGAAAAAAGCATCATTGTAAATGGCGTAGACAAATGTCTCGTATCCGAACTGAAACGTGTATACGGTTCCGTTGAATACCAGGGCGCAGAATACGTATTCCTCCAGTTCCCGATCGTAGGCGACACCGTAAGAGAATACCGCCCGGACAGCTACACCACCGCTGTAGAACTCGGCGATGAAATTTGCGAAGGACAGACCTTCCACTATCACGTTACACTGACGTACGATGGACACGTCAGAGAAGTCGCTTATCTCGGACTCGACGATTTCGGCAACCCCGACACCGTTGATATCGAATAATCCTCAACAAAAAGAAGGATGTGTGCGAAAGTGCACATCCTTTTTGCGTGGGATGAATGAATTCCATTTCCGAAGAATACTCGCCTTCCCAGACGGGGAAGGTGCCCGAAGGGCGGATAGGGTTGATTACCACGAGCAAAGCGAGGTCGTATGGTTTTCCATAAGGCAAAGCCTTGGTTTAAGGGTGTTTGACCTTACCTCGTAGAGGAAGGTACGGCCGGAGGCCGGTAATGAAGTTAATTACCCACGGACGAAGTCCGGCTTTATGGTGTTTCTTCGAACGAAGTGAGGTTTAAGGGTGTTAACCTTGCTCCGAAAGGAGAAGGTGTCGCCGAAGGCGACGGATGAGATGTAGTTCCTCTCGCGCAGCGAGGTTTTACGGTTTTCCTCAAGGCCTCAGCCTTGGTTTAAGGGTGTCAGAGCTCGCCCCGTAGGGGGAGCTGGCGCGGATGCGCCTGAGGAGGTTCATTTCTGCGAGCGAAGCGAGGTTTTATGGTTTTCAGTTAATGCAAATATATAAACATGTTAGTTAATCCTCTAATCGAATACCCACGCAAAAAAGGCTGTGAAGAAATGATTGCACATTTCGTCACAGCCTTTTATTTATCATTTATTTTCTCAAACCATTTCTATTCCCCATCCACTTTCTTCAGCCTGAGTCCGGGAAGGATCAGGAGGACGCTCACGATGAGACCCGCGAAGAGGGAATCAATCGGAAGATGAAGAACGACGGCGAGGATGGCCGCCACAGTGCTCCCTGCCATGGAGAGCACCGCCCATCCCCTCTTCAAATGCTCAGGGAAGAAGACCGAAAGCGTCAGCGGAAGGAAAATGCCGCCGCCTCTAAGGCCCATGGAGAGGTAATTCCAGAAAAGGACCTGCGTTCCCCTGTTCATCGCCGCAATCACACAAGCCGCTGCCATGACAGAGAGGACAGAAATTTTTGTCAGACGGAGAAGCGCCTTGTCATCCTGGAGATGCAGGATCGGCATCAGGATATCCGTCACAAGCATCGTCCCGATTCCCAAAGACAGCCCGCCGATCGAGCTGATGAGAGACAGCACGATGCCGCCCATCGCAAGACCGCCGACCAGGAAGGACGCATGATTCGTAAAGTACGTAGGAAGCGTCAAAACAGGCACCACATTCGGATCAAAAGCGCTCATGTACATACCGACAGCCACAGACGGAAGCCCGACAGGAATGACAATCAGCGCCGCCGTGATGCAGCCGGCCGCGGCCGTAATCGGCGTATCTGCCGAGAAAATACACTGGATATACGTCTGCGTGCAAAGGACGCCGACAATCATCGAGAACAGATTCGACATCGACACCTCGAACCCGCGTCCGAAAAGATCCAGATGAGACGGAGGAATTGCCACGGACGAAGAAGCCAGCACCTCATATGCTTCGAAACCGCAGACGAAAAGGGAAAGCCAGATGACAGCCATCTTGAGGATGCCCCCGATGGCCGCACTCTTCATCCCGCCAAAAAACGTATACGCCGCGACAAGCGTCATCAGGATGATTGCCGCTGGAAGCTCGCCCACGCCGAAGATCGAGGAAATGATTTCCATCCCGGGCAGGCAGCTCGCCACCGCCGAAAGAAGAATCCCTATCGAAGAAATCACCGAAGACAGACGCTCCGCCCGCCTCCCGTAATGCATCCCCAGAAACTGCGGAATCGTAGAAAGCCCCGTCGAGCGCATTTTCTGTGCATAGAAAATCCCCATCAGGATGAAAGCAATCCCGCTTCCCAGAGTGAACCACCATGCCGAAAGCCCCACACTGTACGCCAGCTGCGCCGTACCCACCGTCGCACCGCCGCCGACCACCGTCCCGGCAATCCCGCCGGCCACCATGGGCACCCCGGCACTCCTTCCGCCGACACTGTATCCCTCAGCCGACCTGACCTTGCGCGACTGAAAAATTCCCACACCGATGACAAAAGCCACCGTCAAAAGCATCACGGCCATCAAAGGCCACGTCATATGCATGGTCATTCCCCCTTAAGAAAATAATTATTCCCATTATAGCAAAAAAAGAGACAGCATTTCTTGAGAAATCCGCAACGCCTAAGGAAAATGGAAATGAAGGAATGAGACAGGTATAATAAAACAAAAGAAAATGCAAAAAGAAAGGAACAACTATGATCAAAGCCGTCATTTTTGATATGGATGGAACCATCCTCGATACCATCACCGACATCACCACCGCCTCCAACAACGCCCTCGAAGCCATGGGCCTTCCCCACCACTTCACCAGAGACGAAGTCAAACTCTGCTTTGGAAGCGGCATCCACGACGACATCGCAAAAATCATCGCTCTTGCCAGAGGCTGCCAGGGTCAGGACCTCATCGACCTCTGCGAAACCATCCCCGCTTCCCGCTATGCCGTCACCGAAGAAGAAATCCAGAAATGCCGCGCCATCTTCTCCGACCTCTATCCAAGAAACCACAGAAAAACCAGCCCCTACGAAGGCATCCCCGAGCTCCTCAAAAAACTGAGAGAAAAAGGAATCAAAACAGCCGTAGCTTCCAACAAAGACGAAGCCCCTGTCAAAAAACTCACGGAAATGTACCTTAAAGGCCTTTTTGACGTCGTCAAAGGAAACAAACCGGATATCCACCGAAAACCCGCTCCAGACATGATCAATGCAATCCTGAGCGATCTTTCCCTCACACCCGAGGATGCCATCTACGTCGGAGACACAGAAGTGGACATAGAAACAGCCAGAAACTCCCACCTCCCCTGCCTCTCCGTCACCTGGGGCTTCCGCCCCGAAACCTTCCTCAGAGCCAGAGGAGGAAAACACTTCGTGAACCATCCCTTGGAAATACTGGATTTCGTGGAAAAAGAATAAAAAAAGGAACCCCGCAGCATAAGCGATGCTGCGGGGTATTTTGATTTGGGAGGATTTGGGAAGAAGGGCCGTAGGCCGGTCTTAACCTTGCCCTGGAAGGGAAGGTGTCTCATATACCAGTTGTCGGTAATGGTAATGCTATAAATGGCGCATAAATTAGTGTATGAGACGGATGAGTTGCATTTCCACGGACGAAGTCCGGTTGTGCGGTTTTGTGAGTAACGCTCACAACGAAAAAAGGACTCTCGATGAGCCCTTTTTTCGTATCTTCGTATCTTTTCTCTTTTATCAATTTCCAAATCTTACTTATGTTCAAAGATATCGACTCTTCTGTCGCCTTCGTTCTTGCCTGTGGAGCCTTCGGAGCCTTTGACCATTTCTACGAGTTTGGAAGCGTCAACGCCTTTGGAGACGGCATAGTCTCTGACAGCTTTGATGCGTCTGGATGCGAGGTTTTCGTTGTAGTCAGCGGAGCCTGTGGCATCGGTGCGGCCTACGAGTTTGAAGACGTGGCCTGTTTCCTTGGCTTCTTTGACGAATGCATCGAGGTTGATTTTCTGTGCCGGGATGATGTCGGAGGAGTCTTCGTTGAAGAGGACGCTATTGAAATAGTAGTCGTTTTCCGGTGCTACGACTGGTGTATCAGCCGGGACCTGGACGGTCGTTTCTGCGCCGGCATTGTTTGTAGTGGTGACTACGGCTGCCGGGGTTTCGGATTTCTGGACAGTGGATACCGTGGATACTCTTTCTTCCTGGTTGGCTCTTGCATAAGCGGAGTCGTCGATCATGCCATTTGTTCCGGTGCCGTATTCATTGGAGCCGCCGAAGCGGTAGGATACGCCTGCCATGAAGCCTTTATAGGAGACGTTGTTGTCGTCATTTCCTTTGGTATTCAGGTAATGGTAGCCTGCGTTCAGGTCAAGGTCTTCATCGATAGCGAGGTCGACGCCTGCTTCCCACATGGTGGTCTGCTCGGTGCCGAGGGCGCCTTTGGCATAGACGTCAAGGCCGTCGGTCAGCGGATGACGGGCAATGAGGCCTAACTGGGCTACGTTGTTTGTACGGTCGGAAGAGCCGAATACGCGGTCCGGGAAGTCGGACATATGGATGCGGTTCCAGCCGCCGAAGGCTGCCACTTCCGGATTGATGGAGTAGAGAGCATTCAGTTCGTTCATATTTCCGCCGGTGTGGTCGGTGGAAAGGCCGGTGTACTGGTACTGAGCAGCCCATTTGTCATTGATGCCGTATGTCAGGCCGCCGGTGAAGTTCCATTCGCCGTCGGTTTTATAGCCATTGGATTTCGCGGATGCGTCCCACATGCCTACGTTGATTTCAGTCTGTCCCTTCTGGTACGTCGTCAGAGGAGATGCGTATGCTGCGCTGGAAACTGCTGCCAGTGCGATCATAGCCGCAATAATTTTCTTCATAAGTTTCACCTCTCGCAATCAATCATTTCAATAATTTCAAAGTTTCTATTCTTAGTATCTATTCCATTATACCATAATGAAAAGAAGCGGTTAAGGACGTGATTCTTCTTATCCTCCTTCCGCTTCTTTTTTATGGCCTGCCTTAATTTGTACCTGCGGTAAAATGGGCGTTTCTGCTTCCTTCTTATCAAGGAAATTAGAAATACGCTGCTATTTTATGCGTTTCTTTTATTACTTGTCAGAGGGGAGCATCATGTCCTGCATTTCCTCGATCATGCCGACGGAGCCGCTTTCGATCAGCTTCCTGAATTCTTCGAGCTGATCCTTGATTTCCTTCGACATTTCAGGGAACTTCGGCGCGATGTCCTTCAGTGCCTTGATGACGATCTGGGCGACGACGTAGCGAGTGTACCATTTCTGGTCAGCCGGGACGATGTACCATGGCGCCTCTTTCAGGGAGGTTTCGGAAATCATTTCGCTGTACAGTTCCTGGTAACGGTCCCAGTAGCGGCGTTCGTTGATATCTGCCATGGAAAATTTCCAGTTCTTCTGCTTGTTGAGGATTCGTTCGGCCAGGCGGTCGCGCTGTTCATCCTTCGATACGTGCAGGAAAATCTTGAGGATTGGGAAGCCGTTTTCATTCAGGTACGTTTCCCAGTCGCGGATCTGACGGTAGCGTATATCCCAGATATCCTTGCTGATGAGGTTCTTCGGCATCTTGCCCTGCTCGATCAGATTATGGACGCGGGAAACGATGACGTCTTCATAGTGGGAACGGTTGAATACGCCGATATCCCCGCGGCGTGGAAGGGCTTTGTTAATGCGCCACATGTAATCGTGGTCCTTTTCCTCTTCGGTCGGCTGCTTGAAGGAAACGACGTGGACCCCGTTCGGATCGAGATGAGAGAATACGTGCTTGATTGTGCTGTCCTTGCCGGCAGCGTCCATCGCCTGCAGGACGATGATGAGCCCGTAAGTGCTCTGCGCGAAAAGCTTCGCCTGCAACAGGCTGATTTCATCAAGTGCCTGCGGGAATGCATAGTTCTTCACGGCACTCTTGTCCACATCCTGATCGCAGTACGTGGCGAACTTCTTAAGGTTGATCGTATCGCCTTCCTTGACGCGGTATCTATCGATGTCAATTTTTATTTTCGCATCCTTGTAGTCTTTTACGTCTTTGATTTCTTTGACATCATTTACTTCGGTCTTTCCTTTTGTCTCGTTCTCCATGACAGGTTTCCCCTTTACATTTTATTTTGTTGTTTTAGTTTTCCTTGTTTTCCTTCGATGCCTTCTCGGAAAGCGTCGTCTGGATTTCTGCCAGTTCCTTCACGTCCACCTGGGCGATGAGCTTCTTGAACGTTTCCAGCTGCTTCTGTACTTCCGGATCCAGCTTCGGGAACTGCGGATCGATTTTCTTCAGCGCCTGCAGCGTGATGAGGGCGACGATGTAGCGGGTGTACCACTTCTGGTCTGCCGGTATGATGAACCATGGCGAAATGTCTTTCGACGTCTTCGAAATCATTTCCTCATACAGCTCCTGATAGCGGTCCCAGTACTGCCTTTCATTGATATCCGACATCGAGAATTTCCAGTTTTTCTGCTGGTTCACGATACGGTCGATCAGGCGCTTCTGCTGCTCTTCCTTCGATACATGGAGGAAAATCTTGATCATCATGAACCCGTTCTGACGAAGGTACTTCTCCCAGTTATTGATCTGCTCGTAGCGTTCTTCCCAGATATTCTTATTCACCAGATTCTGTGGCAGCTGGCCCTGATGGACCAGGTCATGGATGCGCGTCACGATGACATCCTCATACTGCGAACGGTTGAAAATCCCGATATCCCCGCGTTCCGGCAGCGCCTTATTGATACGCCACATGTAATCGTGGTCTTTTTCCTCCGTAGTCGGCTGCTTGAAGGAAACCACCTTCACACCGCCAGGATTCAAACTTGCAAAGACATGATTGATCGTACCGTCCTTGCCGGCCGCATCCATCGCCTGGAGCACGACCACGAGCCCGTACGTATTCTGCGCGTACAATTTCTCCTGCAGATCCTTGAGCTTTTCGATCACCTGCGGGAAATACAGATTCTTCACCTGAGACTTGTCTATAGAAACATCGCACTTCGTGCTGTATTTCTTCAGATTGACCTTTTCGCCTTCCTTGACCATGTAACGGGTAACGTCTACCTTGCCGTCCTTGATTTCATCAGCCAAAGGAAATCCCCCCTTTCGGAATTCATTCCAACAAATGCATATATATATTATAATTCATAACATAGAAAGAGTTAATAGAATCTAAACGAATTATAACAAATTAGAATAAGACAATTGTTTTCCATACCTTTCGGTAAACCTTGTGCCAAATGCGGAAAGTCATAATCCGGGAAATTTATAGTATAATGGAAGAAAGAAATCATCGAAGGAGGGCATCATGGAAGAAAACCATAAAGACAAAGGCAAACGATATAAAGTCATGGCCGGCATCGACCAGGTCTTCTCCGACTCCTTCACCAGCAAGAAAATTTTCGGAAATGACGGCTTCCAGTTCTTCCTCTTCCAGAAACGGTGGAAGAACATCGTCGGCGACATGCTCGCCAAGGAATCCTACATCAAAAGCTGGAAAGACGACACCCTGGTCATCGCCGTCACGAACTCCGTCTTCCTCCAGCACCTCTTCATGATGAAAGGCGACCTTTTGAAACGCCTCTCCGAAGACGAATTCGGGAAACGATTCAAAGACATCCGCTTCATCGCAGGCCCCAGGCAGAAAAAGGAAAAAGCCTACTCGACTTTGGATCCCATCAACCATAAAATCGAAGAAGAGCAGAAAATGTACAGCCAGGACCTCACCGAAGGCGAGGAAAAATGGATTGAAAACTGGGTCGAAGGCCACGTCGGAAACGACAAACTGAAGCAGCCCTTCCAGAACCTCATGACAGAAGTCCTCAAAATCAGGAAAGGCGAAGCCGCCGCCGGCTACAAACCCTGCGCCTGGTGCGGAGCTCTCTTCGACCAGAAGGACAAGAACCAGAAACTCTGCCCCAACTGTCAGAGAATCTTCGACAGGAATATCAAACACAGAGCCGTCCTCCTCCTCAAGAAATACCCCCACTACACCTTCCAGCAAGTCCGCTCCATCATCGGCTGCGGCTACAGCGAATACGAAGAAGCCAGAGATATCCTCATCCACAGATACAAAGAAAACATATTCCAGAAACACAGCGGAGCCGAAGAAAAAAGAAAACTCCTCGCCCTCCTCATCCACAAACCCATCAACGAAATCTCAGAACAGGAAGCAGAAAACATCCTCCAGCACATGCCTGAGAAAAAATGGGACTGAAAAAGGAGAATCAAGGAGCTATGACGAAATGTACAATCATCTCGTCACAGCTCCTTTTTCCATTGGGATATTTCATTAACGGATTATCTAACAAATGTATTTATTGGTTCTGTCTGAAAACCTCAAAACCTCGCTTTGCTCGAGAACTACTGTATTCCCTGGCTTCGCCAGGACCTTCTCCTTCGGAGCAAGGTTAACACCCTTAAACCTCGCTTCGCTCGAGAAAAGGAAGAAGCAACGTTTTAACGGATTTTGTCACAGCCCCTTTCAATTGTTTCACGTGAAACAATTTTTAGAAAAGAGGAAGCAAAATGTTTCACGTGAAACATTTTTGGGATGGATAAAGGGAGTAAGAAAAAGGGAAACAGCACCAGCGGCAAAAGCTGTCCCCGTTAGGGGAAAGCTTTTGCCGAGCCTGCGAGGCGAAAGGGGTTCATTTAATCCTTCTATCTCAGCAGCCTTGATTTGAAGGAAGAAAAGCAAAACCCGTACAACCTCGCTCTGCTCGAGGAACTTTTTTGTATTTTAAATCTCAATGAATACTGCACCCCTTTCCTGGCAACAGTTAAAAGATTGGCCGGTACTTCTTCCCCGCTGGGGCAGGTCAAAGTCCTCCGCTTCGTTACTGATGGATAATATCGAATGAGCGTTTTACAGTTTTCATTTATAATATCGGAACTCGTCGGTACGAAAGGTTTTAACCTGCCCGTCGGGGTGGATCCAGACTATCCTTGATACTGACGCTGGTGAAAGGGGTGAAGTTCCACGCGGTTTTATCGCGGTTTTCTGGTGTCGTCAGCGTAGTCTGACAACGAAAAAAGGACTCTTGATGAGTCCTTTTTTCGTACCCTTATACTCTTCTATCTTTCCCTCATTCCTTCCCCACTTCGATAATCTTCGCCTTATGGTCAAAGGGCACGTCGGTGCCTGTGACCATGGTCTGGATATTTCTTGTTTCGAGGAAGTTCATGAGGGCTTTTCTTCTTTTGCTGTCCAGCTCGCTTCCGATGTCGTCCAAAAGGAGGACGGGGTATTCGCTGGTTTCTTCTTTGATATATTCCATCTCGGAGAGTTTCATGGCGAGGATGGCTGTCCGCTGCTGGCCCTGGGAGCCGTAGATGGAGATGTCCATGCCGTTCATGAAGAAGGTAAGGTCGTCTCTGTGCGGGCCTACGGAGGTGTGGCAGAATTTGGCGTCTTCTTCGTGGTAGGCAGCGAGGCGTTCGAGGAACCATTCTTCGTCGAATCTCGGCTCGTCGGATCCGGCTTGTTTGTAGCGGATTTCGAGGTTTTCCCTGTTTCCTGTAAGGGCGGATTCCATATCGGGGACGGTACCGTTCATCTTTTTCAAGGTTTCAAGGCGTTTCCTCACGATGTAGGCGGCGCATTTCCCGATCTGTTCGTCCCAGATGTCGGTATCCGGGATGATGCCTGTCATCCTGGCGTTCCTGAAGGCTGCGTTTCTTTGCTGGACGGCTCTGGTGTAGCGGAGGAGTTCGGCATAGTAGCGCGGGGAGACCTGGGAGATTTCCATATCAAGGAAGCGCCTCCTGAAAACGGGGGCGCCTTTGATGAGCTGGAGTTCGTCAGGGGTGAAGATGACGGTGCGGAAGAGGCCCATGAGGTCTTTTTTACGGACAGGGTTGTCGTTGAAGAAGATTTTCTTGCCCTGGTTCCTCGTCAGTTTCACTTTGATGGTATGCGAGACGTCGCGGATGGTGAAGTCGAGGAGGATGGTGCCTTCCTCGTCCCCCAGCCGGATCATTTCGTTGTCGTTTCCCGTGCGGAAGGATTTCCCTATGGAGGCGTAATAGACCGCCTCGATCAGGTTCGTCTTCCCGCTGCCGTTTTCGCCCGTGAAGATAGTGAGTCCTTCATCCGGCAGGATGGTCGTATCCTCCATATTGCGGATCTGGATCAGCCGGAATTTCACGCACTTCATGGCTAGGCTCCGGTCAGCTTGTATTCGTCGCCGTCGATCTTGAGCATGTCTCCGGCGCGAAGCTTCTTTCTCTTTTCGGTGACCTTCTTTCCGTTCAGTGTGATCTTGTGCGCTTCAAGGTAGGCTCCGGTCTCCCCGCCCGAGCTGATCCGGTCCGTCTTTTTCAGGAACTGGTCAAGCTGGATGAAGTCTCCGTAAATCTGTATTTCTTCCATTAGTTTCTTCCTCTCATCGGGGTGACGACGTAGCGGTATGTCTTGTCGTCCTGCTGTTCCACGAGCATCGGGCCGCTCTTCAGGAGATGCAGCGTGATTGTTTCGCCCTTGGAATGCTTCAATATATCCTCTATATAACTGCAGTTGAATGTGATGTCGATATCATCGCCTTCAAGCTTGACGGGGATCGACGTATCGGAGCGTCCGATTTCCGGATCTTCTTCGAAGACTTCGAGCACGCCCTGCTTGAAATGGAAATTGATCGTATTGTAGTTCACATCGCGGGAAATCGGGCTGACAAAGCGGACGGCTTCGGCAAAGTCGTGGAGATTCAGTTCCGCATGGGCATCAAAGGACTGCGGGATGACTCTCTGGTATTCCGGATATTCGCCGTTGATCAGGTTGCTGATAAAGTACGTGCTGCCGATGGTGAATGCGACATGGTTCTTGGACCAGGAAATTTCCATCTTTTCCTCTTCCCCGTCCGGCAAAAGGCGGATGACGTCGGAAAGGATGCCGGCAGGAACGATGATTCTGCCAGCGGCTGTGGCCGGTTCATCCAGGGAGATTTCCTTGGTAGCCAGGCGGTGCGTGTTGGTAGCGGCCATGGCGAAGAGAGAATCATGGATTTCAAAAAGTACGCCTGTAAAGAAAGGCTTCTGTTTATCAGTGGCTGCTGCAAACTGGACGAGGCTGACCATGTCAGCGAAATCCTTGCAGCGGATGACTGCATGATTCTGATGCTCCATTTCCTCGACTTCCGGGAAATCCTGGGAATTCCTGACAGGGAACTTCGAGAAGTAGGATCCGCTCTTAAAGGAAACGGTATTTTCTCCTTTACCCATTTCCATGACGATATCCCCTGATGGCATCATGCGAAGTGTACTCTGCAGCTGGGGCGCAGCAATGACTGCAACGCCGTCTTCAAAAATGTCTGCGCTGCAGGTCGTTTTTATGCCGATCGTGTAATCGTTTGCCTGGAATTCGACAATGCCATTGGCAGCAGAAATGAAAAAGCCATTGTTGGTGTTGGAATTGATTTTTGTCTGTGCTGCGCGCTGGACTCGGTCGAGGGCGCTCGTCAGCTCGTTTTTGTTGAATGTGACCTTCATGGCAGCTCCTTAATAAATATGACTAATAATATAAGAGAGTAGTAGCAGACGTAGTAGTACGCTGTGAATAAGTGAATAACTTTGTGACTATCTAGATTTTATCGATTTTGAGCCTTTGTGAAAACCCGGTGAATAACTTTTTTTCTTCTTCACACATTTCACAGATTTCCGGGGGTCTGGATTTATCCACAGTTTATGCACTGTTTTTTACCCTCTGCGGCCCGTGTTTCTTCACAATACTTTATATAGAGGCAGCTCTTACCTTTTCAGCTGCTTGGTAAGTTCATCGATGACGGCCTTCGTGCTCTGATCGCGTTTGATTTCCTTTTCCACGCGTTCGCAGGCATAGACGACTGTCGTGTGATCCTTTCTTTTGAACTTGTCACGGAGTGCCGGGAAAGAAATGCCCGGGATCAGGTTTCTGGCCAGGTACATGGCAATCTGTCTTGGAACGACATATTTTTTCGGACGCGCATTGCTGAGGACCTGTTCCTTCGTCACGCCGTAGCGGTCGCAGACTTTGTCGATGATGATATCGACCGTCAGCGTATTGCCGCCGTCGAGCGGGATCTTGTCTTTCAGTGCTTCCATGGCAAAAGGCAGTGTGATCGGCTTCTCTTTGATGCGGGCTATCATGACCAGGCTGTTGAAAGCGCCTTCCAGCTCACGGACATTCGTATTGATGTGGCTTGCAATGTAATCGACGACTTCATCCGGCAGATTGATACCCTGCTTTTCAGCGCGGTTCTTCAGGATGATGCTGCAGATTTCATAGTCAGGCGGGGAAATCGGAGCGACAAGGCCGCTCGAGAAACGGCTCTGCAGGCGGTCTTCGAGCTTTTCAATATCCGATGGCGTACGGTCGCTCGTCATGATGATGTTCTTCTTCTTGTCGAAGAGTTCATTGAACGTGTTGAAGATTTCCATCTTCGTCGAGTCCCTCGAGCCGAAGAACTGGACATCGTCGATCAGAAGGAAGTCCGGATTTCTGTACTTCTGGCGGAAGTCATTCGTCGCATGGCGCTGGATGGCATCGATCAGCTCATTCGTGAACGTTTCACTGGACACGAAAAGAACGGAAAGCTCCGGCTTGTATTCATGGATGTAATTGCAGATCGCATGCAGAAGATGCGTCTTGCCAAGGCCGGATGGGCCGTAAATGAAGAGCGGATTCATATTTGTATCCGTCAGCTTTGGATTGACCGCAGCCTGTGCGACGGCCAGGGCCGCCGAATACGCTACGTCATTGCACCCGCCGTGGACGAATGTCTCGAACGTGTACTCCTCATTGATGGGATTTGACTGGAAAACCTTCGCTTTTTTCGCTTCCGGCTTCTTCGGTTCTTCGAAAAGGGAGCCCTGAGCGACATCCTGGATGCTCGGAAGAGCGACCTCGTCGGCCGACTTCGGCTTCAGATTTGTGAAATCCGGAGGCGCTGCTTCTTCCGGGAACGGATCGGCTGCCTTGCTTTCCATCACGGGAGCAGGCTCATTCCCTTCCGGAAATGGCGAAGGGATGCCCCCTTCGGGGAACGGTGCCGGAGAAGGAGCAGGTGGGACAACATTGCGGGCCTTTTCCCTTTCCATATCCTTGGCAGGAGCATGGGCGGAAACGGGACCCGGGCCGTCATTCGGCGTTATTTTTGGAGGACGGTAGTTATCTACTTGTATTGTGATCTGCTGATTCTTCGTTTTAAGAATGTAACTCTCCAGTTTTCTGGAATACACATTGGCCAGCCATGCGACCTGGTACTTCGGCAGTGTGTGGTCCGTGGAAATCGTCAGTACCGAGCCTGAAAGTGAGACAGGGTACAAGTGAAGTTCAAACATTTCTGAATACTCGGAATCATTCGACTTAATATAAGTAACTAAATCCTCCCAGAGTGAAAATAGATCCATATAAAAACCTCATATGTTGACAGTTGTGATTAACCTTGTGAAAAAAATGTGAATTCTGGTGAATAAATCAAGAAATAAAAGTCCGATCAATTCGATATTATCGAAGGAAAATGCACTTGAACAACTCTGTGCAAAAGTGATTAACCTTGTGAATAACTTTATTCTATCATCTATCGGCTCCCTTGTACATTCACAAGATATAGAGAAAAAAGAATATGACAGTACCATAAATTGTGCCTCCTAAGGCGAACATTTAGTCGTAAAAGTCCGAAAAATCCCGCTGCTGCAAGCGATTTCCCTACTTATTAAAGTATAAATTTACAAAGCAGTAAGAAAGCTGTTATACTGGCAGTGAATGCCTCCCCTCCGAGTCACAAACTGCTGCGGGAGATAAGTCAGCGAAAGGAAAGAAGTCATGAAACGTCCACAGAAAGTCACCCGGGAAGACAGGCTGAGCCAGTACGCTCGCAAGATGTACGAAAAAGAAAAAATCGGGAAACAATGGGAAGAAGAACTCCCGGAAGACAAGAAAAAGAACGGAAAGAAAATCAGGACCATCCTGAACCGCCGCCTCCGTCATGACAAAAACCTTGAAGTACCCGCTGACGGCGGCGCTTACAGGAAGGAAGCGGAGTGGAGAGAATAACTCCGCAAGCAAGGAGGAAAAAATGGATAAAGACAGAATACTCGCACTGGACACGGAAACCACCGGAGTCGGCCCCAATGCCGAGATCCTGCAGCTCTCCGTCATTGACGGCGAAGGCGCTATGCGGATGAATCAATATTTCCGTCCGAAGAAAAACTCGTCATGGCCCGAAGCCGAGAAAGTGAACCACATCTCCCCTGCCATGGTCAGCAAATGTCCCTTCATCCTGGACCATAAGGAAGAAATCCAGGAAATGCTCGGCAATGCAGAGGCCATCGTCGGATACAACCTTCCCTTCGACGTGCAGATGCTCCTCCAGAGCGGCCTTACCCTGCCCGATCCAAAGAAAACCATCTACATCGACATCATGCCCCCCTTCTCCGAAAAATACGGCGAACGCGATCCCTTCACAGGAAACATCCGCTGGCAGAAACTCATCACGTGCGCCAAACACTACGGCTACGACGGAGAAGGCTGGCACGACAGCCTCGCCGACACGAAAGCGACCATCTACTGCTTCTGGAAAATGATCGAAGACGGGACCCTGAAGCTCGATAAAAAAGCAGAAGAAAGAAGCGTGAAAATAGCCTTGGGCAATACAAGACAGAAAAAGAAATACTACGTCGTCAAACGCGGCAGGAACCCCGGCGTCTACTACACCTGGGACGACTGCAAGAAAGAAGTCCAGGGCTTCAACGGCGCCGTTTACAAAAGCTTCGTCACCAAGGAAGATGCCGAAGCATGGTACGGAAAACCCGTCAAAGAAGCACCGAAAATCGTAAAACCCGCCGGCACGGCTGCTTCTGCCGGAGCACCCGCTGCGGCGAAATCCTCGGCAAAAGGAGCCAAGGACATCGCAGAAGCAGAAAAGACATTCCCGGCCAAAGCCAAGAAACTCGGACCAGCCTTGAAAGCCGGCTTCAGAGTCCCTGATACCCTCACCATCTACACCGACGGCTCCTGCCTCTCCAACCCGGACGGCCCCGGAGGCTTCGCTGCCGTATTCCTCACAGAAGAAGGAGAAGCCTTCCTCCACCTGACCGGCGGCGAACCAGGCACCACCAACAACAGAATGGAACTCCGCGCTGCCTACGAAGCCCTCAAATGGATCAGCCAGGACGGCAAGAGAAGACAAATCACCTTCTGCACCGACAGCAAGTACCTCCAGAGAGCCATCACCCAGAGATGGCTGAACAACTGGAAAAGAAACGGCTGGATCACAACCAAAGGCACCCCCGTCCTGAACCAGGACCTCTGGAAAGGAATAGACGCCTTCCTCACCTCCCACGCCCTTTCCTTCGAATGGACAAAAGGCCACGCCGGCGCACAGTACAACGAACTCTGCGACCAGCTCGCCAAAGCCGAAGCCTCCCGCTTCCAGTAGTCCTATATAAATAATCGAAAAAAGGTATAGGAAAAATCCGGAGAAAATAAAAAAATTTTCCCGCTCTTTGAAAAAAGAGCGGGATTTTTTGATGGTGAGGGGAAGTGGAAAGAAAAAAACTTATATAATTAATATCATTGTATTATATTAAATGCCTCTTAAAATTCATATTGGCGAATTTTAAGAGGCATTTATTGAAGAAGTGTATAAACTGGCGGATTTAGAAAGTGTTTAATTTCGATTTGCAATTTTAAAAAATTTATCTTATATCTAAAAATGTATAGAAATGATATTTTGTTTATCTTTTAAGGGGTTGAAAATAATGATTATCCTAGCTTTCTTACTCTTTCTCTTCTGTGTGATAATGCTTTTAATATCTATCATAAAACCTAAATGGGGAACATTGGAAAAAGACCAGAGTTGAAAAGAAAACAAATTTGTTTATTTTACCTGGCGATGTGTTTTGTGTCTCTGTTTCTAATGGTTAAAGCTACACCAGATGATGCGATGTTATCGCAACAAAGTGGAATATCTGAAATGAGTAGAGCAGATAAAGAATATGCTTCTAAAATTGTTTTCTGTAAAAAGTTTGGGATTTCTGTTGACGATGCAAAAAATATTGAAGCAGCATTGAATTCTATTGGTGTTGAATCAGTAACAGATGCAACTAAAGATGAAAAAGGCATGTATTCTTTAAATGTTACTGCGAAAGGTGGTTATACACATTTATTTTTAGACAAAGATAATAAAGTCGAAACTATTAAATTAAAAGAAATCATTATGTATAAAGATGGACAAGCCGTACATCAACCTAGCGATTATGTATTAAGTGTTAGTGAAGAAAATCAAATGGAAAGACAAGCCAAAGAAATGGTCAAAAAGGTATTAAAGGCTCCAACAACAGCTGAATTTGATTATAAAACATTCAGATACTTTAAATTAAATGGTATTGGAACCATTATTGGGACGGTAGACTCTCAAAATAGTTTTGGAGCAATGATTCGTTCAAATTTCAAGGTTCAATTTGATTGCAATGACAATATGAAACCAATTCATATGAGTTTTGAGGGCAATGAAATATTCTAATCCTAATTGACTGATTTTATCCCATTGCATATATTTTTCTAATCTTGTAAAATATCTGTACAAGGAAAAACGGCAACGTTTTGCAGGACTCTCATTTTCGGATGGGGGTCCTGATTTTTTATTTGGAAAATCATCCATTCCCAGCTCTTTCCCCTGAATATGGTAAGATGTAAGCAAATGGTTAATCGTTACGTGTAAAATCAGCGCTTTCCCTGGAGGGCTTATGAGCAATTTTTCTTTTCTTGTTTATCGTTCGTCGGATGAGGATGTCTCTGTCAATGCTATCGTCAAGGATGAGTCTGTCTGGCTATCGCAGAAGGCTATGGCGGAGTTGTTTGGTGTCAGCAAATCGACGATCAGCAGGCATTTGAAAAATATTTTTGATGAGGGTGAGCTATCGAAGGAAGCAACTGTTGCAAATTTTGCAACAGTTCAAATGGAAGAGATGTGAAAATCTTAAAACCACGCTTTACTCAATATAAGTAACCCTTTTCAGCAAAAAATTTAATGTAGTAAATTAGAAAAACCAGTTGTTGCAAAAATTGCAACAACCACTCTTAAAGGAAAATAAAAAATCCAACAAAAAAGAAACCGCTCAACCCGAAGCGGTTTCTTTTTTATACCTTATATCTTTTTCCTTATTTCCTTACTTATTCTTTCCCCATGATTTCTTTGGCGATGACGTAGCCTTCGGTGTAGTTATGGCCGAGGTTGAGGCCGAAGATGTCGAGCGGGTAGTCGATGCTGCCGTAGAAGTTGCCGGCGAGGTTGCCTGCGGCGTAGAGGCCCGGGATCGGGTTGTCGTCTTTATCCAGGCACTGCATCTTTTCGTTGATGACGACGCCGGAGCAGCCTACGGTGAAGCGGATGTGGCGGTGTACGCCGTAGAACGGTCCGACTTCGACGGGGCAGAGTTTTTCTGCCGGGACGCCCATTTCTGTATCTTTTCCTGCTTTGGCCATTTCGTTGTAGTGTTTGACAGTTTCAAGGAAAGCAGGGATGTCTTTGATGCGGAGCTTTTTGGCGAGTTCTTCGAGGGTGTCTGCTTTGTAGGTGTCGATGAGGTCTTTCATGACGCCTTTGTGTTCGGAGTCTTCTTCCGGCATCCAGTTCTTGAGGGATTCGGGATCGTCGACGGTCATGCCGATTTTCTTGGCTTGGTCTACGTAGCGGGAGTCGAAGATCTGGCAGTAGTGGCCGCTGTCTTCGGCGAAGGTGAGGTAGCAGTTCATGAGTTCCATGCCGACGGTTTCATCGCAGAAGCGTTTGCCGTTCAGTTTCACGCGTAGGTACGGGGCGCTCATAAGGGAGGTCGGGCCGGAATCCATGTCGTGGGCCATCTTGGTGTGGCCGACGTTTTCCATGCGACCGCCTGCCCAGACGATCATCTTGTGGCCGTCGCCGCTTCTGCCTGTTCTCTTCAGGGCGAAGTTCGTCATATCCGGGAGGTAGTAGTCCATCATGGACTTATCATTCGCATAGTCGCCTGTGGCAACGACGACGCCTTTCCTGGCTTTGAAGAGGATGTGTTTTCCTTCATGCTCGCCGATGACGCCTGTCACTCTGCCGTTTGCGCCCTGATCGAGCATGACAGCCGGGGTTTCGTAGAAAATGTCGACGCCCTTCTTCTCAGCCAGTTTGCACATGGCCTTCATGGCAGCGCCGGTGTCGTATGGTTTCGGCCCGAAGACGCAGGTCGTGAATTCGATATGCCAGCCGGTTCTCTTCAGGAGTCCTGCATGGGCATTCGTTCCCATATCGACGACCTGGGCGCCTGCTTCCTTGCCCTTTTCAATCGTCCAGAGAACGGCCTCGCCGGATTTCTTGGCCCACATATCGAGAAGCTCCCTCTTGGCCCTGTGGCCGGAAGCAGCTTCGAGCATGGAAACGCACTTTTCCACGTCGACAGGATCGCTCTTGTCCGTCAGGATGCCTGCGCCGAAGTTTCCGCACGCAGCCGCTTCCTTTTCCTTCTGGAGAATGGCGACCTTCGCGCCCAGCTCCGCTGCCTTCAAAGCACACGGAACGCCCGGAGAACCTGCGCCGATGACGACGATGTCATACTCCTTCGTATCCGCAATATCCGTAATCGGATCCGGCTTTTTGAAAAATGATGGAATCTCTTTCATAAGTCTGACCTCCCCTCTCTATAAAAAATGGAATAGTACTATATGGCATTATCTTTCTATATCTATTATAGTCTTTATAGAAAGGTCAATCCATGGACATAAGATAGAAATTGTCCTATTTCTTGCTTTTCAGCATACATGTTTTTTATGGAATGCAGGAAAAAGAAAAATCCTTTTTTGCGCACGAAAAAAGACAGCGGAATCCGCTGTCTTCATTGCTGGTGACCCAAGAGAGATTCGAACTCCCGACACCTTGATTCGTAGTCAAGTGCTCTATCCAGCTGAGCTATTGGGCCAAATTGGCAGGGGCAGAGGGACTCAAACCCCCAACCTACGGTTTTGGAGACCGTTGCTCTATCAATTGCGCTATGCCCCTGTGTCTCAGATTTTCTCAACCATATGACTTAAATATAATAACAAACGGAAAGCAAAAATGCAAGGGGGTGTAAAATTATTTTTACAAAATTGCTCCAAGGCGCAGGAGAAGGGAGGAAATCCGCACATGACCGCCCCTCGGCGATTTTTTCCTTAATATTTGTTATAATATAGGAAATTTCTTTGACTCGCCTTCCCAGACGGGGAAGGTGCCTATATAAGTTCAAAACAAAACCATTGATTTTTCATTCCTCATCGCAAGCTGCCCCCAACGGAGGGAAGTGCCCGAAGGGCGAAAGGGGTGCAGTTTCTAAAAAGGGGCGGATAGGGTTGATTTCTCCAAGGCTGTGCCCTGGTTGTATGGTTTTCAAAAGGTGCAGTTTCTAAGAATAGGCTTGATTTCCCAGAGCTGTGCCTTGGTTATATATTTTCCTTCCTTTCGGTTTTCTGGTAATTCTTATTCGGAGGTTCTTATGGAAGAAGTGCGTGCGCCGACGGCGGAGGCGGCTCTGCGGCGGATCCTTACCACGGCGGTCCGCGAGCGCGTAAGTGATGTGCATATCGAGCCGCAGGAGTCTTTCATCCGCGTGCGTTTCAGGCGGGACGGGATTCTGTACGACCGCTTCACGATGATGCTTGCGATGAAGAAGCCGATATCCGTGCGCGCCAAGGTCGTCGGGAGCATGGACATCGCCGAGAGCCGGCTGCCGCAGGACGGGTCGTATTCGGAAACCGTGGACGGCGTTTCCTATGATTTCCGCATTTCCACGCTGCCCTCCCTCTACGGCGAGACGATCGTCATCCGCATTCTCTCCGGGAAGGTAGATTTCATAGAGAATAACCATCTCGGGATGATGGATGTCCAGGAAAAGCTTTTCATGAAGTGCCTTAGAAGGAAATCAGGGATGATTCTCACGACCGGGCCGACCGGTTCGGGAAAGACGTCGACGCTCTATGCGGCGCTCCGGCTCCTGAATGACCCTTCGGTGAATATCATCTCGATCGAGGATCCCGTGGAGTACCGGATCGAGGGCGTGACGCAGATGCAGGTGAATAAAAAAGCAGGGCTCACCTTCGAAAAAGGCCTCCGCTCGATCGTCCGCCAGGATCCGGATATTCTGATGGTCGGGGAAATCCGCGACAGGGAGACGGCGGAAATCGCCGTACATGCCGCGCTGACGGGACACCTCGTCCTGTCGACGCTTCACACGGTGAATGCAGCGTCCGCGCCGCTCCGTTTGATGGACATGGGTATCGCTCCCTACCTTCTGGCGGATTCGCTCTCCCTGATTATTTCCCAGCGCATCCCCGGGCGCCTCTGCCCGCATTGCAAAAGGAAAGTCACGCTGACGGAGGAAAAATTCGCCGACCTTTCCCTCCCGCAGGAATTTCTGGGAGAGACGGTCATGGATGCAGAAGGCTGCGAGGAATGCCATGGGAGCGGCATCGCAGGGCGAATCGGCGCCTTTGAAATGATTGAAATCGGACGGGAAGAGCGGCAGATCATCCGCGGGGGCTTCTCGGCCGACAAACTGCAGGAAAGAATGAGAGCGCAGGGCCAGCCCGATATGGGCGCGGCGGCGCTTCGCGAGCTCCGGAAAGGCTGGATTTCAGCAAGATCAGCCTCCCAGGTCATCGCGGGAGAGGACTGAGCAAATTGGATATAGAAAAACTCATGCAGACGTATCCGAATCTGACGGATGTGCACGCCACGCAGGATGAACCGCTGATGATCCGCGCAGGCGGCGCGCTGAAAAAGCTTCGCGAGACGGCTGGAGAAGATTTCTTCACGGCGCTTTTCACGTCCTACGTCAATGAAGACAGAATGACTGCATACAAAAAAGAAGGCGCGCTCGATACTGCCTTTTCCCTGGGAAATACCCGCTTCCGCCTCCATATTTACAAGAGCGGAGGGAAACCGGCCGCCGCGATCCGCGTCCTGCCCGAGCTCTCCGCACTCCCTGCCGACCCCGACAAGGCTTTCTTGGACAAACTCTCTGCCCTTGAGCACGGCCTTGTCCTCATCACAGGCCCCTCGGGAAGCGGCAAGAGCACGACGCTCGCGCACATTCTCCTGACAGCCGTGGCCAAGCGCCCCTGCCATATCGTCACCCTCGAAGACCCCGTCGAATACGTCATTTCCTCTGACAAAGCCCTCGTCCACCAGAGGGAAATCGGAGAAGACACGCCGAGCTTTGCCGAAGGCGTCATCGAGTCCCTAAGGGAGGACCCCGACATCATCGCTGTGGGAGAAATGCGCGACGCCGCCACCATCGAAGCTGCCCTGACCGCGGCCGAGACAGGCCACCTCGTCTTTGCCACCCTCCACACCACACGTGCCAAAGACGCATGCACGCGCATCATCCACGCATTTCCTTCCACGAGGGAAAACGAAATCCGGAGCATCCTTTCCTCCTGCCTGCAGCACGTCCTCACGCAGCGCCTCTGCCGGCCGGGCAAGGAAACCTTCCTCATGCGCGAAATCCTGACGAACGTCCCCGCCGTTTCCCACCTCATCCGGGAAGGCAAGGACGAGCAGATCCCGTCGTACATGGAAATGGGCCTCCAGAACATGCGCACCCTGAAGCAGGCAGCGTACGGCCTGAAGAATATCTCCGAAAAAGACAGAGAAAAACTCCTGAAAACCCTCGAATGATTCCCGGCGTAAAGCCGACACAAGATACATATGGAAACATACCTCTACAAAGTCTTCAATACCGAAGGAGCTATGGAAGAAGGCACCATCAGTGCCAGCTCTGGCGGGGATGCCGCGAATGCACTCCGCCTTCGCGGCTTTTCTATTATCTCCCTGACAAAAGAGGCATCGGAAAAGAAAGAAAGACGCAGCTTCCTGAAAAGGAAACCATTCTCCGGAGACGAGACACTCTCCGTCCTTGCCAGCGAATGGAGCGCCCTCCTCAAAGCAGGCCTCACCATCACGGCTACCCTGGCCCTCCTTGAAGAACAGGCGAAAAAACACGAGAAACCTATCCTCTCACGCGCCCGCGAGACTGTCATGGAAGGAAGGACCCTCTGGGAAACGCTCGATGAATCAGGCGCCTTTCCCCGCTTCTTCACCGCCTTGATTCAGGTCGGAGAAATGACAGGCACGCTCCCCGAAGAACTCGACCGCATCGCCGAGCACTACCGGAAGAAAGCAGAATTCAAAAGAAAAGCGGTAAGCGCCCTTGCCTATCCCTGCTTTGTCCTCCTCTTCGCACTGACCGTCCTTCTCACCATCCTGACATTCATCCTCCCCACCTTCGAGACACTCTTCGCCTCCCTGCAGATCACCCTTCCTGCCGGCGCGAGGATTGCTCTGGCCGCCGGGAAATTTCTTCAGGAAACAGGACGCTTCCTCTTCCTTCTGCCGCTTCTCTCGGCCCTCGGTCTTGGTATTTCCTTGAAGACAGAAAAAGGAAGAGAGAAAATAGACGAAATCCTCTACCGCTCCCGCTTCTGCAAACGCCTCCTCCTCATCCGCTTCGCAGCCACACTCTCTGCTTTCCTTGAAAGCGGAAGGACCCTGGGCGACGCCCTTGAAGACTGCAAGGATACCATAGGAAACCGCGAAGCAGAAAGAGCCCTCGAAGCCGTCAAGGAAGAAGTCACCAAAGGAAACGACTTCGCCGAAAGCCTCAAGAAAAGCGGCTTCTCGCTGCCCATCTTCTACCAGCTTACAAGGATCGGCATGGAAAGCGGCGAACTCCCGGACTTCCTCATGAAAGCCGCCGGCCTCATGGAAAGAGAGGCAGAAAGAAAAGCCAGCCGCTTCCGCGCCATCCTAGAACCCGCCATGCTCCTATTAGTAGGCGGCATGACCGCCATCGTCGTATTCTCCGTCATCCTCCCCGTCTTCCACATGGCGGCGAGAGTGTGAAGGGAAAAAAGATAAAACCATAAAACAAGAAAAAACAGAACGCAAGGAAAAAAAACATAAAAATCGCAAAAAAGCTCCCTATGAAGAGAGCTTTTTTGCGTGGGAAAATCAAAACCTTCACAACCGGACTTCGTCTGTTGGTAATCAACCCCTTTCGGCGCATGCGCGCCACTTTCCCCTGACGGGGACAGCTATAGTCTCGCTCCGCTCGCCATTCCTGAGCGTTGATTTTTCAAATCGAAGCGAACTTGTAATCAAATTTCCCTTATTATTTCATTCCTCTATTTCTATTCTTTCCCCATTTTCTATATAATTAAGGAATGTTAAGCAAAGTCTTTTTAAAAAATCGAGCGCAGGAGGTGCGTTAGTATAAAAGCTGTTATTTTTGATATGGACGGGACTCTTTTTGATACGGAGTTTATTTTCCAGAGGATCTGGAATGAGATCGCGGGCGAGATGGGCCTGGTGCTTCCGGATTCTTTCAAATATGAAATCTGCGGGACGAATGGTGCCGTGATGAATGGCGTCATTGAAAAGTACTACCATGTATCTGACGGACAAGTGATCCAGAACGAATGCCGCCGCCGTGTGGATAAGATTTTTGCCCGGTATGTGCCGGAGAAGCCGGGCTGCAGGGAAATCCTTCATTTCTTCCGCGAGCATGGGTATAAAATTGCCATGGGAAGCAGCAGCCGCATTACAAGGATCGAAGGAAATCTGCACCAGACGGGGCTTCGTGATGCCTTCGATGCCATTGCAGGGGGCGATGAAGTCGAGCATGGCAAGCCCGAGCCGGATGTATTTCTTCTGGCGGCCAGCCGCCTTGGTGTCGATTCCAGGGACTGCTACGTCTTCGAGGACAGCCCCAATGGCGTTCGCGCCGGCGTCAAAGCGGGCATGAGAACGATCATGGTTCCTGACCTCATGCCCGTCACTGATGACCTCATCCCCATCGCCTACGGGATTTTCAAGAACCTCTCCGAAGCACAGGAATTTCTGGAGAAGGAAATATAAGGAAAATCAGGACTCAGGAATGACGAGCATCGCGAGTTCCGCATTGGCAAGAACGGCTGCATTACTGCGATGTGCTGAGTCCTGATTTCCTCTCTTATTCCCTATTTCCTTTATATAATAGAAATATATATAGAATAATATATTTCTCCCAATTCCCAAAAAATCACTTCTGTATTATACTTAAGAATGGAAAAGTTTACGAAAGACCGCGGAAGGCGGAATATATGGGAAAGGAGGCGCTGCGATGGCTTTATCGATCAGGGACATTTTGATACTCGACTACTTCGACGGCAAGCCGGTGCATCATAAGATACCGCCGTACAAGCTGAAGATTTACGGCCAGGACGCCAATGACCGGATCGGGCTTTTGTATGAGAATGGCTGGATCCGCTACAGCCGGCCGCAGGAGACGGTCAGCATGCTGCCGGACAAAGCACTCTCGGATTTCCTGAAGCGTTACGGTCTCTCCGGCGAAGGCTCGCATGCCGAGCTCACCGGGCGCGTCATTTCCCAGATTCCCGAGTCCGACTATGCCCACGGCGTGCCGAAGATTTACGTCCTCACCAAGGAAGGCAAGGCGGAAATCGGGCATCACATGGCCTACGTCCTGAACGTCCGTGAGAATTACGGCCTGACCGAAGGGGAAATCGGCGAATCGCAGAATACCCTCGCCCAGCGCGGTGAACCATATACCGCCCGGGACATCCTTTACCGCGCCTTCCAGCAGAAAATTTCCCTCTACATCATGGCCGGCGAATGGTCGAAGCTCCGCAACATGTACTACACTGTCGCGAATTTCTACCTGCGTATCAAAGACAACGAAGAAGCCCTGCCGTACCTGTACCTTGTCTTCTTCATGGACATGTCCGGCATGGGAAACAAAAACAACCTCGTCCCGTACGAGAACCTTTTCCCCACGCAGAAGGGCATGATCCTCCTGATGGATGAAATCCGGAAAGATCTCCACTACTCCATGGACGAAGTGAAGACATCCTTCCTTTCCTCCATCGCCCGCATGGCGCCGAGACTGCCATTCTCATATTTCTCGCCGCAGGTCATGGCCTCCATGCTCCTCGAACGCCTCCGCGGCATCGACTTCAATGGAGCCAGGTACATCGTTCAGAGAAATACCCCGGATCCCTCCGCCAAGTCGTACCACTACGTACCGTACGGAAGAAGCGAAGCCAGGCCCAGATCCTACCACCCGCCCGTCGTGAAACCAAACTTCATGGCCCCGCCGGTCTTAAGGATGCCCACCTTCACCGCGCCCCCGCCCTTCAAGCCGGGCCAGTCCGCCCCGCCGCCAAGCCGCGAGCCCGTGCCAGAGAAGAAAGAAGAGCCTGTTTTAAGAAGAAAACCCGAAAAGAAAAAGGGCATCTTCTCCAAGCTGAAAGATCTGTTTTAGTCGTACTTGAAAAAGACACCATCATTTTGTAAAATAATACTAATGCGTTTGTAGCTCAGCTGGATAGAGCAGCGGTTTCCTAAACCGTGTGTCGGGGGTTCAAATCCCCCCAAGCGCACCAATGGAAATCAGAGCGTTCCCGAAAGGGGGCGCTTTTTTTGCGTGGAGAAATGGGAACTCACTTCGCTTGCCAGTCCTGAGCGGGGATTTTTATTTCTACGAGCGCAGCGAGGTCGTAAGGTTTTCCACGAGCAACGCGAGGTTTAAGGGTGTTTGACCTTGCCTCGTAGAGGAAGGTGTCGCTGAAGGCGACGAATGAAGTTCATTTCCTGGGCCGCAGGCTGGTTTTGTGGTTTTTAAAAGGTGCAGTTTCTAAAAAGGCCGGGCGGATAGGGTTGATCATTCATTGAGTTTTAAAATCTAAAAAGGTTCTGCGAGCGGAGTGAGGTTGTTTGGTTTTTCTTTTCCCTTTGCGAAGCAAATAAGTGGTGTTGACCTTCCCAGACGGGGAAGGGAGTATGGTAGGGGAAGGGGTACGAAAGGTCCAAAACAAATAAGATTGGAAATCCTTTCTTTATTCCTTGTGAAGCTGCCACCTTCGGGGGAAGTGGACTGTATACCAGTTGAATCTTCTGTAATATCGGTAATGACTCAATTGTTCTGTACAGGCCGAAAGGGGTGCAGTTAATAAGTAAAGCATATTCCTTTTGTGGCGGTTAGGGTTGATTTCCCTCAACCTCCAGACTGGTCGTCCGGTTTTTTCTTTTCCCCGCTCTGCGGTTGTCTGGTTTTTCATTTCTTTCCCAGTTTTCCTCCCTGCTTTTCTCCCTACACGGTCTTTTTCCTCTCTTCCCATCCTCTTTTATTTTTATAATCGCTATCCTTCCTTGTATCTTCCTTGCTGTTCTTTCAAAAAAGTCCGCTGTTTTTAGAAATTTCCCTCACATTTCCTTTCAAAAGTATACTTTCGGATAGTTTCATTCCATTTTGCGATAGGTTAGAGTAAATGCAGGGAAAAAGCTTTGGCCCTGGCAATGGCGCCGGGGAAGCTCTATTGATTTAGAAAGAGGAAATCGAAATGAACAAAAAAGCAGAAAGCTTCCAGGAATACTTGGATAAGAGAAAACTCAAAGACTTCGCCGTCGAAGAAATTGCCAAAGATCCATTGGAAACCGCCGTATTCCGCTCGCACATGCAGCTTGAAAACGCAAGACTGCCAATCATCGTCATCCTTGACAAGAGCATCTACGGCATCGTCCGTCTCCTTGTCGCTCAGAGCGCCAAGAAGAAGAACAACGAAAAAGCACTCGAAGAGCTCATGAACAAGTTCAATAAACAGTATAAAGCATTCAAATACTACCTCGACGACGAGGGAAACCTCGTCCTCGATCTCAGCATCCTCTGCCCGGAAAAAAAGTAAGCGGCCCGATGATTTATGCCCTCTTCCAGAGCGTCGAAGAACACCTCAAGACCGCCTATCCGCAGTGGATGAAAATCATCTGGAAGTAATTCATACCGGGGATAGTACAAAAGAAGGGCGGGGAGGGCCCGGACTTTTGTGGAAATGGGAGGAACCATGTTAGGGATTGCGGCAGGAATTCTCGTAGGTGCCGTTTCAGGCGTTGCCTTCTACTGCCTTCTGTGCAGGAACGCAGAGTATATCGACGCATTCGACGAAGACCTCGTCAGAGAAAGATTTATGGAAGATATGAATAACAAAACAAGAATGGAATGATTCCGGGGAAGGAAGAATTCCTGAAGAAACAGCGTTTCCGGGAAGAAACACTATTTCAAAAAAGCAGGCAGCGGGAACTGCCTGCTTTTCACATGGGAAGAATTAAGAGTATACATAAAACAACTCGCCCGCTCGATATTCCAGAGTCCTGACTCTTGAGTGGAATCAGAGCAGCCCACCAATACTCGCCTTCCCAAATGGGGAAGGGAGTATGGTAGGGGATGGGGTACGAAAGGTCAAAAACAAATCAGATTTGAAACTTTTTCTTTATTCCTCTTGAGACCTGCCTCAGCGAGGAAGGATGTCACGGAGTGACAGAAAGGAGTGCAGTTCCTCGGACGAAGTCCGATTGTATGGTTTTGATTTTCCCCAAGGCGAAGCCTTGGCTTAAGGGTGTCAGAGCTCGCCCCGTAGGGGGAGCTGGCGCGCATGCGCCTGAAACATCATCTCCACGAGCAACGCGAGGTTTTACGGTTTTCTTAACCTGCCGCTCTCCGCCCATACGCTTTTATCTCATCCTCCACCTATCTCTTTTCCTCATGCTTATTGAGAAAAGGTAATGACTTATAGTTGCGAGTGAATTGTAATTTTAATAATTATAAATATTTTTGTTTTGCCATGCCTATAAATTTCTATCCGATAATATCGAGTAAAATCCAGTATAAAGAAATCTTTCGAATATGCCCATTTGTATTTATAAATCAAATATTGACAGATTATAAATTCTCAATATATAATTAAGACATGAATGAATTAGAAATCTTCAAGGCTCTATCGAACCCTATACGGCTAAACATCATAAAGTGGCTGAAGGAACCGCAGAATAACTTTCCACCCCAGGGACTCCATGTGCCGGAGGGAGACCGTTTTGACAGAAGTGTCTGTGTTGGATCGATCTGCGAAAAGACTCAGATTTCCCAGTCGACCATCTCGCATTATCTTGATATGATGCAGAGAGCAGGTCTTTTGGAATCGCGCCGTTTCGGCAAGTGGACATACTACCGCCGCAACGAAAGGAACATCAGCCGATTGTCAGAGTTCATCCGTAACTCGTTATAACCGGTCATTATAAGGTATAATAAAGACGGCAGGGAATCCTGCCGTCTATTTTTGGGTTTATGTATCTAATAAACGAGATACATTTTGGAATATTTCATGTAAATTCTCATTTTGAAGGCAAAAGCCGGAAAGGACTGTTCACATGATTGAAAAACCATTTATCCTCGCAGGAAAGAAACTCTCCACACGTCTCGTGTTCCCGCCGCTCGCGACCGAAAGCTCAGACGGCGGCAAGCCGAACGAAAAAATCACGCAGCACTACTGCGCCATCGCAGCAAACCCGAACGTCGGCATGATCATCACTGAGCACAGCTACGTCGATCCACAGGGCAAAGCAGACCCGCACCAGATTTCCTTTGCCGACGACTCCGTCATCGACGCACAGAAAGCCATGGTGAAATCCATCCGCAACGTGCGCCCCGACATCTGCCTCCTCGCGCAGATCAATCACGCAGGCGCCAATACACGCAAACTCTACACAGGCATGGATCTCGTCTCCGCCTCTGACATCAAATGGACCAGAGACCAGGCAAGAGCCCTCACCGTCGATGAAATCCACGACCTGGAACAGAAATACATCGCAGCAGCCCTCCGCGTCCAGGAAGCCGGCTATGACGGCGTAGAAATCCACTGCGCACACGCTTACCTCCTGAACCAGTTCTACTCGCCGATCACCAACCACAGAGACGACGAATACGGACCGCAGACCATCACCAACCGCCTCCGCTTTACCCTCGAAATCATCCGAGGCATCAAAGCCAAAGCCAATAAGAACTTCATCGTCTCCGTACGCTTGGGAGGCTGCGACTACAAAGAAGGCGGCAGCACCATCGAAGACGCATGCGCAGCAGCCAAACTCCTCGAAAGAGAACACATCGACCTCCTGAACCTCTCCGGCGGCACCTGCCAGATCTTCAGACCGGGCCACGCAGAACCAGGCTTCTTCACCGACATGTCCGAAGCCGTCAAGAAATGCGTATTCACCCCGATCCTCGTAGCAGGCGGCATCACAACAAAGAAAGAAGCCGACCTCTTCCTCCGTGAAGGCAAAGCCGACCTCATCGGCGTAGCCAGAGCACTCAACGCAGACCCGAAATGGGAAATGTAAAATAAGGAAACTAAACAAGACATTCAAAAAGGACCCCGAAAGAGGTCCTTTTTAGTTACATCGTCTCTGCAACTACCCTGCAGGGCAGTCCGGTCATGCCTTGGTAACGCATAGGGTACGTATTCATTATTACATCTTTATTTAGCAGTTCCTTCAAATTACACATGTTTTCAATGACGAAGACACCATGATCAGCACAGTACTGATCCTTGACAGGATGCTCTCGGCCGCGCCTGATCCCCGCAAAATCCACGCCGATCAATGAAATATGAAGATCGACCAATTTCTCAATCAATTCATCAGACAGCTGCGGATGCTCCTTGAAATACCTTGCACTTCCGTAGCCTTCCTCCTCAATGAATCCTGAGTAAAACATGACAAATGAATCCGCGGGAACTTTCTCCAGATCCACATCAAAGACACCGATATCCCTGTCTTTGATCCCGCTGACATCAAATACGATTCCTCTTCTCTGGGTATACTCTAAAAGAAATTCCTTATTCATTACATCAAAATGAGTTCCCAAATGTCCAGATAAAGATTTCTTATCATGCCCCTGTGCATCCTGTACCATTTTAGGTGTGATTTCAAGCGTTACATCAATTTTCATTACGGTTTCCCCCTTTAGATCTTTGCTGGCTGCTAAATTTTACCAGCACCGATAAAAATCAAGATATGCCCTTAACCTTGCCATGGAAGATGTGAAATGAAAGCCATTTCTTTATTCTTTGTGTTGGATTAAAGTTCTAATATAAATATTATACAATAGCCTCGAGGTGCGAATTTGGAAAGGAGGTAAGATGCCTTTTGCAAACATATCAATCATTGAAAATGATGGCGGTACTATTTTCCAATAAATAGTATACCAATAATGAGAATCAAACGGCTCTATTTTGCATATATTGAACGGTATGTATGAGTTTAAGTGCTAAATAACCTAATATACGATACTTAAATAGCAAATAGCCATAATTAGTATATAATTCAACTTAATTGTGTGCTAAAATGTGTAAAGAATACGTAAGACGTTTGTAAAGGTAATATATATTTGGAAGGAGATGCGTGGAATGAAGTGGAAGGCTATAGTTGCAGGTATGTTAGCAGGTGCAGCTCTGTTAATGGCAGGCTGCGGCGGCTCATCTTCTGGGGATGCAGCAAAATCGGCCAATGCGGCACAGAATTTCAAGGGTAAGAAACTGGTTATGTATGTTTCTTTCCATGAAGATACGGCAAAGGAACTGTCGGACGCATTCAAGAAGAAGACCGGTGCTGATGTAAGCTTTATCCGACTGCCAACTGGTGAAGCATTAGCTCGTATTCAGGCTGAAAAGGATTCACCGAAAGCGGATGTATGGCTGGGCGGCACAGCAGATGCTCACGCAAAGGCAGCTTCTGACGGACTTTTGTCAGCTTATAAGTCACCGAATGCGAAGATGATTCTTCCGCAGTATCAGGATAAGGATGGATACTGGTATGGCACATACCTGGAAGCTCTGTCTGTCGGCTATAACGAAAAACGTTTCAAAGAAGAATTTGAACCAAAGGGCGTCAAGGCTCCTGAAACACTGGATGATCTTCTGAAACCGGAATTCAAGGGCGAAGTCATTATGCCAGATCCGAGAAAATCCGGAACAGGCAATACATTCATCAGCTCCGTTCTTCAGTCCATGGGCGAAGAAAAAGGCTGGACCTATTTGAAAGCACTGAAAGGCCAGGTAGCACAGTTCACTCCTTCCGGATTTACACCAGCACAGAAGACAGGTGCCGGAGAATACCTGATCTGCGTCAACTTTGTTTCTGACCAGAATCTGGTCAGCGCAAAGGGACAGAAGATCCACAGCACGATTTACAATAATTCCGGCTGGACGGTCTGCCCTGTTGGCCTGATCAAAGGCGCTGCTGATGCTGATGTAGCTAAAGCATTTATCGACTTTGTACTGACGAAAGAAGCTGGCGAAATCATGGTAAAATCCACCCATGGTATCGCATGCAACCCTGATGTAGCTCCGCCAGAAGGTATGAAGCCTCTGAAAGAGCTCCCACTCTTCAAGGAATATGACCTGATCAAGGCCGGTGCAGATAAGCAGAAGAATTGCGACGAATTCTTCGCAAATTAAATTGGTTCAGATGATGCCTCTGCCTTTCTGGCGGAGGCATTATTGTTCTACAATAGATTTCTTAAATCATTGTAAGGAGTCACTATGAGCGAAAAAGATATAGGGCATGAACATACAGGAGGAATGGCGGAATTCAAGGCCCTCTTAAGGGAGCCGCCGCTCCTTATCAGCATATCCGTTGTATTTTTGCTGTTTGCTGTTTTTATCATTTATCCATTTGTGAAAATACTGCTGGTCCCGGACGTAAGTGACTGGATCCGTGCGCTGACGGAAGAAGAATTTGTCCTTGCCTTCGCGCATACGCTGTATTCTTCCTTCGTGGCAACATTCAGTGCCATCATCCTCGGGTTTCTCTTTGCATACGGCATCCATTATACGGATATGCCATGCAAGCGGTTCTTTCAGGTAGTGGCTCTCCTTCCTACGATGGCGCCGTCTGTCGTGACGGGCCTTGCCTTTATCATGCTTTTCGGCAGGCGCGGATTTATCACCTGGAACCTCCTTCATCTGAAGGTAGACCTGTACGGCCCATTCGGCCTGTGGGTGGCGCAGACTGTTGCATTCTTCCCTCTGGCCTATATCACGATTTCAGGGGTGCTTAAGAGCATCAGCCCGAATCTTGAACTGGCTGCACAGAACCTGGGGGCAAGAGGCTGGTATCTTTTCAGGACTGTCACATTGAGGCTGGCAACCCCGGGCATTGCCAGTGCATTTCTTCTGGTAGCCATCAACTCTCTGGCAGACTTCGGCAACCCGATGCTCGTCGGAGGAAATTATCAGGTACTGGCGACAGAAGCCTATACACAGGTCACAGGAGCTTGGGATCTTCCCATGGGCGCCACGCTTTCTGTTTTCCTTGTCATTCCGACACTGATCGTATTCTTCATCCAGAGGTACTATCTGGAAAAGAATTCTTACGTAACCGTTACGGGGAAACCTGTCGCAGGGCTGATCCGCGTCACCACGGGGCCGCTTGCAAAATGGCTTCTCTTTGCATTCTCCATGCTGCTCAGCCTCGGGATCTTAATGATCATCGGAGTCGTATTCCTCTTTGCCTTTACCGTTGCATTCGGGTATGACTACACGTTTACGCTCGAATATTTCAAGGAAGGCGTCATCCACTCCCATGTCATGATCAATTCCTGGGTGGCTTCCATATCGACAGCTGCCATCACGACAGTTCTGGGCATTGCGCTTGCCTTTCTTACCATCCGCAAGAAATTCCCCGGAAGAACGATCATGGATTTCCTTGCCATGCTTCCGGTATCCCTTCCAGGTACATTCATCGGCCTGGCATTGATCCTTGCCTTTAACGACGGACCGCTGGCCATGACGGGTACGCTCGGCATCATTATCCTCGGTATGGCCCTTCGACAGCTTCCTGTCGGATACAGGCAGGCGGTAGCAGGGCTGAAGCAGATCGAGGGCTCGCTGGAAGAAGCATCGACCAACCTGGGCGCGAACAGTTTCACCACATTCCGCAAAATCGTCCTTCCTATGCTGAAAAATTCCTTATCCGTCAGTTTCGTTTATGCTTTCATGCGATCCATGAATACGCTGTCAACTGTTATTTTCCTGGTTTCCCCGGAATGGAACCTGGCATCCATCAATATCATGAGTCTGGCAAATCAGGGATTCCTTCCTACAGCGAGCGCCACGGCAGTAGGGATTATGCTTGTCATTTATGCAACTTTTGGTATCGTGAAGCTCATCTTAAGAGATAAAATCAATATCTTTGATCTGTAAAGAAAGCGGGAATAAAGTATGGCAGACTATGTATTGCAGTTAAAGAATATCAATAAATATTTCGGGAAAAGCCATGTGATCAAGAATGTCAATCTGTCCTTTGAAAGAGGCCATTTCATTACCTTTCTGGGACCATCCGGCTGTGGCAAGACGACACTCCTCCGCATGATTGCAGGATTTTATGAACCCGATGAAGGGGAAATCCTCCTGAACGGAAAGAACGTCGAAAGGATTCCTCCTTATGGAAGAAATACATCCATGGTATTCCAGGAATATGCGCTCTTCCCTCATATGAACGTTTTTGACAACGTATCTTACGGGCTGAAAGTCAAAAAGGTTCCCAAAGATGAAATGATCAAGCGCGTGGAAGATGCACTGGAACTCATGCAGCTCAAAGGGATGGAAAAACGTTTCCCGAACCAGATGTCCGGCGGCCAGCAGCAGCGTGTCGCTGTCGCAAGAGCACTTGTCATGAAACCGGACGTCCTTCTTCTCGATGAACCGCTTTCCAATCTGGATGCGAAGCTCCGCGAAAGCGTCCGTGTCGAATTAAGAACCATCCAGCAGAAAATGGGACTCTCCGTTATTTACGTAACACATGACCAGTCAGAAGCCCTTTCCATGTCGGATGCCGTCGTCGTACTGAAAGACGGCGAAGCCCATCAGGTCGGCACGCCGCAGGAAATCTATTTCGAACCGAAGACACAGTTCGTCGCTGATTTCATCGGCACAACCAATCTTATTTCCGTAGAAGGAAAAGGGAATAACGACGTGGCTTATGGAAATACCGTATTCCATTCCACCAATCCCGTCACCCCGGGTGCCAGGTACATCGCATCCGTCCGTCCGGAAAGCATAAAGATCTCCCTGGAAAAAGCGGAGGGGAAGGTCAATATCAAGACCTCTATCGTAAACCGCATGTTCCTGGGCGAAAAAGTGCGCTACTTCGTCAAGGATGAATTGGACAAGGAATGGATTGTAGACATGTTCGATCCAGGGAAAACGCTTCTCAGCGGTGACGCCTATGTCACGTTCAAAGCGGAAAAAGCATGGGTGATTGAAGACAAATAAGCTTCAACAGACCTTGGGAAAGGAGCTGCCTGGATGTTAGAAGAACTGAAAGAAGAAGTGCTGGAGGCAAATCTAGAACTTCCCCGTCATCATGTCGTGCTTTATACATGGGGGAACGCGAGCGGAATCGACAGGGAAAGAAACCTCATCGTCATCAAACCGTCCGGCGTACCGTATGAATACCTGAAAGCTTCCGATATGGTCGTCGTGAACCTTGAAGGCGAAGTGGTGGAAGGAAATCTGAGACCATCCTCAGATACCAGGACCCACATTGAACTGTACAAGAACTTCCCGGAAATCGGCGGAGTCGTCCACACCCATTCCATTCACGCCGCAGCCTTCGCACAGGCCGGAAGGCCGATCATCCCTATTGGCACGACCCATGCAGACTATTTCTACGGACCCGTTCCCTGTACCAGACCCCTTACGAAAGAAGAAGTGGAAGACGACTACGAAGGAAATACGGGAAAAGTGATCGCTGAAACCTTCCGTGAGCTCAAGATTGATCCTAAATCCACGCCCGGCGTACTCGTCAAAAACCATGGCCCGTTCACATGGGGGAAAGATGTTAAAGAAGCTGCATACCATGCAGTCGTCCTGGAAACAGTCGCAGAAATGGCACTCAAGACATTCCTTCTCTCGCCGGATGCAAGGATACAGAACTACATCTTGGAAAAACACTACGAAAGAAAACACGGACCCCATGCCTACTATGGGCAAGTGAAATAATTTAAAAAAGAGTGGCGCGATGCTACTCTTTTACTATGCATGAAAGGCCCGAGGCTCTTGGATATTCTCATTTTCCCATCACCCTCCATGGTATAATGGGAGGAGCAAAGGAGCTTGTTATGTCTACTAAAAATACCCCACTCACATTAAACGCGACGTATACGATCGAGATCCGCGATCTTGGTGTCCATGGCGAAGGCATCGGATCGGCGGAGAATTTTACTGTCTTCGTTCCGGAAGCTCTTCCTGGAGAGACGGTGAAGGCGAAGATCATCCTGATCAAGAAATCGTACGCTTCCGGGAAACTCATTTCCGTCGAGAAGCCGTCTCCCTACCGTACGGTGCCCCAGTGCCCGGTCTATGATTCCTGCGGAGGATGCCAGATTTCCCATCTGACCTACGAGGGCCAGCTGGCAGCGAAGGAACGCCGCGTGAAGGACGTCATGGTCCGCATCGGCAAGGCAAGCGAAGACGTCGTCCTTCCGATTCTTGGCGCGCCGCATGAATGGAATTACCGAAATAAAATGGCCGTCCCTGTCGGACAGGTGACAGGCGGCCCCGTTCTTGGCTACTACCGCCAGGGCACGCACCAGATCGTCCCGATTCAGGAATGCCTCATTCAGGAAGAGGAAAACAACCGCCTTCTCCGCTTTGCGGAAGATTTCATGATCCGCCATGGCATTACCGGCTACAATGAGAAATCCGGAAAAGGCTGCGTCCGCCACGTCATGGGGCGTGTCGGCGATAATGGGGAAGTCATGGCCGTCATCGTGACCGCCACCGAAAACCTGCCGAAGAAGGACCTCTGGGCTGAAGAAATCCAGAAAGCCCTCCCCGAAGTCGTTTCTCTTTACCACGATGTCCAGAATAAGAAACGCAACGTCATCTTAGGACCGGAAATCCACCACATCTGGGGAAGAAAGACCCTCACCGCATCCCTCTGCGGCATTGCCTTCGAAGTATCGCCATTTTCCTTCTTCCAGGTCCACAAGGCCCAGGCAGAAGTCCTCTACCAGAAAGCCTTGGATGCCGCTGACCTCAAAGGCGGGGAAACCGTCATCGACGCCTACTGCGGCACAGGCACCATTTCCCTCTGCCTTGCGAAAAAAGCACGCCGCGTCATCGGCATCGAAATCGTCAGGGAAGCCATCGAAGACGCTAAGAAAAATGCCGCATTCAACCATATAGAAAACGCCGAATTCCACGCCGCCGACGCAGGCCTCCTCATGCCGAAACTCTACGAAGAAGGCCTTCGCCCCGACGTCATCGTCATGGACCCCGTCAGAGCCGGATGCAGCGAAGACGTTCTCAAAGCCGCCGCAGGCATGCAACCCGCCCGCATCGTCTACGTCTCCTGCAACCCCGCCACCTTCGCCCGCGACGCAGAGATCTTGGGCCGCTTAGGCTACAAACTCCAGTCCGTCCAGCCCGTGGACATGTTCCCACAGACCACTCACGTTGAGTGCGTATGTTTGATGTCTAGGACAGGAAAGTAAAAACGCTGGAAAGTGTACTAAATAAGCTATTTCCACTATTTTGAGATTAAAAATGAGAAATTCAAAATCGGAGTTTCATCACCCCATGGGAACATATCAACGCAATCCATTTTTTGATAGTTTAGACGGTAAGTTGGATAAGGGGTTCATGAGTGTATGAGTTGGATGTTTTGCAGAAAAATGGTTTGGTGAGTGAGTAGGTTGGATGTGGGAAATATATGTTATTGAGATAGGGCTGACAAAACTGCTAAACAATCAATTTGAATAATAAATATATTTGCTACTTATAAGGTAATAGTTGTACCAGGAGGGAAAATGTATATACCAACTGAGGATAAGGTTTTGGAAATGACTCCAACAGATTTTGAAAAATATTCTTTACAAGTGCTAAATACCCAGTGTCACGGACTTAAAAATTATATTATTCAGCATAACAAAATAATTGTAACGTCAGATGGAAAATATCAAATTGATGGATATATTGAATTTGAAGTTATGGGCGTAAAATATAAAACACTTATTGAATGTAAACATTATAAAAGACGCATTGAGAGAGAAATAGTTCAAACATTGTATGATAAATTAAGAGCTACAGGAACTCAAAAGGGAATTTTGATTTCAACGTCCAATTTTCAAACTGGCTCAATACAATATGCAACAGAACATGGTATTGCATTAATCCAATTAACAGAATCAGGAAATCACTGTGTAACTCGTTCATTAAATATGATTACAAATCGTGCTGGTATTACGCCATCAAATTTTGGAAGTCCTTATGTAGGAGTTTTATTAAGGTCAAAAAAACAAGGGTTAATTACCTGTTCATATTTAACCTTTTTACGAGATGGATTGAAACCTTTTCTACTAGATGAGGAGTGATCTGGAATGGGACCAATAATCTTTTTCAATACTGCATGGATGGAAAGATATGAAGGCTTAGTAGATAATGATAAAAGAATTTATGGTGGTGGATCTTTTATTGAAAAAATGGTTATGGAGTAGAAATATATAATTTTAAAAAATACGGAGAAAAGTATATGGTTTTGCGCAATCCAACGGGGATATAAATATTCAAAAATTAGGGGCAGATAAACAAGATGATCATATCTCCGGTGTTCTAATTATTTTTACAGCTAAGTCTCGTGTTGTAGGATGGTATAAAGATGCTATTTTGTATAAGACTTATCAAGATACAGAATTGCAGGAAAGAAAATTTAAAGACGGATATATGGGATATTATGCAGTGGCTGATGTTAAAAATATTAGATTATTAAGTATTGACGAAAGAAATATCTTCCCAAAAATTCCAAGAGGAAAAGGGGGAATGGGACAATCTAATATTTGGTATGCAGATAGTGGCAAAGGAATAGATTATAAAAATAATATTCTGAAATATATAAAAAAAGATGAAGATGAAAAAAACAGATGTACTTACAAACCCGTATCTCATCAAACCGATGTTATTTTAAAAAAAAGGATTGAAAAAATAGCCATTAAGTTAGTTGAAAAAACATATAGAAATAGAGGCTTTTTTGTTAACTCGTGTGAAATAGAGAATCTAGGGTGGGATTTAAATGCTATTCTTATTAATGAAAAGATAAGTTTACATCTTGAAGTTAAAGGTACATCTGAAAGAAAAATTGCGATTCAGCTTACACCTAATGAATACAGTAAAATGGAAGAACAAAAAAATATTTATAGATTATGTATAGTAGTAAATTGTCTTGATAAACCTATGCTATATATTTTTTCTTATTCAACGGAAGCCAATACATGGTTAAGTGAAAATGGCGAGTCCCTAATCATAGATCAAGTAATTTCTGCTAAATGTTATGTCTGATTTCGAATATAAATGTGTTTTTAAGGGGTTAATGCTATGCCGGATTATTCTATTTACGAGTTTAATGAGCTTGTTACAGATCAAGAATTAGGAAATGCTACACTTATTTTGGGTAACGGAGCTAGTATGGCTGTTAGCAGCAGTTTTAGTTATACCAATTTATTTGGAAAAGCATGCAATGATTCTATTTTGAACCAGACCTCTAAAAATTTATTTGAAACATTGCAAACAACTGATTTCGAACTAGTAATGAATAAACTAAGACAGGCTTATATTATAAATGAGGTACTTCAATTAGATACTGATAATGTAGCTCTCCACACTTATGATAATATAAGACAATCGTTAATTAAAACCATAAAAGAAATACATGTACAATATGCCGATGCCATATTCCAAATAGATAATATAAGAAAATTTTTAGAAAAATTTAAAACCGTTATAAGTTTGAACTATGATTTATTAATTTATTGGGCCATAATGGCTAGTAATGACCGCAAGCCTTATAAAATGAAAGATTGTTTTACTAACCATATTGATGGAAATTTGGGGTTTGAATATGACATTGAAAAACTTCGTGAACCATATAATGGTGGGCCAGATCCAACGTTGGTTTTTTACCCCCATGGTAATTTGATATTAGCTAGTAACGAAAATAATGATGAGTTAAAAATAAGAATAAATAATAATACTAACTTATTTGATGCAATTGGAGAAAAATGGAAACAGAAGTATGTTCCTTTGTTTGTAAGCGAAGGAAGTTCCGAACAGAAATTAAAAGCTATTCGACGAAGCACATATCTGAATTTTGTTTATGAAAATGTTTTATCTCATTTGGAACCTACGGTAATTATATATGGATGGAAATTAGCTGAACAAGAACAGCATCTTATAAAAAAGATATTTAGCAATAACAAAATTAGCAATGTATATATTTCTATGTATCTCGGAAGTAATCCGGAACCTATAGATGAACAAAAACGGATCGCGAGTATGTTAAAGAGAGAAAATAGAACTATGAATATAAAATTTTTTGACGCTGCAAGCAAAAATTGCTGGTGTAATTTTTAGGTTTATAATATTTATTTATTCATATTCATGTATTTCTTGTAATAGGAGATGCATATAAAATGCCGAAATACTACGTTTTTAGAATCAATTATGAAGAGTCATGGCAGCCACTTGTTAGATCCGCTATTGATAAAGGTGAACTTCGTCAAGGATGGGGAATGCAGCAGGGAACAGACAGCTTGAGGGTTGATCAAGATGAATCTGCGTTTTTGAAAGCATGGGATAAAATATGGCCAGGTAGTGAGATATCGTATTGTAAACGAAAATATAGTTCACTTAGCAAAATGTTGGATTTTAACAATGGTGATATTATTGTTGTCCCTAAAGCACCAGATTGGCGACAATTTTTAATCCTTACTGTAAATGGATCATATCGGTTTGATGATGATTTAAATTCTAAATTTAACAATGGTGATGATTTCCGCCATATTATTCCTGTGGAATATAAAAAAACTGTTGGTTATGACTATTCTGATGATAGCCGGAAAATAGTCAAAAAATTTGGTGCTTATCGATCTCCAATCAACAGTGTATATGATAAAAAATTTCAAAATGCAATTAATACGTTATTGCAAGATTCTAATAAGAATTTAACAACATCCCAAGATGAACTAGCAGCATTAGGGTTGGAGGATTCTCAACCCTTTAAAGACTTAAAAAAATGGATTCCCAATACAATTAATAATTGGGGAGCAGATAAATTAGAAAAGTTAATTCAATCGTTGTTCGAAAAAAATGGTTTTACACTCATCAAAAGAAATCGGCATAATAACAAAGGTGGCGATATTGATTTAGTGTTTGCTATGCCATCTGTTCCACTTTTAGATGGTATTTTAGAAGATACACCTTTTCCTCAAGTCTGGATTCAAGCTAAAAACAAACGAGGCCATGATGCTAATGCAATAGATGGAATTAAACAACTGATAGAACAGAAAAGGACTGATAATTTATCAGCTATTTGCATATTGATTAATACAACAGACTGTTTTGACAAGGAAGCCAAAATGATGGCTGAATCACATGATATTATTCTTATTAATGGGACACAGTTTGCAAGATTGATTTTAAAATATGGTATTGAAGATTGTCTTGCTTGAGCAATTTGATTAATACTTTTGTGAGCAATCTTATGTTTAAAATTTTATAGGGAACATTTTGTTATGTTTATGATTATTTCTCCACATCCACTGTCACACCCGATTTGAATTCTACGGTACAGCTATCCTCAAACACCGTAATGGTTTTAATTAGCTGCCGGACGAGGTAATCATCAAACTGGGTGATGGCAGTGGATGTTGTTTTTAGGAATGTAGCCATATTTTCTATACGGCTGCGGATTTCATCCTGATTGGCATTTTTCGCCAGCGCTTGCTGTTTTTGTTCGCGCAGGTGGTAGATTTCTTCGGCAACATCGTCGTAGCCAGCCTTGGAACTTGCCAGCTTTACAAGCTGTGTTTGTAATTCTTCCAGCCGGATATCGATAGCTGCCAATGTTTTATCATTGTTATGGCTGAGAACGGTTTCAATATTATGCTGCAGCATGGTAAGAAAATCCTTCTTCTCGCATAGCACCTGATTGATGGCCGTTAGGCAGACCTGCTCGAGTGCAGATTCAGATATGGTGCGGGCATCGCATTTACCAGTATTGTCTACTCGATTGACACAGCGCCAGACGATGGATTTCTTTCCTCGATTGTTCCAGTGTATCCGGCGGAATATCTCGCCACATTTACCACAGCGTATCCGTTGGGAAAAACAATGGTTGCTGCTGTAGGTCAACTTCCTCCCGTTTTTCAAGTGAATAGAACTTCGCCGTACCATTTCTTCCTGCACCTGCAGAAATATGTCGCGGGGGATAATGGCTTCATGGTTATCTTTTACATAATACTGTGGCATGATGCCAGTATTCTTGACGCGCTTTTTGGTAAGGAAATCCACCGTATAGGTTTTTTGCAAGAGGGCATCACCCATATATTTTTCATTTTGCAAAATCTGTCTGATATTACTGTCTCGCCATTTGGTGTGACCAGCACCGTTTTTTAACCCGTCCGCTGTTAAATTGCGGGCGATTTTTAGCATACTGGCACATTCAAGGTATTCCCGGTAAATGCGTTTTACGATTTCTGCTTCCTCCGGAACTATGACCATGTGTTTATTTTCATCCTTGGCATACCCAAGAAAATGATTGCAGTTGATTTGTACTTCATTGCAGTTGATTTGTACTTCACCCCGTTGGTAGCGGTACTGCAGGCCCAGCTTCACATTCTGGCTTAGGGATTGGCTTTCTTGCTGGGCTAGGGATGCCATAATAGTAAGCAGCACCTCGCCTTTAGAGTCCATCGTATTAATATTTTCCTTCTCAAAAAAGACGGGAATGTGCTTGTTCTTTAACTGCCGGATGTATTTTAGGCAGTCCAGCGTGTTGCGGGAAAATCGACTGATGGATTTGGTAATAATCATATCAATCGTACCTGCCATGCAATCTTCGATCATGCGATTAAATTCATCCCGCTTTTTGGTATTGGTACCGGATATCCCATCATCAGCATAAATTCCAGCCAGTTTCCAATCCGGATGATTGTGAATGTAGGTGGTGTAGTGCTCAATTTGCGTTTCGTAGCTGGTGGCCTGCTCGTCGTTGTCGGTAGAAACCCGGCAATAAGCAGCCACACGACATTTTGGTTTTTCTTCAGTATGGTTTCGGTGTAGATAGGTTCGTGCCGGAATGATTGTGACATTCCGCGTCTGTAATTCCATGTATGGATTCCTCACTTTCTATTAAACTGTATGCATATTCAGCTTGCTGAAATGGATCAGTATAGGTTTGCGTTTTTTCTGCAAGGGAGAAGGTGGTGGGGTATAGAACCGGTGACGCTTTTTTAGGTTCCCGGATACGTCCCAACTTTTTGGCCCGGTTGGTGATTTCCTTTTGTGCAGCAGTAAACGTATCGGCATCAATAATAGCCGGATAATAATCATCCCCGATATAGTGCGTCGTTTGCAGGATATGGTGAATGCTACTGTGGGAAACGTGGATCGCTGCTTCTTTCGCAGCCGTAGTCAGAGCAGCCCCGGCAAGATAAGATTGGAACAGCACTCGTATTTTTTCGGCTTCCTCCACATCCACTATTGCTTTGCCATTTTTAATCCGGTACCCAAACGGTGTATGGCTCATAGCTTACACCAGCCTTTCCCGTAGCGTAATGCCGCATTTTAGCTTAAAGCCGATGTTCGTTCGAGAGTAGACCAGAATTTGTTCTACAAATTGTTGGAATACTGCTTCGTCAAAGCCCGTTAGCATTTTCGCCTTACAAGTATACTGCAGTAATTCTCTCGTTTCATGGACCGTTTTATTATCATCATTCAAAAAATCTACAAGGGAATCTTTTTGGTGCTGCCATTGTTCAGCTTCCTGCAGTAGCTCGTTATTTCCTTTCTGGTACATCGCAGGCTCTAGATATTTTTTTGTCAGCAGGTACGCCAGTGTTTTTTGATGCTCGGCATTTTCCGCCAGCTTTGTGTCTAAATCTTGAATGACGGTGATGCTGTCGTTCGAATGGAGGGTACGCAAACTAGCAAGCAGCGGTTTTAAAACAAAGGCATGACCAAAGATGAGCTTATTCATCATCGTAACAAAGGCATATTCCAGTGCCGTTTCTTTGATGTATTTTAACGAGCATTTTGTGGCATCTGCTACATGGGTGGCGCAGCACCAAGCTATATAGGAATTGCGACCGCCTTGGATCCGCCGCTTGAAGGTAGCACCACATTGATGACATCGAATGACACCAGAAAACGGATAACGGTTCTGGTACTTTTTATTCTGTGGCAGCGCACCTTTTTCTTTGCCACGCTGCCGGATGACCTGCTGGGCCGCTTCAAATATGTCCTTGGTGATGATAGCTTCGTGGTGGTGTTCCACCCGGTATTTATCTTTCTCACCATGGTTATGATGACGATTAAAATGTGAATCGGTATAGGTTTTCTGGAAAATAGCATCCCCAGTGTAATTCTCGTTTTTCAATATGCCGCGAATGGTTGTTGCAGTCCAATGGGTACCGCGTTTAGCCGGAATTTTCTTTGCATTTAATTCCTTGGCAATGGCATCCGTGCCAATACCGGCGAGTGTTTGATCAAACATAGCTTTTACAATTGTAGCTTGCTCCGGCTGCAGCACCAGTTTTCCCTCTATTACATCATACCCATATGGGGCGTAAGCAAGTTTAAAGGTGCCATTTTGGAAACGGCGCTGTATGGACCAGGTGCTGTTTTCGGCAATCGATACCGATTCATTTTCCGCTAGGCCGCTTAGAATCGATAGCATGAGCTCGCTTTCCATCGATCCGGTATTCAGGTTTTCCTTTTCAAAATAAATATAAACGGTATGCTCCAGTAATTTACGGACCAGTTCCAGACAATCGGTGGTATTGCGGGCAAACCGGCTGATAGACTTTGTCACAATGAAGTCTATTTTTTTATGCTCGCAATCATCTATCAGGCGGAGTAGGGCCGGACGCTTTTCTTTTTTCGTGCCGGTAATGCCTTCATCATAATAAATACCGGCAAACTCCCAGTCCGGATTTGCTGTAATGTAGCTTTCATAGTGCTTTCGTTGTGTGGCAAGGCTGACTAATTGCTCCTCACTATCAGTGGATACCCGGCAGTAGGCCGCTACCCGCAGCTTATGTTTTGGTGTAGGAAATACAAGCTGGCCTCCGATTTTTGTCACCGTTTTCATGGATTTTCACCTCCTTGTAGTGTGACATAGTACCTCTATATGCCGGATATATCAAGGAATAGAGGGCAATATAGCCGCTAATACCGGTGAAAATGTTTTTCGGTTTACTGCCGTTATTTTGGAAAATTCATTAGCAGAAAGCAGGCCTTTATGGAATAGGGACTGCAGTATGTGTTGGGCACGGACATAATCGACTTCGTGCTGCAGTTGTTCCTGTGATATTGACCTTGCTTCGGCTTGTAGCTTATTTGCTTCGAGTGTATGGTTGCTTAGTTGTTCGTTCATGGCAAATCATCTCCTTACAGATAGGCCATGAAATAGGGGAAAGTAAACCTATTTTGTTAGCCCTTATATCTGTAGTCGATGAAATAAGCTGCTATTCGAACCCAAGACATAAAAAAAAGACCTGCCAGAGTGATGAGACTCCAGCAGGTCCATGGTATATATTCTTATTTTATTTTCGCAGCTGCTTCAATGCTTCCTGCAGCCGATCCGGTATGGGAAGTCCCATCCGTGCGGCATTTTCCACAATGGAAAGTCCCTCGTTGGACAGATAGAACAAGATGGTGGCAGTCCGCAAGGCGCTGCCGGAACCGAGCATTGTCTCATCCAGCGTATGGGCCACACCGACGAGCACAAAAAGAAGCACCTTCCGGCAGATGCCCATAAAGCCGATCTCACTGGATAGCTGCCGTTCCCGGCAGGCACATAATACACCGGTAACATAATCCAGACAGACGAATGTCAGCAGGGCATAGAGCAGATTGTCAAAGCCGCCGATGAACCATCCCAGCCAGGCACCGATCACCGCACACCCGATTCGTATTTCATTCCATGTCATTCGCATCACCCCGCCAGGGTAGCCTTGATTTCCAGATACTGGTCCCCGTATTTCACATTATCGATAAACTGGATGTTATACTTCTGCCCGCGGAACTTAATGTTCCATTTTTCCGAGATATCCGAGCGGTATCGGATAACAAATGACACATCCTTTTCCAGATGGACGGCTGCGGCAAAAAAATACTCCCCGCCGTGGATATTGGTTACCTTGGCCCAGGTACTGCCCTTGCTGACCAGCGTGGTATCATACCCGCCCTGCCCATCAGAGACATTCTCCTCCACCATAAACTCAATCCGCTGCTTCATTGCCCCGATATCCATCAGAACACCTCATCCCGATAGGAAAACAGCATGGCCCTCATGAGCTTGATCATGGCATCGAAGTCCGCCGTATCCCGGTTCTCATACAGATAGGCCACACCATACAAAATGGCTGTCTTGATGTCCTCTGGCAATGTCGTGTAGTCGCTTAGCGGATGGCGCAGTACATTTTCCACCGTCGTCGTGGAGGACTGGATCAGGCTGTCGATCAAGGCATCCTCTACATCGTTATCAATACGCAGGTATAATTTAGCTTCATCCCGTGTTACTGCCATGCTGCCACCCTCCTTCTGTTATTTGCTGGCCTGCTTGAGTGTCTTGATGGCTTCCGGCAGAACAATTTTGGCATCGACACGCTGAGAGCCGAGAAAGCCGACCTGACCGGTAACCGCGTATAATTCGTTCAAACGCTTAAAGGTGCGGCCCTGCCTGTCGGCAATCCAGTAGTAGGAGAAGTCCCCGAACAGCACCGTCTTGGCATCAGCTGCCATCTGCGGCATATACCGGCTGGTGACGACAGGGCAGTTCAGAATCTTATCCGGCACATCGGCACTGACGGAAGGCTGCCAGATATACTGGCCCTGCGTATCTTTCAGCTTCCGGATGGCCTTGACAGTGCTTTCATGCAGCAGCAATGTAGCCGACTTGCGGTACGGCTCACGAAGCGAATAGTACAATTCGATCAAATCGTCGAAGGTAATCGCCGTAGCAGAGGCGGCAGTCGAGCCATCCGAAGCACCGGCGGCATCAACGAGGATGCCGGACGGACGATCCGTTCCGGTGCCGGTGAGGAAGGCTTCTTCTTCGGCATTGCCAAGCCTTCTGGCAAACTCCTGCGCCATGTATCCTTCCAGGTCGAAGGCAGAATCGTTCAACAGTTCTTCGGATACCTTGACGAGCGTACCCAGTTTATGCGCCCCGATGGACACCTGACCGAAGGTGGTGTTGCTTTCGGTGTAGGCGGCTTCTTCATCCGTCCATGCAGCGGTTCCTTCGCTGGCAACGACCGGAATCTTATGGTCGCCGCTTGCAGTCTGGATCACATGGGCAAGGGAGCGCAGCACATTTTCCTCGGCCAGCATCTGGATCAGCGTCCGTTCGAACTCGTCCGGTACGAGGTAGCCGCCTTGGGGATCGGCCCCTTCCTTTAAGGTGTTGCGGATTTCCGGACGGGACTTGCCGCGCATGCTGTCCCAAAATGCGGGTGCATAGGCATCACTGAACCTGCCATGCTTCATTGTATCTTGTTTTGCAGGCTTGTTGACGATAGCGGTTGAAGTCGGTTTGCTTAATTCGAGATCAATGGCAGCCTGCGTCTTCAGTCGGTCGATTTCCTTGCCCAGTGCCATGACATCGGTTTCCATCTTGTCATAGGTGGCAGCATCTTCGGTGGAAAGCGTGTCACCGGCTGCCTGCTTTTCATCCAGAAAGGCCTTGGCCTGTTCCCAGATGTTGGCGCGTTTTTCCTGTAGTTCTAATAATTTACTCATATTGGTACCTCCATTTAATGTGTTAAGAGCGACAGCCGCTGCTGCATCGACGCTACGGATATAGTTGTTTTGTTTGCTGCCGGTGTTGGCTTGGTCTGCTTGGCGATGGCCTTATTGAGTAATGCATTGGTGACCTGCCGCCGGGAAAAGGAATAGCTTCCCATACTGGCAGCATCATGCATTTGTTTACTATCACTATCGGTTAAGATGTTGTCGGCAAAACCAAGCTCGATTGCTTTTCCTGCATTCATCCAGGTCTCGGCATCCATCAGATGGGATAATTGGGTGCGGGAGAGTCCGGTCTTTAATTCATAGGCATTGATAATGGATTCCTTGACCTCGGATAACATGGAAATGGCCCGTTCCATTTCATCGGTGTCGCCCATGGCGATCGTGAACGGATTGTGGATCATCATCAGCGCAGTCGGTGCCATATTGACGGTCGTGCCTGCCATGGCAATCACGGAGGCTGCCGAAGCCGCAATCCCGTCGATATTGACGTGGACCTGTCCGGTATAATCCATCAGCATGGCATAGATCTGGCTGGCCGCTACGCAGTCGCCGCCGGGCGAGTTCAGCCACAAGGTGACATTGCCCTGCCCAGATGCCAGCTCGTTTTTAAACAGCTTCGGCGTTATCTCGTCATCAAACCAGCTTTCTTCGGCAATGGTGCCGTCAATGGTAAGGATGCGTCCGGTATCGTCATCGGTATTCCAGTTCCAGAATTTCTTCATGGTTTTTTCCCCTCGCTTTCAGTATAAAATTTTCCTGCCTGGTCCAGCGGCAGCATATTACCGTTGACCAGATACGTATCGCCGCCCTGCTCGGCAGAAATACGGTTCATATCCTCAAGCTCCCGGATGTCGTTGGCGGATAGCCAACCGTTCTGCCTGCCGATGGCATACCCGTTCATGCGGCTCTGGTAGTCACCGCGCAGCAGGCCGTCCACATTAAACTTCGTAAAGACCTGCGAGCGCTCCGACGGCAATACCAACTGCTGGTTCATGGCCTGTTCCCAGCGGACGCACCAAGGATTGAGGGTATATTTGACAAATTCCAGCGACTGCTGCTCGATATTGGAGAAGGTGGACTTTTCCAGATCCCCGACCATATGCGGCGGCACCCGGAAGATACGGGCGATTTCGTCGATCTGGAACTTCCGTGTTTCAAGAAACTGCGCCTGATCCGGCGGGATGGATAACTGCTGGAAGGTCATGCCTTCCTCCAATACGGCCACATTGTGCCGGTTCGTGCCGGAAAATTGGGCATGCCAGCTTTCCCGCAGTTTGACCGGATCTTTCACGATGCCCGGATGTTCTAAGATGCCGCCCGGTGTAGCACCGTTGGCAAAGAATAACGCACCGTACTGCTCGGCTGCCAGCGACATACCGATGGCGTTCTTGGCCATGGCGATCGGACTGTAACCGATGAGTCCGTCAAACCCAAGCCCCGGAACATGCAGCACCTCGTCCTGCGACAGGACAATCTGCTGACAGCGGTTATCTGCACCGAACTCGTCCGAGTCCTTGGAGTAGGTGTAGATAAGCTGGCCGTTCGCTGCCCGGCTGACATCCATCTTGCTGGGCAGCAGCGGGTACAGTGCAATCGGCTGCCCGGTGCCGTTCCGGATGATCTGTGCATAGGCATTGCCCCACAAGAGAAGATGACTCATGAGCGTTTCCCGGAAGATAAAGCTCGTCATTTCCGGATTGGGAGCATTATGGAGAAGGTTGTACAACGGATGATTGATGGCCTTTTCCTTGCCGCCATCCGGTGTGTAACGATACATGTTAAGCGGCAGTCCTGCGATAGCTTCGGACAACACCCGGACGCAAGCATAAACTGCTGTTGTCTGCATAGCTGTCCGTTCCGTCACCACATTTCCGGAGGAGGTCGGGCCGAACAGGAACGTAAAGGCCGTAGACAGGTAGTTTTTCGGCTTGTCGCGCGAACGAAACAGTTTGCTAAAAATTTTCATAAAAATTTTTCCTTTCCACTAGACATTCTGTTTTACGTATGTTATTATACATATGTAAAACAAAGCATGTAAATATACGTGCGTGAATTAACTAGTTTAAGAAGGGGGATTCATAATGTCAAAAGCAAAATATGATGATTTTCTTACTCAAAACCCAAACTGCAGTAAATTTAAGGGGAATACGGACGCAATAGCAATCTTTGATCTGCTCAATGAGGACACAACGATCATTAACACAATTGCAGCATGCCAACACAATCAACCTGCCTTTACTGCATGTGCCTTGCCAATTGAACACTTGATGGACAATAAGGCTAACCCTACTATTGACTTGAATGATAAGTTCACACGGACTGTTATTGGACGTATGCTTAAGACGATATTAGCACCGTTTGGATTTGAGCCTACAAAACAAAAGGATCTCCCCAAAACGCTTGGTGCAAAATATTTCTCGTCCTCGTCCTGTTATGAACAAACCGGGGATGCTACAATGCACATTGTCAGCCGAATTGAAGAAATCCATTAGTTTTTTTACTATTGTTGAAATCAAATAAGGGGGATACTAAAAATGACTAAAGAACAAGAATTGATGATTTTTTTACATGACAAAGTATTTGATCCCATATTGAATTCAAAATCTGCCTCTAAAAGTGTAAAAAGCGGCGTCAATCTTACTATTGCAAGAATGAACAGATTGAATGCTGAAAAAATGGTTCAATATTATTGGGCGGCCCTTTCAACAGAAAATGCAATAGGCTTTTCAAAAAAACTACAGGCAGAACACTTCACGTGTTTTGAAGACGTGTTAAAAGAATTCAGGGATCGTTTCAATGATGCTTGGCTAAAAAGCTAACTTTTACTATAGAAGTAATAATCCACGTCTGTCATACACACTTTCACTCGTATCATTTCCACAGCGAATTGCACGGTCTAGCGCCATTATTGTAGCTACTACACCGTCTATCTTCTCTGTGGATTTTTCTTTGTCCGGCTTGATATTGCCTGCCGGATCGGATTTGATGAAGATATTGTCCATCATCCAACGCAGTACCGGATGGCCGCCGTGGGCGATCTTCTTTTCCAGCGTCAGCTTCATCAGTTCCTTGGTGGGAGGACTCATATCCTTGAACCCCTGTCCGAAGGGTACGACTGTAAATCCCATACCTTCGAGATTCTGCACCATCTGCACCGCACCCCAGCGGTCGAAGGCGATTTCTCGGATGTTGTACTGCTCGCCCATGGTTTCGATAAACTTTTCGATGTAGCCGTAGTGGACGACGTTTCCTTCCGTCGTGTGCAGAAATCCCTGCTTCTGCCATACGTCATAAGGGACATGATCCCGCCGGACACGAAGGGATACGTTTTCCTCCGGTATCCAGAAGTAGGGCAGCACAATATAGTTATCTGCTTCATCCTGCGGCGGGAATACTAATACAAAAGCCGTAATATCCGTGGTGGAGGATAAGTCCAACCCGCCGTAGCAGACACGACCTTTTAACTCATCCGGCTGTACGGGAAACGCGCAGGCATCCCACTTTTCCATCGGCATCCAGCGGATCGCCTGCTTGACCCATTGGTTCAGACGCAGTTGTCTAAAGGCATTCTCTTCGGCAGGATTCTGTCTGGCAGACTCGCAGGCCGCCTTGACCTTATCCATGCCGACCGTAATGCCAAGCGATGGGTTGGCTTTCTTCCACACCTTGACATCCGTCCAGTCGTCGGTATCCTTGGCACCGTATATCACCGGATAGAAGGTAGCATCAATCTTCCTGCCTGCGATAATATCCAGTGCCTTCTGGTGTGTTTCATAACAGATGGAATGGGTATCCGTTCCGGCAGTCGTAATAAGAAAGTACAACGGCTGCGTCCGGGCATCACCGGAGCCTTTGGTCATGACATCAAACAGCTTCCGGTTCGGCTGCGTGTGCAGCTCGTCGAAGATCACGCCGCTTACGTTAAAACCATGCTTGCTATAGGCATCAGCAGAGAGCACCTGGTAAAAGCTGTGCGTGGGAAGGTAGATGATCCGCTTCTGCGAAGCCAGGAGCTTCACCCGCTTGGACAGGGCCGGACACATCCGCACCATATCCGCCGCCACTTCAAAGACAATAGATGCCTGCTGGCGGTCGGCGGCACAGCCATACACCTCAGCACGTTGTTCCCCGTCACCGCAGCACAAGAGGAGTGCTACCGCTGCCGCCAATTCCGATTTGCCCTGTTTCTTGGGAATCTCGATGTAGGCGGTATTAAACTGCCGATAGCCGTTCGGCTTTAAGATGCCGAACACATCGCGGATGATCTGTTCCTGCCAGTCGATCAGCTCGAACGGTTTCCCGGCCCAGGTTCCCTTGGTGTGGCAGAGGCATTCAATGAAGGACACAGCATAGTCCGCCATGGTCTTGTTGTATTTGGAATCCTTGGCCTTGAATTTCGTGGAACGGTATCGTTTCAGCTTTCGCAAGCAGCGTCACCTCCTTGACGGCAACAAAAAAGACCGCCGAGGTTGGCAGTCTTGGTATAACTATGATATTGTGTGATTATATTTTCCTGATTTTATTCGGATATCTCATCAGGGTGTTCTCCCTTTCTGCCGTTTTTAAAGGCCGAGGAGCCGGAAAGGTGCTGCAGGAGCAGCTTCCGTTCGTCCCTGTATTCCTTGCCGATAAAGCCAAGCCGGAGCAGAAAACAGCGGAAATCGTATTTCTCGTTGGTCGATACTCGTTCAGTTGCCAATACTCGTTTCTGCTTTTTCGCCAGATGGCAGAGCGCCGTAATGAAATGTGTATAGGCTTTGACCGTATCGGCATCCGGGCAGCCGGTAAACCAGGGGAATAATACTTTATCCTCTGTTACCTTCATCCGCAGCACATCAGTTTGAAAAACTTTTAACATTAAATTGCTCTTGGCCTGAATCAGTTTCTTCAGGTTTTCCAGTGCCGTATCGGTGAAAAAGGAGCGTGGCATGGCAATCACTAGGCCGTCGGTATCCTTTTGTTCAGATGCCGAATCGTCAGGTTCTTTCCCTGTTGGATCGGCATGGAATCCCATGCTGTCGAGTTTCTCGAGCAAATTCTCGATTTTCTTCTTATCCACCATGTCATCAAAATTAAGATTGCCGTCGCGGTCGACCGTAAAGCAACCAATCTCGTAGGCATAGCTGGGAATCCCCTTATACATTTTAGCGGCTTCGGTAATGGTGCTGATGGCATCGGCCAGTTCCTTACGATTTTTTCCTTGTGCATGGTACAAAATTTTCATGGTAGTAAACCCCTTTCTTTTTTTGTCATGTACATATATCACTCTAACCGGCAATTATAGCAAGGGGTTTGTACCATAATTTGTACAGATTATTCTTGTACTGCCACCATTTTACCGAGCAGCTTTCCGATCAGCCACAGACCGCCATCAATGAGTGTAGGCAGGAAGCATTGGTCGCGGAATTTGTTCCAACCGGTTTCCTTGTCAGCGGATGCCTGCAACGCAGCGGTGTAGGCATCCGCTACTTCCTTGGCTGCCGGAAGCACCGTTGTATGGAGCCAGGAAATAGTGGCGTTCTTGGCATCCTCCTGCACCGAATCCAAAATATGTTCCTTAATTTCATTTTTAATCGTTTCAATATCCATTTTTTCTATCTCCCTTCAAAATCTGTTATGCCGCGGGCAATGGCCCGGGCGAAATCATCCGCGTTATTCGTAAGCAGCGCGGCATCATTGTCATTATCAATAAAAGCTGTTTCTACCAGAACGGCGGGCATCGTGGTGTCCTTCAGCACGATCAGGTTGGGCCGTTCCTTCAGGCCGCGATCCACTGTGCTGAGGCTCTGCACAATCTGCGACTGAATGCAGGCGGCAAGCTGCGGGGACGAACCGCTGTTGTTGGCATAGATAAGCGTTTCTGTACCGCTGGCGCAGCCGCTGTCGGCATTGCAATGCAAACTGACGAATACATCAGCAGGCCATGTATTTGCTGTATCCACCACACAGGGCAGATCCGGTGTTTCCCCAGCCAGATTATCACTTTGCAGGAGCTGCACCTCGCAGCCTGCCGTCTCCAAATATGTTTGGACGAGACTGCCAATCGTAGCAGCCACATCACATTCCCGCAGTCCGGTGTTTGGGTTCACCGCGCCGATGTCCTGTTCCCGGTCATGCCCGGGGTTGATAAATACACGCATTATGTTGCCTCCATTTCAGTATAGGTATACGTTTTCCCGTTCCGTGTCACGGTTACCCGTTCGTCCGAGCCGACCTGCTCAATGTAACGTTTCACGATCACATCACAGAACTTTTCATCCAGCTCCACCATATAGCAGCGTCGCTTCGTCTGTTCGCAGGCCAGCAGCGTTGAGCCGCTGCCGCCAAATGGATCCAGCACGGTGCAGCCGGTCATACTGGAATTTAAAATAGGATAAGCCAACAGCGGGATCGGCTTCATCGTTGGATAGTCCGCATTTTTCCTAGGCTTGTCAAACTCCCATATAGTGGATTCCTTCCGTCCGGTGTACCATTCGTGCTTTCCTTTCTTCTTCCAACCATAAAGCACCGGCTCGTGCTGCCACTGGTAGGGAGAGCGTCCCAGCACCAGCGACTGCTTCTTCCAGATGCAGCAGCCGGACAAATAAAAACCGGCATCCGAGAAGGCTTTCCTGAAGTTAAGTCCCTCGGTGTCGGCGTGGAATACATAGATACTGGCATCGTCTGCCATGACGGTGTGCATGCAGGTGAACGCATCATATAAGAATTGGTAGAATTTGTCGTCCTGCAGATGGTCATTCTTGATTTTTCCGGCCCAGCCTTCGTAGTTGACATTATATGGCGGGTCAGTGACCACCAGATTGACCGGTGTTCCCTGCAGCAATCGCTGGTATGTTTCCGGCTGGGTGCTGTCGCCGCAGAGCAGGCGATGGATTCCCAACTGCCACATATCACCTGCCTTGGAAAATACCGGCTTTTTGAGTTCGGCATCCACATCAAAGTCATCCTCATGTACACCATTCTTTATATCGTCCTTGAACAGGTCATCCGCACCGAGCGGCTTGCCGTCCCGCTGCCGGGCAGACAAATAGTCGCTGGGATTCGGTATGTCCTCGCCGGTGAGATCTGCGGCATCATTTAAATCGGCGCCTTCTAAGATGGGCGTCGGCAGATCGATAATGGTGGCTGCTTTTCCCTTGGCAATCTTATCGGCCAGCGCCTCCGGCTTATCTCCGGCGCGGATCCGTCTGCCGCCGCGATTGGTTCCGTCCTTGGCCATGGCTGTTCAACTCCTTTCCCATGCGGTAAATCCCCCGTTTGAACTGCAATTTTTGTGCGTGTGACCCCAGCACCGGTCTAGCATTTTGCCGTACCCGGGATTTTGACCGCCCCTCCTGGAGGAACGTAGTCATTCGTAGTGGTATTCCTTTTTGGCATGATGCCAGCGGTCGTCCATCTCGGCGGTTATCTTCGAGTGGCACGGCTTGCACAGCGCCATAAGGTTATCCTCGTCGTGAGTGCCGCCGCGGGAGAGGGGACGGATATGGTGCACCTCCGTTGCCGGTGTGGTTTTGTGGTTCTTCAGGCACATCTCACACAGGGGATGCTTTCCGATGTAGCGGTCCCGGATGCGTTTCCATGCTCTGCCGTATCGTTTCTTGACGACAGGGCTGCGCTGGTAGGTGTCATAGTATTTATCCATCAGCTTCTGGTGCTGCTCGCAGTACCGGTTCACGGTCAGCTCCTTGCAGCCGGGGTAGGCGCACGGTTTCTTTGGTTTCCATGGCAAAGTTCTCATCTCCAGACATAGCAAAAGCCTTCAAAGGATTGCTCCCTCGAAGGCTTCTCTTACACTTTTAGGCTATTAGTATATCACACGTTAAGCAGGTACATGCGTCCGCGATTTTGGACATCAGGTCTTCCCAAATAAAAGCAAGGCAAGGTTCTCATCTCCAGACATAGCAAAAGCCTCCAACGGATTGCTCCCTCGAAGGCTTCTCACATTTTTTCATGCTATTAGTATACCACGTCGAACAGATACATGCGTCCGCTACATTACTCATGTGGCTAAAATAATTGGGAATGACTGCCCAAACGATATAGCAGAAGAACAAGTACATCATCTTTGGTTTCATAAATGAGAAGCCAATCTGGATCAATATGGCATTCCCGGCAACCTTTGTATGTTCCACCTAAATCATGGTCTCTATATTTTTCATCCAATTGTTTTCCTTGGGCCAATTGCTCAATGACAGAGAACAGCACATCTATATCTTTGTTCTGCTTCTTTGCCAATTTCAAATCTTTCTTAAATTGAGTGGTGAATTTTACTTCGTACTTCATTTTTCAAGGGCCACACGCAAATCTGTCATATTGGTATACCCTTTTACTTTTTTATCAATGGCGATTCGTTTGCCTTCTTCAATGGCAGATCTAGTTGTTGCATTAGGAACGTCAAGAGTGAGACGGAAGGGAATGCCATTTTCTCGTATCGTTGTTTTTAAGAATATGTTTACCGCCGTCGTCATATTCATTCCCAGAGCATTGAATATTTTCTCAGCCTGATTTTTGACTTCCTTATCCGTCCGGATATTCAAATTTGTATTTACCATATTCAACACCTCCATTTCTGTCTTGAATATAGCATTATTTTCGGCTGATGTCAACACAATGTCAATATAATAAACACATAGCAAAAGCCTCCAAAGGATTTGCTCCCTCGAAGGCTTCTCTCACACTTTCATGCTATTAGTATAACACGTCAAATGGATAAATGCGTCCGCGATTTTGGACATCATGTCTTCCCAAATAAAAGAATAGCAAACTTAGCTAATGCACGATTCTTCCTTTTGTAGGCAGACGACCGCTCGATGTGGAAATGATCAGCGATGGCATAGACGGCACTCGTCTGTGCATCCTCGTCGGCATAAAAAGTTTGCAGCACGTATTGCTCGTCGCTGCTCAGCTTTTCCCATGCAGGCTGGAACCATGCCATGTACTCGACAGCCTGCCGGTACCGTTCTTTCAGAATGTCGATGTCTGCCAGTCCGGAGATGATATGATCTTCTGTTGCATGTGGGTTGCTGGAGTGCGGCATCCCATCAAAGCCGGACGGATGCAGGCTGGTCATGGCAGCGTATGCCTGCTTAATGTCCTCGCTGGTATTTTCGATGATGAACTTCATGCTGTCATAATCCCGGATGGCATCAATGGCGCCGCTCCGTTTATTCAGGTATTTCCAGATAACACTCATAGGCTGCCTCCTTGCAAGTTGGCCCGGACTGCCTCAATCAGTGCAGCCTGGGTTTTGTTTTTTTCTTTTAATGATTTCATAATGGTTTCATCTATGGTTCCGGCAGTCAGGATGTGATGAATGATGACCGTATCGGTTTGTCCTTGCCGCCAGAGTCTGGCATTCGTTTGTTGGTATAATTCCAAGCTCCAGGTTAGTCCAAACCAGACGAGAGTGGATCCGCCTTGTTGCAGGTTTAGACCATGTCCGGCAGAGGCGGGGTGGAGAATAGCAACAGGAATAACACCAGCGTTCCAATCTGTTATATCTTGTGAAGTCTTGATTTCTCGTACCGTAAACCGTTGCTGAATCCGTATCAGATCATGCTTGAACCAGTATGCAATCAATACGGGTTTGCCATTGGCACCTTCAAGAATGTCCTCCAGGGCATCGAGTTTTCGGTCATGAATGGGAATGATTCGTTTTTCCTCATCGTAGACGGCACCGTTTGCCATCTGGCATAGCTTGTTCGATAGGGCAGCCGCATTTACGGCATTAATTTCTTTCCCATCTAGTGAAAGCACAAGCTGGGAACACATGGTGTCATACATGTTTCGTTCTGGCTTTGATAACTGTACATGGATTTCATTTCGTACTAATGCTGGCATGGTCAGATACTCCTTGCTTTTCATGGAAATGGTGATGTCTGCAATACGTCGATAGATTTCTTCTTCCGCACCGGGTTTTGGCTTGTAAGAAAAGATCATCTGTTGGTTCCGTTTATCTGGTTGGAAAAATTCACTCCGGTAATGGGTGATAAAACGACCAAGTCGCTGTCCCATATCCAACAGGCGAAACTCTGCCCATAGATCCATCAGGCCATTTGAAGAAGGCGTACCTGTCAGTCCTACGATACGTTTTAGCTTGGGACGAACTTTTAACAAGCTCCGAAACCGTTTTGCTTGATATGATTTAAATGAAGAAAGCTCATCGATTACCAGCATGTCGTAATGAAAGGGGATGCCGGAATCTTTTATCAACCAAGGCACATTCTCACGATTGATAATATGGATATTGACCTGTTGCAAGAGTGCGGTTTTTCGTTCCGTAGCCGTACCAATAGCAACGGTATACGTTAAGTCATGCAGATGGTCCCATTTCTGAATTTCCGCTGGCCAAGTATCTCGTGCTACACGTAGGGGTGCAATCACCAATACGCGATGGACGTCAAAACTGTCATAGATTAATTGCTCTATAGCGGTTAAGGTAATGACGCTTTTTCCCAATCCCATATCCAGTAAAATGGCAGCCGTTGGATTTTTTAGTATGAAGTTTGTGGCATAGGTTTGATAATCATGAGGTTTGTATTGCATCCAGCATTCCTCCTAGTTGCGTACTATTGTCGATGCAGTATACCGGAAAACCAAGTGCTTCTAACTGGCGCTTCCGATGTACCTGTAGCGGACGCATTTTCTTTCCGGGTGCTTTAAGCTCCACAAAGGCAATGCGTCCATGGGGCAGCAGCACCAATCTATCAGGCATCCCGTCATATCCGGGGGAGACGAATTTGGGACAGATACCGCCTTTATGTTTTACAGCCTGTACAAGCTGCTGTTCGATTATTTTTTCTCGCATGATTTCCTCCGTCAGGGTGTTTAGTATTGGCTTTTCATCAAGGTGTGTGACACCCCCGACACCTGGTTACTATAACTTCCTATAGGGGTTAATTTTTAAGGGCCTATAGAGACTTTAGGGTAGGAGGTGTCGGAGGTGTCACGCTTTAGTTTAAAATGGCTTTTTCTGTCAGCCGTATTCCGCTAACAAACCGGCCTTGGCGATTCCTAAAACGCATAATCCCGGCTTGTTCAATGGCAGTATAAAAATCGGCGGAATTTCGCACATAATCACCGGTAACATTACAAAAGTTCCGATACGCAGTATAAAAATCACCGGATTTTTCCTGATAGGCTTCACCAAGCTCACAGCACTCATCCAGGAAATGGCCGAGCCAGTCGTTGTTTTCACGGTACGAGCCGATGGCTTCCCGCACACAGGCTGGTGTGGTAAGCTGGAACTTTTTCTGAATGATTTTCTGTGCCCCTTCAATAATCCAAGCCAGTACATACTCGCCTGCATTTTTCAGCAGGTAGTCTGCGTAATTTTTGATATCGTTGTTTCCTTCAATGTGAGCGTTAAAGGGTATCACAATGAGCCTGCGCCAGGTACCGGGATCGTTGGCACCGACGCGGGGTAGGTGATTGGTATAGAGCACCAAGGTATGGCTGGGAATAAACTGGAAGGGATCTTTATATTTCTTTTCCGCAAAAACTGCATCCGTCGAGCATAGTTGCTTGATGATGGACGTGTTGAGCCGCATGCCTTCATCAAGCTCGGCGGCAATAAGCAGCCGTTTTCCTTTAGCCTCGGCCATTTCCGGCTTTACATTCCGGCGACAGCCGACAGTTAATGTATCCGCCGATATGTTGCCGCTATAGGTGCCAAGTACACGGGAGATAACATTCCAGAAGGTGGATTTCCCATTGCGGCCTTCACCGTAAGCGATGATAAGGGCTTCCACGTATACTTTTCCGATAGCAGCCAGTCCCACAATTTGCTGGACATACTCGATAAGCTCTGCATCTTTGCAAAAGAAGGTATCGATGGCAGAAAGCCACAAATCTTTTCCCGCATCACCGGGTGAAACCTCCGTTACCTTGGTAATTTTATCCGTTGCTGTTGGCGGGTGTATGCCACATAATCCATCGGGCAGATAATATGTGCCTAGTGGGGTGTTCAGTAAGAATTCATTATTGTCGAGTTCTGTCGGCTTACATTGCAGCATGGGTTTTGCCGCCTGCAGGCAGGAGTTTAAATATTTGGTATCGCGACGCTTGATGACGAAGGTTTTATATTCCTTTGCGATCGCATATTGGGTAAAGGCTGCCAGTTGTGTTGCATCAAACAGTTTCTTCGCCTTAGCTGCACCCGAGCCGACTAACACATCAGAACCACCGGATTGTTTCAGCTTTTGCCAGTCGGCCGCGCTGTTAATAGCAGCGGCGGCATCGCGCAGTTCCTTGATGGTCTGATCCATTTCTGCCATTTTTGACATTCTCTTTGCCTCCTTCCGATGGTTGTCTGTCTGCGGCAAGGATCGAGAGGTTCCCTTGCCAGTCTTGCGGATACATGGCTTATCGCGATAAGAACGGCGATAATCTCGGTGTCCGCAGGACTTCTGTTGCGTGTCTTGTTTATCACGTTTCCTCCAATCCGGAGCATCTGTTTTCGTGCTCCTTACACTTCCCACTGGAGGCGGGCGGGTCGTTTTGACGAAGGGAAAAGAAGAATTTCAGAAAAAAGCTCCGGCCACCACGATGGCCAGCCGGAGCCGCATGATTAGAACCAGTCGGGGAACTCCTGAGACAGCTTCCCCTCGGCCTTCTTCAGGCGGGACAGGAACGTCGTGCGCTTGATGCCGACGATGTCGGCGATGGCCTCGTCGGAGAGGCCTTCCTCGCGGAGCTCTCCGATACGCTTGGCCTCCGGCATGAGCTCCTGAAGGCGGGAAAACAGCTGATCGAGCTCATCCTTATCCGTGAGAACATCTGAAATAAGAGGAGCATCATCAGGAATGCTGTCCAGCGGCGTGCAACTGTCGCCGTCCTCGTTTTCAGATTCATAATCGAGGGAGAGCATGTCACCGGCCCGGCGGAACTCGCAGGTCAGGCAATCGCCATCGCAGAGCCAGAACTTATTCTTCGGGCAGGCACACTGACCGTGTGCCTGATGGCGCTTACGGAATGCGTCATAGTAGCGGTAGTGCTCGCGATAGACTTCCTCGGAAACCTCTACCCACTGACGGGATGACTTGAGATAGATACGGAATTTTTTACTCTGGTTTACATTGTTTTGCATTTGCGATACCTCCAGTTCGCTGGTCCCGAACCGGAGGCAGAGCGCAAAAAGAGCGTGACTGACCTCTCGGAACGGGATTTAACTCGTTTCGATGGGCCAGCCACGCTCGTAGGCTGGTACAGTTATTCAGTTGTCACCGCTATAGGCACTCGAGCCACCTCTGCATGCCGGGGTGAACGGATATAGCAGGAATCAACTATAATAAGTAAAATCTTTCTTTGCGTTCACAAATTATTTATCAGCGGTTCTTTGAATAATATTGAATTACGCTCGTAACAGTGCTATAATTGATGAAAGTTTTTCTCTCATATGTGATTGATTGTTTTCATTGTACTGAGAATGACCTGAACAGTCGAAAATGCGTTTGACCGCGCTTTGACCTGGGAGGTCAAAAAGGAGTGTGAACAGCGGTGTATTTTCATGAGATAGCCAGCGAATTGAAAACATATATGGCTCCCAAAAGCCGGGACGGCGAGTTCGTCATTTCGCTGGTCAGGCTTTCAATACGACCGCCGATGAATGATGAAGAGCAGGAAGCGGATTATCTTCATGAATACAATCCAATGCAGAAAAACATATCCCTCAACATGCTGGACCAGATACTTGAGGGAAGAGATAAATATATTTCAAAGGCCCGCGCGGGCATGATATGCAGCCTTTATGACGGATCAGAGCTTGCCGAGCAGGTTGACGAATTGTACGACGGAGACAAGGAGCATCTGCAGAAGTTTCTATATAAACATGGCCTTGTCGTAAAGACAGACGAGCTTGGTTCCGCTGTTCAGGACATATTTGATCAGCTTTATCACGGACTCAAAAAAGGAATTCATGACGTGGAGATAAAGCTTACGATTCATGATCCGAAGCCCAGCATAAAAAATCTTGCTGGCGACCGGATTTACTGCGAGAACGGAAAGCTGTATATCGACGGCGATGTCATAGAGCTTCCTATCAAGCTGAGTGATGCGCAGATTTATGATTTTGAGGCCGGATATATTTCCGCCTTATGTGATGCATATGCTGAGGCGCTTTCCAGAGATTCAGTATCAGTGGACGACATACAGAATCTGCCTAAGAAATATCAGCTGAACTTCTATGAGCAGCGAAAGGCATATCTCAGTGCAGAAAGCATCCAGCGTTCCATCAGCGAGGTGTATGAGGACGGTGAGAACCAGTTCGATATATTGAAGGAAGATGCCTTTCACGGCATCAAGACGACATACTATGATGATTACGATAATGGCTACAGGCGGCTGCTGGAGGTATTGAAGAAGATATCTGACGTACAGCTGACAAAGTCGAAGCTGATGCTGATAAAGAATCTGATCGGAAATCTGGAGAGGCTTGGAATCGTTCATATTCTGGTGAACGACAAGACGATGACATCGTGGGTAGATCTATATGGCGAATAAGGTTTTCAATACGGCATTTGAGAACATGCTGCGTCTTCTGCTTCTTGTTGATACATTGAATGGACCGGCAAACGTCGACAGACTTGCCGCTCTGGATTTCATCTGCATCTACGGCAAGAAATGTAAGGTTCTGGACAGAAACCTGCATGGTGATAATGCGTTCGGCTTCGCGGAATTTGCCAATAAGCGCGAAAAAATAACCGAGGCTATAAAGCTCTCGGTTAGGAATGATTTTATTAAAGTTGAACGCACCGATCAGGGACTCATGTATAGTATCAATGACCGTGGTCGGGAAATCGTAAGAGATATACAGTCGCCGTATGCGAGATCGTACATTGTTGGCGCAAAGATCGTATGCAGGCGTTTTGCAGAAGACTCGGATGAAAGCATATTAAGATACATCAACGAAAAAGCGACGGAATCGGGAGGGCGAGAAAATGGAAAACTTTATGATTGAACGTCTTCGCGTATCTGGAAGCGGAAAGGTTGACGGTGTCATCAATTTCAATGACGGTCTGAACATCATCCGAGGGAGGTCAAACACTGGGAAGACGTGGATACTCAAATGTATCTATTATCTATTCAGCTCAGATACGAGGCCGTATTCTCCGCTGACCGGTTATACAGATATTGAAGGGACATTTCTTACAAAGCGGTTCGGAAGGATCATCTTGTCAAGGAAACTTGATGAGGAGTTCGTGACAGTAAATGCTGAAAGCGACGAGATCGACAATGGCGATTATGCGACGAACTACAAGAAGCAGAGTACACGGTATCTTAACGATCTGTGGCTCAGGGTGATCGGCCTTGATGAAACTATAGAGGTCCCAAAGTCCGCCCGATATGCCAGGGAGCGTATCTCGTGGACGAATATCGCAAATGTATTCTTTGCCGATGAGAACGAAATAGACAAGTCGGAGTCCATCGTCATAAAGAACTCCAGATACGAAACACCGCTGTTAGCTTCTTTGTTTTACCTGCTTACCGGGGATTATAAAAGAGGCATACCGGAGATTCTGAAGCCGGAGGTGGCCACGGCAAAGAAAAAGGCCGTGGTTGATTATATTGATGAGCAGGTCGCTTTGCTTACTGAGAAACGCAGCGATTTCATCAAAAAGCTGGAGGCACTTTCGGCTGTGGATATAGAAAGCGAGTGAGCTTTCGGAACATATCCAGACAATAAAAGCTGAAATAAAGGAGCTCGTTGAAGAGAGCACATCCATCGCGAAACAGCTTTATGAGTATCGTCAGGAGGATGTACACAACCGGGTTCTGATTGACAGATATGAGTCTCTTATCAGCCAGTACAAGGCTGATCTACAGCGACTTGATTTCATCGCCAAGGGAGAAAAGGCAGTGAAAGAGCTTCCGCCAAATGGAGTATGCCCGTTTTGCGGAGGAGAGCTTCACACTGATGATAGTGATGATGAAAGCTATATGGCTGCTATTAATGCCGAGATCAGGAGGATTGCCTCGGAGCTTACAGTGATAGCTGCCACGGAAAAAAGCGTTGCTTACGATCAGGAGGCAGTCACTAAGCGCATACAGGAACTTCAGATCAGACAGTCTGAGATTAATGGAGCACTCGATGAGAAGAACAGGATCATAAAGGATTATGATTCCAGTCTGGAACAGTATAGGGATTACACTTCGATTCAGACCAGCATCGATGTGATAAACGATCAGCTCGGCACTCTCGGAAAAAAGAAAGAAGCAGAGCAAAGGAAAAAGAATCAGGCACCTTTGTACCATGCAAAGAAGGAATTCGAAGACGTGGTAGGAACCGGATTTAGCGAACTGCTGAATAAGATTCTCAAGGAGTGCAATTATCGTTCTGGAGGTTATGCCAGCTGGGATTTTTCCACATTTGATATTCTGATGGACGGAGTGCCGAAGTCCGAAGATCAGGGAAAGGGATATCGTTCCTTCCTGAACTAGGTTGTCGCACAGATGCTGTATGAATACTTTAATCAGGATGACGTCTTTATCAAGCCGGGATTCCTGATGATAGATACTCCGCTGCTCGGCCTTGATGAGAACGAGGACGGGTTCGATGGCGAGACTATCAAAAAGGGACTGTATCAGTATTTTATAAATCATCAGGGTGAGGGTCAGGTGATCATTGTGGACAACCTGAATGCTATGCCTGATATGGATTTTGAGTCATACGGAATCAATGTGGTTACGTATTACAAGGATGAGAAAGAAGGACATACATACGGCTTTATGCCAAGTTGGAGAAAGGATATTCCGAAGGAGACAGCATGAAATTATCATATAAAAAACTGTGGGTAATGCTCGTTGAAAGAGACATGAAAAGGACGGAATTTGCTAAGAAAGCCGGTATCAGCTCGGCTTCGCTTGCCAAGCTCGGAAAGGGTGCCAATGTCACCACGGACATCCTGATCAGGATCTGCGAGGCCCTGAAATGCGACATCTCGGACATTTGCGAAATCGTCCCGGATGAAGCTGTGGAAGAAAGAAGCTGATGGCACTGCAAGGAGTAGGTATAGATGGAGATATTTGACAATGTCACGAAAATAGTCCGTGACGATATGGAGAAGACGATAAAGAGGAACGGTAAGATTTCTATCGCCGCAGCCTGCTTTTCAATGTATGCATACAGTGAATTGAAAAAGCAGCTTGAAAGCATTGATGAATTCCGTTTCATTTTTACTTTACCGACATTCGTGACGGAGAAAGCCCAGAAGCAAAAGCGGGAATTCTATATTCCTCGTCTTACCCGCGAGCAGAGTCTTTACGGTACAGAGTTTGAAATAAAGCTCCGCAATGAAATGACACAGAAAGCTATCGCAAAGGAGTGCGCGGATTGGATTCGTAGGAAGGCAACCTTTAAATCCAATACGACAGGCGAAAATATGCCAGGTTTCATGACTGTTGATGGGAGTACCTATATGCCTATCAATGGTTTTACGACTGTTGATCTTGGATGCGAACGCGGCAATAACGCATACTACCCTGTTCAAAAGACGGAGAGCTTTGAAAATGCAAACTATTTTCTGAAGCTCTTTGAGCAAATATGGAATGACAAGGACAAGCTGCAGGATGTCACGGATGTCGTCCTTGAGAATATTACGACCGCATATAACGAGAATGCTCCGGAGCTCATCTACTTCATTACGCTTTATAACGTATTCAGTGAGTTTCTTGAGGATGTTTCCGAGGATGTTCTTCCGAATGAGGCTACCGGTTTCAAGAACAGCAAGATCTGGAACATGCTCTATGACTTTCAGAAGGATGCTGCCCTTGCCATTATTAACAAGCTCGAGAAATACAACGGCTGCATCCTGGCAGACAGTGTTGGTCTTGGTAAGACGTTCACCGCGCTTGCAGTCGTGAAATATTACGAAAACAGAAATAAATCCGTCCTTGTACTTTGTCCGAAGAAACTGGCAGAAAACTGGAATACATATAAAGATAACTACGTCAACAATCCCATCGCTGCAGACAGACTCCGCTACGATGTTCTTTTCCATACCGATCTTTCGCGCGATCATGGTACATCAAACGGGCTTGATCTCGACCGGCTCAACTGGGGAAACTATGATCTTGTAGTTATTGACGAGTCACATAACTTCCGAAACGGCGGAGAACTTTCTGGCGAAGACCAGAAGGAAAACCGCTATCTAAAACTTCTGAATAAAGTTGTGCGCGCTGGAGTGAAGACGAAAGTACTCATGCTGTCAGCAACTCCTGTCAATAACCGGTTTAACGACCTCAAGAATCAACTTGCTCTCGCATATGAAGGAATGCCGGAGCTGATTGATGAGAAGCTGAATACATCAAAGTCGATCGACGAGATATTCCGCCAGGCCCAGACCGCATTCAACGCTTGGAGCAAGCTCCCAGCTGAGGAACGGACAACGGATAACCTGCTGCGCCGACTGGACTTTGATTTTTTTGAAGTGCTTGACTCTGTAACCATTGCACGGTCACGAAAGCATATCGAGAAATATTACAACACGGAAAAGATCGGCAAGTTCCCGGAACGGCGCAAGCCAATCTCACTTAGGCCGAGCCTGACGGATCTTCCGAGCGCCATCAACTACAACGAGATATACGAACAGCTCTCTCAGCTTCAGCTGGAGATTTACACGCCTTCTGCCTATATCTTCCCGAGCAAGATGCAGAAATATATTGATCTGACACACCACAAGGGAAACAATCTGACGCAGTCTGGACGGGAAGAAGGTATCCGCAGGCTGATGAGCGTCAATCTTCTTAAGCGGCTGGAAAGCTCGGTCTCATCCTTCCGGCTTACACTGGAACGCATCCGCGAACTCATTATGGAGACAATCGACGGAATCACTCAGTATGAGAAATATGGAGAAGCCAACATCGACATGTATGAAGCTGATTCCGACGACTTCGACATGGAGGACCAGAACACCGACTACTTCACTGTCGGACGTAAAGTGAAGATTGACCTTGCCGATATGGATTACAAGAGCTGGAAGGACGTGCTGCAAAAGGATGCGGATACGCTCGAACTTCTGATTCTCATGATTGCGGATATTACGCCGGAACATGACACGAAGCTGCAGGAGCTCTACAAGCTTATCTCACAGAAGATCGAGAACCCGATCAACCCCGGCAACAAGAAGGTGCTGATCTTCACAGCATTCTCCGACACGGCAGAGTACCTGTACGATAATGTCAGCCGGTACGTCATGGACAAGTACGGTCTCAACAGCGGCATGATCAGTGGCACGGTCGACGGCAGAACCACGCTGAAGAACTTCAAGGCGACGTTCAACAACATTCTCACATGCTTCTCGCCAGTTTCCAAGGACCGAGACGTCCTTATGCCAGAGAGCAAGAAGGACATCGATATCCTGATCGCAACCGACTGCATCTCCGAAGGCCAGAACTTGCAGGACTGTGACTACTGCGTCAACTACGACATTCACTGGAATCCCGTGCGTATTATCCAGCGGTTCGGACGTATCGACCGTATCGGCAGCAGGAACAAGCAGATCCAGCTCGTGAACTTCTGGCCGGATCTGACGCTTGACGAGTACATTAATCTGAAAGCCCGTGTTGAAACAAGGATGAAAATATCCGTTCTGACTTCTACTGGTGACGACAATCCTATCAGCCCGGAAGAAAAAGGAGATCTGGAATATCGCCACGAACAGCTTAAGAAGTTGCAGACCGAAGTGGTAGATCTGGAAGACATGTCAGGCGGGATATCCATCATGGATCTCGGTCTTAATGAATTCAGACTTGATCTTCTCGAATACATCAAAACGCATCCGGATCTCGACCACATGCCATTCGGTCTGCATTCCGTGGTGAAGAAGACGGAAGACCTGCCAGAAGGAGTGCTTTTTGTACTGAAGAATCGCAACAATGGTGTGAACATTGACAGTCTGAACCGCATTCACCCGTTCTACATGGTCTATATCAGTCTGGAAGGTGAAATCGTCTGCGACTATCTGAATCCGAAGAAGCTGCTTGATGATATGAGGCTTCTGTGTCGTGGAAAAGCTGAACCGATTGTGGAGGTCTACGACCGTTTTAATAAAGAAACCGATGATGGCAGGAACATGAGTGAAATGTCAGCGCTGCTGTCCGATGCCATCAATTCAATCATAGATACCAAGGAGGAAAGCGACATCGACAGCCTCTTCAAGAGCGGCGGCACATCCGCCCTGCTTTCGGAGGTGAAAGGTATCGACGACTTCGAGCTGGTGACCTTCCTCGTGGTAATGTAAAGGAGGAGCCTATGCGGGGATTGCCGAAATCTACGGAGTTTAACAAGCGAATTCCGAAACAGAAGTTTTATGATAACCTTACCGTCAGCCCGACACTCAAGCGAAGCTTTGTCGACCAGATACGAATTATTTACTGGGCGAATAAAATCGCGTCGTCAACTGTCAATCTGGCAGAAGGAAAGAATGTCACTGAGATAGAAGTATTCCATATCCGGCTCAATCAGGAAACACTCGACGAGAATGTGCTGAAGCAGATTGACCGGGAGATCCCGTATCATATTCTCTTTGTACTGGAGTACGACGGAAAGTACAAAGCTGTGATGGGTTACAAGGAGGCCGCAGGCAGTGGCAAAGCTGCGTTCAAGGTTGACAGATACTATCAGACTGAATGGATGCCGGAAGAGAAACTGCCGGTGCATCTTGATGGGCTGAACATCGACACGGTCTACGAGAACTTCATACGGCAGATTGCGGGAGACGTTCTGCAGGCCGCTACGCCGCAGGAATCGCTACAGGAATCCATCGAACGTGATGGCCGGAAAGAAGAACTGAAGAAGAAAATAGCCAAGCTGCAGGCGAAAATCCGAAAGGAAAAGCAGCTGAACCGGCAGATGGAAATGAACGCCGAGTTGAAGAAACTGAGAAGGGAATTGGAGGAACTTAATCCATGAAATTAAGCAAGCGTACGCTTGAGGAACTTAGAAAAATTATAAATGGTGACAATACAGCGGATTATAGGAGCGGGCCAAAGTTAGTTGACTTCTTTAATGATCTTGGATTTGATGATGTGTATGGTCAGGGATTCCCTCCAAGATGGTTTTATACGGATCAGAAGCTTGAAGCTATTAATGGAACATCAGAACTCGATAAGTGCATCAAGAAAGTATTTGCCGTTGTTGATTATATCGAACGTATTGATTACCTTGATAAACAGATAGACCATTTCAACCAGTACCTTGCTTTTGATAAATGGGAAGTTGTTCGCGATAACGATGTAATAACATTTAAAAAGCATGACCGGGTAATCGTGGACTCTTCGAAAAAGCAGACTATAGAAACAGCTGATGAGTTCTTAAGTCAGATATTTAATGTCAACATAGAAAGTATAGGCCTTTCGGCCGAACTAAATGAACTAATAAAAGAGCGATTGAAAGAAGCAGAAAACTGTGTGGCATCTAATGCACCTCTATCGTCTGTAATTATGATAGGCGGCATTATGGAAGGAATATTACTGGGTGTTGCTACTTCATATCCGCAATTATTTAATCAAGCTAACTGTGCGCCTAAGGGCAAAGATGGAAGCACGAGGAAATTTCAAGAATGGACACTTAGTAACTATATTGATGTTGCTGCGGAAACGGGATTCTTGAAACAAGATGTAAAAAAATTCAGCCATGTGGTTCGAGATTTCAGGAATTATATTCATCCTTATTCTCAATTGGCAACAAGATTCAGCCCAGATAAGCAAACTGCTCTAATATGTATGCAAGTTCTAAAAGCAGCCATTTTCCAGATTGGCAATTATAGAAAGCAATTGCAAGGAGGAAACTAATAATGGATAAGATGAGAATGGAATCCGAGGATATCCAGCAGGAGAACGTTAAGAAGATCGCCGCGCTGTTCCCAAACTGCGTTACCGAGGCACGAGACGAGGATGGACATCTGAAGAAAGCAATTAATTTTGAGATGCTCAAGCAGATGCTCTCTGACTCTGTAATTGACGGCGATGAGGCTTATGAATTTACCTGGGTGGGGAAGAAGGCGTCCATCGTGGAGGCGAACCGTCCTATCCGCAAAACACTCCGCCCGGTGAAAGAAGATAGCGTCAACTGGGACACGACGGAGAACCTCTATATCGAGGGTGACAATCTCGAAGTGCTCAAGCTCCTGCAGGAAAGCTATCTCGGCAAAGTTAAAATGATATATATTGATCCACCGTATAACACAGGTAGAAATTATATTTATAGAAATGATTTTTCTATTGATGGCGATACATATGATAAAGAAGCGGGGTTAGTTGACAAAGAAGGTGCGAGGTTGGCTTCAAATCCAGTTGGATCTGCGAGATTTCATTCTAGATGGCTCTCTATGATGTATCAGAGATTATTGCTTGCTAGAAATTTGTTAACAGATGACGGTGTTTTAGTATGTGCTATTGATGAAAATGAACTTTTCTCGTTGGGACTTATTTTAAAAGAAGTTTTTGGAGAAGGAATGTATGACCATGTACCAGTATCTGTAGTGCATAATCCTCGTGGTCAACAAGGAAAAAATTTTTCATATACAAATGAATATGCAATTTTTGTTTTTCCAAAAGGGTTAAAAGTTATTGCTGATAAAAAAATTGAAGAAAAAGATGTGAATTGGTCTCCATTACGAAACTGGGGAAGTGAATCTGAAAGAACTGATGCGAAGAATTGCTTTTATCCAGTTATTGTTCAAAATGGGAAAATAACTGGATTCGGAGATGTATCACCGGATGACTATCATCCAACACAGACAGTTAAAGATGGTGATAAATATTATATATATCCGATAGATAGGCAAGGTGTGGAGCGTAAATGGAGATATGCTCGACAGACAGTTGAAAATATATGGAATATGCTTCGTGCAAAAGAGGTACCCGGTGGATACGATATTGAGCTTGGAAAAACTTTTGGCCTTCAAAAAACTATTTGGGATGAAAAAAAATATGATGCAAATGAATATGGTACAAAAATGGTAAGTGAATTGGTGCCTGGCGGAGGTTTTTCTTTTCCTAAGAGTCTATATACTGTTTATGATTCGGTTTATTCTGCAACAGCAAATGATAAAGAAGCAATAGTCCTAGATTTTTTTCAGGCTCGGGAACAACAGCTCACGCAGTAATGAAACTTAATGCAGAGGATCATGGAAAGAGAAAATTTATCATGGTTCAACTTCCTGAAGACCTTGACGAAGCTATATTAAGACCAGGATTGGATGCAAGAATGAAATCCAATATTAAAGCAACGATTAATTTTTTGGATACAAAAGGATACGCCCATACGATATGCAGTATTGGAGAAGAACGCATTCGTAAAGCTGGGGAACAATTAAAAAATGAGTACCCAGAGCTAACGAATCTTGATACGGGCTTCAGAATTTTGAAACTCGACAACACCAACATGAACGATGTTTACTATGCGGCAGGGGATTATACGCAAGATCTTGTTTCAATGCTTGAATCTAACGTGAAGCCTGACCGAACCGATCTTGATCTTTTATTTGGCTGCCTGATTGAATGGGGACTTCCACTGTCGCTTCCTTATACTTCGGAAACAATTGACGGCTGCATGGTGCATACCTATAACGATGGGGATCTGATTGCATGCTTTGATGAGAACGTGCCGGAGTCGGTTATCAAGACCATTGCCAAACGTCAGCCGCTTCGTGCCGTGTTCCGTGACTTCAGCTTCGCCAGCAGCCCGGAAAAGATCAATGTCGGCGAGATTTTCAAGCTGCTTGCGCCGGATACAAGAGTCAAGGTCATTTAAGGAGGTGGCAGAATGAAGCTGCAATTCAAGCATCAGAAGTTTCAGGCTGACGCCGCCAAAGCCGTCGTGGATGTTTATGCCGGGCAGCCATACCTCACGCCCACCTACATGATGGACAGAGGAACCGGAATCTATCAGCCCGGCATAAACGAGGACGATGACTTCACGGGCTGGTCGAACGCAAAGATCGTGCCAGAACTGTCCGACGGACAGATACTTGAGCATATCCGTAAGATTCAGCGTGACGGGCAGATCGAGCCGTCCCAGTTGCTCGAGGGCAAATACAACCTGACCATCGAGATGGAGACCGGCGTCGGAAAAACCTATACCTACATCAAGACCATGTACGAGCTGAACAAAGCATACGGTTGGACTAAGTTCATCGTGGTCGTGCCGTCTATCGCCATCCGCGAGGGCGTTTACAAGTCGTTTCAGGTGACGCAGGATCACTTTGCCGAGGAATACGGGAAGAAGATACGCTTTTTCATCTACAACTCCTCTCAGCTTACTGAGATAGACCGTTTTGCCTCTGATAGCTCCATCAATGTGATGATTATCAACTCGCAGGCGTTTAACGCCCGCGGAAAGGATGCGCGACGCATTTACATGAAGCTCGACGAGTTCCGTTCCCGCCGACCGATCGATATCATCGCCAGGACGAATCCGATTTTGATTATCGACGAACCACAGTCTGTCGAAGGCAAGCAGACAAAGGAACGCCTGAAGGAATTCCATCCGCTTCTGACGCTGCGTTATTCTGCCACACCGAGGGAGTACTATAACTTGATTTATCGTCTTGATGCGATGGACGCCTACAACAAGAAGCTCGTCAAGAAGATCGCCGTCAAGGGTATTACGGAAAGCGGGACGACGGCTACTGATAGCTTCGTTTACCTGGAAGGACTGAATCTTTCAAAATCAGCTCCGACGGCAACCATACAGTTCGACTGCAAGCGCGCATCCGGAATCAAGCCGATGAGCGCTACCGTGACGGAGGGCTACAACCTCTTTGACCATTCCGGCGAGCTGCCTGAGTACCGGGACGGCTTCGTGGTCAAGCGCATCGACGGCAGAGATGATTCCATCGAATTCATCAATGGCATCAAGCTTTACGCCGGAGACGTGATCGGCAAGGTGGACGAGAATCAGCTGCGCCGTATCCAGATACGAGAGACCATCCTCTCCCATATCGAGCGTGAGAGGGAGCTGTTCAATAAGGGTATCAAGGTTCTGTCCCTGTTCTTCATCGACGAGGTAGATCACTATCGTGTATACGATAAGAACGGACAGCCTCAGAACGGTATCTTTGCCGACATGTTCGAGCAGGAATATGCCGACGTAGTCGGAAATCTGCAGCGGGAATTCGGCGACGACGAGTACATGCAGTACCTTGCGTCCATCCCGGTAGAGAAAACGCATGCTGGCTACTTCTCCATCGACAAGAAGGGCCGCATGATCAACAGCAAGGTCGGCAGGAAGGAAACGACCTCCGACGATATCGACGCATACGACCTGATCATGAAGAACAAGGAGCTGCTGCTTGACCGTGATCCGAAGCGTTCGCCCGTGCGGTTCATTTTCTCGCATTCCGCGCTGCGCGAAGGCTGGGACAATCCGAACGTGTTCCAGATCTGCACACTCAAATCATCATCAAGCGAGATACGCAAGCGGCAGGAAGTCGGGCGAGGCATGCGTCTTTGCGTCAACCAGGACGGCGAACGCATGGACGCGGGAGTTCTCGGAAACGATGTGCAGAACGTCAACGTGTTGACCGTAATTGCGTCTGAAAGTTACGAGAGCTTCGCCAAGGGACTCCAGTCCGAGATTGCCGAGGATATCGCAGACCGTCCTCGTGCTGTTACGAGAGACCTGTTCCTGAACCGTGTTGTCACGGACGATCACGGCAACGAGATGGTTATCGATTCCGATACGGCGTCGGCAATCATGTACGAAATGACCGTGAACCGCTATGTTGACCGCAAAGGCGTTCTTACAGACAAGTACTACGAAGACAAGGCGAACGGCGAACTCAAGATGGCGGAGGAGGTCCAAGGCTTCGAGGCCGCTGTCGTGGACATCATCAGCTCCATCTACGATCCTAAGGCTCTGACGCCTGAGAATGCCCGCAGCAACAACGTGGAACTGCAAGTTGACGAAGAGAAGCTTAACAGCAAGGAGTTCAAAGCACTCTGGTCGCGGATCAACGCAAAGTCCGTCTACGTGGTGGATTTCGATACGGACGAGCTTGTCCGCAAATCTATCGCAGCACTCGACAGCAGGCTGCGCGTGGCGAAGATCTACTTCAAAGTCGAATCCGGCTCGATGGTTGGAATACAGTCCAAGGAGCAGCTGCGGTCCGGCGCGGCGTTTGTCCGGGAATCGTCTTCTACATTCGGCATCAAGCAGGCCATAGTCGCCAGCAAGAGCGTCACATATGACCTTGTTGGAAGAATCGTTGAATCCACCGGGCTTACCCGGAAGGCTGCCATTCAGATTCTCACCGGCATTAATAAGGCTACGTTCGACCAGTTCAAATACAATCCGGAGGAGTTTATCCTCAAGGCGTCGCAACTAATTAACGACGAGAAGGCTACGGCAATCATCGAGCACATCACCTACAGCGTGATGGACGACCGCTACGGTGCGGACGTCTTCACCGAGCCTACCATCAAGGGCAAGCTCGGCACGAACGCCATGAAGGCAAAGAAGCACCTGTACGACCACATTGTCTACGATTCGACGAACGAGCGCGACTTCGCCACAGAGCTTGATACAAACACGGATGTGGCGGTCTACGTAAAGCTGCCAGATGGATTCTACATCTCTACTCCGGTCGGCCACTACAATCCTGACTGGGCGATTGCCTTCTATGAAGGAAGCGTCAAGCACATCTACTTCGTTGCGGAGACGAAAGGCTCCATGTCTTCGATGCAGCTACGGCTGATTGAGGAGTCGAAGATCCACTGCGCCTGAGAGCACTTCAAGGCAATCTCCAGCGACAATGTTGTCTACGACGTAGTAGACAGCTATAAATCACTGATGGAAAAGGTAATGAAGTGAGGGGTTTGATATGGCAGCGCATGGAAAGAATATACAGTTGTATTTGATGGACGGAAAACCGCGAATTCTGGCAGAGAAAATTCGACCGGAATACATCAAGAGACAGGGATGTACAGAATCAGCTGAAAGCTGACGGATGGAACGTGATAGTCGTATAGGAATGCGAACTTTCCAGAAAAGCTGACCGCGAGGAACGGCTGCGAAGGCTTGAACGGGAAATCAGGGAATCAAGGGGAAAGCAATGAACAACTACGTTAAAAAGATAGTGTCAGATTACTGCGTGCTTGACACGGAGACCACAGGTCTTTCCGCCTATTATGACGAGGTGATTGAGATTGGAATTCTGAAGGTGCGCAGTGGAGATGTGACCGACAGGTATGAACAGCTGATCAGACCGAAGTATGAAATAGACGGATTCATCACCAGCCTGACTGGCATCACAAACGAAATGGTGGCGGACAAGCCGCCTATCGAAGATGTGAAGGGAGATGTCCTCGCGTTTTTGGAAAACGACATCATCGTCGGTCATAACGCGTCCTTTGATGTCCGATTCCTCGCCGCGGGATTCCAAGAGAACATCAATAACGAGTACATGGATACGATGCAGTTTGCCAGAAAACTGTATCCTGATTTGTTTCATCACCGGCTTTCAGATTTGTCCGAGTATCTGAATCTGACGAACAATGAACATCGAGCCATCGCGGACTGTGTCACAACGATGGAGCTGTATGAGGCGATGAAAACTGAAATGGCTCAGAAAGGACTGGGCATCAGAGACCTGTGGCAGGTAAATTCAAGCGGACACAGTGGGATAGACATAGGCGCAATTACAGCGACAACGGATGACATTGATGAAGACGGGTTCTTCTACGGAAGGCATGTGGTGTTCACCGGAAAACTTGAACGAATGACGCGCAAGGAAGCGATGCAGATTGTCGTCAATATGGGAGGCATTCTTGACAACAGCGTGAACAAGCACACGAACTATCTCATTCTTGGCAACAATGATTACAACGCTGTGCTCCACAGAGAAAAATCCTCCAAGCACAAGAAAGCTGAGAAACTGAAGCTGGAGGGCCAGGATATAGAAATCATTGATGAATTCACGTTCTATGACATCATCAATGGGAATTAGGGCAGATGAACAGAACCTTTCAAAGATACATCTGTACCTTTGAAGGATCGACCGAACATTTTAATTTCAGCCTTAGTTGCTGCTATCAGCGAGCAGATCGGCAGGATCAAAGTGCACTTGCATGGCAATCTGAATCTGCACCTGAGAAAAGGAGACAGAACACGAACAATTCATTCGTCGCTTGCCATTGAGCATAATTCCCTTTCGCTTGAACAAGTTACGGCCATCGTTGATGGAAAGCGTATCCTTGGAAATCTGAATGAAATTCGGGAAGTGAAGAATGCCTACGACACATACGAGATGATGCTTTCTCTTGATCCCTGTTCTGTGAAAAGTACAAGAGAAAGCAACTTGATCGGTGCCCGACCAAGATAAGCGACCAAGTTAACGGCATACTGGGTTGAGGCCTTGATCATAAACCGATTGAGCAGAGGAGAGCAGGTCGAGACGATGGCTTCCCTCCTGCCCGCCGTATTATAGGTAGAAAAAGCATGTGGACAAGTTCCCGCAAACGGAGAGCACCTGTAAAAGCGCCGATTTTCGGCTTAGAGCAGTTCCCGCGAACGGACGGAAATGTGTACGGAATCCAGACATTCAGGTGCTTGCCTCGTGCCACATTGAAACCGTTTCCCTGCTGACGAGGGAATAAGAAATCTAAGAGGAGGCAGCCATGCTGATTAATTTCAATGAAATAAAAGAAGCCAAGCGTTAGCGAAGGCTGATTACATGCAAGCTGTGCTGAGACATGTGTCCTCTTAACGAAGGCAAGTGTTAGCGAAACCTAAGCCTGAATTTTAGAGGCAGAACGTCCTTATAAAAATTGATGTCAGGAAATTAAACCCTGGTACTGTAAAAGCCTTGAAAACAAGGTATTTCTGTGCATTTATCTCTTCGCGTCCAGACAGCCGTCCGGACGCGAAAATTCGTTATAGGGAACTTGTCCAAGGGAAATTGTGCCCACCTCGAGTTATGAGGTTGGATGTCAGAGGCTTGAGGTAGACCAGAATCTGATTGATGAGTTTTCGTACCAGCCCATCGTCAAACTCTACGATGGCGGTTTCCTGACCGGCGATAAAATCCTGAGGTTCAGTGATGCGCTTCAAGGTCAGGAAGTCTGTGGTATAAGTCATTTGCAGCGAGGAGATAGATCAATGATTGATATGTTAAAAAAGTGCGGAATCCGCAATATTTATCTCGTGTGGAAAGGGGATACATATGGAGTTTCCAAGAGAATTATACTTACAGAAGCTGATCGGCAAGATGCACAATGGCCGCGTGAAGATCATTACAGGCATCCGTCGCTGTGGTAAGTCATATCTGCTCTTTCATCTGTTTACCCGCTATCTGCACGAGCAGGGAGTCACAGATAATCAGATCATTGGGCTTTCACTGGAAGATCTGCCAAATGCCAGATATCGTAATCCGCTGGAGTTGGATCAATACGTGCGGAGTCGAATTGTGGATCAGTCACGTCAATACTATGTGATGATTGATGAAATCCAGTTTGTGACGGCAATTCCTAACCCGTATCTCGATGATCCGAACGCGAAGTTAACATTTATCGATGTGATCTTGGGATTGATGAAGTTATGCAATGTCGATCTCTATATCACAGGCAGTAATTCGAAGATGTTGTCCAGTGATATCCTCACACAGTTTCGCGATCGAGGGGATGAAATACGTATCTATCCGCTGTCATTTGCGGAATTTAGCGGGGCATATGAAGGTGACAGTCGAAGAGCATGGGCCGATTACTGTACATATGGCGGTATGCCGACAGCGGTGGAACTTCAGACACATGAAGAGAAGAGCAGATACCTGCAGGATCTGTTTCAGAGGACGTACCTTAAGGATGTGATTGAGCGTCATAACATAAAAAATGACGTGTCAATATTAGATGATTTGCTAAATGTTGTCGCGTCGGCAATTGGATCACTTACGAATGCATCAAAGCTCTCCCGAACATTTATGAGCGAAAAGCATGTTAGCATCAGCTCGACTACAATAGAGCGCTATTTAGGATATTTTGAGGAGGCTTTTCTCATTAGTAAAGCCAATCGCTATGATGTGAAGGGAAAGCGATATATGCAGACTCCCAGCAAATATTACTTCACAGATGTAGGTCTTCGAAATGCGAAATTGAATTTTCGACAGCAGGAGGAGACGTATATCATGGAAAATATCCTCTATTGTGATCTTATACGACGTGGATATGATGTCGATGTGGGACTCGTGGAGCAGAATGCCGTAACTGCTGAGGGAAAGAAGATCAGGAAGCAGTTGGAGGTAGATTTTGTCGTTAATCGCGGAAGCAATCGTACATATATTCAATCAGCGCTTACGATTGCAGAGCCTGAGAAGCGGAAGCAGGAGATAGCATCTCTGATACATATTCCTGACTCATTCAACAAGATTGTGGTGGTGCGAGAGTATATCACATCATGGCGTGACGAGAATGGGATTCTTTATATTGGAATCGAGCAGTTCCTGCTGGACGAAAAAGTGTTAGGTTATTAACTTCCAGTTTGTTGAGTTGGTTCGAAATCAGATGGATATGTTTTCGCATATCCTCGGATTTTGGATATATTCCCGCAGACACTCGACATTCATAATGGTGTCTCCGGGCACATCGAAACCGTTTCCCTGCTGACGAGGGAGTAAAATAAAAAGGAGCCAGCCATGCTGATCAATTTCAATGAAATAAAAGAAGCTGTCTTCTCCGGAATGAATGGCGGGGAAGGAACAATGGCTGTCCGGATGTTCAATGACAGCAAATACCGCATCATCCCGACGAAGCTCCATCCGGGCGCATCGATCGGACTCCACAAGCAGGAATCCGGAGACGACATCAATTACATCCTTTCCGGCACCGGCAAGGTTATCTGCGACGGGAAAGAAGAAATCCTCACCGCCGGCTGCTGCCACATCTGCCCTAAAGGATCCTCCCATACCATCATTAATACTGGAGAAGACGACCTTACGATACTGACCCTCGTCGTTCATGGATAGGAGGCAGCCATGAAATACAAGACCATCGACCACATCGTGATCACTACGGAAAATCTTGAGGCATGCCTTCATTTCTATGTCGATATCCTTGGCATGAGGGCCGAGGAGAAGAACGGGAGATACGCACTCTTCTTCGGGAATCAGAAATTCAACATCCATACAAGAAAAGCCGAATTTCTTCCTGCTGCCGGGAATCCCGAATACGGCAGTCTCGATCTCTGTCTTGCCATTGAAGGCAGCATCGAAGATGCCGAAAAGGAAATCAAGGAAAAAGGCGGCGCCATCGAAGAAGGCCCTGTCACACGCCATGGGGCGCTGGGTGAAATGAAAAGCATCTACCTGAGAGACCCCGACGGCAATCTTATCGAACTTGCCTCTTATGAAGGCTGAATTGGACCATTTGGAAGGAGAAATCTATGAACAAGGAAGAAACCTGCCAGTACCTCAAAGACCACAGAATCACTTTTGAGACCACCGAGCATAAGGCTGTATTCAACATGGAAGAACTGGCAGAGGTCAAGCTTCCTTATCCGGAATGGGACGCCAAGAACCTTTTCGTCAGGGATGACAAGAAAAGGAATTACTACCTCATCACCGTCAAGGGTGAAAAGCAGGTGAACCTCAAAGAATTCCGCAAGGCGCAGGGCCTGAGGGCCCTCTCCTTTGCCAGTCCCGATGATCTCTTGAAGTACCTCAAGCTCACCCCGGGCTCTGTCACTCCGCTCGGCCTTCTGAATGACGAAGAAAACGCGGTTCACTTCTACCTCGATGAGACATTTTTGAGCCATAAGATAGGTGTTCATCCCAATGATAACACAGCCACCATCTGGCTGGACACAGAAGACCTCATTCGCATCCTCAAAGATCACGGAACCTAAGTCAACATCGTGGAAATATAAAAAGGAAATGAAAAAGCAGCCCCGCAAAAGGACTGCTTTTTTAGTGCAAGAACCCGCCTTCCTCATTCCCTCTCGAGTTCCGGCGCTAAGACGAGTATATCGCCGTGTTTGATCACGGTGCTGCCGGAAGGAATGATGGTGTCTATGCCTCTCTTGATCAGGAGGACGCGGCGGGCGCTGGAGGAGGGGATGGCGGCAAGCGGACGATTGGCCGCTTCGCTTGCGCGGTCGACGACGACTTCTTCCAGAGCGTGATGCTCTTCATCCTCGAAACTGTGAGCCGCAAAGACCAGAAGGTCATTTTCCTTCAGAACCGTACTCCCGTCAGGCACAAGGACTTCGCCATTTCTCATAATCATCGCCACGAGAAGATCCCTCGGAAGCTGAAGCTCTGCCAGCGACTTGCCGCACCAGCTGCTCCCTTCCTTTAGGCGCAGCCGGACGAAGCTGATATCGCTGTCATCCTGATAATCATTAAACGTCGTGCGGATATCCGCCGTAGGATCGATCATCGAAAGCTTCTTGGCCGCGAACGGAAGAAGCGTTCCCTGAATGGAAATCGAGAGAAGTACCATGCAGAACACAAGGTTATAAAGATTGTACGTAATGTCCACCTCGGCCAGCACAGCACCTATGGCAAATACAATCGAGGCCGCCCCGCGGAGGCCCGCCCAGGAAACCAGGGCAATCTGCTCCCGCTTGGCCCCGAAAGGCGCCAGGATCGCCGCGCTTACCAGAGGTCTTGCCACAAGCGTCAGGAACGTTGTCAGCACCAGAGCCGGCACAATCACAGACGGCAGATCCACCGGCGTCACCAGAAGTCCCAGAAGGAAGAAAATCATCACCTGCGCCACATTCGTCAGGACATCGAAGAAATGGACCAGGTACTTCTTCTGCGGAAGCTTCGAATTTCCGATATAAATCCCGCAGAGGTAGACACTCAGATATCCATTTCCATCAAACTCTGCCGGAATCGCATACGCCAGAACCATGATCGAAAACAGGAAAACCGTGTGACTCTGCTGTGAAGGAAGCAGCCGCGAATGCAGAAGCTTCAGCGCAAGCCAGCCGATTGCGAGCCCGAAAAAAGCTCCGATCAGAAGCTGCTTGGCCAGGAGCAGAGGGAAAGAAAACGCTGCCCCGCTCAAAAGCGCAATCGCCGCCATCGTCAGCATATAACTCATCGGGTCATTCGAACCCGACTCCACCTCAAGGAGCGAGTCCGTATGATACTTCAAAGCCAGCTTCTGCGAACGGAGAATGTTGAAAACTGAAGCCGCATCCGTCGAAGAAATCACGGCCCCGATCAAAAAACTCTCCAGCCACGAAAGCGACAGCGCGAAATGAGCGAATACAGCCACAGCTCCCGCCGTCCCCGCAACTCCCAGCGAAGACATTAGAGCTGCCTCGCGCAGAACCGGCCGCGCTGCCCGCATATTCGTCCCGAAGCCGCCATAAAACATAATGAAAATCAGGCACACTGAGCATACCAGGTTCACCAGAGCATAATGATCGAACTGAATCCGAAACGGCCCGTTCTCCCCGAAGAACATGCCCAGACCGATAAAAATGAGCAAAGAAGGAACAGGAATCTTCTCCAAAAACCGATTCAGCAAAATACAAATCAAAATCACAGCCCCCAATAAAAGCAAGGGTTGATTCAACCACACCACATCCTTCCCTAAGTAATAGAAAATACTCTATTTATAACTGTAACAGCTAGGACGCAATACTGTCAAATAATCAGAGAAAATCATCGATAATAAAAAGAAATATATGAGAAATTGAGAAGAATGGCATGGAAATGAGGGGAATAAGGAAGAAATGAGTGAGATTAGATGTATCGCTAACACTTGCCTTCCCAGACGGGGAAGTACGCCCTTGACCTTGCTCTGGAAGAGAAGGTCGGGATAAGATTATGAAAGGTTTCAAACAAATAAACAGAGCTCTTTCTTTTATTCCTCTTGAAGCTGCCCCCGACGGAGGGAAGAATGCCTTTTACCTTGCTCAGGCAGGAGAAGACCTGCTACACAAGAACAAGCCCCAATTTTAATTTTTTGGTATTTTTTGAATTTCTTATAGAATTTCTTGTCGGATTTCCTGACTGATCCTAACTGATTAGATTTTGGAGTTTGGCCGACTAATTCATTGCACTACGAAAAAGCCGATCTCACACTCGGCTTTTTCCGCTTTTCTTCACTTGTTTGCCTTATTTACGCAGCAAGGCCTAAGTCGCGATACAAATGCATCACCCGGCCGTAGTATATTCGTAAAAACTTAGCCATTCCTGCTACTTTTGCTACTTTTTTATACTTTCCTTCTGCCTCTTTCTTCTTTATGAACCTATATACTGCATCATCTTTGGGGATTTTATGCATAACTAACGACATCATTACTTGATACAATACTTTCCGCAGCCGCGCAGGACCTTTCTTTACTATGTGATTCTGCGAGGCTCGGAATTTCCCTGATTCATGTATTGATGGGGTCAGGCCTGCAAAGCAGATCAGAGAATGCTTGTTTTTAAAGCGTCTCACATCTCCGATCTGGGCAATAAGCGCTACTCTGGTAACTCTTCCGACTCCGCCCATCTCGCCGACGAGTTCATATTCCGGCAGATCCTTGGCTATATCTTCCATTCGTGTTAAACTAGCCATAAGAGCCTCGTCGGCTCTTCTCAGTAATCCGACATACCACATGATGGTTTCTCTAACAATTGGATTATTGGGGATGGAAGGGATACCATTCTTTGCTTGAGCGTAGATCGTCGCTGCTTTACTCTCATTGGAACGGTATCCTTTTTCTTTTGCCCATCCGCAATAAGATGCGACAAATTCTGCTTCCGATTTAGCAATAATATCCTCAATGTGGCAATACCTTTCCAGGAAATCCAGCAGTTTGTCTTTACCGCTGTTTATGTCGAATCCTCCGAAAAGATCGAAGATTCCTGGCATGGTCTGCTCCAATTGACTTTGCAGCTGGAGAAGGATGCGGCTTCTTTCCTCCGAAAAGTTAAGATAAGCATCGCAGAGTCTCTTCAAGAGGAAATACTTATCTCCATTAAGATCGAATTGCGGTAACTTTGCCCAATAAGCGATTCCATATCTGGCAATATTCGTGGAGTCGATGGAGTCTGTCTTTGTGTGTCTGAAGTTCTCTGCCTTATTAAAATTAGCAA
>OGDY01000068.1_pt1 | contig 117860 bp, 100 predicted proteins | sample 1570341 | NCBI WGS metagenome assembly OGDY01 (sample SAMEA2581972, study PRJEB24529) | metagenome | biome: Human gut stool | place: China | collected 2011 | reverse complement strand
CTTTATGGGCCACTATTCTTTTCTCAGGCTTTGCACTTGAAGTGATAATTCGCCACTTAAATATGGATAATCTCTCTATTTACACACAAAGAATTGCCATTTCAAGTGCGTAGCCTGAGCATGAAGAGGATGCCACAACGAATCCCACAATCGAGATTGTTAAGATAACCTTAGAGGAATCTCTAGAGTCACATCATCACTTGACTGTAATGGTAGGATTACAGTTATTTTTCTCGGAATCACAAAAAAGTCTGGGATCGCTTATTAGTTTAGATCTGGACGCAACATAAGCTAAGATTCATAGTCATAAAGGAGTTGCAGCAGAGAAAGTGTTCTGATTATTACACCACAGCCAATAGAAACAACTTTATAAATTGGTTTTTAGAAGTTTCGGCTGAACAGGTATGAAAAACGGCTAATTAAAACCTAATCGATTGCGTAGAGAGTGCGCAATTAGAAGAATGGAGAATGGAAAGTGGGGAACAGCATCGCCATTGTGGCTAAGCGTGGGAAAGGAGACAAAGAATATCTGTAAATCTATTTATTAATATTCATGCTTAAGATTGTAGAAAAGCGCTAGTCAAAAAATTTGTCATTTTTTACTGAAGGAGTTTTTACCACAACTGTTGTCAAATCAGTAAGGGCTGAAAACTGGTTTGATTCTCCAGGAATAATTTCTACGATTTCACCATCGCGAACGATTTGATCATTGAATTTGGCAACACCTCCAAGCACGAGTGTAAACTCTCTAGCTAAGGAGTGATGATGAGCCTTTTCTATGGTTCCTTTCTTGTAGTGTTTAACAGCAATCTCAAATTCTTTAGTTTTAAGAATAGAGGGTGAAAAGTCACCAATGAACCACCCTCCCTTCATTTCTGCAAGTTTATAAAAGTTCATTTCATTTTGTTCCCAATAGTTATTAGATCTAAAATATCTTTAGCCGGATGATATTGATTTCTGTCTATTTCAAAATAGGCAACTTTTCCGCCATCTAATATTATTTGGTTGAGTGATGGTGCAATGAAATATTTGTTATTGTGGAGATCTCTCTTTTTAATCATTTTTTCAACCGCATTAACAAACGTTTCGCAAGTCCTAAACCAAAAGCATCCTGTTGTAGCAAAGTTACTAAGTTGCTTATTTTGTTCCAACTGAATAATCTCTTTATTATTATCTAGTTTTATATACGAATATTTATCTGATTTAGATTGAAAAACTAATACTCCTGCATCGGCTGTGGATTGTAAGAAATAATTTGAAATCTTTTCGTAGTTGAGTTCAGATATTTCGTTTGTGCTAATAATCCATAGAGGAGAATCTTTTGGTAACTGAACTGCAGCGTAAAGGGCACTGCATGCTGAACCTTGAGTTTCTCCTGGTAAAAGAACTATTTTTCCACCGCCAAACAAATTAGGGAAAATTTTGTCTTGTTCAGAGTTGATTACAAAGGTATAATGCTTATCCGTCACGGAGTCAAATAGATTGACAATTCTTTCTATAAGAGGTTTACCGGAGACTTCCATTGAAGGATAAATATCTTTTGAAAGTCTTGGACATAAAAAAATTAATTCCATTTTTAATCCTTTGAATTAATCGAACGGATTTCTCTCATTATATTATCATAATTAGTGTCTGATACAGTCCCTATCTTAAGAAGATATCCTCCTGAACTTAACGCCGCTCGTATACCATTATCATTATCTTCGCAAATAAGGGCTTCTTTAGCATCGATGTTAAATACTTTCATTGCTTTTAAATACATGTCCGGTGCCGGCTTACCTCTCTTCACATCTTGGTTTGACACGATTAAATCGATATATTCGGATAAGCCACTTTTCTCCATCATCAATTCAATAGTTTTTCTTATCGAATTAGAGCATACAGCAATCTTATAGCCATCTCTTTTTAGTCTTGAAACAGCATATTGAACGGAAAATATTGGGTGGCAATTTTGTATACAAATATCGAAGGTGAAATCCTGTTTTATACTATTTAGAAATTGGTGCAATTCTTGTGGTAAACCTCGCTTATTAGTTAAAAGAATGAGTTTATCGCGCGTTGGCAGCCCGTCGTAGTACATCAAATGTTCATTGTGATCAATTTGCAATCCAAATAGTTTTAAAGCTTCGTTAAAAGCTTGATAGTGCCACTCTTTTGCATCAACCAAAACACCATCCATATCAAACAAAACTGCTTTAATCATAAAAAAACTCCTTAGCGTCTTCAGGATGATCGGTACATAGTATGATCTCTTTTTCGAGATTATGATTAACTTGTTTGATCAATTTCCACTGGGTCTTATTATCTCTATTATGAAGATCTTCTGAAACAAAGCAAAGGTTCTTATTGTATTTTGATATCAATTTGTTTATTTCATCAATGTCATACCAGATGTTTTCTGAAAAGCTGTCGACCCATAAGCCTTTACATCTTTCACTATCAGTAAGAATAGGTGTTCTACAAATATCACTGACATGAGAAAAAAAGTTTATTCCTAATTTATTGTATTGATACATCTCTGGAATAGACATATCAAAGGCGAAATAATTTTCGATAGAATTTAGAGAAATAAAGTTTAAAAGTTTTTTTGATAGACCATCAGCTTTTATATTTAAAGCTATAGGATACTTGGATGACGAAAATATTTTTGATAATTCTCTTAAGCGAGGAGCTGAATCTAAAGGCATATCATGTGATATCACTAGTTCTGAGCTACGATCTCTTATATCTGTTTCCACTCCATATCCATTAGCTATGGCTTTAGTAATTGCCTCAACTGAGTTTTTTTCGTCATAATATTTCCATAAACCACGATGTGCCAATATTATCATTTTATCCTCTCAATTTTTTCGAAATATCTAAACTCAGAAAATATTTTAAATCAGAAGGTATTCCTAAACCGTACATTCCGTTACCCTCTTTTCCAATATTAAATACTCCTATTTTCTTTTTCTCTTTAATTAGCTCATTATAACAAGGACAAATATAGAATTCCCCATTTGTCCTGAAATCATTTGCGATAAGCTTTTTCCCTGCTTTAACAAAGTCTTTTCCATTTTTAAAGCTATATATTCCGCAAGTGGCTTGATCTGATATAACAATTTTCTCTGCTGTTTCTTCTACCAGTCCTGTCGCAGTATTAATCTTTGCATATGACCATTTTGGATCATGGGCTGTCATGGTCATAATCAAACCATCTAATTTTTTTGTTTGAAGCTCTTCTAAAAACTGGTTAATATCAAAATCGATATATTGGTCAGTGTTAGCTGTCATCAGCATGTCGTCAGAATTTATAAATTTTTCAGCTAACAATGCCGTGCAAAGCTGACCTTCTGTATAACCGTCTATCCCGATAATAATTGGATCATCGGTGTAGCTTTCAAGAAGTGCTTTTGCGTTATAACGCTTGATATGATCGTTTTGGCAAATAAAAATAAAGCGATGTTCTATCTTAGGCCGAAGATTATCAATGACTACTTTTATCATCGGCTTACCTGCTACATCAATAAAAGGCTTAGGAAGAGAATAGCCTGCATTAGCGAATCTACTACCTTTTCCAGCCATTGGTAAAACAATATTTAGCATGATAAATTAAAATAGAAATAAATTTGGTTCCAAATTAGTTATCTTTAAGTAGTATTTTTATTCGCCCTATGGATCCATGTTTTAGCTTTTACTCGTTGGTTTTAGGAATTAAATAAAGCAAAATTTCCTCGATAAATAATAAATGGTAAAGTTTAATTTCTATTATAGATATCATCTAGTCGCACAATATCATCTTCTCCTAAATAATCGCCACTTTGAACTTCAATTACGATTACATCACTCGCTGAGTTGTTAGTTAATCTGTGTTTTGAACGTATCGGAATGTAGACGGACTGATTTTGAGTTAACTCCTTTTCTGAGTCATCAATTCTTATCAGTGCAGTACCTTCAACGACCGTCCAATGCTCAGCTCTGTAGTTATGATACTGAAGTGACAGACTCTGATCGGGATGAACGATGATTCTTTTTACCTGAAAATGAGGGCCTATTGCTAAAGATTCGTATGTCCCCCATGGGCGGTGCACGACGGGGGGAACTACGGCTTCTTTTCTATTTTGTTTCTTTAGTGTCTGTACTAACGTTTTAACATTTTGAGATTGATCCAGCGCTGAAACCAATACTGCATCTTTAGTTTCTACTACTGCTAAACCCTTTATACCGATAGTGGCAATGAGGCGACCTGAGCTATGGATAAAACAATTATTCGTATCCTGGCAAATTACATCCCCTGTCTTTACGTTTTGGGAGTCGTCTTTTTTCCCAACGTTATAGAAAGAAGTCCAAGTTCCTAAGTCATCCCAGAGAACATTTAGAGGAACAACTGCGGCTTTCTTTGTATGCTCCATCACTGCATAGTCTAGAGAATCCTCCGGACAGGCTTTATAGCTCTCAGCATTGGGTAGGAACTTATTCTCCGAAAAATTGCCTTGATTGAAAGCTTGTTCACATGCGTTAAATATACGAATATTTTTTTCTTTCAGTTCCTTCAAAAATATTTTGGCATTGAATACAAACATACCGGAGTTCCAGTAGAATCCTCCCGTTCCTAACATCTGTTTAGCGTGAGCCAGGTCCGGTTTCTCAACAAATTGAGAAACATTGTTCCCAAGATTGTCTATGGAATCACCTGTCTCGATATAACCAAAGCCTGTTTCTGGGCTTCGCGGTCCTATACCAAAGGTGACTAGATAACCTTTCTTGGCAAGTTCTATGGCGTTAGCTACCGCTTTCTGAAACGTTTTCTCACCTTGGATCATCCCATCTGAGGGTAGGACAAATAAAATGGCCTCAGGGTCTCGTTGGAGTGCAGCAAATGCAGCTAAGGCGATTGCGGGAGCTGTGCTACGAGCCGTTGGTTCTAGAATCAAGAGTGCGTTTTGATCTAAATGATCAAGGCTGTCATGCACAAAATAGTAGTGTGATTTGTTGCATACAACTATTGATTCTCTGAATTCATTTAGCGATGAAACCCTTCTGATAGTTGATTCGAAAAGAGTTTCATTCCTCTTGAAATCGGCAAACTGTTTTGGATAGTTCGATCTTGAAATAGGCCAAAGCCTTGTTCCTGAGCCACCAGAGAGGATTACAGTAAATAAATGTTTATCCATAATTTTTCCTTAAAAAAGGATAGACCTGATTTTTTTAAAACTTAAATCCCAGGTGGGAATATTAAAATTTTTGTTATAAGTGTAACTTCTATTTGTAAAATTCTCAACAGATTTGGCTAAATCGTTATACCCATTACCCGAGAAGTAGGTAACATTGTTTCCGCCAATTTCTCTGAAGATGGGTATATCCCTTGCCAGTACCGGTTTCCCAAAATAAAGGCCTTCAATCAGAGCAAGCCCAAAGCCTTCTGCTTGGGAAGCAAAAATGACCCAATTCGAATTTCTGTATAAAGATACTAAAAAATTATCCGAAACCCTAGATAGCCAAAAAAGTTTTTTATTATAGTATTTACTATTTTCAATTTTCTTACAGAGATCATCAACTTTCCACCCCTTAGATCCAACAAACACTACATTGTATGGAAATCCTTTTTCCCAGAGCTGTGTAAATCCACCTAGAAGTTGTTCATACCCCTTTCTTGGTTCTATTGTACTGACTTGGATAAAGTATGGACTCGTTGTGATTTTCTTTAAAACTGCAGATTCGTCTTTAGTAAGAGAAATAGATGTATTTTTCTTGAAATTTGCCCCTAGGTAAAAGAAATCAATTGTGAAATTATCTTTCAGATTAATACCATTATTTTTTATCCACTTCTTTAAGTCATGCATTACTGACTTCGATACCGTAATAATTCCATTATATTTCAACGTTTCACGAAGCCATGGTTCAAACCGCTCCACAGTTAATTCTTTAAAATACTGAGGATATTGCAATGGCATAATATCGTGTACAGTAAAAAAAACTTTCCCATCGATTTTCTCAATTTGTTTGAATATAGGGGAGAATCCTTTTACTTCGATATAATCCAGCAATACGTTTAATAAAACATCACCTGAATTAATAGTAATTACTTCATCGTCTATTTTGTTGCTTTTTAATCCGTAATTTTCATCCAAATAATTATTTGCAACTTTTAACTGAAGTGAATCTCTTTCGAAATAGACAGGCAATACTTCTATATCTTTATCTTTTAATCCTTCCTCGAGTAATTTTTTAGCTACTCTAGGGATACCGGTTCTTCCGTCTGAATAAGGTAAGTTACCTATATTTATATAAAGACGTTTCTTTGTACGTTCTCGATCTTCTCGGATTGCGGTTGCGTTGTTGGGAATAGTATGTCTGTTTCTTTTCAGGCTGCAAAGCGTCATACCGAAAAAATTGATGGCAATCTTTTGGTTTCCTTTGAAGACTATTCCTATAACAGGAATAACACCAATGTATAAAGCCCTGCAACATCCACTTTTTTTAACTTGCAGTGGGCCCAACGAATAAGTTGTTTTAAAAATTGGAGTTTTCTCTTTTTTTTCTTTTTTTAAATTTGTTATTTTAATCTTTAAGGTTTTCCAAAATATCAATCTATCACTGTTGTAGTAGGAAATGTTATTCAATTTTCTCTCCTAAACTTCCTGCATTTTACAGAGCTTGGCATAAATCCCATCTTCTGCTAAAAGAGACTGATGAGTTCCTTCTTCCTTTATTTCTCCATCTGATATTATATATATCCTATTGCAATCTTCAATAGTCGAAAGACGATGAGCAACTGTAATTGATATTTTCCCTTTGGTCAGATTCTTCAATGCATTCTTGATTTCGTTTTCGCTTCTGCTATCTAACGCGCTAGTCGCTTCATCAAGAATAATAATTGGGGCATTCTTTAGGATGGCCCGGGCTATCGATATTCTTTGCCTTTGTCCTCCGGAAAGCAGTTTTCCTCCTTCTCCAACGGAGGTGTCGACGCCTTTAGGAAGGCTTTGAACTAGTTCCCTCAAATCTGCTGCATCTATTGCGGCATTGATTTCTCCTTCAGTTACTGAACTCTTCACACCATATGTGATGTTGTTTTTTATCGTATCTTCAAAGAGGAATACATCCTGTGATACCAGAGACATCTGAGATCTCAGGCTTTCAAGTGTGTAATCCCTGATATCAATTCCGTCGATTGTTATCTTGCCCTCAGTTACTTCGAGAAATCTGGGAAGCAGGTTTACGATCGAGGTCTTTCCTGAGCCAGATTGACCGACCAAGGCGATCGATTCACCATTTCTAACGTTAAAAGAAATTCCCTTAAGAGCGTCTGCGTCCTGCCCAGGGTATCTGAAATGCACGTTTTCAAAAGCAATTCCTTGCTGAATTTCTTTGAGTTCTTTATTTCCAGTATCCAGTTCAGGTTTTGCATCAATGACATCAAAGATGCTTTTAGCAGCGACAGAGATACTGGCAAAAGTTGAGTTAAGCCCGGCCAAATGCTGAACGGGGGCCTTGATCAGGAGGAGGGCGGACAGGAAGGTTACGAATTGACCGAATGTCAGCGCTCCCCCCTGAGCTTCAATCAGTGCTACCGCCACGACGAACGCAACCGCGACCATTGTCAGAATCTGCGTCAGAGGCGTAGGAAGTCCCTGCAGAATATTGGTTTTCAGAGCCAAACGGCGGATCCTCATGTTAACTTTTGAGAACCGTTCATCTTCAAAATCATATGAATCGTTGATTTTGACTATTCGTTCCGCTTCATATGATTCCTGGATTCTGGAGATCATATTTCCCAGTGTTTCCTGGCTTTGTTTGACAACGATTTTTACTTTTTTGGATAGCAGACGAAGTACGATAAACAACGCCGGACCAATGACAAACGTGACCAAAGTCAGAATCCAGTCGTGCCAGAACAGGACACACAGCAGACCAATGATCTGGACGGTATCTCGGATCATGACGGTTACTGAATCTGCCGCTCCAGAGAGGGCGATGGTAGATTCATTCACAAACTTTGAGCTTATGAGTCCAGTAGATACTTTCTGGTATTGCGATTCCGGCCAATGTAGCACGCTGTTGAAGAGTTCTTTTCGAAGCGTCACCAATACTGACTGGCTGATCTGAGACATGATATAAGCGCTCAGCACTGTCGAAATGGCAAACACCAGAGTGACCGCGATTAATGCAGCAGGCAAAGCAAAAACCAGCCAGCTTCCTCCTTGATAAAAACTCACGTCGGTCAGCTTGCCTAAAAGAGTGGCTGTAGCGGATGAAGTTAATGCGGTGGCAATCAGAAAAATACTGGCGACAGCTATCTTCCCTTTATAAGGAAGAAAGTACTTATAAAGCCTCACCAGGTTTTCGTCTCTATGCTTCAGTATGTTGATCATTCTGTTTCCAAAACATGAAGAGATTGCAAGTGACAGAGATTCGCGAAGAGACCGCCTTTCTTCAGCAGCTCATCCCGCGTTCCGATCTCTTTCACCTCCCCCTCAGCCATCGCTACAATAGTTGTGGCTCCGGATACTGTTGAAAGTCTGTGAGCGACAATGAACACTGTTCTGCCCTTCATCAGTTTTGCCAAAGCGTTTTTGATATGGGTTTCGCTGATGCTGTCCAGAGCGCTGGTTGCCTCATCCAAAATCAGGATAGGAGCGTCTTTCAGAATGGCGCGTGCAATAGAAATGCGCTGTTTCTGCCCGCCTGATAGGAAGTTTCCTGCTTCACCAACCGGAGTCTCCAAGCCCTTTGGCAGTGCATCGATGAACTCTCTCAGGGCAGCGTCATCTATTGCCTTATTAATTTGAGCTTCTGTCGCGTCAGGAACACCGTAGGCAATGTTGTTCCGTATCGTATCGTCAAAGAGAATGACATCCTGAGAGACAATGGCGATTTGTTTTCTCAGGCTCTTTAGTGTGATATCACGGGTGTCATAGCCATCAATGAGAATACGTCCTGACGTTGGATTCCAGAACCGCGGGATCATGTTCACCAGAGAGGTTTTCCCTGATCCTGAGAAGCCTACAAGAGCAACCGAATCGCCGGGATTGACTATTAGGTTGAAGTCGTGAACGGCGTCCCTTTCAGAGTTGGGGTAACGAAGCGAAACATGATCAAAGACTACCTGTCCGCTACAGTAATCCAGTTCGGTTTTGCCATTATCTTCTTCTTCCTTTTCATCCAGGGTGGCAAAAATGCTGTCGGCCGCCATCCTGATCATGATGAAGCCTGTATTCATTCCCGCAAGGTTTTTGACCGGAGGGATCAGGAGCAGGAGAGCCGCGAGGAACGTAACAAACTGCCCCCGGTCCAGAGCGCCGTTCTGCATCTGAAATACTGCGAATGTCAGAACAACCGCAATACCAATCATGCAGAGGACCTGAGACGCTGGAGTTCCGAGCGTTGTAATTTTCGTCATCCTCACCATCATTTTGTAGATTTCATTATTGATGTGAGCAAAACGGTCGTACTCAGCTTTGTACGTATTGGAAATCTTGATCAGGCGGTGTGCTTCGTAAACTTCTTTAACGCGTGACAGAATACCTGCGAAGGATTCCTGACAGGAAGCCATGACTGACTTCATTTTTCTCGATACATATCTGAGAAGCAGGAAGATCAGAGGTCCGATAATCAGAGCTACGAGTGACAGTTTCCAGTCCTGCCATAAGAGAGTGGCTACCAGACCGACCACCTGACTTGAATCACGAACCAGAATGATGCAGGACTTTGTTGCGTTTGAGAGCATGACATTTGCTTCAAACACAAATTTGGACGTGATGGCACCCGTAGAGTTGTTCTGATAGGCAGCAGATGGCCACCGCAGCAGCCGATGAAACATCTGCTGACGCAGTGTGGCGGATACAGACTGGCTGACTTTCCCGAGCAGATAGTTGCTCATAAACATGCTGCCGCCGTGGAGGAAGGACACGCCAATCAGTCCAAGCGGCGCCGCGACGATAATCCAGGCTGCCTGGTTATAGAACCCTACATCTGTCAGCTTTCCTAGAAGCCAGGCGATCAAAGAAGACGCGGCACCAGCCGAAACCATGAAAAAAATGGAAAGCGCGATGATGCCTTTATAGGGAGGCAAATAGCCTAAGAGTCTTTTCAGGCTTGAACCAGAAAAAAGATTCCTCAGTATCATGAAAGACCTTAAAAACTAGATAAGCGGCAAGTTCAGAGGCATACGGAGAGGGCATCAAACAGATAAGGCTGAATTTCTGACTCTGGATGTTGAAAAACAGCGCTTTGACACCGATCTTGCCTAGATTATGATTAAGTACTATTTTTGGTAACTTAATTCTCTTGCCGTGACCGTTTCATGTTGCATATAGAAAGCGGTCATAAACGGGAGGGCATTTGCTGATTCCTTCAGCGAAGTGCCCTGAATCCTGACAATATTAACCTGTTTCACCTACGGATATTGCATCGATTTGTCATTGGATAAGAGCCGCAGGCTTAGAGAGGAATACCGTCAAGACAAATACATGAGCAAAGAAAATAAAATCCCCTCAGACCTCCCATAGGAAGTCAAAGGGGATTGAAAGAGCTGAGAAGACTTCTTTTAGTGCTTGGCAATCAGAGCAAGCAAAGCGGACTTCAGCTCATCAATAGAAAGACCGCTGTGGCGGCTCATGTCACCAGCCGTGGCCTTGGGGATCATGATCCTTGCGAGCGGCGTCTTAAGGGCTTTGAAGACTGGCGAAATGGTAGACAGTTCATCCTTCAGCCAGGGGAAGGCTTTCAGGATATCCTCAAGGCGGGTGGATTCCGTCAGGGTCTCAATGATGGAGGGGGTATCGGTTGCGTCAGACGCTTTGCCAGTCAGGTTGCCATCCTTTGTCACCGGGGCGTCGTCGCTCGTGCCGGGTTCCGAGATGCCGTAAACCCGTTCCGGGGCATGGGTTTCGTTGCTCCAGGTGAGCAGTGTGCGGGACCCCGTCAGCTCGCGGATACGGGTGCAGTCCTGCATCGTCTCGAGAACGCCGCGGAACTTGCCATCCGCGTCACGCACGGCGACATATCGAATGTAGATGAACGCGTCCTTCTTATTGATCCAGAAGTCAGCGACATCCTCTTCTCCGGCCTTGAACTTCGCGAGGATTTCCTCCACATACTTCACGCTCGTCTTCGGGTGGCAGTTACGGACTTGGCGGCCAATCACGTTCTTGCTTCGGGGGAAGATACGATGTTCCGTATCGGAGTAGAACGCGACGAGATCATTTTCATCCACGAAGGAGATATCAAGAGGCAGGTTCTGCAGTACGAGGTTCACCTGATCAAGCGTGAGTTTCCCGTTCCGCATTTCGAGCTTCTCATCAGAGCCGGCTCCGGAAGCGAGACCGTACTTGGCGAGAAGCTTCTGAAGGTCGCCGACAAAGCCCGAGGCTTCAGCCGCGGCGGCCGGAGCCGAAGCGACCGGAGTAGCCGCAGGAGCAGCGCCGGTATTTTCAAGCCAGGCGTAGCCGATCTCGGCGTCGCCCGAGCGCATGTCATCGAACTCTTTACTGCTGATAAGCATGAGGGAAGTCGGAAGAAGAATCTGCTCTTCCTTATTCATGAGATCGGTCAGATCGTCAATCAGATCCTGCTGACGGGAGAGGAATTCGTCATCAGACCCAGCTTCGAGAAGCGCGCGGTTATCGCGGATTTCATCCCGGATCGTGTCGTCGAAGAGCCACATATGAGTGGACGGGCGGTCAAAGCCCTTCTTTTCAAGCACCGAGTAAAGCTGATTCTGCTTCCTGGAAAAATGCTTCTTGATCTCGGCGAGGCGATCATAAATATCGAGCCACTGATTGCGGATCACGGGATACTGCGCAAGATCCTCGATCTCTTTAACAATGCCGCGTTCCTTGTCGTTTTCCTGGAAGTAGCGGGCGATCGGATGATCCTCGGGCAGCTCAGGACGGCTGCGATCCATGATGGGACCGTAGATCTTGAAAATGTCGGAAATCCGATTCAGACGGCAGGCTTCATCGCCTTCTTCAGGGCTGATGTTCTGTTCGATCTGGGCGATCTCCCAGGGTTTCAGAGACTGGATTTCGCTCTTCAGCTGACGCTGCGCTTCTTCAAGTGAAATCTGGTTCTCGTCATAAGCCTTGCGGATAGCAACCGCCTTTTCTAGCTTAGCGTTATCAAGTCCGGGAATTTCTTTCAAGCTGGTCATGGCAACCCTGTGTTTTATGTTGGGGGTGGTAGAAAACGGGAATCATTTTAAATGGAGACTCGGAAAAGCGAGAGGCTTATTTCTGTCGGAAAACTCTATGCACCGGGAGTCTTCTTAAAACGGGAAACTGACTGAATTTGTGTCAGATATCTTCACTGTAGGTAGCGACACTGATGGCCTTATGAGAAAAAGATTCGGACGCTATACTGCTGATATTGAAAATGGTTATTAATCCCGAAGGGAGGAAGAGACGATGCTGAGACGGACTTTGGCCTTGGGAGCGGCTTCGTTTTCTCTTCTGATGGCCTGCAGCAGGGGAGGAGCTCAATCCATGGAAAAAGATACAAGAATGCTTCCCGCGGAAAAGCCCCGGGCGGGAGAGAAGGAGATTTATCTCGCCGGCGGCTGCTTCTGGGGAACTGAACACTTCATGTCGAAGGTTGCTGGTGTCAGGGTGTCTGAGTCCGGATACGCCAATGGCACCGTTGCCAATCCAACTTATGAAGACGTGTGTACCGGCCGAACCGGAGCCGCGGAAACAGTGCACGTTATCTACGACCCTGAAAAAGCTGATCTGCCATTCCTTCTCGGTCTCTTCTTTGAAACCATCGATCCGACAAGCCTTAACCGTCAGGGGAATGACATCGGAACCCAGTATCGGACCGGTATTTTTTATACCGATCCAGGCGACAAACCCATCATTGAGGATGAGGTAAAGAAGCTCTCAGCCAAATATTCAAAGCCTCTGGCGCTTGAAGTGAAGCCGCTGACATCCTTCTACCGGGCTGAGGAATACCATCAGGATTTTCTTGTGAAGCATCCGGACGGCTACTGTCATATTCCGCAGCGCCTGATGGAAGAGGCTGAGAAAGCCAAGTATGAGCCGACCCATAAGGGATTCCGAAAGGCCGGATCGCAGAGTCTCAAGGATCGTCTGACACCGGAACAGTATGACGTCACGCAGAACTGCGGCACCGAGCCGCCTTTCCATAACGCATATTGGAATGAGCACCGGGCGGGAATCTACGTGGATATTGTGAGCGGGGAGCCGCTTTTCTCCTCTTCAGACAAATTTGATTCCGGCACCGGGTGGCCGAGCTTCACGAAGCCGATATCAGAGTCCGCTCTGAAAAATACGACAGATACGTCGTACGCCATGGTGCGGACTGAGGTGAAATCAGCCGCGAGCGGGTCGCATCTCGGGCACGTGTTTCCGGATGGGCCGTCTGATAAGGGCGGACTTCGCTACTGTATGAACAGCGCGTCTCTCCGATTTATCCCGAAAGAGGAAATGGAGAAGGAAGGCTATGGAGCGTACCTGAAGTATGTGAAGTAAAAACAGCTCAGGCGTTCAGAACGAAACCGGAGATGGGGCAGCCTCTCTCCGGTTTTTCTTACGGCGTTTGATGTCAGCCGCGTCAGGTATCCCGGAGGACATTCACCATCTCCCTGATGACAGGAGGCCCTCTGGCAGGAATAATAGTCACGCTCACTTATATACAGTTAAAGGGTTCCGGCATGGCATCTGCAGAAATATTGAAAATCGGGGCTTCGAAGGAAGTCCTTGAATCCCGGCTGAAAACCGTTCTTCCAAAGATTCATGAAACGTTTGATGGCCAGGTCCAGGTCATTGAGAAATCGGATACCGATGTGCTCGACGCGGTTATGTCGGGAGAGCTTGACGCCTGCTTTACTGTCAGGGGCGAGGAAGACGACGCGTTTAACCGCTGGCCTCTTTTCTTTGAGGACATCATGCTGATTTATCCGGATTCTCATATTCCGGTGGAGTCTCAGATGGATCTCGACGATGTGCCGTTCCTCGTGATTCCTGAAAAATCAGTCTGCAAAGACCGGATGCTTTCATGGCTGTCAGATGCCGGTCAGGCTCCGATCGGTATTGAGGAGGCGGGGGACTTTTTAACGATTATCCGTCTCGTTTCCGAAGGCGCGGGCTTCAGCGCGGTGCCGGGATCGCTTTTTGCCGGATCTCCTTATAAGACAGAGATTCAGGCAGATCCGATGGAAGAACCTTACCGTACGATGCGTATCGATCTTGTGGCAAGAAAGGGAGTCCGCGAGGATGAGATCCGCAAACTTCTCGGGCTCTTTGGAAAATAAAGCGTCCCCGGTCTCACCGGAAAAAATAAAAGCGGGTAGAATAGACCTTCCTTGGGGCTGCCTTGGTTTCGACGTGGATTACGAAGGAGCACGGGGCATGTCGAGGTCCGAGATCCTCGTTAAACAGTTCGGAAAAGTAACAAACGCCAATAACAAGCGTTACGCTCTCGCTGCTTAATACCAGCGGGACGCTGCACCGGTTCGCCTGAGGGCCGGGTCAGCCTAAAAACTGACAGCAGCGCCATATACTCGGGCTGGATCCTGTTGGAGCCGTGACGGCAGGATTAAGATCAAGCGGCTGGTCTTCATATGGCCTGCTGGTAGGCATGGATGAAGATGAGATTTAAAGTTCATCAGATACGCATGTAGAACCGTCTTTGGACAATTTGCGGACGCGGGTTCGACTCCCGCCAGCTCCACCAAGATCCAGAATCCCAGCCGATACCGGCTGGGATTTTTTTGTAGGTGCAATGCGAGGAACTTAACTGTCAGGATGGACTCTGGCAATTGAAGACCGCCCGATCCAGCATCTTGGTTTGTGTCAGAGGGGAAAGGGGGGGGGGGAGAAAATTACGCTCCCGTCTGATGAGACACGATCTGATAAAGCGCTGAGATCGCGAGAAGAACAAAGATAACGGCGGATCCCTTGTTCAGAACACGCTGCCACATGGGTTTCTTCAGCCGAAGAGACAAAGCCCCGGCAAAAAACGCGATCAGGGTGAAGACAAGCAGTGTCGCCGCGATGAATGTGATTCCCATGATGAGCATCTGTACCCAAACCGGCGCGGCGCCGGCCCCCTCGAACAGAAACTGAGGAAAGAACGCCAGAAAAAAGATCTGTACCTTGGGGTTCGTGATGTTCATCAGTGTTCCGCGGCGCCAGGCGGCCTGCGGGGCAAGTGATGAAACCCGGGCTGAGGGCTCAGCCACGATCGGAGCGTGCCAGGCTCCCCAGGCGAGATAAAGAAGATAGAGTGCCCCGAGCACGCAGATAGCTCCGAAGAGCCACGTGCTCGCCGCGACTACAGCCGCAAGCCCCAGCGTGGCGCAGAGTGTCTGGAATACGAGTCCCGTGCAGAGCCCCAGAATCACGAAGAAACCGGATCTGAAGCCATTTGTCGCGGACTGCAGGAGAACAAAAATGTTATCCGGTCCGGGGACAAAAGCGAGAAAGATGCTGGCTGAAAGAAAGCCAAGCCATCCAGAAAATTCCATTGACAGCTCCTGATGCGGGGAAAGAGAAAAAAGACGAAGAGTGACGGAGAATGGAACCGCGTCATCTGCCTGATGAGAGATTGTAATTTTTATGACATAGCCCTGCCGATGACGATACGCAGGGAACCCGATATTCAGGATGCCGCGTTCCAAAACTAAAAAGAGGGATCCATAGACGCTTCCAAACCGCCTAAGATAAGGCATTACGTCTGAGTAATGTCTTTGGAGACTGAGTCACTATGGAATTTGCTCTCAAAAGAATTTACGATCCCGCGTCACCTGAAGATGGTTACCGCGTCCTCGTTGACCGGCTGTGGCCCCGGGGGGTGAAGAAGGCGGATGCCGATATCAGCTGCTGGGCTAAAGAGATCACGCCATCCCCGGATCTCCGGAAGTGGTTTCATGAAGATAAGGAAGGGCGTTTTAAGACTTTTTCCGAGCGCTACGCGAAGGAGCTCGAGGATTCCCCAGCGGTTGGGGAATTTATTCGCTCTATTCCGGAAGGCACTGATCGGGTAACGCTCCTCTATGCGGCAAAGGCCGGAGCGCCGAGTCACGTTGGAACACTGAAGGCCGCGCTTGAAAAAGCGGCCGCTGCCATTTCCCTGAAAAAGTAATCCCTGAGATTGGAGACGCGATGCCTCAGGCCGTAGTGCTTCTGTTATTCGGCGCGCTTCTGGTTTTCTGCGTCGCGTCCGGGCTTTCCATTCTGTATGCGCTCGCGGGAGGATATCTCCTCTTCGCGGGCTTTGCGGTCTTCCGGGGGTATGGCCTCAAGGAAGTCTGGGAGATGTCGCTCGAGGGTGTCTGCACGGTAAGCGGCATCCTCATCACGTTTCTCTTTATCGGTATGCTGACCGCAAGCTGGCGGGCAGCGGGCACGATTCCGGATATCGTGATTTTTGTATCCGATCTCATCCGTCCGGAATTTTTCCTAGTTCTCATTTTCTTCGCGAATACACTGCTCTCGGTTCTCACGGGAACGTCTTTCGGCACCGTCGCGACCATGGGCGTGATCTCAATGACGATCGGGGCGTCACTTGGCGTTTCGCCGCTTTTCACAGCGGGTGCTGTGATGTCAGGAATCTTTGTTGGGGATCGGTGGTCTCCGATGTCGACCAGCGCCATGCTGGTTTCAGCGATCACGCATACGGACCTGAGATGTAACCTGAAGAGAATGCTGGTGACCGGAGCGCCGGCTTTTATTCTGGCGTCTCTCCTTTACCTTCTGATGGGGTTTCTTTATCCCGGGAGCGGCCAGGTTCCGGAGATCCGCGGAATTTTCGCTTCCGTTTTCGTTTCTTCCTGGATTACGGTGATTCCGGCTCTGATTGTGGTGGGGCTCGTACTTTTTCGCGTCAACGTCAGGCTCACCATGGGGATCAGCGTCGCGGCGGCCTCTCTCATCTGCTTTTTCATTCAGCATATGGGAATTTCTGACATTCTCAGAATGCTAGTTCTGGGCTACCAGTCAGAAAATGCCTCTGTTGCCCATCTGATGAATGGGGGCGGCATGGTGTCTTTTGCGAAGGGGATCGCGATTGTCTGTATTTCAGCAACGTACGCCGGGATTTTCATTCGTACCCGGCTGCTTCAGGGGATCCGGGGGCTGATTGAAAGAATCGCGGCCCGGGTATCAATTGTCAGCGCGGTGACGCTGGCCGCGATTCTTGCCTGCGGGGTCTCCTGCAATCAGTCGTTCGCCGCCATGCTGACTCATGACCTCTGCACTGGCGTGAGACCGGATCAGGAGAAGCTCGCGCTGGATATTGAGGACAGCGCGATTGTGATCGCTTCTCTGATTCCCTGGTCGATCGCGGGCGCTATCCCGCTCTCTGTGCTCGGCGCGGCTCCCGCGCCGCTCATTTTCGCGTTTTTCCTTTATCTGCTCCCCGCAAGCCGCCTTGTACTGGATCGGGAAAAGCTTGCGGGAACATAGAACCAAACGTGGGGAAACGCCCTCAGGCGTTTTCAATCTGAGTCTGCTCAAGCGCCCGGTCAAGCGATTCACGGATCGCTCCGGCTTCTTCCTCTGAGAAGAGACCCTCAGCGGGGCTTGAAACATAGGTATTCATGAAGTCGTTCCAGTCGACATTTTCAAAGTAGTCAGAGGCCCAGCTGAAAATATCGAAAGCATCCGGAACTTCAGACTCGTGGAAGAGCAGAACCAATGCCTCAGCCACAACGCCCTGATCCTCTCCTGCGTCAATCATCTCGTAGCCGCGCTTGAGAGCAATCATCGCGAATCCTCTCAGCACCTCATCGGTCTCGAGGTAATGGGAGAAATCATTCGGATCGATACCGCCTTCGTCTACTTCAACGTCATCCCATTCCTGATCTAATTGCATATTATGCCTTTTCTGTAACACTTTATAAAAAAGCCGGTCTTTTCAATTCCGGGAAGCTCCCTAATAATAGTGGGAAAGAAAAGCTTTTTGAGGCTTTTCCTTCTGATCTCTCGGATTGAAGGAGTTGCGTGATGGAAAAAAATTCCGGATGGACCACTGGCGGTCTGATTGGTGCCGGCGTAGCGGTTGGTCTGATCTTTCTTGGCTGCATGTTTTATACCGGCGTGTCTCAGTATCTGGGGCAGACCCGGGTCGTCACGGTGAAGGGCCTTGCTGAGCGGGAAGTCCCGGCGGATCAGGTGATCTGGCCGATTACCTTCAAGGAAACCGGCGACAACCTTCTCACCACGCATACGAAGGTTGAGGCGGACAGCCAGAAAGTGGTGGCGTTCCTGAAGAAGAGCGGGCTTGAAGACTCCGAGTTCAGCTTTGGGGCCCCGGAAATTCAGGACCGGAACGCTGAGGGGATGGATATGCGCGGTCCGCGCTATACGCTCACCGGCTCCATTACGGTGAATTCCACAAAAGTGGATCAGGTTCGCCGTCTGATGGCGGCCCAAAAGGAGCTGATCGGCGAAGGCGTTCCGGTGACCACGGATAAGTGGAATACGGTGTTCCTCTATACCAAACTGAACACAGTGAAGCCTGCGATGGTTGAGGAAGCGACGAAGAACGCGCGCGAAGTGGCGCAGAAGTTCGCGGCGGACTCGGGTTCCCATATCGGAAAGATCAAGTCCGCGAACCAGGGACAGTTCTCCATTACGGATGCCAATCAGAGCACGCCGTATGAGAAGAAGGTCCGTGTCGTGACGACCGTGACTTACTTCCTGAAAGACTGATCACCTGATAGGTGCACCATAAAGAAAAAGCACCGAGGCGAAGTCTGCTTCGCCTCAGTGCCTGAAGATGAGGGATCGTCAGCCGGCGGTCCCTTCTTTTTTCTCTCGGGTCAGGCGGCCTTCGTCAGCTCGTCGATACGGTAGGTGAGCTCGTCGCTGGGAACAGCGCCGACCACGTGATCCGCCACTTCGCCATCCTTCATGAAGACAAAGCACGGAATCGAACGGATGCCGAACTGCGCCGCGATTTCCTGCTCTTCGTCGACATTGATCTTGCCAACCTTCACTTTGCCGTCGTAATCCTTGGCAATCTGGTCAACAACCGGACCCATCGTGCGGCAGGGACCGCACCAGTCGGCGTAGAAGTCGATCAGCACAAGCTTATCGCTCTTCAGCACTTCGGTTTCGAAATTGTCTTTCGTGAACTTGTATTCCATGGTGTTACTCCATCAATCTGTATGTCGGTTTTCAGGCTTGAGGTTTTCTTTAGGTATCGGGGATTTCTGCAGTTGTAGAAGCAACCTGATGCCCCATTCCTCAATCACGTTGAACATCAATCTAGCATGAAAGAAAACAACGAATGAGCCTTTTTGAGCCGCATTCAGATGGGAAGGTAAGCATCCGTTTCAGTGTCTTCTCTCTTGGAGAGGGCGGCCTGAAAACAATACAGAAGTGATAGGAACGGCTGAAAAAACGTGCGGCTTCCCAGAGGGAGCAAAGGATCCCGTATCCGATTTAAGCGTGAGAGGAGATAACCGCCTGTTGGCCAGCGAAGCTGCGGACATCAATGGAGAGTCAGAGGATGCGCAGAAATCCGAATCGTCGGATCCGGATCCCTGCCATGTATCTTTCTCTCGATCAATCCTTCTTCTTTGCTTTCTGGATGAGTTCGTAGAGAGACGCGAGCGCTTCCCGCGGAGTGAGGGTATCCGGGTCGATTGCGAGGAGATCATCCCGGATGGAGAGGGCCTTCTCCACTTCAGGACTCTCACATTCCTCCTCCAGTTCGATTTCGGGTTCCGGAAGTGAAGCCGCCGGAGAGGAGAAAAGATCCGGTTCGGGGCCATTCTCTTCCGCTCGTTTCTCCAGTTCCCGAAGCATCGCTTTCGCTTCGCGGATCACATGCTGCGGCACCCCGGCGAGCTGCGCCACCGCGATACCGTAGCTCTGGCTTGCCGGCCCCTCAGTGACTTCGTGCAGGAAAACCACTTTTCCGCCGCTCTGCACCGCTTTGACGTGTACATTTGCGACTTCCGCGCAGGTCTGCGCGAGCATCGTGAGTTCAAAGTAATGCGTCGCGAAAAGCGTGTAGCAGCGGATCCGGTCCGCGAGTTCCCGCGCGATGGCACCCGCGAGCGACAGACCGTCAAAGGTTGATGTGCCCCGGCCGATTTCATCCATGAGAACGAGTGACCGGTCAGTGGCCTGATGAAGAATCGCGGCCGCCTCCACCATCTCAACCATGAAGGTGGAGAGACCGCGCGCGAGATCGTCACTCGCGCCGATGCGGGTGAGAATCCGGTCGATCGAACCGATACGGGCGTGCTTCGCCGGAACCCAGGAGCCGGCAAGCGCGAGAATCACGATCAGCGCGACGCTGCGCATATAGGTTGACTTGCCGCCCATATTCGGTCCGGTGATCACGAGAAGCCGCCGCCCGGGTTCAAGCGAGCAGTCGTTTGCCACATAGTGCTCCAGCGCCTTTTCAACCACAGGGTGCCGGGCCCCTTCGATCGTGAGCCCAGGGGCGTCCGAGAGCTCGGGGCACGTCCACTCCATATCAGCCGCGTGCTTCGCGAAGGAGAGGAGGGCGTCAAGTGTTGCCGCGGCTTCAGAGGCCCGCGTCAGCGCGTCAACATACGCGCTGCAGGACTCGATCAGCCCCTGGTAGAGGCTTCGCTCGAGCGCAAGCGCCCGGTCTTTGGCGGCGAGCGCCTTGTCTTCAAGCGACTTGAGCTCCGGCGTAATAAAGCGCTCGGTGTTTTTCAGCGTCTGACGTCTGCGGTAATCATCCGGCACCTTATCGGCCTGAGCCCGGGAGACCTCGATGTAGTAGCCGGAGACACGGTTATATTCCACCCGGAGTGTCGGGATGCCGGTCCGCTCTTTTTCCCGCGCCTCGATCTGCGCGAGCACATTGCCGGCGTTGTCCCGGAGCTCCCGGAGTTCTTTCAGCTCATCGCTGAAGCTATCCGCGATCACGCGTCCATCCCGGAGCGTGACGGCAGGAAGTTCAAGAAGCGCCCTGCTGAGGAGATCGGTAAGCGCGGGATCGGGTTTCAGGATCGCTGCGGTGTCGGAGATAAGCGGAACCCGCGAGAGCGCGGCGGCTTCAGAGAGCTTCTGAAGAGCCGGGAGCGCGTCCCGTAGCCCGGAAAGCTCTCTCGGCCGCACCGAACCCAGCGCGATACGGGACGCCACGCGTTCCAGATCGGGAAGGTTTTTAAGCGGCTCGGAAAGCGCGTCGCGGAGTGATTCGTTTTCAATCATTTCCCGAACGGCTTCGTGCCGCGCTCGGGGAACCGTTGGGTCCCGCAGCGGCTGCGTGATCCAGCTTCTCAGCATCCGGGATCCCATCGAGGTGTGACAGTGATCGATCGTGGAGAAAAGGGTCGGTCCGTTTTCGCTCCGGAGCGGTTCCGTGAGTTCCAGATTCCGGCGGCTTGAGGGATCAAGGCCGACAAAGCGGCTCGACTCCTCAAAGACGAGAGGACGGATATGCGGCACCGCGTCCACCTGAGTCTGTTCCACGTACCCCAGAATGGCACCGGCGGCCGCGAGAACCCCTGGCTTTTCGCTCACCGCCCAGGCGTCGAGATTCTCCATATTGAAGTGATGGAGCAGCTCATCGGTTCCGTGCTTCGGGTCAAAATGCCAGTCGGGAAGCGGGGTGAGCTGCGCGGCTCCTGAGAAAGACTTCGCGGTCTCCCGGCAGGAATCCGGTATCAGGATTTCCTGAGGCGAGATACGGGCGATTTCGCCCGGAAGCTCGTCCTCTGTGCAGCAGAAACCCTTGAACGCGCCGCTGGAAAGCACAAGGGACACGACAGACCACTGCGGGGATTTTTTTCCGGATGGCGGGCAGACCGCGATCAGCGCGGCGTCCGCCTTCGCGGGAAGCAGCTCATCCTCTGTGATGGTTCCGGGGGTCACGATCCGCACGAGTTTCCGCGGCATCGTGCCTTTGACCGCTGCCGGGTCCCCAATCTGCTCCACAATTCCCACGGATTTCCCGAGTTTCACGAGACGCGCGAGATATGAGTCAAGCGTCATGAAGGGGACGCCCGCCATCGGAATGGCATCTGGCTTACCCTTTCCGCGGCTCGTGAGAGTGATGCCGAGAAGCCTGTTGATTTCCACCGCGTCTTCAAAAAACGTTTCGTAGAAGTCTCCCATCCGGTAGAGGAGCAGGATATTCGGATGCTGCTTCGCGACCTCTGTGCGGATTTCAATAAACTGCCGCATGGCAGGGGTGAGCGTGGAGAGATCAGCGTTCTCTGTGGATTGGTTAAGGCTGGGCTTGGTCACTTTGTAAAGCGTCTCCCGGGGATTGAAGAAAAGCGGGCAGGGTGAAATTTTATCCTGTATGCCAAGAGAGAATAGAAAAAGGGCGGTTCATTCAGAAATGAACCGCCCCGATTCAGAGAGTGTCTGAAGTTTCAGACCGCTGCCGTACTCAGGCGACCTTGTTGGTAACGATCGGGAAGAGCGTTCCGAAGATCTTCGGCGTACCGGCGACGATGGAGCCGGTGTCGAGATAGTGGTCGTCGCCCTCGAAGTCAGTCACGAGACCGCGCGCTTCAAGAACGAGGAGGGAGCCGGCGGCAATGTCCCAGGGCTTCAGACCGCTTTCCCAGAAACCGTCGAGACGGCCGCAGGCGACGTAAGCGAGGTCGAGTGAGGCAGCGCCTGCGCGGCGGATGCCGGACGTCTGCTTCGCGACAGAAGTGAAGACACGGGCATAGCCCTCGAAGTCATCACCGCCGCGGAAGGGGAAGCCCGTGCCGATCAGCGAAGCGCCAAAGCTCGTACGGCCGGAAACGCGGATACGGCGGTTATTGAGGCGGGCACCTTCGCCGCGGGTCGCGGTGAACATCTCATCCTTCAGCGGATCGTAGACCACAGCTTCGAGAATGTCGTTCCCGCGCTTCAGCGCGATCGACACGGCGTACTGCGGGAAGCCATGAATGAAGTTCGTCGTGCCGTCGATCGGATCCACGACCCAGACAAACTCGGAATTCGTCTGACCGACAAGCCCGGCCTCTTCGGAAAGAATGGCGTGATCCGGGCAGTAGTGAGACAGAATATCGATGACAGCGCGCTCGGCGGCCTTGTCCGCGTCGGTGACGTAGTCATGAAGAGCTTTCGTCTGGACGTTGACGTTTTCGATGTTGCGGGAAGCCTGGTTGATGATGTCGGCTGCTTCGCGGGCCGCACGGATGGCGATGTCTATGTTGGCCATATGTTCAGATGCACCTGGTTGTTAATGGGGTAAGTGGATCGGGGAAAAGAGAACGAGGGGGGACGATAGAGTGCCCAGGCGTGATTTTTCCCTGCAATAAAGAGACCGTTATTTTAACGAGTAAAAATAATTCCGGCGACAGAAGGATACAGCGGAAAAGCGGGGATGGGAGGCGGCACCCTCGCCTAAAGCTGTTACCATCTTCAGGTTTCAATTCAGCTTTATGCGTGAGTATCAGGAAATGCAGACTCCTAACAATGCTTCCCGGGTGAGATTTGTCCTCTGCGACCCCAGTCTCCCCGCGAACATCGGTGCCGCCGCCCGGGCAATCAAAACGATGGGCTTCAGAGACCTTTGGGTGGTAAATCCGAAGCACCCGGATTATCGGGAGCATCCGGACGCGATCGCGCTTTCGACAAGCTCGGTCGACGTCCTGCGGGAGAGCCATTCAGTCGCGACGCTGACTGAGGCGCTGAATGGAGTCACCTTTGCCTGGGCGCTTTCGGGGTATGACCGCGAGTACGGCCCCCCGATCGAGGAACTCCGCTCCGCGGCCTCCCGTGCCTGCGATTTCCTCGCTTCTGAACCCGGTGACATCGCGTTTGTGTTCGGTACGGAACGCAGCGGTCTCACGAACGCGGAGATCGAGGTCTGTCAGGGGATTGCTGCCATCCCCGCGGATCCTGAGAGCCCGAGCCTTAATCTCGCGCAGTCCGTGCAGGTGACCGCGTATGAACTCCATATGACGCAGCGCAGCAGGGCTGGAGAAGAGGGCAGGCTCTACGACTGGGAAACCCGTTTTGACCGGGATCCTCCGGCAGAGGTGCCCGCGATTGAAGGCTTCCTTGAGCACTGGGCCCGAGCGATGACAGCCTGCGGGGCTCTCAATCCGGCAGAACCCAAGTTTCTGATGCCGATGACCCGCCGGATTATTGCCCGCGCGGGTCTTACGCAGCCTGAGGTTGACATGCTGCGGGGCGTGTGCGCAGCCATCATCTGCCCGAAAACCGAACGGAAGGGGCAGAAGAAAGCCGGGAAGAAATCCGAACCGAAATAAATTTTGACGCCCGCTTAAACCCGAGTGAAAAAGTCGGGTAATATAGGCGGATCCTGCCAGAACCTTAAGGACTGATTTCCATGTTTGAGCGAGTGAGAGAAGATATCCAGATCATCCGGGAGCGAGACCCGGCGTGCCACAGCACGCTTGAAGTGCTTCTCGCCTATCCCGGGTTTCACGCGGTGCAGTTCTGGCGGCTGAGTCACTGGTGCTGGATCCAGGGCTGGTACACCTTTGCTCGCTGGGTGAGTCATGTGGCCCGGTTTCTCACCGGGATCGAGATTCATCCGGGGGCAAAAATCGGACGCCGTGTTTTCATTGACCACGGTATGGGCACAGTGATCGGCGAAACCGCCGAGGTGGGAGATGACTGCACGATTTACCAGGGCGTGACGCTCGGCGGCACGAGTCTCGGACGAGGTGAAAAGCGTCACCCGACGCTTGAACCCGGTGTGATTGTCGGTGCCGGCGCGAAGGTGCTCGGCGGATGGACTGTCGGACGAAACGCCAGAATCGGCTCGAACGCGGTCTGCCTGAAGCCGATCGCGGCGAACGCGACGATTGTCGGCGTTCCGGGCCACGTGGCCGGTGAAAAGAAAGCCGCGAAGCAGGCGGATCACGAGCACTTCAGCGCATACGGTGTTGTCGAAGGCGCTGAGGATCCGGTGACGCGGGCCTTTAATCAGGTGCGTAAGGAGCTGGATGTCCAGCGCAATACGATTAATCGCCTGGAGCGAGAAATCGCAAAACTGAAGGGGCTTGATGAAGCGGACGCTCCGGCGATTGAGGATCCTGCGGAACGGTCATTCCTTGACTCGGCGCTCTGAAGTCCATTCGGCGGACTGATCTGCTTCATAAAAAAGAACCGGCATTTTTCGGGGAGACTCCTTGAAAATGCCGGTTTTCTTTTGGGAGCGGATTCTCTTACTTTTCCGCGAATCCCTTCTTCTGCAGGAAATCGAGGACAAACGGACGCCGTTCGCGAAGCAGAATTCTTTCGAGCTCATCAGACCAGGCGGTGTCTTTCGCGTTGGACGAGCGATGCTGGTAATAGTTCCTCATCTGCTCATCGTAGGCTTTCAGTTCCGCCGGATCCGGTTCCTGATAGGCGTTTTCGCAGAGCGTGATGGAGGCGGGGAGCCGGGGTTTCAGTTCATTCTTATGAGCGGGGTGTCCGAACGCGAGGCCGACCACCGGGAAGGTGTTCTGCGGAAGCTTAAGGAGACGGTCCACTTCCTCAATGTGATTCCGGATGCCGCCCGCGTAAACACCGCCGAGCCCCAGAGCTTCAAGCGCGGCAAAGGCGTTCTGAGCCTGAATCGCGGCATCCACGCAGCCCACAATCAGCTGCTCGGTCCAGCCGAGATCCGCCTTCGGCACGAGGACCTGATCGCGGTGATAATCCGCGCAGAACACCCAGAATTCAGGAGCCGCAATGATGTGCTTCTGATTGCCGGCGAGTTCCGCGAGCTTCGCCTTCAGTTCCTTATCCGTGATCCGGATAACCGTGGTGACCTGCAGAAAGCAGGTGGAGCTTGCCGCGCGGGCGGATTCATAAATCGCTTCGAGATCTTCCTGGCTCACCGGTTCATCAGTAAAAGCCCGGACTGAGGTGTGGGCGCGAAGCGTATCGGTCATGGGGTTAGGTGTCGCAGACATAGAGTCTCCTTCAGGAGTAAGAGCGGATTCCGGCTGAATCTAAGAATAACGCGGACACAAAAAAAGGAGGAGATCCGGCCGTGAGGCGCGGAATCTTCTCCTTCAATAGCGCGGGCAGCGCGCGGCTTACATGATGATCTGCAGGCGCTGACCGTTCACCGTGCGGATATAGCCCCAGTGATCTTTTCCTTCGCCGGAATCGAGATCCCAGTCGGGAATCACCCAGCGCTCGATATCCGCGAGTTCGTGGCTCGCCGGCTTATGCGTGTGACCGTGAATCACGATATCCGCGTTATGCGCCTTGGCAGCCTTGTAGACATCCACATCCACCACATCCATGATGGCGGCGGATTTGCTGCCCTTTGTGGTTTCGGACTGAGCGCGCGCCTGGCGGGCGAGCTCAATACGCTTCTCAACCGGAAGGCTGAGGGCGGAGAGCTGCCACTGCGGGTCGCGGGTCATCGCGCGGAACTTCTGATACTCCTCGTCCTTCGTGCACCACTCATCGCCATGCGAGAGAAGAATGGTTTTTCCAATGCACTTCACCGCGACTTCAGGCGCGAGAAGCGTGGCGCCGCAGGCCGCGGCAAAGTCGCGGCCGAGCATCACATCACGGTTCCCCTGGGCAATCAGAACGCGCTTCCCGATGGAGGAGGCGTAGGCGAGCGCCTTGACTACGGACTCCGCGGACGAAATGGTGTCGTCACCGAGCCAGAAATCGAAAAGGTCGCCGAGAATCACGAGCTCGCTGTAGTAAGGCACCTGCGTCTTCATGAAGCGGAAGAACTGCATCAGCGTCTTATCGTGCTCCGGAGCGAGATGCAGGTCCGAGATGAAAACCGGATTTTCAAGCGGAGCTATTTCTTTGGTGCCGGCAAGAGCCGGCGCAATCATTTCAGCCATTTCTCAAGCGATTCCTTTTCCTTTGCAGGTCCGTTCCCCGGGCGCAGGCTGCGCCCGGAGGCCTTGTTACAGCGCTTCGGCCTTGAGGATGACGATGTCTTCAAGCGGCACATCGTCGTACCAGCCGCGGCGTCCGGTGCGGACCTTGGCGATGGCGTCCACCACCTCGGTGCCCTTCGTCACACGGCCGAAAACAGCATACCCCGGATTGCCCGGGTTGTAGTTGAGGAAATCGTTATTGGCAACATTGATGAAGAACTGGGCGGTAGCGGAGTCCGGGTCACTCGTGCGGGCCATCGCGATCGTGTACTTGTCGTTCTTCAGGCCGTTCTTCGCCTCGTTCACGATCGGATCGTGAGTCTGCTTCTCGCTCATGCCGGCCGTGAAGCCGCCGCCCTGGATCATGAAGCCCTTGATGACGCGGTGGAAGATGGTGCCGTCGTAGAACCCTTCGGTGACATAGCGTTCGAAGTTCTTCGCGGTGATCGGAGCTTTTTCGCTGTCGAGCTCAAGTTCAATCGTGCCCTGGTTGGTCGTAAGACGAATCATGCTGTCAGTCCTCTTGCTGGTAACTGGTAATTAAGTGGCTCAGCGGGGGAAGAAACCGGAAAAAAGAGCCGGTTCGGACTCCCGCCTGAGAGGCATCCCATTGTAGCGGTTCATGCCCGGTGTGTTGAGTCTCAGTTCAGTTCGGGAAGCGGCTTGAAGAGCGTGCTCTTCGTGGTGCTCCCGGTACCGTTTTCCTTCGCGCTGTAGCTGCCAGGCTGCGGTGCTGAAGCCTGTGCCGGGGAGGCAGCCGCGGGAGCCGCGATTTTCTGAACCGTTTCCGTGATGCCGCCAGTGGTCGTGGTCACCGCGTTGGAGGCCGCTTTGGCCGGAGCGGTTCTCTGTGCCGCGCGGTTCTTCAGCACGGCAGCCGCGGCGGCGCTCCGCTTCGCTTCAATTGGGTCCGCTTTCGCCGCGGGCTTTTCCTGAAGCGCCGGAATCTTTTCCGCCCCCGGCTGCTTCAGCAGATCCGGGTCCGGGTCGTTCCCGGTCGCTATCTGCAGCATCGCGATTTTTTCACTTACGCGGCGGCGGGCGTCGCGGTTTGCGGGAGTGTTCGCCGGCATCCCAAGACGGTAATTCTGCAGAGCCTTCAGCGCGTAAAGGTCTCCCAGATTTTCGTGTGCCGTCGCGAAGTTCGGGTTCGCGGTGATCGCCCGGTCAAGGAGCTCAATCGCGTGATCGATATCGCCCTTGCCGCCGTCAGCCGTCAAGATGGCGAGGTTGTTATAAGGCTCCGGAATCTCGGGGTAGGCGTTGATCAGCTGCTGATAGGCTGCCATCGCTTCATCCCGCCGTCCCAGGTGCTCGAGAATCGTCGCGCGCTTAAACATCAGGGCGACATTCCGCTTATTTTTGGCGAGGCCCTCATCCGCGTACTGGAGCGCCTTCGTGTAGTTTCCGTCCGCGATCATCCGGTTCACGAAGATCGGATAGTCCTGCTCAGTCTCCGGAGCCTTCTGCTGCTCGGGAATCGGGTAAAGGACCGTCTGTGAAAAAGCCGGAACGGCCGCGAGGCTAATGAAGAGGGCAAGCGCCGCGCTTCTGAAAGTGTGCTTCAGCATGAGGTATCAGACCTAGAAAAAATGAGAAAAGCCGCAAAGCGGCCGGGCAAAACCGGGACCGCTGTCCGCTGAGGGCGATTCTGAACGGCTATACTTTTCCCACGATTTTAACCGCTCGAAAGGGAAAGCACCGGAACCGCGGGAAGAGAGGTCCCGCGGTCCGCGTCCGCGGCTTTCCGATCCGAGAGCCAATTCTGTCCTGGAGGGGCACTGCCCATATGACTATCACGAAACCTCTGACGCTTTACTCCACAATGAGCCGCAAAAAGGAAACCTTCAAACCCATCAAAGAGGGAAAGGTGGGGATGTATGTCTGCGGGGTGACGGTCTATGACTACTGCCACATCGGGCACGGCCGCACCTTTGTGGCGTTTGACGTGATCCGCCGCTGGCTGATGGAGCGGGGAAACGAGGTCACCTTTGTCCGGAATGTCACGGATGTGGATGACAAGATCATCCGCCGCGCGGCCGAGAAAGGCATTTCGACAAAAGAACTGACGGATTTCTATACGAAGGCGATGCAGGAAGATATGGAGTCTCTCGGCTGCCTTCCCCCGACCTATGAGCCTCACGCGACGGATTTCATTCCGCAGATGCTTGGCATCATCGGAAAACTCGTCGATAAGGGCTACGCCTATGTCGGCGGCGACGGAGACGTGGATTACGCGGTCCGTAAGTTCCCGGCCTACGGGAAGCTTTCCGGAAAGAGCATCGATGATCTGCAGTCCGGCGCGCGTATTGATGTCGCGGAAGGGAAGCGTGATCCTCTCGACTTTGTTCTCTGGAAGAAAGCGAAGCCGGGTGAGCCGCAGTGGGAAAGCCGCTGGGGTGCCGGCCGTCCGGGCTGGCATATCGAGTGCTCAGCCATGAGCTGCCACTATCTCGGGGAAAATTTCGATATTCATGGCGGCGGTCCTGACCTCATCTTCCCGCATCACGAGAACGAAGTGGCGCAGAGCGAAGCGGCGAACGGAAAGAAGTTCGCGAACTACTGGATGCACTCTGGTCCGCTTCGCGTCCGTTCCGCGGACGGCACAGAAGAAAAGATGAGCAAGTCGCTCCACAATTTCTGGACGATCCGCGACGCGCTGAAGGAAACCGATGAGCAGTTCGGGGCTGGAAACGGCGCTGAGGTGCTTCGCTTCTTCCTTCTCCGGACGCAGTACCGGAGCCCGATCTCCTTTAACCCGGACCTGATCGTCGACGCCCATAAGGGACTCACGAGGCTTTATGAGGCACTCCAGGGGCGCGAGGGTGATGGGAAGCCGCTCGACTGGAATGAGCCGAATGCCGCGGCGTTCGCGGACGCGATGGATGATGACTTCAATACGCCGGTCGCGGTGGCGCAGCTCTTCAGTCTCGCGACCGAAGTGAACCGTACCGGGGATCCGGCTCTCGTGCGGCAGCTGAAGGGGCTCGGCGCTGTGCTGAATATCCTGCAGAAGGATCCGGCGGTGTTCCTGAAGGGAGCGACCGAAGGGCTTGATGAGGCGGAGATCCGCCGCCTCATCGATGAGCGCGCGGCCGCGAAGAAAGCGAGGAACTTTGCCCGCGCGGATGAGATCCGGGACGAGCTGCTCGCGAAGGGCATTACGCTGCTCGACAAGGCGGAAGGCACTGTCTGGCGCAGAGCGTAAAAAGAGTCCCGGCTGAGTCTCAGTAAGACGCCGGGTAACGCGGGGCTTCGTCCGTACGGATGAGGTCCCGCTTTTTTCTTTTCAGCCCATAGCCGCTAAACTACAGGGAATATCGGAAAGACAAGGCCCGCGTCCCGGGAGCCTCAGCGCTTCCGGCCGCCGGCTATCTATTGGATGAAATCGTGAAAAAAACTTTCCTTGACTTTGAAAAGGACATTGAGGCTCTTGACGAAAAGATTGACGAACTGCGCTCCATGCAGGAGTCGGATCCGTCAATGGATATCGGTGAAGAGGTCGACCGTCTCGAGCAGAAGTCTGCCGAGCTTCTGAAGCAGACCTACGCGGAACTGACCCCGTGGCAGATTTCCCAGGTGGCCCGCCACCCGAACCGCCCGTATACGCTCGACTACATCCGGATGATGTTCTCCGATTTCTATGAGCTGCACGGCGACCGCCGCTACAGTGATGATCCGGCGATTGTCGGCGGTCTCGCGCGTCTTGGCGGTGACCCCGTGATGGTGATCGGGCATCAGAAGGGCCGTGACATCAAGAGCCGTACGTACCGCAACTTCGGCATGGCAAACCCCGAAGGGTACCGGAAGGCGCTTCGCCTGATGAAGCTTGCCGAGAAGTTCGGTCTCCCGATCATCACGTTTGTTGATACCCCGGGCGCTTACCCTGGCATTGACGCTGAGAAGCACGGGCAGTCCGAGGCGATCGGCCGGAATCTCGTAGAGCTCACGCATATCTCGGTTCCGGTTATCACGACGATCATCGGTGAAGGCGGTTCCGGCGGCGCGCTCGCGATCGCCGTGGCGGACTCCGTTCTGATGCTGCAGTATTCGACGTACTCCGTGATCAGCCCTGAGGGCTGCGCCTCCATTCTCTGGAAGGACGCGGGCCGCGCCTCTGAAGCCGCGAACGCTCTCGCGCTGACCGCTGACCGCCTGAAGGAACTGAAGCTGATCGATGAGATCGTGCTGGAGCCGATGGGCGGCGCTCACCGCGATCCGGAACTGATGGCGAAGACGCTCCGCAAGAATCTGACGGACCGGATGAAATATCTGCGCCGCTTTACGCCTGAGAAGCTGATCGCCCGCCGTCTGAACCGCATCATGCGTTACGGCGAGTACGAGACGGTGACAGCTGCCGAAGCGGAGAAGATCCGCGCCGAGGCGATCGCGGCCCGCGATGCCGCGAAGACCGCGAAGATCGCTGAGGCGAAGGCGGAACGCGAAGCCGCGGCAAAGACCGCGGCTCCGGCGGCTCCTGAAGCGAAGGAAGCCGCGGACACCAAGGAAACGAAGCCTGCGAAGTCCCGCGCGGCGAAAGCGACCGGCGCGGCATCGGCTGAAGCAGCGGAGAAGAAAGAGGCCAATTAAGCACGTCCCCCGGTGAGGGGCGGAAGGAGCGAGGATGGAGCGAAAAGCACAGAACGCGGTTCCCGGCGTACGGACGCTTGAGGAAAAGCTTCTTGAAGCGCTGGCGGAAAGCCTGAAACAGGTCTGCGCCACGATCCGGGGCCGTTCTGACGATATCCTTCAGCCTCTTGAGCGGCCGCTTCAAGTCGGAATCGCTTTTTCAGGCGGCCGCGACTCCATGGCGCTACTTGAAGCCGCGCACCGGCTGACACGGTCCCGCCGCTGGGGCGGCCTGATCGAAGGCCTTTATGCCCTTCACGTGAATCACGGCATTTCAGAAAATGCCGACTCCTGGGAATCCACCTGCCGGGCGTTCTGCGACGCCCGCCGCATTCCGTTCTCGGCGTACCAGGTCCGCGTGGACCGGAAGGGAAAGGGGCTTGAGGCGGCGGCCCGAGAAGAACGCTACCGGGCTCTCGCGTCTGCCGCGCGTGAGCTGAAACTTGATGTCATCCTCACCGCGCATCACCAGGATGACAGGCTTGAAACTTTCCTCCTTCAGTGGATGCGTGGGGCCGGGGTCGATGGACTCTCCGGCATGCCCGCTGTGCGGGAGTTCGGCGAAAACGGATTGCTTCTTGCCCGGCCCTGGCTCGATATTCCGAGAGCCTGGATTGAAGCCTGGGCGAAGGCCCGGGAGCTCGCCTGGGTGGATGATGAGAGTAACGACGATACGGCGTTTCTCAGGAATCTGATCCGGCATGAAGTGCTGCCGGTGCTGGATAAGGCCCGGCCCGGATTCAGAAAGGCCGCGAGCCGCTCGGTGGAACTTGTGACGGAAGCGGGCACCGTGCTTCATTCGGTGGCGGCGGAAGACGTTGCCCGCTGCACGGATAAAACCCGCCCCCGGGCGCTGAAGATCGCCTCTCTCCTCAACCTCTCGGTGCCCCGTCAGGCGCTCTGCCTCAGGGCCTGGATTTCCTCCTACGGGATTGAGCCGCCCCCTCGCGCGACGCTGATCGAGGCGCTCCGTCAGGCGAAGCAGACACACTCAGACACCGCGCTCACGATCCGGCTCGGCGCCTGGGATATCCGCCGCTGGGGTGCGGATATTGTTCTTCATCCTTACGCGAAACCGGTGCGTGATACGTCGAAAACCGTTTCTTTTGTCTGGAACGGCGAACGCGAGGTGGAACTGGCCCCCTGGGGCGGTGTTCTCGCCTTCAGACCCGCGGAAGCGGACGAGGATGGGTTTCCCGGGGAACTGCTGCGGACGGGCCCTCTTGAAGTCCGGGCCAGACGGGGCGGCGAGAAGATCAAGCTTTACCGGCTTCGCCCGAGCCGCAATCTGAAGCATCTCTATCAGGCGGCCGGTATTCCGTCCTTTGAGCGGGGGGATCTCCCGCTTCTCTGGTGCGGCGAGGATCTGATTTATGCGGCGGGGCTCGGCCCTGAAGTCCGGAAGCTTGAGCATCCGGACGGCTCCGGACGCACATCTCCGGACCGCTGGGTCGTCTCCTGGGAGCCGGATAAACCGCTCTTTGGCATATAGTCCAGGAAAAGTAAATAACTTTCCCTACTGCATTCAGGGGATCAGTGAAAGTTTTATACCCGGCAGAGGGTTCTCTGGGCTATCTTTCTTAATACGCTTCCCGAAACCGGAGGCGGGTGAATGTTCCCGCTTTCCTCTTTCGGGACCTTAATTTATGTCCCACTGAGAAACAAACCATGTCTCTGATTGTTCACAAGTACGGCGGCACTTCGATGGGCTCTCCCGAGCGCATTCGCAATGTCGCCCGCCGTGTCGCTAAGTGGCGCCAGGCAGGCCACCAGGTGGTGGTCATTGTCTCCGCGATGAGCGGCGAGACCAACCGCCTTCTGGCCCTAGCTAAGGAAGTGTCGCCCCGCCCGGATCCCCGCGAACTTGATGTCATCGCGACAACCGGTGAGCAGGTGTCTATCGGCCTCCTCGCGATGGCGCTGAAAGATATCGGGGTCGACGCGGTGAGCCTGACCGGATGGCAGGTTGCTGTTCACACCGATAACTCCTATATGAAGGCCCGCATCGATACGATCGATGATTTCAGAATCCGTGAGGAGCTGAAGCGCGGCCGCGTGGTTGTGGTGGCAGGTTTCCAGGGTGTGGACCCCGAAGGCAACATTACGACGCTTGGCCGCGGCGGTTCGGACACGTCCGCTGTCGCGATCGCGGCAGCGCTTCACGCTGACGAGTGCCTGATCTTTACGGATGTGGATGGCGTTTATACGACCGACCCCCGCATTGTGCCGGAAGCAAAGCGTCTGAACAGTATTTCTTTTGAGGAGATGCTTGAACTCGCGAGCGCCGGTTCCAAGGTGCTGCAGATCCGCTCCGTTGAATTCGCGGGCAAGTTCAAGGTTCCCTGCCGAGTCCTTTCCAGCCTCACAGATCCGGATCTGCCGGTCGAAGTCGAGGCCGTCTCCGGCACCCTGATTACCTATGAGGATGATCCCAAAATGATGGAAAAAGCTCTCGTGTCCGGCATTGCCGCTTCCCGCAGCGATGCCAAGGTTACGCTGCATAACGTTCCGGACATGCCCGGCGTCGCGTCGAACATTCTGGGACCGATCGCTGAAGCGAATATCGAAGTGGACATGATTGTCCAGAACGTGAGCGTTGAAGGAAAGACGGACTTTACTTTCACGGTTCCGCGCGGTGACCTGGAGAACACGCTTGAAGTGCTGAATAAGAAGGTGATCCCGGTTGTCGGCGGCGGCCCCGTCGAGACGAACGATCACATCGCCAAGATTTCGGTGGTCGGCATCGGCATGCGCTCCCACTCCGGTGTGGCTTCCCGCATGTTCAAGGCGCTGTCGGAAGAGGGCATCAACATCATGATGATCAGCACCTCCGAAATCAAGGTGAGCCTCGTGGTGGATGAAAAGTACACGGAACTCGCGGTCCGCGTGCTGCATCACGCCTTTAATCTTGAGAACGGCCCGAGCGAGGTCTGATTCTTCGCAAAGGGGGAGCAGGGCATTTGCCTTTATCCCCCTCTGACGGTAGAATTCGAAATCCATCGTCAATGGAAGGGTGGCAGAGCGGTTTAATGCATCGGTCTTGAAAACCGACGAAGCTTCAAAACTTCCGTGAGTTCGAATCTCACCCCTTCCGCCAGACGCGCAGCCCTGCTTCTTCAATCTGAGGCAGGGTTTGTTTTTGTCTGGATAGGTTATTAAATAAATATCTATATAAAAAGTTTCCCTGAATTCCCGCGGGAAACCTAATGCGGAATCCCCGCCTGGAGGGGGTCTGCCAAGCAGAACGCCGGAAAGAAGCGGAGAATGGTTTCAAGAGCGGCGGAAAACAGCCCCGGGTTTTAAAAGAAGGGGCTTTTTCGCGGCAGATCCTTACAAACGTAAATAAGAATCGTTAACATAAGGGCTTTTGTATTCCGGGCATTCCCCGGTCCCTTAACCGCGCGTATTCAGACCATGTGGCCGTATTTCAGAAAGTATCGGGTTTTTGCCTTCCTAGCCGTGCTCTTTATGGCGGCTGAAGTAGCGGCGGACCTTCTTCTGCCCTCTCTCATGCAGACCCTTGTCGATAAGGGGGTTCTCGGGCTGACGGATGGCGGGCAGGGGAGCGCCCGGGATATTCTGCTTCTCGGATTCACCATGATCGCCATTGTGGCGGGAGGCGCTGTCTGCGGGTCGCTGAACAGCGTATTCGTGAACCTCACGTCACAGAATATCGGGAACGATGTGAGAAAGAAGGTGTTCCGGCGGATTATGCGGTTTTCCTTTCCTCAGCTTGATTCCTTCGGGAGCGGCACCCTGATTACCCGCATGACAAACGATGTCTCGCAGGTTCAGTCGCTCGTTTCCCAGCTGATCCGGGGCGGCGTCCGCACCACGCTCATGATTGCGGGAAGCATCTACTTCATGCATCGCCTGAATCCGGAATTCGGGCTGATTGTTCTTGCGGCGGTTCCTGTGATGGCGTTCTGCGCCGCGGGTTGCGTCGCCTGGGTGAAACCGCTTTTTCCGAAGCTGCAGTCGAGGCTCGATCAGCTGAATGAAATCCTGCAGGAAGATATCTCCGGAATCCGCGTAATCAAGGCTTTCGGCCGCGAGCTTTACGAGCGGATCCGCTTCGGAAGGGCCAATAACCGCCTGATCCGGATGCAGCTGAAGATCCTGCTCGCGTTTTCGTTTCTCAGCCCGGCGATGAATCTCCTGATGAGTCTCGTGGTGGTGGCGCTCCTCTACCGGGGCTCCGTTCTGACGGGATCCGGCGCGGCGACACCGGGTGAAATCATGGCGGGTATCACGTACACCGGGCGGCTTCTTGTTTCCATTCTGATTCTCGTGATGCTTTCTCAGATGATTGCCCGGGGTTTTGCCTCTTGGCGGCGTCTTAGGGAAGTTCTGACCGTAACGCCAGGATTCCGCTACGGTGACGCGGCGACAGGCCCCGGTCCTCAGGGCGAAGTGGAATTCCGGGATGTCACCTTCGGGTACCCGAGACTCGCGTCTCCCATCTTTTCCGGTGTCTCGCTTCGGATTCGGAGCGGAGAAACCGTTGCCGTCATGGGGGCGACGGGATGCGGGAAAACCGCGTTTGCGGGGCTGATACCCCGTTTTTATGACCCGGATGCCGGAACCGTGCTGATTGACGGGCTGGATGTCAGATCTTATAGCCGCGAGGCGCTTCTCGGGAAAGTCTCCTTCGCGCTTCAGAAGAGTGAGCTCTTCAGCGCGACGGTGAGAGAAAACATCTCCTGGGGGAAGCCTGACGCGACGGACGAGGAAATCCGCGCGGCGGCCGCGGCCGCGCAGGCGGATGAATTTATCGCGAAGCTGCCGGAAGGCTACGATACGCTGCTGACTGAGGGCGGCACCAGTCTCTCCGGAGGCCAGAGGCAGAGGATCGCACTGGCGCGGGCGATTCTTAAGCCCGCTGAAATTCTCATTCTGGATGACGCGACAAGCGCTCTTGACACCAAAACCGAGGCCGCGTTTTTCAGCGCCCTGTCTAGGTTCGCCCCGGGTGTTACGAAGATCGTCGTTGCTCAGCGGATTTCCACGGCGCGGCGGGCGGACCGGATCATTGTGCTTGAGAAGGGGCGGATAGCCGGAGTCGGGACTCACGATGAACTCCTCCAAAACTGCGCCGCGTATCAGGAAATCGCGGCCTCTCAGTCGGGGAGGGCGTGAAATGGAAAAGAAGAATTCGGGCAGCTCACGCCGGGGTTCCTGGTTCGCTGAGCATGAGAAAGCGGAGCACGGCCGTGAATCCCTGATCCGGCTTTTGAAGTTCTTCGGTCACGAGAAGATGCTGCTCACCGTGATTCTCGCGGTGGTGCTGATGGGAACCGCCTGCGCGCTGATTATCCCGGCGCTTCAGAGTCACGCGGTTGACATCATCGCGGGGGAGAGGGAAGGGAGTCTCCTCCGGATTCTCGCGCTCTTTGCCGGGCTCTCCGTCTTCTACAGCGTGCTGCAGACCATGCAGGGGTGGTTCTGCGCGAAGCTGGGGCAGCGTCTCATCAAGCGTCTGAGGCGGGATCTCTTCAGTCAGACGATCACGCTGCCGATCGCCTTCATTGACCGCCACTCCCACGGCGACCTGATGAGCCGGATGACAAACGACATCGATAACATTTCGTCCACCGTCTCTATGTCGCTGCCGACCTTCATTTCCGGAATTCTCATGATTACCGGAACAGCGGCCGTGATGCTCTGGTTCTGCTGGCAGCTCGCGCTTCTCAGCTTTGTGAGCGTACTGCTGACGGTGCTCTCGACCAGTCTTCTCTCCAAACCGGTCCGCCGGAATTCAAGAAGCCGGCAGAAGGAGCTTGGAACCCTGAATGGCACCGTGGAAGAAACGGTAGCCGGTTTCCGTACGGTCTCGGCCTACGGGCGGGAGGCTTCCGTTATCCGGTCGTTTGAAGAGACGTCTGAACGTCTGACAAAGGCCGGGGTCCGGACCGAAACCCTGAGCGGAATCTTCGGACCGGTGATGAACGCGATCGGGAATATCAGCTTTGTCATCGTGGCGGCCTTCGGCGGATGGCTCGCGTTCAAGGGCGTCATCACCGTGGGCGTGATTGCCGCGTTTCTTATGTATGTGAGACAGTTCAGCCGCCCGGTGAATGAGCTCTCCATGGTGTATGGGCAGCTCCAGACCGCGGTGGCCGGGGCGGAGCGCGTTTTCTATATTCTTGATCAGAAGCCTGAGCCGAAGGACGGCGCGGAAGCGCCCGTTATTTCAGGTTCAGAAGTTGAGTTCCGGCATGTGAACTTCTCCTACGAGCCGGGGCACTCGGTGATACATGATCTCAGTCTCAGAGTGCCGGCTGGAAAGAAGGTCGCCCTTGTCGGCGCGACGGGAAGCGGCAAGACGACGCTCTCCAACCTCCTTCTCCGGTTCTATGAGCCGGACAGCGGTTCGATCCTGGTCGGAGGTCACGATATCCGCGGGTATTCGCGTCAGAGCCTGAGGCGGCGGATTGCCGTTGTGCTGCAGGATACCGTGCTTTTTTCAGATACGGTCCGCAATAACCTCTCCTACGGGAAACGTGACGCGACGGATGAGGAGCTGATGCGGGCAGCCGAGATGAGTCACTGTGATGATCTGATCCGGGCGCTTCCGGGCGGGCTCGATGCCAGAATCGGCCGAGGCGGCGTGACGCTCAGCGCGGGTGAGCGGCAGCTGCTCGCTATTGCCCGGGCATTTGTCGCGAATCCGGATATTCTGATTCTGGATGAGGCCACATCGAGCGTGGATACCCGGACTGAAAAATCGATTCAGCGTGCGATGCAGCGCGTGATGGAGCGCCGCACGAGTATTGTGATCGCGCACCGCCTTTCAACGATTGAGGACGCGGATCTTGTGGTAGTCATGGATTCGGGGCGAATCGCTGAGTCCGGAACGCATGAGGAGCTGCTGAAGCAGCGGGGCCGCTACGCTGAACTCTATGAGGCTCAGTTTGCCGGAAAGGAAATCTAGGGTCCCTGCTTCAGGCGAGCCGGTGCTTTCCGCCGTGACGGCCCTGGGCAAAAGCCGCCCGGTGTCCCGCTCGGGCCGCCCGGAGCCGTCGGGCGTCATTCGGGTCAATGGTGAGAGGGAGCGTGATTTCGACGCGGTCGCCGTCTGAAAGCGGGGCCGAAGGATCCGCACGGCGTCCCCAGAGCGACAGCGCGGCCTCTTCCGGCATCTGAAGCCCAAACTTCCGGGCCCCTTCCAGTGCGGCCTCCATCGCGGTTGATCCGGATGGAACCGTGATGCTGTACTCGCGGCCCGCACCATCTTTATCAATCCCGCAGACGCGGATCCGAATCAGCTCTTCCGTCATCAGTTCACCTCCGGACGTATCACGCCATACATTGCTAAAATGATCCGTCATTCTACGTGTTTTTTTACATATTCCTTCGGGTAAAAGCTGTGCCATCTGACAATCCACATATCGTCAACCGAAAAGCGCATTTCAACTATGCGATTGAAGAAAAGTTTGAATGCGGTCTGGTTCTGAAAGGCTGGGAAGTGAAGAGCGTCCGCGCGGGCCGTGTGCAGATCGGCGACAGCCACGTCTATGAGTATGGCGGCGAGCTGTGGCTGAGCAACGCCCACATGAACCCGACGGATGAAATCTCAACGCACGAGCGCGCGAATCCTACCCGTACACGCAAGGTGCTGATGCATCGCCGCGAAATCATGCGCCTGATCGGCCGCGTGGAGCGGCAGGGCTATTCGCTGATTCCGCTGGATCTTCATTTCAGCCGGGGCCGCGTGAAGATGACGCTCGCACTTGCAAAAGGCAAGCGTGAATTCGAGAAGCGCGCTGATGAATCGAAGAAGCAGTGGGAACGCGATCGTCAGCGTCTCATGAAGACCCGGACACGAGGCTGAGTCTGAATCGGGATAAAAAACGGGAGGCCGACATCAAGTCGCCTCCCGAAATTTTTGCCTGAAAATCGTTTTCCCGGACTCTCAGTTCAGTGTCGGCGGGACACCAGGTTCAGGAGCCACCTCAATCGGGCTGTTCTTTTCCCCCTCGACGAATTCGCGGAGGAATACGTTCCGGAGTTTTCCCTTCAGCAGCGCCGGAACCCGATCGTAGCGGAAGCGCTCCTCTTCCGGAACCCACTTCCAATAGTTCACCACGGGGCTGTTCATCCCTTCAGGTTTCATGATGGCGCGTGAAGGGCTTCCGCGGCGGCGGACCGACAGGTCTTCCGGGAAATGCGTGAAGAGATGCACGATCACCGGGAAGACCCGCTTCCAGGCATCTTTCAGATCCTCGTTCACGGAGGCCTTTTCCTTTTCGCTCATCGGAGGTTCGGTGGCTGGGTCCTGAGCCATGAATTCCGTGGAACTCTCGATGATGTATTCGAGTGACGCGTGCACGGTGAGCGGGATCGCGTAGTCATAGTATGAGTTCTTCGTTACAAAGCCGAGGTTAAGCGACATGCCGCCCGCGATGTTCTGCCCCCGGAAGATGAAGCAGCCGAGGCACCGCTCACCATGGAGCTCGAAATCAAGTCCTGAGAAGGAGAGCCAGAAAGCGAGTGTGTGAAGGTTATTGAGGAGCGCCTTGGGGATGAATCCCGTAAGCCCCTCTCCGTCCCGCACGATCTGACGGAAAACTTCCGGCGGGTACGCGATCACGTCCTTATAGACTTCCCAGCTGCCGGCAGCGAGCCGTGACTGAATGCTCGACACAACCTGCTCGAAATTTTCGCCGCTCACTGGATCCTGCCACTCTTCCTCTTCTCCTTCTTCCGGGAAACTGGTTTCCGGGTCGAAATCCTCCGCAGCTTCCTCATCCTGTCCTTCAAACCCACCCTCTTCCTGCACCTCCACGGTGCCGGTTTCGGGATGATCCTCGGGGTTTGAGGAGAGCGGCGGGAGCAGTCCGCGCAGCTGCGGAATCACGATTCCCTGCATGTAGAAGTCGCCCGGAATCAGTATGTCTTCAGGCCAGCTCGCTTTCGAGATGTGCTTCAGGCTCCTCTGCGAGCGGTACATCCCGGCAAGCTCATCATCGAACCCGGGGAAACTTCCCTGAAGCTGCCAGAGAAAGTGCTCAGGCGGCAGGATGTCAGCGATCCGTTCGCCATAAAGAGGAAAGTCGGCAGTTCCCTTCATTTCATCATCAATATGAAGTTTGGCCGATGGTTTTTCTGAAGACATGCGAGAATTATCCGGACTCCTGCCGGGAGACAGCTAGTGTGTGATGCGGCGAGCCCCTTGAAAAGGGCTGAAAAGACACCGCGTTGCAGCCCGGGGCAAGGTCACTCATGATACCTTAAAGGAGTCTGCTGAGCAGGACGGCAGTTGTATTCTTTTTCCATATGGCTTACAGAAGAATTCTCCACGTCGACATGGACGCGTTCTACGCGTCTGTCGAGCAGCGCGACCATCCGGAACTCCGGGGCCGTCCGATAGCGGTCGGCAGGGGAGAAGGGCGGGGAGTGGTTGCGACCGCGAGTTATGAAGCCAGGCGTTACGGTGTTCACTCGGCAATGCCGTCCTACCGCGCAAAAGAGCTGTGCCCGAATCTCATCTTCATCCACCCGAATATGCAGCGCTATAAGGAAGTGTCGGGCGCGATCCAGGCTATTTTCCGCCGCTACACGCCGCTGGTGCAGCCCATTTCGATCGATGAAGCGTTTCTGGATATCACGGAGAGCCCGATTCCGTTCGCGAGCGGCACAGAGGCTGCGCTCAGAATCAAGCGTGAAATCCGAGAGGAACTCTCGCTTGTCGCGTCGATCGGCGTTTCCTTTAATAAGTTCCTCGCGAAAATCGCGAGCGACTGGAAGAAGCCTGACGGACTCTTTGAGGTGAAGCCCGAAGATGCGCTGCGCTTTATTGACCAGCTTCCGATTGAGTCTTTCTGGGGAATCGGCCCCGCGACCGCGAAAAAAATGCATGGTCTTGGGATTTCAACCGGAGAGGAACTGCGGCGGCAGCCGCTCTCGGAACTGGTGCGGCTTTTCGGGTCCGCAGGGGAAATCTATTACAGCTTTGCGCGCGGAATTGATCCCCGGCCGGTGAACCCGAACCGTGACCGGAAGTCAGTCGGCGCTGAGACAACGCTTGAGTGGAACGCGGGAAGTGCGGAAGACGTGCTTCGGGAGCTGCTGCCGGTGGAAATGAGTCTCATGAGGCGGCTCGCCCGCAACCGATTCCTCGGGGACACGCTGACACTGAAACTGAAGTTCGCGGATTTCCGTCAGATTACCCGATCGAAAATGGCGGGGCACCCGATACAGGATCCCCGTGAGGTAAGGCGGCTTTCTGAAGAGCTGCTTTCGGATGTCACGATTCCCGCGTCGGGGGTTCGGCTCGTTGGGTTATCGGTGTCACGGAGCGAAGGCGTACGCGGCACGCCTTCGCAGCCGGAACTTTTTTCAGAGTGAAGCTTATGGGGTGCTGAGCCGCTGCTTCAGGAAGAACGCGGCGTCCTGAAGCGCTTCCTTCGCGGCTTGGCTCCCGATCTTTTCAAGGAACCCGTGCGCGGCGTCCTGGATACTGCACCAGATGACCGGGACGCGAGCGGCATCGAGCCTCTGCGCGAAAAGCCTTCCTTCGTCGTGACGGATATCGTGTTCCGCGGTGATGATCATTGTGGGGGGCAGCCCCGCGAGTGACCGGGAGGCCATTGGGGACACCCGGGGGTCGTCCCGTCTCACGCCTTTCAGCGCGTACGAGGCAAACCAGTCAGAAAGCGATTTTGTCACCGGCCCGCCCTCGGAAAAAATCCGGCGCGAAGCGAGTGACTCCGCTTCCCGCCGCTGATCAAGCGACGGATAGAAGAGAAGGAGGGCCGCCGGACGCTGAGGAGTGTCAGCGGAGGCAACCGCGGTTGAGGCGGCAAGAGACGCCCCGGCGCTGTCACCTGAAAGAGCGAGCTTTCCGGGATCGATGCCGTAATCAGACGCGTGAGACTGAATAAAGCGGAAGATCGCAAGCGCGTCATCCGCCGCGGCCGGCATCGGGGACTCGGGCCCCAGCCGGTAGTCAGCGGAGATTACAGTGAGCCCGGAGGCTGCCGCGAGACTCCGGACCGCAGCGTCATGCGTGTCAACAGAGCCGATTACCCAGCCGCCGCCATGAAAGAAAAGCACCGCGCCTCCCGGAACCGGGGCTTCCTTCGGACGGTAAAGCCGTCCACGGAAGGTACCGGTTTCTGCCGGGATCTCGATATCGCGGACCGTTTCCACCTCTGCCCGCCTGGGTGTCGCGGCGGCCAGCTTCTCGTATGCCGCCCGGGCTTCAGGCGGCGTCATGGATGTGAAGGACGCGGGGGAGGATTTCCTCCCCGTACCCTGGTTGACAGACGCCATGGATGATCTCCAGAAGATTGCCGGAATCAGACCCGCGTGGGCATCTCGTAGTCAGGCGCGGTGTCGCTGTGAGACACCTCACTGAAGACGGAGCGCCACATCGGGTAGTAGGTACCGTAAAAAATTGCCGTTCCGAGGAGTGTGACCGGGAGGAGAACAAAGATCGCGATGGATCCGGCTCCCATGACACCGAGCAGCACCGAGGCGCAGCCGATCATCACGGAGAAAGTGAAGAAGGCAAGGAAGAGCGCCGTGATCACGGCCGCGAGATTGGTAAGACAGCCGGTGAACGAATAAAAAAGCGCCTTTCCGATCGTCATATTCTTCAGATAGATGAGGAGCGGCGTGAACCACATTGCCATCATGCACGGAATGTAGAAAGCCGTGGAGGCGATGATGGCTCCGTACGGAATATGCTGAAGCGCGGAGCTCCAGACCACGCGGTCATCTTTCGTGATCTGCCACTGCGCGATTTCATCCGCGCCGAGGAACTGCCAGATCGCGGCTGCCGTGACGAGAACGATCGAATAAAGAATGCCGGCCCGGACGAGACGCAGGCGCGTATCCGGTTTGGCGAAGGATTCGGCGAGCGGCCGCGTGCTCGGAATTTTCCCCGCGAGCGTATCGCGGCCCGCCCCGGCAATCATGATGGTGCCGAACGGCCAGAAGAACCCCGCGAACACAATGCCTACGATCGGGATCAGGCCAAGAAGCCCCATGATGCCAGCGTAGGCGATGACAACAGCAGTGAAGGACAGGGGCTGCAGCCTGACAGTCTTCAGACTGTCGCGGAACCAGCCCGTGCCGAGTCGGATTTGTTCAAATAGTCTCATGGGCTCAGTCGGTCGAGGCTTCAGGCCAGTAAAGATCACAGACCTGGCGGTTCACGAGAATACGGCGGAACTCTTCCGGGTCGTGAGGCTTCAGAAGCGCGGCGTCCCGCGGTTCATAGAAGTCAGAAAGACGGCTCACCCAGAAGCGGAATGCCGCGGCGCAGAGCGCCCCGCGCCACATCTGCTTTTCGAGTCCCGAGAGCGGACGCACGAAGGCGTACGCGTCGAGAAACGCCTTTTCGCGTTCCGGAATGAATTCCCCGGTCTTCATATCGGTGCACCAGTCATTCATCGTGACCGCGAGGTCATAAATGAAGGGGACACAGCCCGCGAAGAAGAAATCGAAAACCCCGGTAACGCGCTCGTGCCCGGTACCGATATCGGAGACTTTCGCGTTATTGCGGAAGAGGTCTGAGTGACAGGCTCCGGCGGGAAGCGCTTTCCAAGCTTCTCCTCCCTGAAGGGCGATCTGAGCCTGAAGCTCGTGGGCGAGCCCGCTTCGGATGTCGGCCGGCACAATGGGAAGAATTCTCGGGATGGTTTCTATCCACCAGGCAAGACCCCGTGGGTTCTCCTGCCAGAGCTTGAAGTCCTGAACCGCGAGATGCATGCGGGCAAGCGTTTCACCCATCGAGGCACAGGTCGGAGCCGTGACTTCCCGGCCGTCTTCTCCCGGCAGGCGGTTCGTGAGAATAGCGGGCTTTCCGTCATAGTGATCGAAAAGGTCGCCGTTCTTCGTCCGGAGAGGGCGCGCGACCGCGCAGCCTTTTTCACCAAGGTGCTCCATCAGCGAGAGATAGAAGGGAAGAGTCTTATCCGTGAGCTTCTCAAAAATCGTCAGCACCCAGCGGCCGGTGTCTGTATCCACGAAGTAATTCGTGTTTTCGATGCCGGACGCAATCGGTGTGATCGAGCGGAAGGCTCCGGCCGGCCAGCGCGAAATAAAGTCTTTCGCGGAAATTTCAGGAACGGTAGTAAATACAGCCATGATGTCTGTCCGTGAAAGAGGGGGCTACCAGCCGAAATGAATCTGACGGGTCGTGCCGGTGGTGCTCTTCGGGTTGCCGCCCGGCGTGTCGTCAGCGGGGCGCTCTGAACGGTTCTCAATCGTATACGGGATATGAGTGGAACCCGGAGTCACGATGTACTCGACCACACGGTTATTCTGATCGCGCACCTGCTGAATCGTAGTGTTTTTGGCAGGCGGTTCAGGAGCCTTGCCAGCCTCGCGCTCAGCGCGGGCCTTTTCCATATCCGCTTTCGTCGGAAGCAGGGGGTTAGCGTCCTCGGGATTCGCGGTTTTGGCCGCGGCATCCGCGGAGGGGGCGGGAGTGGCCGGAGCCGCGATCGCCGGAAGAGCGATAGCGGCGGATGCGATAACCGCAAGGGCAAATTGTTTAAGCATGAAATCCCTCCTTGGGGTTTGAAATGCACCGGGGGCCCAATGGGGAACTCGGCTGTTCGTGCGCCGCATAGTGCGCGGCTTTTAGGATTATTGTGCCATGCTCCACGGGGGATGACAGAGCCGGATGGCCTTTTTCGTGGCTAAGCAATGCAGAAAACGGGAAACCCGTTTAGAGTTGTTCCCGGACGCCATCTTCAGGGCATCCCGTTTCACAGGAACAGACCATGTCACAGACGCTGCTATTAATAGACGGATCGAATTACCTTTTCCGGGCGTTTCACGCGCTGCCCGATCTCAGAACGAGTGCCGGAGAGCCGACAGGAGCGATCAAGGGTTTCGTCTCAATGCTGGGAGCCGTTCGGGCAATCGTGAAGCCGGACTTCGGCGTCTGTGTTTTTGACGCGAAGGGGAAGACGTTCCGATCTGACATCTACCCGGAGTACAAAGCGAACCGTCCGCCGATGCCGGATGATCTCGCGAGCCAGATCCGCCCGATTCAGGAGTTTGTCGTGGCGATGGGCTGGAAGCTCATCGTTCAGGAGGGCGTTGAGGCGGATGATGTGATCGGGACACTTGCTACCCGGGCGAAGGCCCGCGGCATCAAGAGCTTTATCGCGACCGGAGACAAGGATCTCAATCAGCTCGTTGAGGATGGCGAAATCGTGACGATCAATACGATGAGTCACGAGGTGCTCGATGAAGCGGGCGTCACCGCGAAATTCGGCGTTCCCCCTTCCCGGATCATTGATTACCTCGCGCTCATGGGGGACAAGGTCGATAACGTTCCCGGGATCAATAAGTGCGGTCCGAAGACCGCGGCAAAGTGGATCTCTGAGTACGGGAGTCTTGATGGTGTCCGCGAGCACGCCTCTGAAGTGAAGGGGAAGATCGGCGAATACCTGCGAGAGGGACTCCCGTTCCTTGATAAAGCGCGCGATCTCGTCACAATCCGTACCGCGGTTGAAATTCCGGAAGTGAAGACAGAAGCGGATCTCGTGATCCGGGATCCGGATGAGGAGACGCTTGAGGCGCTCTATCGCCGCTGGGAAATGAAGACAGGCGGAAGCCGCGCGAAGAAGCAGCTCGCCCGGGCCGTGAAGAAGCCGGGCGAAGAGGGACCGCAGCCCGGAGCTCAGATGGATCTCTTCGCGGCGCTTCCTCCGAAGGTGGATTCGGATCTGATGCCGCTCACGCCGACGTCCGCTGAGGACCCGGTTGCCTATAAGCTGATTGTGGATGAGCCGACACTCGGTGAAGCGCTTGAAGCGCTCTCCGCCGCGGAGAAGTCAGTGATACCTGCGGGGATGCAGATTTTTACGGACAGCACGGAGCCGCTCCGCGCCCGTCTGACGGGACTCGCGATCAGCGCAGGCCCCGTGGGGAGCTGGTATGTGCCGCTGACAGGCGAGTCTGGAATGCGGACTCCTGAGCAGCAGAGGGTGATTGAGGGGCTGAAGCCCTGGCTCGAGGGAAAGGCGAGGAAAGTCGCGCACAGCGCCAAATTCGTGCTTCACGTGATGGCGAATGAAGGGATCCATCTTCTCGCGCCTGGGGCCGGCAGGCTCGATGACACGAGGCTTGAAGACTACGTGCTTGAATCGCATAACCGTCATGAGCTTGAGCGTCTGAGCCTTCGCTGGCTGCACCGCGATATTCCGGGAACTGAAGAAGTTTTCGGAAAAGGCGCGTCGAAAAAGGCGACTCACGAGGTGGAACCCGAAAAGGCTGCCCGGTGCGGTGTCGAGCAGGCTGCGGCAATCCGGGCGCTTCATGCCCGTTTCACGATGAAGCTCGCGGAAGACCCGGGGCAGAAGCTTACGAGCATTTATGAAGAGATCGAACTTCCGACCGAGCGTGTGCTCTTCCGTATGGAGCGGACCGGAACGCTGATCGATACAGAGCTGCTCCACCGTCAGAGTGAGGCGCTGGGGGAGGAGATTGAGAAGCTTGAAGAGAAAGCCTGGAGTGAGGCGGGAGAAAAATTTAATCTCGGGTCGCCTAAGCAGCTCTCCCACATCCTTTTCGAGAAGCTTGCGATTCCGGCAGGCAAGAAAACGGCTTCGGGCGGCTATTCAACGGGTGAGGATGTGCTTTCCGAACTTGCGCTCACTTATCCGCTTCCGAAGACGATTCTTGAGTACCGCGCTCTCAGCAAACTGAAGAGCACCTACACCGATAAGCTTCCGAAGATGGTGTTCGAGGGAGACGGCCGGGTGCACACCACGTTCGGACAGGCTACCGCGGTGACCGGGCGTCTGGCATCTTCGGACCCGAATCTGCAGAACATCCCGGTCCGGACTGAGGAAGGGCGCAAGGTGCGTGAGGCTTTCATCGCTCCGAAGGGCTGCAAAATCATTTCGGCCGACTATTCCCAGATTGAGCTTCGGATCATGGCGCATATTTCCGAAGATCCCGGGCTGATTTCGGCTTTCCGGCACGGGATGGATGTGCACCGCGCCACGGCATCAGAAGTTTTCGGTGTCGCGCCGGACGCTGTGACGCCGGATCAGCGCCGGATGGCGAAGGTGATCAATTTCGGCCTGATCTACGGGATGAGCGCGTTCGGTCTCGCACAGAATCTTGGTGTCAGCCGGGGCGAGGCCGCGGGCTATATCGATCAGTACTTCACGCGTTACCCGAAGGTGCGTGAGTATATGGAAAAGACCCGGAAGCTCGCGCATGAACGCGGATACGTGGAAACGGCTTTTGGGCGGCGCCTCTGGCTGCCGGATATCACGAGCTCACGGGCCGCGGTCCGGGCCGGCGCGGAACGCCAGGCCATTAACGCCCCGATGCAGGGGACGGCCGCCGATCTGATCAAGATGGCGATGGTGGCGGTTGAGAAGTGGCTTGAAACCTCAGGGCTTAAGAGTCGCATGGTGCTTCAGGTGCATGATGAACTCGTCCTTGAAGTGCCGGAGGCTGAGGTGGAGACAGTGAAAGAGAAACTTCCCGAAATCATGGACGGAGTTGCAACACTTCGTGTCCCCCTCATTGCGTCGGTCGGCGTAGGTGAGAATTGGGAGGCGGCTCATTAGACCGGACAGGTCTGGAGAAAGGAGTCCTTCGGGGCTCCTTTTTTATTCAACGCTATGAATAAATTGAATAAAGAAACGCATAAGACTTTAATCCCAAAACCTAACTGTGATAGCTATATAGGGTAGAAAGTATCAATTTCGATACGCTTCAGTGAAATCCCTGAGAGACTACTCAGGGAGTAATCCTGTCTTTAAAATACAGTTTTCATAAACCTACCGTAGGGAGTCTGTTTAGGACTGCCGGCTTAAGTCCGCAGCGCTAAGGAAGCTCCTCACTACGGGGTAGAGCCCGGGCAAGGGCTCTGTCAGGAGAGTTTCCCTGCGGCAGCATCTCGGTTTCTCACGAAAAGGCTGCCGGATGTGTCCATCTCACACGAAGGAAACAAAAGAAAGATGTTTTATTCAGGCGTACTCGTTACGGCTGCTCCGGGAAAGCTGGAGAAAGCTGTGCAAAGCGTGGAAGGAAAGGGTCTCGAGATATATCACCGGGATCCGGACGCTGAACGCTTTATAGCCGTCATTGAAGGTGAAACGATTCAGAGCGAAGCAGATATCTTCAAGGAACTGATTTCGCTTCCTGGCATCCAGAATGTCTCTCTGGTCGCGAACCTGGAAGATACGGAAGAAGAACAGCAGTAATTTACAAAGCAGTATTTAAAGCAGTTTTATCAACGGCTGAAACCCGGGGAAATAGGAGTTCGGGAGACTCCTGCAGCATTCTCTGGCGGACGCCACCCGACAGAAAGCGGCACACACTTAATAAGCCGCTCTGCGGGGTAAAAAGAGGAGAAGCAAATGGAGAACCAGAACCCGGTTTCTGCGGTCCGCGTGAGCCGTCGCAGCCTGATGAAGGCTGGCGTCGCTGCCTCCGCAGCCAAGATCGCTGGCATTCCGATCACTGTTATTGCCGCGAATGAAGCCTCTGCCGCTGAGCAGGGCATCAAGTGGACGAAGGGCGTCTGCCGCTTCTGCGGTACGGGCTGCGGCCTCTTGGTCGGTACGAAGAACGGCAAGATTGTGGCCACAAAGGGTGATCCGGACTGCGATGTGAACCGCGGCCTCACCTGCATTAAGGGCTATTACAACTCTGAGATCATCTACGGCAAGGATCGCCTCACGCAGCCGCTGATGCGCCGTACAAACGGCAAGTTCGATAAGAACGGCAAGTTTGAGCCCGTGTCCTGGAAGGAAGCGTTTGATGAGCTCGAGAAGCACTGGCGCAAGGCCTATCAGGAACTCGGTCCGACCGGCGTCGGCATTTTCGGTTCCGGTCAGTACACGATTCCGGAAGGCGTTGCCGTTGTGAAGCTTCTGAAGGCTGGCTTCCGCTCGAATAACATTGACCCGAATGCCCGTCTGTGCATGGCTTCCGCCGTGGTCGGTATGTATCAGACCTTCGGTGTTGACGAGCCGTCCGCTTGCTATCACGATCTGGAAATCACGCAGAACCTGGTGCTCTGGGGCAATAACCCCGCGGAAGCCCATCCGATTCTCTGGAACCGCATCGTTGCCGCGAAGCGCGCGAATCCGGATTACAAGATCTTCAATATCCAGACCCACCCGACGCTCTCCTCCCGGTTTGCTGATGTTGACATCATCTTCAAGCCGAACACCGACCTCGCGATCGCGAACTACATTCTTCGCGAAATCATGCACCGCGGCTGCTACGACAAGGACTTCATTGAGAAGCACTGCATCTTCGCGACCGGTCCGTATGACATCGGTTACGGCATGCGCCCGACCGAAAAGTTTGCCTATCCGGCTGAGCGTGATACCCAGGCGAAGCAGGTGAAGAAGATCCTCTCTGAGGATGAAGCTATCGCTCAGCGCAAGACTCCGGGTGAAGCGGTCGAGCAGAAGAATGCGGGCGGCCCCGCCGGCAATCACTGGCAGATCACGATCGAAGACTTCAAGAAGGGTGTGGAGCCCTATACGCTTGAATTCGTTTCCCGCGTCGCGAAGGGCAATCCTGACGAGTCCACTTCTGACTTTGCGAAGAAGCTGAAGATGCTCGCTGACGTTTACTGCGACAAGGCGAACTGCGTGCTGTCGACGGGTTGCATGGGCACGAACCAGCACCAGCGCGGCACGTGGATCAATGAGCAGCTCTACGCCATTCACCTTCTGATGGGCAAGCAGGCGAAGCCGGGCAGCAGCATGTTCTCGCTCACCGGTCAGCCTTCTGCCTGCGGTACCTGCCGTGAAGTCGGCACGTTCTCTCACCGTCTGCCGTCTGACATGCTGGTCGCGAATCCCGCTCACCGCGCCAAGGCTGAAAAGATCTGGGGTCTGCCTGAAGGCACGCTGAATGGCCAGGTGGGCTTCGACGCGATGAAGATGGTCCGCGGTCTTGAAGACGGCTCGATGCGCGTCCTCTGGACGCAGGTCGTGAACATCTTCCAGTCCCTCCCGAACGCCACGCACTGGCTGAAGGCTGCCCGTAAGCCCGAGAACTTCATCGTGGTGGCGGATGCCTACCCGACGTTCTCCGCTAAGAACGCGGCTGACCTTATCCTGCCGGCTGCGATGATCTTCGAAAAGTGGGGCGCTTACGGCAACGGCGAACGCCGTACGAATGGCTGGTCTCAGATGGTGCAGGCTCCGGGCGAAGCCAAGTCTGACGTCTGGATGATGCTGGAATTCGCGAAGCGCTTCAAGGTGAAGGAATGCTGGTGCGAGCAGAAGCTGCCGGGCGGCAAGACCCTCCCGAATGTGCTCGACAAGGCAAAGGCGATGGGTATCGACCCCGAGGCCTCGCTCTACGATGTGGTCTTCCACAATGCCTTCGCGAAGAAGGTTGCCTGGCCGGATCCGCTCTATAAGGGTGTTCACTGCGGCACGGCTGAGGATCTCGGTGACGGCTGGTTCCCGGAAAAGGCTCTGTACGAGGAGTACTGGCAGTTCACTCAGGGCGCTCACCAGATCGCTCACTTCGATGAAGTGGTCAAGGGACACGGCATTGTCTGGCCCTACATCAACGGCAAGAGCATTTCTTACCGCTTCAACGGCATGTATGACCCGTTCTGCAACGGCGCGGACTTCCTCTTCTACGGCCCGCTGATGAAGGCGATTCCGTCCGGCAATCTCGACGCTGTGACGGATAAGACCCCGAAGCCGCTGCCTGGCAAGGCGAAGATCTTCTTCCGTCCGTACGCTGAAGCGGTTGAAGTGCCGGATTCGCACTACGACCTCTGGTTTGATACGGGCCGCTTCATGGAGCATTGGCACACCGGTTCGATGACCGGCCGTGTCGCGGCGCTCCATAAGGCCCTGCCGGAAGGCATGCTCTACATGAACGCGGCTGACGCCAAGGCCCGCGGCATTGCGGACGGCGATCGCATCAAGATCACGAGCCGCCGCGCCACGGTGTTCGCGAAGGCCTGCATCGGCGGCCGTATGCCGGTTACCCGCGGCATCACGTTCGCTGCGTTCTTTGACGAGAACGTTCAGATGAACCAGCTCTGCCTCGACGCGACCTGCCCGCTCTCTCTTGAACCGGATTACAAGAAGTGCGCAATCCGTGTTGAGAAGGCCTGATATCTAACCGTAACCAGCTTCCGGTTCTCCGCCGCCAGTCGGCGGGATCCGGAGGCGGAAAAGAGGAATTAATCATGATGAAAAAAGCTCTTAAGGCTGCGGTTCTGAGCGGTATTGCAGCTATGTTCAGTGTGGCGCTCGCCGGCAACGCGGCCGCTGCCCAGACTCAGACGGCGGCTTCCGCCGGTCCCGTGAATGTCCTGATCAAGCATGACACGAAGGGCATGGAAATCACGAAGGACAAGAACATGTGCGTGATGTGCCACGCCGACGACTACGGCCGTATCGGCAAGGCAAAGAAGGGTGAGGAAGGCACGGAAATGCCGGCCAACCACTGGGTGAAGGGCAAAGACGGCAAGATGACCGTTGCCCCCCAGCGCTGGAACTGCACGATCTGCCACAGCCCGGCGAACAATAACTAATTGCTCGCTTGCGGAAAGAGACGGTTTTCCGCCTCTTCGCAGAAAAAAAGAATCCTGGAACTTAAAAAATTCCAGGATTTTTTATTGCTTCAAAGCGGGAGCGAGGTCTCAGTCGCAGGCGCCGGCGACTGACGGCACAATGCGAAGCAGAGTCTTCCCTTCGGCATTGATAAGAAGAAGTCCCTTGCCATCCTTCTTCACAGTCTTCACGCCCTTCAGGGCCGTGGTGAAGGCGGCCTCAGGTTCGAGGAACGCTTTCGCGCAGCGGCGGTCCGTGGTCGGCTGATAGTTCACGGAAAGCGAGTCGCCATCCGCCTTCCAGCTTCCTTTGAAGTCATTGCAGCCCGCGTTTCCGGCAATTGAGCCGTCTTTCCTGAACTGAATCTCAGGCGGTACCTCGCAGCTTGAGCCCTTCGGAAGCTCCATCATCCAGCTCGTGCCGGCAAGAGACGCGGCGGCGCCAGGGGCAGCAAAAGCAGTGGTCGAGATCATGGCGGCAATGGCCGCGGCAAAAATCGAACGGCGGAGAGTCATGGCGTTCCGGGTATCCTTCTGGAAAAAGTTACTGACCGGTAAAGGATAGCGCGGGAAGTCCCTGCGCGAGATCCTTAGCCGTGCTTTGCCTGATTTTTCTTGATAAAAAGTGTTGCTACGATGCCGGCCGCGATAATGATTGCGATACCGACGCCCGCGTCAAGCGAAATCAGGTCACCGAAGAAGAAGTAACCGAAGATCGTTGCGAAAATAATCGCGGAGTACTGCAGGACAGACGACACGAGAATGTTCTTCACGCCGTAGGCCTGCGTCATGCAGAGCTGAGCGATGGTGGCCGAGATACCCATGCCGGTGAGCGGGAGGAGGCTCTGCATATTGATGGCGGAGAAGCTCCCGTGCGCGATGAGGTGACCGATAAAGCCCCAGAGCGTGCCGAACGACGTGTAGTAGAACACGATTCGCCAGGTCGGCTCGTGAAGCTTCGCGAGTTCCCGGATCTGAAGTCCCACAAAGGCGGCAAGGAATCCGGAGCAGAGACCGATCAGAGCCGGTTTGATCTGTCCGGTTTCAACAGTCGGGTGCAGCATCAGCACAACGCCGGCGAACCCTGCAATGGTCGCGATGATCAGCCCCCAGGGAATTTTCGCGTGCCGTCTCAGCACCATCACAAATACGAAGAGCGCCATGAAGATCGGGTTCGTGTAGTTCAGCGTGAGACCCGTCGCGAGCGGCAGAAACCCCATCGAATAGAACCAGATCGTCATCGAGAAGGTGCCGATGAAGCTTCGCTTGAAGTGACCGAAAATATAAGGCGTCCGGATTGTGCGGTGAGTGGCGAAGATCCACCCTCCAATCAGAATCACACCGAAAAGCGACCGGTAACCGACGAGTTCAAAGAATGAAAAGTGGCTTGCCCCCATTTTCACAAAGGCAGCCATAAGGGCGAAGAAGAACGACGCCCCGAGCATCCAGAATGATCGCATGCGAAGCTCCGCGGCAGGCGGGTGAAGAATTTAATCAATGAAGGCGCACATTTTAGCGCCGCGCGTGCATGGCCCGCCGCATCCTCTCTACTTGTGATCGATGGCTTTCATGTGGCTCTTCGTGAGGAGTGTCGCTGCGGAGCCAGCGGCGATGATGACCGCGATGCCAAGAATCGCGACTGGCGGAATCGACTCCCCGAAGAACACCGCGCTGATTACGGCAGAGAAAGCAATCGCCGAGAACTGAAGCACAGAGGTAAGGAGAAGATTACCAGCGCCGAACGCCCGCGTAAGGCAGAGCTGCGCAAATAGCCCGAAGAGCCCGGTACCGGCGAGCGCCGCGATACCACGGAAAGAGGGCACAACTGAAATGCCGCCCGGCTCAAAGAACGAGCCAAGGAGCCCAAAGAGGGAACCGAAAAACGTGAAGTAGAAAACAATCCTCCAGACCGGTTCGTGCAGTTTATTCAGATCCCGGACCTGAAGATACGCCCAGGTTGAAAGGATGCCGCAGGCAAGACCGATCAGAGCGATATGCTCCTGTCCCGCAGAGACAGTGGGCCGAAGTACCATCAGAATGCCGACAAACCCGACAGCAATCGCGGCGATCAGGCTCCAGGCGACCGGGAGCTTCTTTTTATAGGAGACCGCGACGACGAAAAGCGCCATGAAGAGCGGGCTTGTGTAGTTCAGTGTCATGCCGGTTTCAAGCGGCAGCTTGCTCAGCGTCCAGAACCATAAAGCGAGGTTCCCGATACCGATGAAACAGCGCTTGAAGTGTCCCCAGAGGTAATGCGTCCGGATTTTCCGTCTCGTCGCGATGATCCAGGCGGCAATCGCGATGCAGCCAATCGCGGAACGGTAGAAGACAAGCGTGAAAGTTCCGTAGTCTGCGGCACCCCACTTGGTACAGGCGGCCATAAGGGCGAAGAAAAGCGACGCGAGAAGCATCCAGAGAGACTGCATGGGGAAAACCTTTGAAAACCGGAAACAGCCGCCGCTGGCGGCAAAGATTTTTACATTTTAGCGATGCCGGTCAGGTGAGAATAGCTGCGATCCTTCAGGATACCGATTTCACATAGTGTCCCGGAGCGCATTGGCTCCGGAAAGCGTGTTGCATACCCATCAAGCCCGGTAAAATACCCCCATGGTGAATTCTTTTTGGTTTGAGGATTGTGCGGATGTCGGTTAAGGCGCAGAAGGACCCGGAGAAGCTCTCGTATGAAGAAGCGATGAGCGAACTTGAATCGCTAGTCGGCCGTATGGAGCAGGGCGGACTGACACTTGAAGAGTCGGTTGAAAGCTATGCCCGCGGCATTGCGCTCACGAAGGCGTGCCGTGCCAAGCTTGACCGCGCTGAGGAACGGATCCGGAAGCTGGATGAAGAGGGAAAGCTCTCCCCTGTGAAGGCGTCAGACCTCCGGCCTGACAGCGCGTCGCGGGCTGAGCCTGCGGCCTCCGCTGCCGCCTCGCCTGCCGCTTCGGATGATTTCGGCGACGTTCCTTTCTGACGCAATGAACGCCAAGGAGAAACAGATGTCTGAAGTGTCTTTCAGGGACTGGATGAAGGAACGCCAGGCGCATTTTGAAAGTGTGGCCGAAGCGGGAATTCCGGGTTCGGATGTCTTCCCGCAGGGGCTTCATGAAGCGATGCGCTGGTCGATCCTGGAAGGAGGGAAGCGCGTCCGCCCGCTGCTTTGCTACGCGGCGTCCGCGATTACCCGCGCGAAGCCTGAGGCGGCTGACGCAGCAGCGCTTTCCCTTGAATGCATCCATTCCTATTCGCTTGTGCATGACGATCTTCCCTGCATGGATAACGATCTTCTGCGGCACGGCAAGGCATCGACCCACGCGAAGTTTGGTTTTGCCGAAGCGGTGCTCGCGGGTGACGCTCTTCAGGCAGAGGCGTTCCGGGTGATCGCGGACGCTCCGGTTGAGCCGCGGTCAGCAGTGCGCCTTACGCGGATTCTCGCGGAGGCGGCCGGATCCCGCGGCATGTGCGGCGGTCAGGCGTACGATCTGTCGCTTACCGGAAGCCGGAATGCCGCAATCGCGATTGAGGATCTGCGGCGGCTTCACGCGATGAAGACCGGCGCCCTGATCCGGGCCGCGGTTCTGATGGGCGCGGTGTCGGGAGACATCCCTGAAGCGGATGAGCGGAAACTTCTGGACGCGCTTTCCGACTTCGGACGCTCGATCGGACTCGCGTTCCAGGTAGTGGATGATGTGCTTGATGTGACAGGCAGCGCGGAGACTCTCGGAAAAACCGCCGGAAAGGATGAAGCAGAAGAGAAGCCCACCTATGTGTCGCTTCTTGGACTTGAGGGGGCCAGAAGCCTTGCCCAGCAGAGCTGCAGCGAAGCGCTCGCGGCTCTGGATCAGATTGAATCACTGCCGGGTTACGCCGGCTCGACGAAGCGGCTCGCGGAAATCGCGGGCTATGTCGTCAATCGGGACCGCTGATGAGTACAGACCTGAAAGAAAAGAAAACTGAGACGGCAGGCGAAATCAACGCCCGGGACGCTTACCCCTACCGTTTCCTCGGGGCGATCAATTCCCCGGAGGACCTGCGGAAGCTTTCCAGCGCGGATCTGCCCCTGCTCGCGGCTGAGCTCCGTCACTTCATTGTGAACTCAGTCTCGCAGACGGGCGGTCACCTGGCGTCGAGTCTCGGCGCGGTGGAGCTTGCCGTGGCGCTTCACTATGTCTTCAATACTCCGGATGATCCGATCGTCTGGGATGTGGGGCATCAGGCTTACGCTCATAAGATCCTCACAGGGCGGCGCGAAGCGATGGCGACGCTCCGGCAGACGGGCGGTATTTCTGGGTTCCCGAAGCGCTCTGAAAGCCCGTATGACGCCTTTGGGACAGGGCATGCGTCGACCTCAGTGTCCGCGGCGCTTGGCATGGCGGTCGCGTCTTATCTGCAAGGCGCGACAGAACGGTGGCATGTCGCTGTGATTGGCGACGGGGCGCTCACCGGCGGCATGGCGATTGAAGCCCTGAATGACGCTGGGTCCTGGAAGGATCAGATCCGTCTCCTCATTATTCTGAATGACAACAATTATTCGATCTCAGCCCCGGTCGGAGCGCTTTCAAAGAACCTGACGAAGCTTGTTTCAACTCCTGCGTTCCTTGGAGCGCGGGAGCGGTCGAAGCAGGTGCTGTCGCATCTTCCGAGTCTCTGGGAATTCGCGAAACGCTTTGAGAAGCAGGCGATGAATTTTGTGTCGCCTCCCTCATCCCTCTTCTCCACATTCGATCTCAATTATTTCGGACCGATCGATGGAAACGATATTTCGTACCTGGTCCGCGTGCTTCAGAATCTGAAGACCCAGCGGGGGCCGATTGTGCTCCACGTGGTGACGAAGAAGGGGAAGGGGTATGAGCTTGCGGAAGCGGATCCTACGACGTACCACGGCGTGAGCCACTTTGATCCTGAGGCCGGCGTGCAGGCGAAGAAGAGTTCGGCTCCGACGTTCTCCAACGTGTTCGGCCGCTGGATCTGTGATACCGCGGAGAAGGATCCGAGAACGTACGCGATCACCCCTGCCATGACGGAAGGCTCTGACCTGGACGAGTTTGCGAAGCGTTTCCCGAAGCGGTTCCGGGATGTGGCGATCGCGGAACAGCATTCCGTGACTTACGCCGCGGGTCTTGCCTGCGGCGGCATGAAGCCCGTGGTCGCGATCTATTCCACCTTTGCCCAGCGTGCCTATGACCAGATTGAGCACGATGTGGCGCTTCAGCACCTGCCGGTGGTTTTCGCGGTGGACCGCGGCGGCATCGTTGGCGCGGATGGTCCGACTCATCACGGGCTCTTTGATATTGCCTGCTTCAGGCAGTTCCCCGGTTTCACGGTGTTTACGCCGTCAGACGAAAACGAGTGCCGGCTCGCGCTGAATACCGCGTATAGCCTCGACACACCGACCGCCGTCCGATACCCCCGCGGGAAGGGGCCCGGAACTCCGGTGACAGCGGTGAACGGCGAGACGATCCCGATCGGGAAGAGTGTTGAGGCGGTGAGACTCCCGGATGATGTCCCTGAGGGACAGCGGGTCATTTTCCTCGCGTTCGGCGCGATGACCTGGCGGCTCATGGACGCGGTGAAGCAGCTGCGTGCGGGGCTGATCGATATGCGGTTCGCGAAGCCGCTTGACCGTGAGGCGATTCTTGACGCTGCACGGCGCGCGGATCTTCTTGTGACCGCTGAAGAGGGTGTGATTGAAGGCGGCGCGGGGGACGGCGTTCTTGAAGTGCTGGCGGAGGCTGATGCCGAAGTGCCGGTGCTGCAGCTCGGAGTCCCGGATCGGTTCCTTCCGCACGGCTCGATTGATGCGCTTTTCAGACTGTGCGGCCTCGATACCGACTCAGTGGTGCGGCGGGTGACCGAACGGCTCAGGAAATAGGCAGGATAGGGGAAGAGATGCTCCGCGGAACCTCTCCCTCTTCCGGCAAACTGCGTTATAAAGAACTTTTCCCGGGGCTCTGCCCCGGATTTTCATTCTTTCAGAAGATTTGACCATGCGTGTGGAACACCAGATTTCTCTTTCTCCCTTCACTACCTTCGGAGTCGAAGCCCGGGCTAAACGCCTGGTGAGACTTGAGTCCCGTGAGGATCTTGAAGCGCTGCGGACAGTGAGAGAGAAGGATGAACCGCTCCTCATTATCGGGGCCGGGTCAAATATTCTGTTCACGAAAGATTTCGATGGGCTCGTGGCCCTGAACCGTATAACGGGGGTTGAGGAACTCCCGCGGGGTGACGCCGGTGAGTATCGCTTCAGAGCGGGGTCTGGTGAAAACTGGAGTCCGCTTGTGAGCCGGATGACTGAATCCGGGCACCCGGGGCTCGAGAACCTCGTGCTGATTCCGGGGTCAGTCGGCGGCGCTGCGGTGCAGAATATCGGGGCCTATGGGATTGAAGCCGCGGAGCGGATTGATGCGGTGGAGATTTTTGATCTTGAAAGCGGTGAATTCCGGACGCTTTCCACGGAAGAGTGTGACTTCGGTTACCGGAGCTCAGTGTTTAAGAGTGAGGAAGGAAAGAACTGGGTGATCGTCTCCGTGACGTTCCGGCTTCCGAATGAAAAGGACTGGACCCCGGTGACGGGCTATAAGGGGCTTTCCGCCGCGCTTGAAGGAAAGGAAGTGACGCCGCGCTCAGTGCTCGTCGCGGTCGAAGCGCTTCGCCGCTCGAAGCTCCCTGACCCGAAGGAATTCGGGAACGCCGGCTCATTCTTTAAGAACCCGGTTGTGCCTGAGCTGCAGGCGAGGGCGCTGCTTGAAGATTATCCGCAGCTCGTTGCTTACCCTCTGGGGGGACGGCGGACAAAGCTCGCGGCCGGGTGGCTCATTGATGCCGCCGGATTCCGAGGCCGTGTTCTGGGGAACGCCGCGGTCTGGGATCGACAGGCGCTGGTACTCGTGAATCGGGGAGGGGCGACCGGGAAAGAAGTGAAGGCGCTCTGCGACGAAGTGATCCATGCGGTGAATGCAAAGTTCGGAATCGAGCTCACCCCGGAAGTGGAGATCCTGTGACGAAACATTGCCGCAGGAGCTTCTGGCAACATTCCGTTATAGATCATCGGGTTTTTACCTAAAAAGCGGGGGCTTTTCCCGCGGTCATCCCGTCCAGAATGAAACACGTCGGACGGCGATTCATGTTCCGGTTCTGAAGAAAAATCAGAGCCATGCCATCCGGCTTTCCAATAGGAAATCAATATAGATGGCTGATCAGACTGCTAGCTACAGCCTCGGCGAAGAGATCGCGAACAGTGTGACGCACGGTGTCGCCGCGATCTTCTCCGTGGTTGGGCTGATTCTCATGGTGACGCTTGCCGCGCTCCGCAGCCAGTCTGCGGTTGCGGTAACGGCGGTGGCAATTTTCGGGGCTTCGATGATTGTGCTGTACACGGCATCGACCCTTTATCACGCAATTACGAACCGAAAAGCGAAAAAGATCCTTCAGGTCTTTGATCACTCATCGATCTATCTTCTGATTGCGGGGAGCTATACGCCGTTCTGCCTGATTACGCTTCAGGGGACGCTCGGCTGGACGCTCTGCATTGCGGAGTGGGTGCTCGCGGCCGTTGGTATTCTCCTGCAGCCGATTCTCATGAAGCGGGGAAACTTTATCAACTGCCTGATCTATCTCGCGATGGGGTGGCTCGTGCTTCTCGTGATCAAGCCGCTTGTTGCGGCTCTTCCCGCGGGCGGTCTCTGGCTTCTCGTGGCGGGCGGCCTCGCGTATTCAGTCGGCGTTTTCTTTTACGTGATGAACCGGATCCCGTTTAATCACGCGATCTGGCACGTCTTCGTTTTTGCCGGCACACTGCTGCAGTTCCTGTCGGTGTTCTTTTACGTGCTTCCGGCGTCATTCGCGGCGGCGTAGAAAGCAATCGAAAGACAAAGAATAACAATAATGCCGGTGTTCCTTAAAAAGAACGCCGGCATTTTTCGTTGGAACGCCCAGCAGCCTCAGTGCGTCTTTTCGGGGCTGTGGAGCGTGAGAAGCGTGATTTCAGTCGGCGCTCCGATGCGGGTCGGTGTGCCGCTCCAGGAGCCGATGCCAGGCGACACATAGAACGGGATATTCCCGACGTGGTAAAGCCCCCGGACGTAGCCGTGGTTCTGGAGCCAGACAGACGGATACATGATGAAGATCTGACCGCCATGCGTGTGGCCCGCGAGCAGGAGATCAAGCCCCCAGCGCGGATCAGCCCATTTGGCGGCGTCTTCCGGCCGGTGGATCAGTCCGATACGAAGCGCGTTGCTCGCGTCAGCGCCAAACGTCGCCTTTTCAATATCAGGTCCCGGGTATCCGTACTGGATACCGGAGCGGTCCGTCATGCCGACCACCGTGATGACATCGTCACCCTTACGGAATTCGACATGTCCGTTTTCGAGGAATGGAACGCCGATCGATTTGTAGTAGTGGCGCCAGGCCGTGTAATCCACATAGTAATCGTGGTTCCCCGGAATCATCACGACCCCGATCTTCGCCTTCAGATCGTGAAGGAACGGCATGATGGCGCGGCGTGACTGCGGCGTGCCGTCCGCGATGTCGCCCGTAATGAAGATGAAGTCAGGATTCTGGGCATTCACCTTCTTCACGAGATCCGTAAACCGCTCTTTTTCGTAAAGCGGGGAAACGTGAATATCGGTGAGCTGCACAATTTTCAGGCCATCGAGATCGGCAGGGAGCCGGGGTACGGTGACGGCAACATTTTTCACCGGAGGATCCGTCTTCACGTTCCATCCGCCCCAGACCGCTAACACCGCGCAGAGCGCGAGAAGTCCTCCATAGAGCTTAAGCGGCATTCGGATTCCGCAGCGCCGCCCGCGGAAAAGCCGTGTGATGATGAAGGAAATCAGCCAGATGACATCCAGAATCAGCAGGAAAACAGAAAAAAATGCCGCTGTGCTGAAAAAGACCCCGATCACTGAGAGAGCTTCATGTGCGTTCGGCCACGGGTGCGTGACCCCAAGCATCATGAGGTAGGGGTAGAGTCCCATCGACAGCGCGATGAGAACCGCGAGAAAGATCCGCAGCCCCGGATTCTTTCCGCGAAGAATCTGATACGCCCGGATCTCGAGATACAGCGCTATGAGAGACAGGGCGACATAGTAAAAAGGTGTCATAACTTCAATTCTCAATCCTGTTTCTTTTCATGATAATGTCGTGAGACGAAAAAGGTAATGAGAATCGGGTTCCACTACGCCTGCCGGCTGCGATTCATCTTTACTGAATACAAAAAAAAGCGCACTGAAATCAGTGCGCTTTTTTTCCGGCGGGAAGGAGACCAGTGCTCCTTCCGGATCGGACGCTATTAGGCCATCGCCTTGATAGCGGCAGACAGACGGCTCTTCTGACGGGCAGCGGCGTTCTTGTGGAGAACGTGGCGGCAGGAGAGACGGTCGAGGATGCCGGAGGTCTTCTTGAATTCTTCAGCAGCAGCGGCCTTGTTGCCAGCGGCGACGAGCTTCTCGACAGCCTTGATGGCGGTGCGATAACGGGTGCGCTGAGCGGTGAGGCGGAGGTTGTGCTCGATGTCCTGACGAACGCGCTTGCGAGCCTGCTTGGTATTTGCCATTTTGAATTTCCTTTTCGAAGTTGCCCGGCGGAATCTCGATCCCGGTGGGGCTTATGTTTAAAGTCTGCCATGCGGCAGAAACGCAAAATATAGCAGAAAAAGACTTTTTGTTCAATAAGAAGGGAGTTATCCGCGTAAAAGCGCTAAACTCACCCTTTCTTTTCCGGAAACACCTGTCTTGCCGACGGCCCGGATGCCGTCAGTCGGGACAATGCCGCTGTCTTTTCACTCATGAATCTATTCCGAGCCGCTGCCTCAATTTCGCTTCTTACGCTCGTCTCCCGCATTACGGGCGTCGTGCGCGATATGCTGATCGCCCGATTCTTCGGCGCGTCCGTTCAGACTGACGCGTTTTACGTGGCCTTCAGGCTCCCGAATCTGCTCAGGCGGCTGTTTGCGGAAGGGGCGTTTCAGCAGGCTTTCGTCCCGATGGTGGCTTCTGTCCGCCAGACGGAGGGCGAAGAGCGGACGAAGCGCTTCGTGGATCATGTGTTCTCGATTCTGGCCCCGGTTGTCATTCTGGTGAGTATCCTCGGCGTTCTGATCGCGCCGGTGCTGGTCTGGCTGATCGCGGCAGGGTTCCGTTCGGATCCGGAGGAATTTTCTCTCGCCACGTCGCTCACCCGGTGGATGTTCCCCTATATCGCGTTTATGAGCCTGGTTGCCATGAGCGCCGCGGTGCTGAACACCTATAAGAGTTTCCGGATCCCGGCGGTCACCCCGGTGCTCCTTAATCTCTCCTTCATCGCCTGCTCGCTCCTTCTCGCGCCCCACATGTCGCAGCCAATCTACGCACTGGTGATCGCGGTGATTCTCGGCGGTATCGCGCAGCTCGCGTTTCAGCTTCCGGCGCTGAAGAAGATCGGCATGATTCCATCCTTCACCGGATTCAGAACCGCGCTCGCTGATTCTTCAGTGATCATGACCATGAAGCAGATGGTGCCGGCGCTGTTCGGCGTTGCCGTGGCGCAGCTTTCCATTCTGATCAACACAAATATCGCGTCGCATCTTGAGCGCGGCGCGGTCACATGGCTTAACTACGCGGACCGTCTGATGGAATTTCCGACGGCGCTTCTCGGGGTCGCGGTGGGCACGGTGCTTCTCCCGTCACTCTCAGCCGCTCACGCCGCAGGGAATGAGGATCGTTATAACGAACTCCTTGACCATGGCCTGCGGCTCATCGTGCTCCTTGGCATTCCGGCCGCGATCGGGCTTTTCGCCTGCGCGGATGGGCTTGTTGCGTTCCTTTTCGGAGGACGCGCTTTTACCGGAGAGGATGTCCGGCAGACCGCTTACGGTGTAATCGGTTACTCGGTGGGGCTTCTTGGGCTTATCGCGATGAAAATCGTGGCCCCGGCGTTTTACGCGAGAAAGGATATCCGGACGCCGGTCCGGGTGGCGGCGCTGAGTCTCGTCTGCGTGCAGGTCTTCAACCTCATCACGGTGCCGCTTTTCCATCAGGCGGGACTCGCTCTTTCTGTCGGTCTCGGGAGCCTTGTGAATTCAGGAACGCTGCTCTATCTGCTTCGGAAGCGCGGCATTTACCGCCCGCTTCCCGGGTGGAAGAAGCACTTCCTCGCGATCATCTGCTCGTCATTTGTCATGCTCTGCGTGCTGCTTGGCGTGCAGTGGAATATCGACTGGTCAGCGCTTTCCGATCCCTGGATACGGCGTGCCGCGAAGGTGCTTGCGATCTGCGCGTTCGGTGCCGCGGTTTACGGCGCGGGCATGGTTTTCTTCGGATTCCGCCCGCGGGATCTTCGCCCTCCGAAAGATCGGGCGGACGAAGAATAAAGCATCAGGAGAGCTGCCTCAGAACGGCAGCTCTTTTACTGGATAGGCGACCAGTTCGTCATCCTCCATCGTGTCAAGGCCTTCCGCCCCGCATCGGGCGGTGTTCACCGCGTAGTTCAGTTTGGCGTAGGCCGCAGCGATCTCTTCCGTCAGAATTTCCTCAGCTTCTTCCGGGTGGCGGGAAAGGGAGTCGATCGCCGTATCAAGCGCGTCCCGCGCGTCTTCCAGCGTTGCAAGGAGCCAGTCAGCCTGGATCGGATCAGTCATTCGGAAAACCTCATTTTTTTAGGTGGATGATGGAATGCCTCATCATATTCGGTTTTACTGAATTCAGAAGACTCCCCAAAACCGCGGCAAATCACATACAATCAAAAGAACGCTGTACGAAAACACCGCCATTTCAGGCGGATTCAACAGAGGACATCAGTCTTTAAGGACAAGCATGCCGGGTTCTTCGATCGGACGCCTTTTCAGGGTGGAAAATTTCGGTGAAAGCCACGGGCCCGCCATCGGCTGCGTGGTGGACGGGTGCCCGGCTGGACTGATGCTGTCTGAGGCCGACATCCAGACTGAGCTCGACAGGCGCCGTCCCGGCACAAGCCGCTTTGTGACGCAGCGCCGGGAGCCTGATGCCGTGGAAATTCTTTCTGGCGTCTATGAAGGCCGTACGACCGGCACGCCAATTGCGCTCCTGATCCGCAACACCGATCAGAAGAGCCGCGACTACAGCGCCATCGCCGAAAAATTCAGACCCGGACACGCGGACTTTGGTTACTGGACGAAGTTCGGTATCCGCGACCCGAGGGGCGGCGGGCGGTCGTCTGCGCGCCTCACTGCGCCGACCGTGGCAGCCGGTGCCATTGCGAAGAAGCTTCTCCGCGAGGCTTTCGGAACCGAGATCCGCGCGTGTGTCACTCAGGTAGGACCGATCCTCTTCCCGGTGGAGAACTGGGATGCCCGGGAAAAGAATCCTTTCTTTGCCGCGACGGAGAACGGCGATCTGATTCAGGAGGCCGAAGCGCTTCTTGACGGTCTCCGCCGCGAGGGCGATTCGATCGGTTCGAAAATCCATCTTGAAATCACATCTCTCCCCGCAGGGCTTGGCGAACCGATCTATGACCGGTTTGACGCGAGACTCGCGGCCGCTCTCATGGGCCTCAACGCCGTAAAAGCGGTGTCGATCGGCGAAGGATTCAATGTCTGCTCGATGCGGGGATCCGAAAATAACGATGAGATGACTTCTGACGGATTTGCCACGAATCACGCGGGCGGCATTCTCGGCGGAATCACGACTGGCGCTCCTGTCGTTGCTGATATCGCGGTAAAGCCGACTCCCTCAATCCGCAAGACTCAGATGACCCGTGATATTCACGGGAACCTCGTTGAAGTCTCGACGACCGGACGCCATGATCCGTGCGTCGGTCTTCGCGCGTCCCCCATCGCTGAAGCGCTCGCGGCCCTCACCGCGGCGGATTTCCTGCTGCTAGCCCGCGCCTCGGGCGAACGACTAACGAAGGGCGGCTCCGCCCTATAAACCGGAGCAGGCGGCCGCAACGGCCGCTGAGAGAAACATCGGTACCCCGGCGAGAGCCACAAAAAGAATCGGCCGCAGGCCGGGGATCGCCACATCGCAATACCTATTTCTTTACGAAGGAATCACTGCTATGACAGCAAAGACCCTCTACGACAAGCTCTGGGACGAGCATGTCATCAAGTCACAGCCTGATGGAACCACGCTTCTCTATATTGACCGCCATCTCGTGCACGAAGTGACGTCGCCCCAGGCGTTTGAAGGCCTTGCCGAAATGCATCGCAAGCCCTGGCGCATGACTTCTGTCGTGGCGACAACGGACCACAACACGCCGACCACCGGCTGGGATAAGGGGCTTGACGGCATTGAGGATCCGATTTCAAAGCTTCAGGTGACGACCTTGATCGATAACCTGAAAAAGAATCCTCCGGCGGCTTTCTTCCCGTTCCTTTCCCGCCGCCAGGGCATTATTCACGTGATCGGACCGGAAGAGGGCGCGACGCTCCCGGGCATGACGATTGTCTGCGGTGACAGCCACACGTCCACGCACGGCGCTCTCGGTACGCTCGCGATGGGGATCGGAACATCGGAAGTTGAGCACGTGCTTGCCACGCAGTCGCTTCTCACGAAGAAGAATAAGAACATGCTGGTGCGGGTTGAAGGAAAGCTTCAGCCCGGCATCACCGGGAAGGACATCGCGCTTGCCTTTATCGGCCGCGTCGGTACGGCGGGCGGCACGGGCTGCACGATTGAATTCGCGGGTTCCGCGATCCGCGGCCTCTCAATGGAAGGCCGCATGACGCTCTGCAACATGGCGATTGAGGCCGGTGCCCGCTCGGGTCTTGTCGCGGTGGATGAGAAAACGCTTGAGTACATCAAGAACCGTCCGCTCGCGCCCGAGGGCGAGCTCTGGGACAAGGCGGTTGCCTACTGGAACACGCTGCATTCTGACGAAGGCGGGCATTTCGATATCGTGGTCGACATGAAGGCGGAAGAGATTGAGCCGATGGTGACCTGGGGAACGTCTCCTGAAATGGTGGCTCCGATCACGGGCGTTGTGCCGGATCCGAAGGATATGCCGGACCCCGTGCGGCGCGAAGGCTGGGAACGGGCTCTTGCCTATATCGGTCTTGAACCCGGTACTCCGATTAAGGAGATCCGTCCGGATCACGCGTTCATTGGCTCCTGCACGAATGGGCGTCTCGAAGACTTCCGGGCCGCAGCTGACATCATCCGCCGCATGGGCGGGAAGGTGTCCCCCACGATGAAGCAGGCGCTGGCGGTGCCGGGATCCGGCCTCGTGAAGGCCGCGTGTGAAGCTGAAGGGATTGATCAGGTGTTCCGCGACGCCGGCTGGGAGTGGCGGGAGCCTGGCTGCTCGATGTGCCTCGCGATGAACGCCGATAAGCTGAATCCGGGCGACCGCTGCGCGTCGACCTCAAACCGCAACTTCGAAGGCCGTCAGGGCAAGGGCAGCCGCACGCATCTGATGAGCCCCGCGATGGCGGCCGCAGCCGCAATGGCGGGTCACTTCGTCGATATTCGCGACTATCTCAAGTAATCGGGAGCGGAAAGGAAAAATCATGGAAAAATTCGTACGTCATACCGGAATCGTCTGCCCGCTCGACCGCTCAAACGTCGACACGGATGCCATTATTCCGAAGCAGTTCCTGAAGTCGATTTATAAAACCGGGTACGGTCCGAACCTCTTCGATGGCTGGCGCTACCTCGATAAGGGTGAGCCCGGCATGGATTGCTCGAAGCGCCCCCTGAATCCGGACTTTGTGCTGAATAAGCCCCAGTACCGGGATTCAACGATTCTTCTCGCGAGGAAGAATTTCGGCTGCGGCTCGTCCCGTGAGCATGCTCCCTGGGCCCTGATTCAGTACGGTTTCAAGGCGGTCATCGCGCCGTCGTTTGCGGATATCTTCTACAGCAACTCCCTGAAAAACGGGCTCGTGCTCGTGACGCTCGATGAAGCGACGATTGACCGGCTTTTTGCCGGCGCGGAAGGAACCGAGGGCTATAAGCTCACGGTGGATCTTGAGAAGAAGGTGGTGATTGAGCCCGATGGCCGTGAGACGCCTTTTGAATTCAACGAATTCCGCCGTCAGGCGATCATGAAGGGGCTCGATGATGTGGGCATCACCCTTTCCTCAAACGTTGAGGCGATCCGAGAGTTCGAAGCGAAGCGTCTCGCTGAGAAGCCCTGGCTTGTGAAGACATTCCCCGGCGGCGCGGAGTAAGGCGGCGGCCGTTTCTGTAAACCTTTTAAAGAAAAATTGAGAAGCACGTTATGACAAAGAAAATTGCAGTACTCCCGGGTGACGGCATCGGTACCGAGATTGTTGAGCAGGCGGTGAAGGTGCTGAAAGCGCTGGGCGAGGATTTTGAGTACGAGTACGCGGATGTGGGCGGTGTCGCCTACGCGAATCACGGGCATCCGCTGCCGCCTGAGACTCTGGCGCTCGCGAAGGAAGCGGACGCGGTGCTCTTCGGCGCCGTGGGTGACTTCAAGTACGACACGCTGCCGCGCGCGCTCCGCCCCGAGCAGGCGATTCTCGGTCTCCGAAAGAACCTCAACCTCTTCGCGAACCTGCGTCCCGCGGTCTGCTACCCGGAACTCGTGTCCGCGTCGACGCTTCGCCCGGAAGTGGTGTCGGGTCTTGATCTTGTGATTGTCCGTGAACTCACCGGTGACGTTTACTTCGGTACGCCGCGCGGCCGCCGTGAGGCGCCGGACGGCCCCTTCAAGGGCGCTGAGGAAGGTTTCGACACGATGCGTTACTCCCGCCCCGAAGTGGAGCGGATCGCGCACGTCGGTTTCCGCACCGCCATGCAGCGCCGTAAGCACCTGACCTGCGTGGATAAGAGCAACGTGCTTGAGACTTCTCAGCTCTGGCGCGAAGTGGTGACGGAAGTCTCGAAGCAGTACCCTGAGGTGAAGCTTGATTACCTCTACGTCGATAACGCCGCGATGCAGCTCGTCCGCGCGCCGACTGAGCTTGACGTGGTGCTCACCGGAAACCTCTTCGGCGACATCCTCTCTGACGAAGCCGCGATGCTTACGGGGTCCATCGGTATGCTCGCCTCCGCGTCTCTGAACGAGAAGGGCACCGGGCTTTTTGAGCCCTCTCACGGGTCGGCCCCGGATATTGCCGGGAAGAATATCGCGAACCCGATCGCCACTGTGGAATCCGCCGCCATGATGATCCGCTATGCCTTCCACATGGATGAGCAGGCTGACCGGATTGAGGCCGCGATCCGCAAGGTGCTTTCTGACGGTATCCGCACCGGTGACATCTGGAGCGAAGGATGCGAGAAGGTTTCCTGCTCCGGGATGGGGGATGCGATCCGCGCCGCGCTTCGCTGATATCCGCATTACTTCTCGCTAACCCGACTCCCCCTGCAAGGACAGCCCTTCAGGGGGTAAGCTGTATAAGCGAGCCTGATTTTCTTTAATCGGAATCTCAGGCTTTTCAAATAATTCAAAGTGTCCCGGAGCCTGGCCTGCCCCCTTGCGGGCGGCTCCGCAGGGCGGAATTTGGGAGAAACAACATGATCCTAGGTATGGTGGGCTGGCGCGGCATGGTCGGTTCCGTGCTGACGAACCGAATGCGTGAGGAAAACGATTTCGCGTTCGCGGACAAGGTGATTTTCTATTCGACCTCGAACCCCGGCGGCGCGGCCCCTGCGCTTCCGAATGGGGAGCCGGTGCTGCTCGACGCGAATAAGATCGATGATCTCGCACGCTGCGACGTGATCCTCACGTGCCAGGGCGGTGACTATACGAAGGCGATCCATCCGCAGCTGCGCGCTGCCGGCTGGAAGGGCTACTGGATTGACGCCGCGAGCGCCCTCCGTATGGAGCCTAACGCCGTGATCGTTCTCGATCCGGTGAATGACGCGGTGATCCGCGAGTCCCTGAAGAACGGCGGTGTCGACTTTATCGGCGGCAACTGCACCGTCTCCCTCATGCTGATGGCGATGGACGGTCTGATCCGCGAGGATCTCGTTGAGTGGGTGAGCAGCATGACTTACCAGGCAGCCTCCGGCGCCGGCGCGAAGAACATGCGTGAGCTTCTCCTTCAGATGGGAAGCCTCTACGGCTCCGTGAAGGATCTGCTTGCTGACCCGAAGAGCTCCATCCTTGAGATCGACCGCCGCGTTTCCGAGCAGTTCCGCTCTCCTGAATTCCCGACCGCCGCATTCGGCGCTCCGCTTGCCGGCTCTGTCCTCTCCTGGATCGATAAGGATCTCGGAAACGGCATGTCCCGCGAAGAATGGAAGGGCGGCGCTGAAGCGAATAAAATTCTCGGCCGTCCGGCCCAGCCGCAGCCCGGCTCCCTCATTGTTGAAGGTCTCTGTGTCCGTATCAGCTCGATGCGCTGCCACAGCCAGGCTCTCACCGTGAAGCTGAAGAAGGACCTGTCGGTTGAAGAGATCGAAGCGAAGCTCGCCGCCGCGAATCCCTGGGTGAAGGTGATCCCGAACGAACGCGAGGTCTCGATCCGCGAACTCGCGCCGTCCACCGTCGCCGGTACGCTTTCCGTGCCGATCGGCCGTATCAGAAAGCTCGCGATGGGGCCGGAATATATTTCCGCCTTTACGGTGGGTGATCAGCTCCTCTGGGGCGCCGCTGAACCGCTTCGCCGTATGTTCCGCATTCTGGTTGACTTCAAGAAGGCGGCCTGAGCTGTTAAAGGCATCCGGAGCGCCCCCCCGCTTCCGGATGTCTCTGAAGTTCAGAAAAGAGCTCCTGGAGCGTCACTCCCGGAGCTCTTCGCTTATCCGGAGAAAATCTGTTCGGACACCGCGGATTTCATACTGCTATACGTCCGGGGGCCGGTTTCTTTAGAATTAGGCGGGACAGATGCCTGCGGAGCACGGTCAGCAGACCGCGGTTTGTCAGGCGAAGAAATAAAGGATTTTTGATCAAATGCCGGTTCTGAAACGATTATTCGCTTCGGCCTTGGCCGCAGCGATCGCTGCAGCTTCGCTTCCCGCTCTGGGCGACACGCCCGGACCGTCAGCGTCGGCCCCGATGCCGTCGATTACAGCGCCGGAAAGCGCTGAGCAGAGCGCGACTCCCGCTCCGGCCTCTGACGTGACTCAGGAAATTCCCGCAGTGCCCCATGTTCCGGTCCCGGCCGATCAGGAAGAGGACTCGTCCTGGGCCTCATACGCAGCCCTCGGAGCGGCCATTCTGATGCTCGCGCTCCTTTGGTTTATGAGACGCGGCCGCCGCAATAAGAAGCTTGAGGAAATCCGGAACGCTCAGGAAGAACTCTGGAACCCGGTGACGGTGGTGCCTTTCGGAACCCGGGACTCGGCGGTGAAGACGGAAGAGGCCGGGCTGAAAGCCGTGACAGATACGGTGGACGCCGTGATGGCAGCTGAAAAGGAAGCGTCGACCGGCAGCTCAGGGATTCATGAAGCGGCGGATAACGCGGCGAAAAGCATTGCCGCGATCCGAGGAGGACTTCGGTCGGCTGACGAATCCCTGCCGCCCGCAAGGCCGGAACTTCCGAAGCCTGAGAAGAAAGAGGATCCCCTGGATCCCAAGACCGCCTATCGCGAGATGCTGGCTTCGCAGCTGAAGCTCGCGCGGGACTTCCTGTCCCGCGGCGCGGTTGATGAGGCGCGGGAACTCGCGACCGATGTGGCGAAAGGCGGCGTCGCGGAACTCAGCACTGAAGCGAAAAAGTTCCTCGATGAGCTGCCGCCCGCGGTGAAGAAAGAGCGCGGAGTCTGAACGGATGAAGATCGCGCTTGGAATTCAGTACGATGGGACCCCTTTCAGCGGCTGGCAGGTGCAGCCTGACCGGCCGACCGTGCAGCAGACGCTTGAAGAGGCGCTTGGAGCCTTCGCGGGTATCGGGCAGCCGGTTCCTACAATCTGCGCGGGGCGCACTGACACCGGGGTTCACGCGACAGGGCAGGTGGTGCATATCGAAGCCCCGGTTGAACGCCCGATGGACGCCTGGGTGAGGGGAACAAACAGTTTCCTTCCACCCGCTGTCGCTGTGCGCTGGGCAAAGCCCGTGCCGGAGGATTTTTCAGCCCGTTTTTCCGCGATCGGGCGGACCTATGAGTACTGGATCGTGAATGAGCCGGTCCGGGTGCCGCTTCTTGCCGGACGGGCCGGATGGTGCTTCAGGCCGTGCGATGTGGAGAAGATGGAAGAGGCCGCGGCGGTCCTTCTGGGAGAGCACGATTTCACGAGCTTCCGGGCGGCTGAGTGCCAGGCGAAATCTCCGGTCCGCCGGATTGACTCTATCCGGTTCACGGTCCGCGGGAACATGATCGGCATCCGTTTTGAAGCCAATGCCTTCCTGCAGCACATGGTGCGGAATCTTGTCGGGAGCCTGGTTTATGTCGGCATCGGCAAGAAACCGGTCGGGTGGCTCGCCGATGTCCTCGAAGCCCGCAACCGGGCGCTCGCCGCTCCAACCTACGCGCCTGACGGGCTTTATCTCGTCGGCGTGAATTACGGAGAGGCCGGAGACGCGGCCGGACTCCCCCGCTATTCCCCCACATTCATGGGACCTTTCTGATCATATCCTGCCGCTTTTGATAAACTTTTTTTCACATTGCTTTCTTTTGCGAGGAAAGTTTTTCGGATGCAGGGCCGGTTTTTACTCCGGAGCAGCGGCTCCGGACCGCACGCGGTGCAGGTCAAGGTGTGCGGATTCACGGATGAAAAAAATATCAGCAGTGTCGCGTCGCTCCCAATCGACGCGGCCGGGTTCGTGCTGTTCCGTAAAAGTTCCCGCTACGTGCCGTCCGACCGGCTCGACTCCCTGATCCGGACGCTCCCGGACCGCGTGACCCCTGTTCTTCTCTTCGTGAATCCGGATCCGGACGAGGTTTTCGCGGTAACGCGCCGGCATCCCGAAGTGCTTCTGCAGTTTCATGGTGATGAGACACCGGAGTTCTGCCGCGCGTTCGGGCTTCCTTACATGAAAGCAGTACACTTTGAAAAACCGGGGGATTTGCTGCGGGCTGAAGCCCGCTACCCGGATGCGGCGGCTATTCTTGCCGACTGCCCTGCGCCAGATTCCGGCGCAGCGCCTGGCGGCAACGGCACCGCCTTTGATTGGGAGCTGGCCCGGTCTGAAGCCGCGTCTCTCACGCTGCCTCTTGTACTCGCCGGAGGGCTGAATGCGGAAAACGCCGCAGCAGCCTATTCGCTCCTTCACCCCGCGGCGCTGGATGTCAGTTCCGGCGTCGAGGATTCCCCAGGAATCAAGTCCAGACAGAAAATCCATGATTTTTTAGGAGCGCTTCGCTGAGTGCTTGCAGCAGAGGCGTCTCCGGCCGGAAGAGATTTCCTCTCCGGCTTCTTTGTCGATAAAGGAATCGCACATGTACAACATGCCTGACAAAAAAGGACACTTTGGTCCTTATGGCGGCGTTTTCGCGTCGGAAACGCTGATCTATGCGCTTACGGAGCTGAAGAATGCCTATGAGCATTACCGTAATGATCCTGAATTCGACAAGGAGTGGCGCGACGAGCTCAAGCACTATGTCGGCCGTCCTTCCCCGATTTACTGGTGCAGACGGCTATCGGAGGTGACAGGAGGCGCTCAGATCTATCTGAAGCGTGAGGACCTGAATCACACCGGTGCCCATAAAATCAACAACACCATGGGGCAGGCGTTGCTCGCCCGCCGCATGGGAAAGAAGCGTGTGATCGCGGAAACGGGCGCGGGGCAGCATGGCGTCGCGACCGCGACGGTGGCTGCCCGTTACGGCATGAAGTGCTGTGTCTACATGGGCGCGGAAGATATCGAACGCCAGGCCCCGAATGTCACCCGCATGAAGCTCCTTGGGGCTGAGGTGCGTCCGGTGACGACGGGCAGCGGCACACTGAAGGACGCGCTGAATGAGGCGATGCGCGACTGGGTGACGAATGTGGACGACACGTTCTACATCATCGGCACGGTCGCGGGTCCTGCGCCGTACCCTGAGATGGTGCGTAACTTCAACGCGATTGTGTCTGAAGAGTGCCTTACGCAGTTCCCTGAACTGACGGGCGGGGATCCGGACTATATCGTCGCCGCGGTGGGCGGCGGCTCAAACGCGATCGGCGCTTTCTATCACTACATTGACCGTCCGAACGTGAAGCTGATCGGCGTTGAGGCGGCGGGGCTAGGACTCCTTTCCGGGAAGCACTGCGCGTCAATCGAATGCGGGAAGCCGGGCGTTCTGCACGGGAACCGCACGTATCTGCTTCAGGATAAGGATGGGCAGATCACGCCGGCCTACTCAATCTCCGCGGGGCTTGATTACCCGGGAGTCGGTCCTGAGCACAGCTATCTCGCGGATATCGGCCGCGCCGAGTACGTGGGCATCACGGATGACGAAGCGATGGACGCCTTCCAGAAGCTTTGCCACATTGAAGGGATCATCCCGGCGCTTGAGTCGAGCCACGCGCTAGCCTACGCGCTGAAACTTGCCCCGACGCTTCCGAAGGATAAGAAGATCCTCGTGAACCTCTCGGGCCGCGGTGACAAGGACCTGGGAATCGTGACGAAGTACCTTAAGGCGCATGAAGGAGAAGAGAAATGAGCCGTCTTGAAAAGCGTTTTGCGTCCTTTCAGGCTGCCGGGAAAAAGGCCCTGATTCCGTATATCTGCGCGGGTGACCCGTCGCTTGGATCCACGGTGCCGCTGCTGCATGAACTCGTCCGGTCCGGGGCGAGCGCGATTGAGCTCGGCATGCCGTTTTCTGACCCGATGGCGGACGGTCCGGTGATTCAGCGGGCGTCTGAGCGGGCGATCAGCCGCGGCTCGAATCTCGACTTCGTGTTCAATTGCGTGAAGGAATTCCGGAAGACGGACAGTGACACGCCGATCGTTCTCATGGGATACGCGAATCCGGTGGAGTGCCGCGGTCAGGAAGCGTTTATCCGCGACGCGGCAGAGGCGGGGGTTGATGGTGTCCTGATTGTCGACTACCCGTTTGATGAGGTGCCGGAGTTTTATGAGGCGGTGAAGAAGGCCGGGATGGATCCGATTTTCCTTCTCGCGCCGACCTCTTCAGATGAACGCGTTGAACAGGTCTGCCGTCTCGCGACCGGGTACCTCTACTACGTGTCGCTGAAGGGAACCACGGGGGCCGGAAACCGGCTCGATATCGCTTCGGTTAGACAAAACGTCGCGAGAATCGAGCGTTACGCGAAGTGCCCGGTGGCTGTGGGGTTCGGTATCAGTAACGGCGAGACGGCGCGCGAGATCGCTTCCGTCTGCTCAGGCGTCATCATTGGTTCCGCCCTGATCCGTGAGATGGATAAGACCCCGGATGATGCTGTGGGTGCTGCCGGCCGGTGGCTCGCCGGAATCCGCGCGGCGCTTGACGCCGCATAGCGGGATTTAAGACACATCGGAGCGGTCCGGATACCGCCGGACTGTTTCGGATTACCATCCGTGCGGGTACCCCCGCACGGTTTTTTTGTTGTACCCTAGTGTGACTTAAGCAAAAGGGAGCTTTCGATGAGCTGGATTGACCGCCTTCGACCGAAAATCAAGAAAGAAACCAACGCGACGCAGAGCCGCGTTCCTGAAGGCCTCTGGAATAAATGCCCGAAATGTGATCAGGTAATCTACAGTCACGAACTGGAAGCCTCTCTCATGGTGTGCCCGAAGTGCGGCTATCACATGAGAATGGGTGCCCGCGCGCGTCTTGAGGCGTTCCTCGACTACGATAGCCCGAAAGAGGAAATCGGAGCCGAAATCCTCGCGAAAGACCCTCTCAAGTTTGTTGACTCGAAGCCCTACCCGAAGCGTATCGCCGAAGCCCGCGCGAAAACCACGGAAACTGACGCGCTGGTCGTGATGGCTGGTGAGCTGAAGCATTACCCGGTGGTCGCCGCCGCATTTGAATTCGGTTTCATGGGCGGATCGATGGGGTCTGTGGTCGGAGAGCGTTTTGTCCGCGGTGTCGGCTATTCGATCGACCACAACTGCCCCTTTATCTGCTTCGCGTCTTCTGGCGGTGCCCGCATGCAGGAGGGTCTCGAATCCCTTATGCAGATGGCGAAGACATCTGCCGCTGTGGCGGAGCTCTCAAAGGCCGGTCTTCCCTTCATTTCGGTCCTCACTGATCCGACGATGGGCGGTGTTTCCGCGTCGTTCGCCTTTGTGGGCGATATCGTGATCGCGGAGCCGGGTGCCCTGATCGGCTTTGCTGGTCCGCGCGTGATTGAGCAGACCGTCCGCGAGAAGCTTCCTGAAGGCTTCCAGCGCGCCGAGTTCCTTCTTAAGATGGGCGCGATCGATATGATTGTCGACCGCCGGGAGATGCGCTCCACGATCGGCCGCGTCCTCGCGATGCTCGCGAAACGGCCGCCCCGGGCGCATGACCTGCCTGCGGCAGTCTAAAATCAAGCCTGGCTCTCAGTTAAGCCTCCGGAGAAAACCGCTCCGGAGGCTTTCTGCATTAGAGCCCGGAATTTTCTTATAGGTCTCAGGAAAAATGGAAAGCAGGAAGACGCTCGGTGAGTGGCTCGACTATATCGAAGCAATGCATGGCGGAGCCGAGGTGATTGATCTTGGGCTCGGCCGGATGACGGAAATGATCTCCCGGATGGGCATTCACTTTGACTGCCCGGTTTTCACCGTGGCCGGCACAAACGGGAAGGGGAGCACCTGCGCGATGCTCGAATCTATTTTCCGGTCTGCCGGTCTCCGGGTCGGAATGCATACGTCGCCTCATATGCTGCGGTTTAATGAGCGGGCCTGGCTTCTCGGGCGTGAGGCAACAGATGAAGAACTCTGCCGCGTGTTTGAGGAGGTGGAAGAGAAGCGGGGTGACCTGATTCTCTCTTACTTCGAATTCACGGCGCTGGGCATTCTGAAGCTCTTTATGGACGCGAAGCTTGACGCGGTGGTGCTTGAGATCGGGCTTGGAGGAAGGCTTGACGCCATCAATTCGATTGATCCCACGGTTTCCATTGTGACCACGGTCGGAATTGACCACACAGCGTTCCTCGGACCTGACCGTGAATCGATCGGTCGCGAAAAGTCTTTTGTCTATCGGGCAGCCCCTTGCCACGCCGCGGTCTGCGCGGATCCTGAGCCTCCGAAGTCACTTCTGCAGCATGCCGAAGAGATCGGCGCTGATCTCCGGTGCGTCAACCGTGACTTCCGCACGGTGGAGCACGGGGACGGCACGTTTGACTACGAGGGACGCACCTGGTCACTCAAGGCGCTCCCCCGCCCGGCGCTTGCCGGAGAAATGCAGATCGCGAACGCGGCCGGCGCTCTCGCGATGCTGGAGGCCGCGGACGAACTGAAAGCCATCCATGTGGGGCGCGAAGCAATTGAAACGGGACTCCGCCGCGTGGTGATCACGGGGCGCTTCCAGCGTGTTGCCGAGTCTCCCGCGATTATTCTGGACGCGGGTCACAATCCTCACGCCGCTCATGAACTCGCGCGGAATCTCGCCTCACTGCTCTATAAAACGCCCGGAAAGACGATCGCGGTGGTCGGCATGCTGAAGGATAAGGACCGGTTCCATGTCGCCGGCATCGTGAAAGATGAGATCGATGAGTGGCGGATCGCATCGCTCACCGGTCCCCGAGCGAGCACCGCGGATGACCTCGAAAAGGAATTTCTCCGCGCCGGTGTACCGGCCGAACATGTAAGAAAATTTGAAAATATTCCCTCCGCGCTTGAATTTGCGAGGGGAGAAGCCTCTCACGCTGATAGAATTATCGTATTCGGGTCTTTCGTGACGGTTTCTGCCGCGATTGAAGCTCTCCGGAAAGACGGCTTCCAGGTGGATATCGTCCCCTAGACGAAAATAAAACAGACAGAGTAGGCATTTCTCTGGCGCGGATCTTTCCTTTGAGGAAGGATCCCGGCCGGAGCGGTTGTGGAGAAGCGGGTAATGGGGATCAGTTTCTGGCATAAAAAGAAAGAGGAGCCGCAGGCTCCGAAAGCGGTTCCGGAAAACGGAGTCAATGCCGTGAAGCGGTCCGATACAGAGAGCGATGCTCCGGGCGGTGTTCGGCTTCGCCGGATTGCGGTCGGGGCCGCTGTCATTCTTTCCGCGATCGTGATTGCCGGACCGTTTGTGGTGAGTGAACGGGCGGTGAAAGCGGAGTCTCCCGCGAAGACCGAGATCCCGTCACCTCCCGCGGTTTCCCAGGCGGCACAGGCGCAGCCGGCGTCCGCAGCGGTCGCGACCGCGGCAATGCCTCAGCTCACTTCTTCTCCCGCTGCCGCGTCGCCGGCCGCTTCAGCCACCGTCCCCGCTGCTCCTGGCGCTGCCCAGCCGATGGCTCAGGCCGCGCCGAGCACTCAGCAGGCTCCTGCCGCCGCGGTTCCCCAGTCTCAGACTCAGGCTGATATTGCCAAGGCGAAACTCGCCGCGGATAACGCCGCCAAAGCCCGGATGAAGGCTGCTCAGGAAGAGAACGCCCGCCAGAAGGCTGAAATCGAAAAGAAAGCGAAGGCCGCGAAAGCTGCCCGTGATGATCAGCTGCAGGCTGCCATCGCGCAGCAGCAGAAGAAAGAAGCCGCAGCGAAGAAAGCCTCGGCTGACGCCTCCCAGCAGCGCTGGGTGATCCCGGTCGGGGCGTTCTCGGATCCCGCGGCCGCGAAGAAGGTTGTGGCAAACGGCCGCGCGAACGGCGTGTCGCTCAGCACTTCAAGCGTGAAGTCCGGCAGCACGACACTCACCCGTGTGACCGCGGGTCCTTTCAAGACGCGTGATCAGGCGGAAGCCGCGGAAGCGAAACTCGCTATGGCCGGTATCCGCACAGGCGGCGTACATCAGGCAAAATAGCGCCTTTCAATTTTCTGCCTCTCTGAGGCTCGGATTTTCCATATGGACAGCGGAACACTGAATCAGCTCGACTGGGTGATACTCGCGGTACTCGCGGCGTCCTCCATTCTCGGTGTCTGGCGCGGCGTTGTGAAGGAAGTGTTTTCGGTCGCGGGCTGGATCGCGGGCTTTATCTTCGCGTTCCGTCACGCGGCGGATGTGGGGCAGGTGCTTCCGATCACGTCTTTTGGACCGGTAGGGCGGACCGCGGCCGGCGCTGTGATCGTGATTCTCGTGACGCTTGCCGCGTTCGAGGTTTTCGGTTCGCTTCTCAGACTGGTGATCAAGGCGGTTTCAGGCGGCGTCGGCGACGGGGCTCTTGGATTTATCTTCGGCTTCATCCGGGGAGCGGTGATCGTGATGGCAGGCGTATTTGTCGCCTCTTTCACATCATCCCCTGAATCCCGGATGTGGCAGCAGAGCGAACTGATTCCGTACGCTGAAAAAGGGCTCGTGATGTGCCTCCCGCTGATGCCGGACACGCTCGTGCAGATCGCGGACATCGCGAAAAAGCAGCAGGACTCCGCCAAGGCCCTTTGGAACGCGAAGTACCGGCTGGAAGATCATGCGGGATCGCTTAAATAGAGGAAGCTTTTTCGCTTTTTCATCAGTGTGCTTTCTTTTCTTTCAAGTAAAATAAGCAGTTTCTCTCCTTCCATCATTCTCGAGGAAATAAAAGAGCTATGTGCGGCATTGTAGGGATGGTCTCTGACAGCCCCGTAAATCAGCGCCTTTATGACGCGCTTCTTCTCCTTCAGCACCGCGGTCAGGATGCTGCCGGCATCGCAACGCTGGACGGTCTGACCTTCCATCAGCATAAAGCGATGGGTCTCGTGCGCGAAGTCTTCCGTACCCGCAACATGAGAAACCTCCTCGGGAATGCCGGCATTGCGCATACCCGCTATCCCACTGCAGGCTGCTCCACGTCGTCTGACGAGGCGCAGCCTTTTTACGTGAATGCCCCGTACGGCATCATGTTTGCGCATAACGGGAACCTCACGAACGCTTCCCGCCTGAAGCAGGAGCTCTATGAGCTCGATCACCGTCACATCAATACGTCGAGTGACAGTGAGGCGCTGCTGAACGTCCTCGCGGATGAAATCAGCCACCTCGTGGTCGGCACCACGCTCACCGCTGAAAAGGCTTTCCAGGCGGTGCGCGGCGTTCATAAGCGTATCCGCGGCGGCTATTCCTGCGTCGCGCTGATTGCCGGAAAAGGTCTTCTCGCGTTCCGTGATCCGAATGGCATCCGTCCGCTCTGCTACGGCTCCTATACGAATGAACGCGGTTTCACCGAGTACATGGTGGCCTCTGAATCCGTCGCCCTTACCGGCACGGGCTTCAATTTCGAGGACGATGTGAAGCCGGGCGAGGCGATCTGGATCGATCTGAACGGCAACATCGAGCGCTGCCAGTGCGCTGAGAATCCGAAGCTCACCCCCTGCGCGTTCGAGCTCGTCTACTTTGCCCGTCCGGACAGCGTGCTTGACGGCATCAGCGTTTACGGCGCCCGCCTGCGTCTTGGTGAATATCTCGCTGACACGGTGGCGCACGAGATTGAGCTGAAGGACATCGATGTTGTGATGCCGGTTCCGGACTCTGCCCGCCCGTGCGCGCAGCAGCTCGCTTCCCGCCTGAACCTTCCGTACCGCGAGGGTCTTATCAAGAACCGCTACGTCGGCCGTACGTTCATCATGCCGGGCCAGACGGTCCGCAAGAAGAGCGTCCGCCAGAAGCTGAACCCGATGCCGGTCGAATTCAAGGATAAGAATGTGCTGCTCGTGGATGACTCGATTGTCCGCGGCACCACGATGGGCGAAATCGTGGCCATGGCCCGCAGCGCCGGCGCGAAGAAAGTGTATGTCGCGTCCTCCGCTCCCCGTGTCTGCTTCCCGAATGTCTACGGCATTGATATGCCGACCCGCTCGGAACTCCTCTGCGGCGATGGCAAGGGTGCGGATGAGGTGGCCCGTATCATTGGCGCTGATAAGGTCGTCTATCAGACGATCGACGGCCTGAAGGGCGCGCTTTCCGACATGAACCCGGCAATCTCCGATTTCGATTGCTCGTGCTTCGATGGCCGGTATGTGACCGGTGACATCGATGACGCGTATCTCAGCCAGCTTGAGGAAGAGAAGCGCCTCGCGAAGGAAGCCGATAAGCGCAGAAAGGCTGAAGAGGACTGATCGTTCCTGGTTCTGACGCCGCCGGGCTTTTCGCCCGGCAGCCCTCGAGGCCCGCCCGCGCTACCTGCGGCCGGGCCTTAGTTTTTTGGGAAGGAGAAATGCGATGACTGAAAACGAAGAGCCGCTTGTCGTGCGGCTTGATCACCTGGTGCTGACAGTCAGGGACCCTCAGGCGACAGTACGGTTTTATGAAGCGGTTCTTGGCATGAAACCCGTGCGGTTTGGAGAAGGGCGGCTCGCGCTTCAGTTTGGAAATACGAAGATCAATCTCCATCAGGCGGGGGCTGAAATCGCGCCTTACGCTCTCCGCCCCACGCCGGGATCCGCGGATCTCTGCCTGATCACGGAGGGGCCGCTCGATGCCGTGCGGCGGCGGCTTTCTGAAAACGGTGTTCCGATCGAACTCGGCCCCGTGAAGCGCACCGGCGCCGCAGGTCCCATCCTCTCGGTTTACTTCCGGGATCCCGATGGAAATCTGATTGAGGTTTCCCGGTACGAAGACCAGGCGGGGTCCTGAATAAGCAAAGGGGCAGTTCACTCAAGGTGAACTGCCCCTTCTTACTGGGTCTGAAAACGTGGGTGCCCTCAGGCGAAGCACCCCTGGTAGATCACGAGAAGCACCACGATCGGCGCGATGATCGCCACCATCGCATGGATAAAGGTGGTGTAGGCCGTGCCCCGGTTCTTCACGTAGTTCAGCTGTTCCTTGAACTTCGGCCAGGCGATCCAGCCCGTGAGAAGCGCGATAAAGAGACCGCCCATCGGAAGCAGAATGTTCGAGGAAAGGAAGTCAAGCGCGTCGAAAAGCGTCTTTCCGAAAACTTTCACATCTGACCACGGTCCGAAGGAAAGGGCGGAAACGCAGCCGAAGAGGAAAAGAGCGATCCAGCAGGCAAAGCACCCGCGGGGGCGCCTCACATTCCACTCATTTCCAAGGTGCGCAATCACGACTTCCAGCATGGAGATCGAGCTCGTGAGCGCGGCCGTGAGAAGGCAGATATAGAAAAGGACCGCGAAGAACGCCCCGCCCGGAAAATGATCAAACACAATCGGCAGCGTCACAAAGACGAGTCCCGGACCGGCATTCGGATCAAGCCCGAAAGCGAACACCGCGGGCAGAATCATGAGACCGGAAAGAATAGAGCCGAGAAGCGCGAGAAACGCGATCCAGCCGGAAGAGGACGGAATGTCCGTTGTTTCCTTCACGTAGCAGCCGTACGTGACGATTGTGCCGCAGCCTAGTGAGAGCGAGAAGAACGTAAACCCGAGAGCGTTCAGGATGGTCGACGCGCTCATCGTCTCCGGGTGGATCGCGAAAAGGAATTCCACTCCTTTCATCGCGCCGGGGAAAGTGAGGCTTCGGATAAGGATCACCACCATCAGGATAAAGAGGAGCGGCATGAGGAATTTCGCAATCCGCTCAATCCCCTTCTCAACGCCGAGCGCTACGACGCCGCAGGTGAGGGTGAGGAAGCAGAAGTGCCAGAAGACATTTTTTACCGGATCCGACACGAGAACCGCAAAGCCCTCTTTCAGCGTTTCCGCGTCGCTCGAAAGCACGCTGTTCGTGAGCGACCCGATGAGGTACGACACGCACCAGCCGCCGACCACGGAATAGTAGGAAAGAATGATGAAGGAAGAGATCACGCCGATAAAACCGGCGATCGCGAAGAAGGGGCCTCCCATCTTCTTCATCGCCTGAACAGCGGAACCCCGGCCGGCCCGGCCGACCGAGGCCTCAGCCATCAGGAGAGCAACACCGATCGTAAAGGTGAAGATGATGTAGGGAATGATGAAATTTCCGCCGCCATTCGCGCCCGCCCAGAAGGGGAATTTCCAGATTGCGCCGAGGCCGATGGCTGAGCCCGCGGAAGCGAGAATGAAGCCGATACGCGAGCCCCATTCGGTTGATTTCGCCATGTTGCTGTCCTTGATTTTTTGTGAGGGGAGTCCCGGAGAAGAGGGGGATCTTTATGAGACTCTCCGAAGAAGAACCGAAATATCTCTCGAGAGGCAGAGGAAATGTCGCGCCGGGAGGTCCTTCAGAAATTCTGCTACGAATTGAAAGAATATTGATAATACCCGGTTCTGTCTAGTTGTTTCCCTGTAGTTCTGCTGAGTTTCCTGTTGGCAAACCAATGTTCAAAAGTGTATATTTTTTATTATTGGTTTTATCAAAACCAGGAACACGTATCAATCGATCCGCAGAACGGACCTGAGCAGATGCGGCAGCAATTCGAGTTGACCGACAGGCTGGCCAAAAGCAGTCCCGGAGGTCTCCCAATCAAATCCAGATTAGGTTTGAAAGGAACGCAACTATATGAATGCCAGTGAGACGGCCGCCCGCGCGGCCGGAACGCCGATTACAGGCGCTGAGATCGTCTGTCGGGCGCTCGCCGAGGAAGGGGTGACAAAGGTTTTCGGTTACCCGGGCGGAGCGGTCATCCCGATTTATGACGAAATCTTCAAGCAAAGCGCTTTCCAGCACATCCTGACGGGGCACGAGCAGGGAGCGGCGCACGCCGCTGATGCCTATGCGCGCGCTACCGGAAAGCCTGGCGTCCTTATCGTGACGTCGGGTCCAGGCGCGACGAATGCCGTGACCGGCATCTCGACCGCCTACAGTGATTCCATCCCCCTCATCATTATTTCAGGCCAGGTTGGCACCTCCTTCATCGGCACCGATGCTTTCCAGGAGTGCGATACCGTGGGCATTACCCGTCCCTGCGTGAAGCACAATTTCCTTGTGCGTCATGTGGAGGATCTGGCGAAAACGATCAAGGAAGCCTTCTATATCGCGACGACCGGCCGTCCGGGTCCCGTGCTGATTGATATTCCGAAGGATATTCAGCTTCAGAAATGCGTTTTCGACTATCCCGAGAAAGTGGATATTCCGACCTATAAGCCGATTACCCGCGGTCACATGGGGCAGATCAGGAAGGCGCTCAACGCGCTTCTCGACTCTGCCCGTCCGCTGATCCTTGTGGGCGGCGGCGTGGTGCTGTCGGATGCCTCTGAACTGATGAACCGGTTTGCCCGGCTGACTGGGATTCCCGTGATTTCGACCCTGATGGGGCTTGGCGGATTCCGGGGGTCGGACCGCAAGTTCCTCGGCATGGCCGGTATGCACGGAACGCTGGAAGCGAATTACGCGCTGCAGAACAGCGAGGTTCTCATTAATTTCGGCTCCCGGATGGAGGACCGTCTGGTCTCCAATGTCCCGGATTTCGAAAGCCGTCCGAGAACTGTCATTCATATCGATGTGGACCCTTCATCTATTTCGAAACGCGTGAAGGCTCAGATCCCCATCGTGGGCGACGTGAAGTCGGTGCTCGCTGACATGGTGAGCCTTCTTGAAGAAGAGGACTACCGGCAGAACACCGAGCTCCTCACGCCCTGGTGGAACCAGATTGACGAGTGGAGGTCGAGGAAGTCGCTTGACTATCCGGCTGACAGCAAGTCGATCATGCCGGAAGCGCTGGTGGAAAAGGTTCAGGCCGCAGCCCCCGCAGACACGATCTATACAACGGATGTGGGCGAACATCAGATGTACGCCGCCCAGTACCTGAAGCTCGACGAGCCCAGACATTTTCTGACGAGCGGCGGTCAGGGCACGATGGGCTTTGGATTGCCCGCCGCGGTCGGCGCCGCGGTCGCGTTCCCGGATAAACCGGTCGTCTGCTTCACGGGCGATGGGTCGATCCAGATGTGCATTCAGGAGCTGATCACCTGCAAGCGTTACGGTCTTGCGCCGAAAATCGTGATCTTCAATAACGGATACCTCGGCATGGTGGCGGTCTGGCAGAAGCTTTACTGCGGCGGCCGGCTTTCCGAAACGACGCTGGATCCGCAGCCTGACTTCGTGGCGCTTGCGAAAGCCTATGGCCACGTCGGCTACCGCTGCCGCACGTACGCGGAGCTTGACGCGGCGCTTAAGGATGCTTTCGGGGAAAACCGGAACGAATGCTGCGTGCTCGATGTTCAGATCAAGCGTGATGAACCCGTGTACCCGATGGTTGGGCCTGGAGAAGGTCTCACCCGAATGATTCTGAGGGAGGAATGAGAATGAGCGGAGAAAGACACGTGATTTCGATTCTCCTCGAGAATCGCTCCGGGGCGCTTTCGCGCGTCGTGGGACTCTTTTCGGCCCGCGGTTACAACATTGACAGCCTTACGGTCGCGCCGACCGAGTCTGAACACCTCTCGCGCATGACGATCGTGAGCCACGGTGACGATGCGCTCGTGGAACAGATCACAAAGCACCTCAATAAGCTGATCGAGGTGCTGAAGGTGGTGGATCTGACTGAGGCGCCCTACGCGGAACGCGACCTGATGCTCGTAAAGGTCAGGGCTGCGGGCCGTGAGCGCGATGAAATGATGCGGCTTACGGATATTTTCCGCGGTCACATCATCGACGTGACGGAACGCTCTTTCACGATTGAGATCACCGGCGACGCCGGGAAGCTTGACGCGTTTCTCACCGCGATTGATCCGAAGCAAATTCTGGAAACTGTCCGGTCAGGCGTTCTCGGAATCGGCCGCGGCGAACACATTCTGAAGTCCTAGCAGCAAAAGCGTTTCTTATTTACTGATCTGAATTTACCGGAAGACCGAAGCCGGTCTTCCATCTGACGAGGCCCCGCGCCTCTGGAGAAAAAGCATGAAGGTTTATTACGACAAGGACTGTGACCTTTCCATCATCAAGGGCAAGAAGGTCGCGATCATCGGCTACGGTTCCCAGGGACACGCCCATGCGCTGAACCTGCATGACTCCGGCGTCAATGTGGTGGTCGGTCTGCGCCCGAACGGCGCTTCCTGGAAGAAGGCTGAGGCTGCCGGTCTCGCAGTCGCGTCCGTTGAAGATGCCGTGAAAGGCGCTGACGTCGTCATGATGCTGATCCCGGATGAAAACATCGCGAAGACCTACCGTGAGCAGGTTGAGCCGAACATCAAGCAGGGTGCGGCGCTCGCTTTTGCTCACGGCTTCAACATTCACTACGGCCAGGTGATTCCGCGTGAGGACCTCGATGTCATCATGGTGGCCCCGAAGGCTCCGGGCCACACGGTCCGCTCCACCTATGCCGCCGGTGCCGGTGTGCCGCAGCTTGTTGCTGTTTTCCAGGATAAGTCCGGCCGCGCGATGGATATCGCGCTCTCCTACGCCTCCGCCAACGGCGCCGGCAAGGCGGGCATCATCGAAACGACGTTCCGCGAAGAGACGGAAACGGACCTCTTCGGCGAACAGGCCGTGCTCTGCGGCGGTATCGTTGAACTCGTGAAGACGGGCTTTGAGACCCTCGTGAAAGCCGGATACGCGCCTGAAATGGCGTATTTCGAATGCTTCCACGAAATGAAACTGATCGTCGATCTGATGTACGAAGGCGGTATCGCGAACATGGACTACTCCATTTCGAATAACGCCGAATTCGGCCAGTACTGGACGGGTCCGAAGGTTGTGAATGAAACCTCCCGTGCCGCGATGGAACAGTGCATCAAGGATATTCAGTCCGGCGTTTATGCGAAGGCGTTCCTTGAAGAGTGCGCGTTCGGCTATCCGGTGCTCCGTTCGATGCGTGCCCAGACCGCCCGTCATCCGATCGAGACCACGGGTGAGAAACTCCGCGCGATGATGCCCTTCATCACCGCTCACCGTCTGGTTGACCGCAGCAAGAACTGATCGCTCTTGCTGAGTCATTTCAGCAGCTTTCCGTCGCCCCGGGGAATATGGGTTCTCCGGGGCGACAGCGTATCTGCCGGGATACCCGGTGCGGAATGAAAACGGATACGGGGGAGGTGTAGAGAAATTGCGCGGTCACCCTGATAGAATGCCCTATCGGAAATACGTTTTTGGTGAGATCCTGGAGATCAATATCTATGGATAAAAGAATCTATCCCCATCCCATCTTTGCGAAAGAGGGTTGGCCCTTCATGGCGGGCACGGGCGTTCTTGCGCTTCTCGCGACGGCAATGGGCTGGGGCTTTCTGAGCGTCATCTTCTGGGCGCTTTTTATTCTTGTGGTTCAGTTCTTCCGGGACCCGGCGCGTGAAATTCCCCAGGGCGAGAAGCTTGTGCTTTCCGTCGTTGACGGCCAGGTTCTGAAGGTTGAAAAGGCGAAGGATCCCTATACGGGACGTGACGCGATTCTGATCTCCGTCTTCATGAATCTTTTCAACGTCCACAGCCAGAAGTCTCCGGTTGACGGCACCGTGCTGAAGAAGGTGTACCGCCCGGGCAAGTATTTCAACGCGTCGCTCGATAAGGCAAGCGCTGAGAACGAGCAGTGCGGCCTTGTGGTGCGGGCGGATGATGGGAACCTGGTGACGTTCGTTCAGATCGCGGGTCTCGTGACGCACCGCATTCTGAATTACGTGAAGGAAGGCGATCATCTGAACCGGGGTGATCGTTACGGCTTTATCCGTTTCGGAAGCCGCGTGGATATGTACCTTCCGCTGAACGCCCGCCCGAAGGTTGTGATCGGGGAGAAGGTCTGGGGCACGACAACCGTCCTCGCGGTTCTTGGCGAGGCTCTGGATGAACCCGAGGCTCCGCTCGATGAATCGGAAGACTCTTCTGTGACAGCACCTGCTGCCGCTCAGAGTGAAACCCCCGCTGCACCGGCCGCGGCCCCCGCAGCCCCTGCAGCTGAAGCAGAAGCTCCGGAAGCTCCTGCCGCGGCGAAGCCTTCGGAGTCCGAACCGGCGGCTGCCGCTCCCGCGGAGTCTGAGACAAGCGCTCCTGCCGCGGCTGAACCCGCGAAGACGACTGACGCTTCAGCGAAGTAAGGCTTCGGCGCTCTGACCGTTCCCCCAAAAAAGCAAAGCGGATGCCTGGGTAAGCCCCGGCGTCCGCGTCTGCATTCAGTTATTCAGGAAAAGACGATAAAAATGACTTCAGAACACATCCCGGGTCAGCGAGTTCCGCTTACCGAAATCGGAAAGCGCAATATCAGGATTGTCCGCACGCGGGGCATCTACGTTCTGCCGAACCTTTTTACGACGGCGTCGCTTTTCTGCGCGTTTTACGCGATTGTTCAGGCCATGGCCGGGCACTTTGATATTGCCTCCATTGCGATCTTCTTCTCGATGATTTTTGACGGCTGTGACGGCCGTGTCGCCCGCCTCACTCATACGCAGAGCGAGTTTGGCGTGCAGTATGACTCGATCGCGGATATGACAGCGTTCGGCGTGGCGCCGGCTCTCGTGATCTATCAGTTCGCGCTTTCCGGCCTTGGAAAGATCGGCTGGGCCGCGGCTTTCATTTACTGCCTGGGCGCCGGTCTCCGTCTTGCCCGCTTCAATACCAATGTGAAGGTCGTGGATAAGAGCTTCTTCCAGGGGCTTCCGAGCCCGGCGGCTGCCGCACTGATCGCAGGCTTTGTGTGGCTCGCGGTTGATAACAAGCTCCCCGCCTGGACGGGTGACGCGCTTCCCTGGATGGCCGCGGTGCTCGCGGTTTTCGCCGGCCTTACGATGGTCTGCAACGCGCCGTTCTTCTCCGGCAAGAGCCTTGCCGTTGTGAGAACCGTGCCGTTCTGGTTCCTTTTCGTCGCGGCGATTCTCTTCATCATTATTTCGAGCAATCCGTCACTCTCGATCTTCATCATCTTCTGCATTTACGCCGTCTCGGGCTACGTCTATCAGGCTTATCTCTGGTGGAAGGGCCGTCCGAACCCCGTGAAGCCTGAGCGTGATGAGGAAGAAGCCTGACGCTGGCTTTTCCGCCTAAGCCCTGAGGGCCGCAGGCAAATGAAGCATCATGCGGACGCGGCGCGAGCCGCCCTTTATCAGAGGAGTTCCTATGTCATTTCTTTTTGCACCGCCCCCTCAGGCCGTTCTGCCGATCGTGGGGGAGAAGAATCTTTACTTCCCCCTGCATCGCGTGTATTTCATCGGTCACAACTACTCGGCCCACAATAAGGAGCTGAACGCTCCGGACGAGCCGGTGATCTTCCTGAAGCCTGTTGACGCGGTTGTGCCGGTTCCGGAAGGAACCGTGGCTGAAATCTCGTATCCTCCTCAGTCCGATAATTTCCAGCATGAGATTGAGCTCGTTGTCGCGCTGAAGTCAGGCGGCCGCGACCTCACGCCTGAAGAAGCTGAAAAGGCGATCTACGGCTTCGCGGTCGGCTGCGACTTTACGCGCCGCGACTGGCACTTCAGAATGCGTGACAAAGGGCAGCCCTGGGAAAAGGGTAAGACGGTTGACAGCGCGCTCCCCGTCACGGCGCTCCGCCCGATTGAACGGACACCGGAGCTGCAGAATCTGGGGATCTGGCTCTACGTGAACAGCGAGAAAAAGCAGGACGGCAATATCGATCAGATGCTTTTCACGCCGGCTGAGCTGATCAGCCATCTCTCGAAGTTCTGGGAACTGAAGGCGGGTGATATTGTCTTCACCGGAACGCCGGCTGGTGTCGGTCCCGTGAAGAAGGGCGATTTCCTGAAGGGCGGCATCGCGGGTGTCGGTACGCTCGATATGAAGATCGTTTGATACGTCACTCCCGCGCGCTTTCGGGATAGGCAAGAAAAAACCGACCTCGGTACAGAACCGGGGTCGGTTTTTGCATTCCGGGAAATGATCACCGGTTTCAGGAAGAGGCGGAGCTTGACGCCATGCTGGCCGCTGCGCTGTCCATCGAAATCGTTTCGATTTCCTCCGCGAGATCTGATACCGCGCTGGCGTAGAAATAGCTGTGGTTATAGTTCAGGATCGTCTGGAAATTCCGGGTCCCGAGGCGGTACTCTGTCGCCTGCTTTCCATCCTGGTCGCGGTACGGGAGATCAACGATCATCAGAGGTTCGTCACCCGGGATGTTGAGCTCGAAATCCGGAATGAACCCGGCCCGGAGCGCGTGGTCAAACGTCGTATCAGTGGTGATGCCGCCTGTGACGAGCCGCATATCGGCGTCGCTGTCCGGCGTGCAGGAGAAAAACGGCGGAAGCCCCCGGACCCAGCCGTGGCTTGAGAGGTAGTTCGCCACTGAGCCGATCGCGTCAGCGCTCGACCCAACGAGATCGATCTGACCGTCCCCGTCAAAGTCGACGGCATACTTGCGCACCGAGGAGGGCATGAATTGCCCCATGCCGATTGCGCCCGCGAAGCTCCCATAGACCGTAGCAGGATCGAGATGCTGCTCGCGAAGAAGCAGGAGAAACTCGGTGAGTTCCGTCCTGAAGTAATCCGCGCGGCGCTTGTAATCGAAAGTAAGCGTGCAGAGGGAATCCAGAACGCGGAAACTGCCCTGGTTTCTGCCGTAGACCGTTTCAACGCCGATGATCGACGCCACGATGTCCCGCGGAATGCCGTAGCGGTCCTCCGCCTTTCCGAAAGCCTCGTCGTTTTCCTCGAGGAATTCCGATCCCTTCTCAATCCGGGACTTTCCGACCATCCGGTGCTGATAGACCCGCCAGTCGCCGCGGACCGCGGTTTTCGGCGCATTCGGCTTCCGGGGCTTCGGTGTCATCAGCTGCTCCACGCGGGCGGAATACGTAGCCTGCGAGAGGACCTCTTCAATAAAGGACTTAGGAAGCTGAGTCGCCGCGGCGGTTTCCTCAATGTAAGCCTGAACCTCTGGCATCGCGGGGTAAGACGTATCCTCGCTCGACTCCGTTTTTCTCAGAGCCGGATCCGGAAGCTGAGCGCAGACAGCCGCCGGCAGCCCAGGTATGGCGGCTGTCAGAAGCAGTGTCAGCAGATTTCGGCGGCTCAGCGGCATGGCTTTTCTGATTGAGTAAATAAGTGTCCTATCTCATTAATTATATAGGTGCGTGTCAATCCGTTAAGGGCGGAATCGTAACGAAAAACCAGTAGAGGGAAAAAATCTTTGGAGACGAAGCCTTGACAAACGGCTTTTTATCCGTAGAATTTGTATTCCTATGCGGGAGTAGCTCAGTTGGTAGAGCGCAACCTTGCCAAGGTTGAGGTCGCGAGTTCGAGACTCGTCTCCCGCTCCATTTTCGAGAAGAGGAAGCTTTCAAGGGCTTCCTTTTTTCATATCTGCATCAGCGAGTGCCCGGGTGGCGGAATTGGTAGACGCAGGGGACTTAAAATCCCTCGCTTCGGCATACGGGTTCGAGTCCCGTCCCGGGTACCAGGCATTTCCAGAGACGTTCGTCTCACAGTATAATAATCAGTTAACCGCAACAGACTTTCGGTTTCGGAGGTCTCGAGCAACACAATCTGTAAGCCGGTGCCTTCTTTTCCCTTCAAAGCTGGTTCCGGCTCGTGCGCCCCGAAAGCGAGGAACCCGTCGGTTGCCCGCCGGGCACACTGTTTAACGTAACGGGAGAAGCACGTGAGCTCACTCATTCAGGACAACCGGCCTGAGGCTGTACTGGCCCTGGCCGACGGAACGCTGTTCCGCGGCCGTTCCATCGGCGCGCCCGGTCGTACCATCGCTGAAGTCGTTTTCAATACGTCCATGACGGGCTATCAGGAAATCCTGACAGATCCGTCCTACACCGGTCAGATCGTCAATCTCACGTATCCGCATATCGGCAACGTGGGCGTGAATAACGAAGATACCGAATCGGGCCGCATTTACGCGGCGGGCCTCGTCATCGAAACCCTTTCTCCCATCGTCTCGAACTTCCGTGCGAAGGAAACGCTTTCCGAATACCTCACCCGTTCCGGCGTGGTTGGCATTGCCGAAGTCGATAACCGTCTCCTTACCCAGATCATCCGTGACCGCGGCGCGCAGGCAGCCTGTATTCTGACGGCCGCGAACGGCACGCTGACTGACGAGGAACTGAATGCCGCTGTGGAAGCCGCGAAGAGCTACACCGGCATGGTGGGTCAGGATCTCGCTCAGGTTGTGACCACCAAGGCTCCGTACGAGTGGACCGAAGGCACCTGGCAGATCGATAACGACACGGGCGCTACCTCCTACACGAAGCCTGAGCTTCCCTTCCACATCGTGGCTTACGACTTCGGCGTGAAGCAGAACATTCTCCGCCTTCTCGTGAATCAGGGACTGCGCGTTACCGTGCTGCCCGCGAAGACTTCCTTTGAAGACGCGATGAAGTATTCCCCGGATGGCTTCTTCTTCTCGAACGGCCCGGGAGATCCGGAACCCTGCACGTACGCGATTGAAACCGCGAAAAAGATTCTGAAGTCCGGCATTCCGTTCTTCGGTATCTGCCTCGGGCACCAGATCCTCGGTCTCGCGGTGGGCGGAAAGACCGTAAAGATGAAGACCGGTCACCACGGCGCCAATCACCCGGTGATCGATGTGAAGACGAAGCATGTCTACATCACGAGCCAGAACCACGGGTTTGCGGTCGGCGCCTCCACGCTTCCCGCGAATGTCCGTGTGACGCACGAGTCGCTCTTTGACGGCACGCTCCAGGGTATGGAGCTTACCGACGCTCCGGCCTTCAGCTTCCAGGGTCACCCTGAAGCGAGCCCGGGACCTCAGGACATTTCCCCGCTTTTCGAGCGTTTCGGACAGATGGTCCGTACGTACGCTGAAAGCAAGGCGGCCAGGTAATTTTCCGGTAATTCTTAATATTGGCCTTTGCCCGGGGAGCGCTCCGGCCACTCGGGGAAAGGCGGCAGACAGGATAGCGAAATGCCAAAACGTCAGGACATAAAATCCATTCTCATCATCGGCGCCGGCCCGATCATCATCGGCCAGGCCTGTGAGTTTGACTACTCCGGTGCTCAGGCCTGCAAGGCGCTGAAGGAAGAAGGGTACCGCGTCATTCTCGTGAACTCGAACCCCGCCACGATCATGACGGATCCGGGGCTCGTGGACGCGACCTACATTGAGCCGATCACCTGGGAGGTGGTTGAGCGGATCATCGCGAAGGAACGGCCCGATGTGATTCTGCCGACGATGGGCGGTCAGACAGCGCTCAACTGCGCGCTCGATCTGAAGAATCACGGCGTGCTCGATAAGTACGGGATCGAACTGATCGGCGCCTCGCCGAAAGCGATTGAAAAGGCTGAGGACCGCAAGCTCTTCAAGGAAGCGATGGAGAAAATCGGCCTTGAATGCGCGAAGTCCGGTATCGCCTACAACATGCAGGAAGCGCTCGAAGTGCAGCAGACCGTGGGATTCCCCACGATCATCCGCCCGAGCTTCACGCTTGGCGGCTCAGGCGGCGGCATCGCCTACAACATGGAAGAGTTCGTGCGGATCTGCCAGCGCGGTCTCAAGCTTTCCCCGACGCACGAGCTTCTGATTGAAGAGTCGCTTCTCGGCTGGAAAGAGTACGAGATGGAAGTGGTCCGCGATCACGCGGATAACTGCATCATCGTCTGCTCGATTGAGAACCTCGATCCGATGGGTATTCACACGGGCGACTCGATTACCGTCGCTCCGGCCCAGACGCTGACCGACAAAGAGTATCAGATCATGCGTAACGCCTCGATCGCGATTCTCCGCGAGATCGGCGTGGATACGGGCGGATCAAACGTGCAGTTCGCCGTGAACCCGAAGAACGGCCGCCTGATCGTGATCGAAATGAACCCGCGCGTGTCGCGTTCGTCCGCTCTCGCCTCCAAGGCAACCGGTTTCCCGATCGCGAAGGTCGCGGCCAAGCTCGCCGTGGGCTACACGCTTGACGAACTCCGGAACGACATCACCGGCGGCAAGACCCCGATTTCCTTCGAGCCGACGATTGACTACGTCGTCACGAAGATGCCGCGTTTCGCCTTTGAGAAGTTCCCGCAGGCGGATGACCGTCTGACCACCCAGATGAAGGCTGTGGGCGAAGTGATGGCGATCGGCCGCACGTTCCAGGAATCCTTCCAGAAGGCGCTCCGCGGTCTTGAAACCGGTAAGGACGGTCTTGACAGCAAGACATCCGACCGCGAACAGATCGTCTATGAGATTTCCGACGCGGGCCCCGAGCGTATCTTCTATGTCGGTGACGCGTTCCGTATCGGCATGACGCTGAAGGAAGTCCAGGAAGCGACGAATATCGACCCCTGGTTCCTTATCCAGATTCAGGAAATCATCGATATCGAGAAGCGGCTTGAGGGCCGGACGCTTTCCTCGCTCACGCGTGAAGAGCTCCTCTTCCTCAAGCAGAAGGGCTTCTCCGACCGCCGTCTTGCGAAGCTTCTCCACGTGTCTGAGGACGAAGTGCGTTCTGACCGCTGGATGATGAAGCTGCACCCCTCCTATAAGCGCGTTGATACGTGCGCCGCGGAATTCAAGACCACGTCCGCTTACCTCTACTCCACCTACCACGGCGCGAGTGAGGCCGATCCGGATGACCGGAAGAAGGTGGTGGTGCTGGGCGGCGGTCCGAACCGTATCGGCCAGGGTATCGAGTTCGACTATTGCTGCGTCCACGCCGCTCACGCGCTCCGCGAAGATGGCTACGAGACCATCATGGTGAACTGCAATCCGGAAACGGTGTCGACTGACTATGACACGTCGGATCGCCTGTTCTTTGAACCGGTGACGCTCGAAGACGTGCTCGAGATCTGCCGCATTGAGAAGCCGTTCGGTGTCATCGTGCAGTACGGCGGTCAGACCCCAATCAATCTCTGCCGGAAGCTTGAGAAGGAAGGTGTGCCGATTCTCGGTACGACTCCGGATTCGATCGATATCGCGGAAGACCGAGGCCGCTTCCAGAAGCTTGCGTCAGACCTTGGCATCCTGCAGCCGCCGAACCGTGCGGCCCGGTCCGAAGAAGACGCCATCGTGATGGCAGACGAAATCGGGTACCCGCTCGTTGTCCGCCCGTCCTACGTGCTTGGCGGCCGCGCGATGGATATCGTCCACAGCCGGAAGGATCTCGAGGCCTACATGCGTGAGGCGATCAAGGTGAGCAACGACAGCCCGGTGCTCCTCGATCGGTTCCTCGACGACGCGGTGGAAATGGACGTTGACGCCGTGAGTGACGGGGACGAAGTCCGGATCGGCGGCATCATGCAGCATATTGAGCAGGCCGGCGTCCACTCGGGCGACGCGGCGTGCTCGCTCCCGCCTTACAGCCTCCGCCCTGAGCTCGTTGAAGAGATCAAGCGTGAGACGAGACTCCTCGCTGAGGCGCTTAAGGTGAAGGGGCTCATGAATGTGCAGCTCGCCGTGCAGCACGCCTACTCCGAGAACCCGAAGGTCTACATTCTCGAAGTGAATCCGCGTGCCTCGCGCACCGTGCCGTTTGTCTGCAAGGCGACGGGTGAGCCGCTCGCGAAGATCGCGGCCCGCGTGATGGTCGGGCAGACGATGAAGCAGCAGGGGGTCAAGGTTGAGGTAACGCCGAAGTACATGTGCGTGAAGGAAGCCGTGTTCCCGTTCACCAAGTTCCTCGGTGTGGACCCGGTCCTTGGACCTGAAATGCGGTCGACCGGCGAAGTGATGGGTGTCGGCGCGTCGTTCGGCGAAGCGCTTTATAAGGCTGAACTCGGCGCCGGTGACCGGCTCCCCGAAAAGGGTACGGCGTTTATTTCGGTCCGCGATGTCGATAAGGCCCGCGCGGTGTCGGTTGCCACGCACCTCCGTGACCAGGGCTTCAATATCGTCGCGACGCGCGGCACAGCGGCTCTTCTGCAGCATGCGGCGATTCCCTGCCGTGTGGTGAATAAGGTTTCTGAAGGCCGTCCGAACGTGGTCGATATGATCAAGAACGGTGACGTGCAGCTCGTGATCGCGACGGCTGACGAATCCCGTACTCAGATCAGCGACGCGCGCCAGATCCGCCAGACGGCGCTTGCGCAGCTCGGCGTTGTGTACTACACGACGATTTCGGGCGCTGCCGCCGCGGTTGAAGGCCAGAAGCACGCGAAGGATGTCGAGGTCCGCAGCCTGCAGGAACTTCACGCGATGAACCGCGCCTGAGTGTTTCGCTGATCCCGGATTCGTCCGGGAATCGCGGGACTTGCCGGCTTTCCTGTTACACCGGGGAAGCCGGTTTCTTTTGCCCGGTGCGGAGCCCGGGGCTCCGCTCCTCTCTTGGAAACTTTTCGAAACGGCTCCGGGGCTTTTTCCGCCCGAACCGGTCCCGGAAATCTTTTATCATCAGAAAAGTTTTGGTTCCGCAGCGGTCCGGAGAAAAACACGGGACCGCCTGCCGTATTTGCTGATTTTTGCGTTATTTCATGAAACGGATCCGATTTGACCGGAGAGCCACCGTCGTGGTGGTCATTCTTCTGGCCCTGATTTTTATTTTCCAGCCGATATCCTGGACCACTGTCCCGAAAAACGGTGTGCTCTCCGTGATCATTGACCGGACAGACACAACGACGGCGGATGCGGTGAAAAAACTCCGTCTCTCCGGCGTTCAGACGCCGGAAGCGATCCTGTACCCCGTGGTGTCGGCGGCGAGCGCGTTTTCCTCTTCGGGTCTGAAGAAGGGCTGCTATCAGCTTTCCCCGAAGTCGCCTCTGATTTCACTTTTCTTCAAACTTGCCTCGGGACGCGTGAGTTACCTCGTTATCCGGATTCCGGACGGAGCGAATATCTGGGGCGTTGAAAAACTCTTTAAGGAGAGCCCGGATCTCGATCGCAAGCTCACTGATTTTTCGGATGCCACCCTGAAATCGGATCCGGAGGTTTTCCGCGGATTTGATCAGGATATTGATTCGGTCCGCAAAAAATTCAGGGAATCCGCTTCTGTCAGTTATTACGAAGGGCTCGCAGCGCCCGACACGTATTACTACAAGCCGGGGCAGTCTGATGCCGCGCTTCTCGCGAAGATGGTGCGTCATCAGAAACAGATTCTGGATTCTGAGTGGCAGAACCGCGATACGGCGGCCACCGCTCTCATCCGGACACCGTATGAGGCGCTGATTCTCGCGTCCCTTATCGATAAGGAAGCGGGTCAGGGGCAGGAGAAATACCTTGTTTCGAGTGTCTTCTATAACCGTCTGAAAATCGGAATGCCGCTTCAGACCGATCCTACGGTGCTCTACGCGAAGGGCCTGGAAACCCGCTCTGACCCGAAGAACATCACGAAAGACGATCTGCTGAAAGACAATATTTATAATACGTACCGCCAGCGCGGCCTTCCGCCCACGCCGATCGCGTGTCCGTCACGTGAGGCGATTCACGCCGCGATGCATCCGGCGGACACAAAGTATCTTTACTTTGTCGCGTCCGGTTCCGGCCGCTCCAAGTTTTCGGAAACGCTCGGCGAACATAATGCCGCCGTGAATCAGTACATTCTGAAGAAATAACGGAGGGGATTCTGAAGGAGGCGGCGTTGCCGCCCCTTTCTGTTTCACCCGTTTCTTCACATCAGCGAAGGAAAAACCTATGCCGCTCGCGATTTACCCCTGGCAGGAAGCACTCAGCCGGGATCTGGAAATCTTCAGACACCGGATGCCGAGCGGCATCATCGTGAGCGGGCCCCGGGATATCGGCACCTTTGAGCTCGTGCTCGCTTTTACGAAGAGCCTGATGTGTGAGAATCCGGCAGAGGACGGCACGCCCTGCGGGAAATGCCCGGGATGCCGGCTCGCGGAAGCGGGAACTCACCCGGATGTCCGTTTTCTGCTTTCGGAAGAGGAGGCAGCGAGGCACGATCTGCCCATCCCTGAAAGCGCCGGGAAGAAACTCTCAGACGAAATCTCCATTGCGGCTGTCCGTGAGCTCCGGGACTACGTGGCGCTGAAGCCTCACCGGAGCCCGAGACGCGTCATTCTCATTTCGCCGGCGGACCGTATCCGGCCGGACGCCGCGTCAGTTCTTCTCAAGATGGTGGAGGAGCCGCCGCCTGATCTCAGTTTCATCATGATCGCGGAGGATCTCGACGCCATTCTCCCAACCCTCCGCTCGCGCTGCGTTCTGCTTCACGCGAGAAAGCCGGATCCGGAGGCAGCCTCCTCCTGGCTTGAATCCAAAGGGCTGAAGGACTTTGATGAGCAGCTTGCCGAAGCGGGCGGGAATCCGCTTGCCGTGGTCCGAGGTCATAAGATCGTGCCGGATGAGGCGAGAACGCTTTTCCTGAACCTGCTTAAGGCGGGGAAACGGCTGGATATCACTCAGGTCGCGCCGGGTGTCGGCACCGGCTGGAAGCTCGACGCCTGCGCGGATTTTCTTTCCCGCTGGGGCACGGATCTGATCCGCGTGAAGTCCGGTCTTCAGCCGTCCTACTTTGTCGGCGAGACCCCCGAACTGCAGTCGATCGCGCCGCGCGCGGATCTTCAGGCGCTCTTTCACTGGCTCGATGAGACTGAGTCCCTGAAACGGGCCTCCACGGTGCCCCTCAATAACAAGCTCGCGCTTGAAAAGATTCTGGAAAGCTACCGCTCGGCTTTCCGGTCCTGAGCGGCTGACTCAGATCGGTTTTACCTTCTTGAATTCCTGGATCACCCGGGCGTCCGCCGGTACGAGGTAGAGCGACGTGGTGGAGAGAGAGGAGTGACCGAGTGCCGTCTGCACGACATTCACCGGCATGGATTCAAGAGCGGTTTCAGCAAAGGTGTGCCGCAGCCAGTGAGCGGATGCTGTGCGGAGCTTCGCGCCGTCGATCGGATTCTTCTGATCCGCGAGAAGCGCCGCTTCCTCGAGAAACTTTTTCAGTATGCGGTGAAGCCCGGAGCGGGAGAGGGCGTCTGTCGCGTTTTTCGGACGCTTTCCCTTTCCGAGACTCGCGAGAAGCGGGGTTCCCTTGGGGCAGCTTCCGATCGGGGGAAGCCCCCGGATCTTCAGATAGGCGTTGAAGGCGTCGAGATGCTCCTGCTGCAAGGGCAGGCGGCGGACTTTGTCCCCTTTTCCGATCACCTCAATAATGGTGACGGATTCATTCCCGATCCGGCGCTGCGTGATCCAGCCCGCGGTGGAGGAGAGCATTTCGCTTGCCCGCATGCCGAGTCCCTTTCCCATCATGAGAATGGTTTCAAGCCTCGACTTTTCGATCCCATCCTCCATGGCGTCAAGGCACCGGAGGACGTCACCCCACTGCTCTGGCGTAAGCGAGCGGTCAGAAAACTCTTTCGGCGCGCCTTCCCCGGGGAGAAAACGGATGCGCTGCGGGACCTGATCAAAAGGATTGGTGCGGAGGTAGCCGGTTTTCGTGAGAAAACTGAAGAGGAGCCTCACCACAGTCAAAGCCTGACGCCGGCTTGTGTGGGAAAGCGGGCCGTTGAAAGGGCGCCAAGCGGGGGAATCCCGTCTTTCGCTCTTCTTTCCAATCCACTGCGCGGCAGGAACCCGCCACTTCCGGCTCCAGGCTTCCGGCGTGAGGCGCGCGAGATCCTCAAGCCACCGGAGATACTGAGAGGCCTGAGGAACGGTTACCGAGCTGAGCGCCGTGTTTTTCTCCATGATGCACCAGAGGAGAAATCGCTCAGCCTCTTTCTGATACGCGCTTCGGGTGTTGGGGTTTGAGGCGCGCGAGGCGAGCCAGGCGTGGATCGCTTCGAGGTCGTTTGAAGCGTCGAGCGCGGATTTCTCTTCCGGTCCCCGGTTTCGTCCCTGGGACCCATCGAGAAGCGACGGGAGGCCGAGTGACTCGAGAGGCGCGATGCCAGGAGCGGTCCTCTCCGCGGAGAGGATCACTGCGCTTCCTTCAATTTCTGGATTGGCGGCTGATTTGGCGGACATCCGGCCTCTGATCCCCCCGGCTCAATAAAAGAATCTGTATGAAGCGGAACGCCGCGAGGTGCAGCCTCCCGCATTCCGTTTTATCATTGTATGAATTTTCCGCCCGGCGGTCCTTTATGCGCCGGGTTTTGTTACCCGTACACGAGCGAAAGATTTCTTTCGTTCTCCGTGGAAACCTGAACTGAGGTTTTTTTAAAGCCATGATTGCCGCTTTTGATATTGCCTTTGCCGGTGCGCAGAAGGTTGAAACGACTACTACCAATCAGCCGCTCGCGCAGGCGATTATCGGCGTGGACCAGCTGCTGACGATGGGGTCCCGGGCGCTCTACGGCTATCTGATTGATCCGGAAGTGGACGTGCGCCGCGATCCGTCGCTTACGGCCTATAGCGTTGATCTCGGGTTCAGGAAGAATTTCGGTATGGCGCGCCGCGCTCAGCTGGCTGGCGTCGCTGAGTTCATCAATCCGCCGGAATCTTCTGTCGGCGAGGCTCTGGGCTGGTTGGAGACGGAAAACACGTCTCTGCTGGGACTCTTTCAGCTGCTGAAGCAGATTGCCGGACGCCGTATTGACGCGGTCACGCTGAAGGATGAAACCGTTCTGATCACCTGCGGCCGCGATACCTACGAGGTATCGACCCATACCTACAAGCTTTTCCGCCACCTCGGTGTGCGTGAGGCGGTTGAGCAGCTCGCCGGAGTCTTCAAGAATCCGGAAGTGCAGGCGATTGAGATCCGTAACCGCGCGACCGGCAATGTGACCGTGAAGCTCGCGCGTGAGGATGCGGATTTCTACGCGGTTCCGAAGGAAGAGGAAGTGGTGCTCGTGGATGACATTCACACCCGCGCTCTGATGCTCCCGACCTCCAACTTCCGCGATGATCAGATCTGGACCTTCTTCGATGGTGAACAGACGATCCGCGCCCGCATGGCGGATAAGGACTTCCTCCGTATCATCGATAACGGCGTCTTCCGCCTGAATGCGGATGACATCCTGATCGTGAATCTTCACGTGAAGACGGTGCAGACTCCTGCCGGTCTCGTGAGTGACTACGAAGTTATCCGCGTTCTGGATCACCGTAAGCCCGGAAAGCACATTCCGATCCCTGGAGTCTGATTTCCGGAGCGGCGTTTCGCTGATGCGATCTGATCGACCGACTTTATCTGAGGCATGCCGCGGATTCACTCCGCGGCATGCCTTTTCGTGTCTTGCGGGGGTTTCTCTGAGGAAGGCCGTTGCGGTCCTCATGGCGGCGGCGATCGCGTTTCCGGCGGTCGCGGAACCGATCGCGGCCGAACTTGTGGCTCCCCGGTCACAGCCCGCTGGAAAAACCGCGGTTCCGATGCCGAGCCGCTCGGTGCTGGATCCGGACTATGCGCCCCAGATGATGAGCCCCGGGCCGTTTTCGGACGTCTCGGCGTCCCCCGCGGATGCCAACGCCACGGTGAGGATCGGAATCCAGCAGACCACCGCGGTGAACGTGCTGCAGCCAGGCGACGGCGGGTTCCTCGATCGCACAAAAGACCGTATCCGCGAGGCTTTCGGATCACGGCGGGTGGAATTCATGACACTCACCCGAGGGGAACTCGCCGAGGCGATCCGGAACGGTGATGTGGATTTCGTGATCGGGCAGTCAGACTTCATTGCCCAGGCGCAGATGGAAAACAATCTCCGTCTGATTGCGTCTTTCTGGCCTGTCGAAGCGCGTGACGTGAATAGTGTGGCCTCCGCGGTTTTCTTTACGAAGGCGCAGAGTCTTGATGTGCAGTCGCTCGCGCAGCTCGGTGATCACGCGGTCGCGGCGATCAGTCCGGATTCTTTCCCGGGGTATCTGGTGCCGCTTTATGAGCTCTCGCGCCGCGGCTACGCGCCGGGCTACCTGCAGGAGCTCTACTTCACGGGCCCCCCGTACGAAAATGTGACGCGCGACGTGCTGTCCGGGAAAGCCGCGGCCGGAATTCTTCCGGCCTGTGTTCTTGAAGCGCTAGACCGTCAGAAGAAGATCAGTCTCTCGGACTTCCGGATCATCAATCCCAGGCGTGAAACTGAGCTTCAGTGCTCTCACTCAACAGACGTTTTCCCGTCTCTCACCGTGGCGTCGCTGCAGAAGACAGACGGGAATACCCAGAAAACGATGGCGACCGCGCTCTACCTGATGCCGCATACCGGGAAAGAGGCGCAGTGGGCGCTGCCTGCTTCCATGCAGAGCGTTCTTGACGTTTTTTATCGCCTGAAGATCGGACCGTATCAGTATCTCGCGCAGTGGAGCATTCAGCGGTTTGTGAAGGAAAACGCGGCTGAGGTGGCGGTCGCCCTGATTTTTATCCTGATGGTGGTGTCATACGCCGCAGTGCTTCAGATGATGGTGCGCCGGAAGACCCTCGCGCTTCGGAAGTCAATGCAGGAGCGGCAGCGTTACGAGCAGGAAATCGCGGCGTCGCGCGAGCATATCGCCGCGATTGAGCGCACCGGTATCATCGGTCAGATGTCCTCCATGATCGCGCATGAGCTGAAGCAGCCGCTCGGAGCCATTAATAATTTCGGTAACGGTCTTCTGCGGCGCCTTCACCGCGGTCCCGTGGATCCCAAGGTGCTTGAAGGGGCGCTGGAGGAAATCGTCGGGCAGGGCACAAGGGCGTCAGAGATTGTTGACCGCGTCCGCGGCTACGCGAAACACCCGGATCCTGTGATGCAGGTACTCGATATGAAGCCGGTGCTCGAAAAGGCCGCGAAGGAATTCCACCATATCTATCCTGACGCGCCGCCGATTACGCTCGCCTGCCTGCCGTACTCCTGGGCTGAGGTGGATGCCTGGGAAATCCAGCTCGCGGTTCTGAATCTTCTGAAAAACGCGTCAGAAGCGCTTCATGGCTGCCCGGATCCGCAGATCCATATCTCGCTTAAGGATGTTGACGGCATGTGGCATCTGTCAGTCGCGGATAACGGGCTCGAACTCACGCAGGAAAAGGCGGATCTTTTCTTTGAGCCGCTTCACACGGGGAAAATGTCCGGCATGGGGCTTGGGCTCTCCATTGTGGCGAATATCGCCGAGCGCCATAAAGGCCACGCCATGGCGGCCCCGAACACCGCGATCGGTCACGGCTGCGTGATGACAATTGTGTTGCCAAAAGCAAAAGCGCCGATCAGTCTCGGGAAGTCCTGAGGCGTGAGCAGGTAAAATAAGGGATTATTCTGATAGGGGCCGTTGAGAGCCCGGAATCAAGAGGGAGAGGAATTTTGGACGACGAAAAACTGAAGCGGATCTTTTTCGAGGTGCTTCGGGTCATCGCAGCGATCGTGGTGCTTTATTGCATCTGGCAGGTCGTGAAGACGCAGGTGCTTTATTTCCAGGAGGACGGTCCCCGGTTCGGGGTGCCTCTGACGCAGTCAGCTCCCGCGTCGGCCGCCGCGGCTTCTCAGAGCCCGGCAGCCTCTCAGAGCGCTTCCGCCGCGAAATAGCCCGAAAGGTTTCCATCCCGATTCAGAACGTCCGTGAACAGTCTATTTAAGGAGAAAACGATGAAGAAAGTTTCCTGTGTCTCTCGTACCGCAGCCGCGGCAGCTGCTGCTCTGCTTCTCCTTTCAGGCTGCGAGACTCCGGTGCCGATCTGGCAGCCCCCTCTTGGGAGTGGTGAGACTTCGGGGGCGGGTTCTCAGACCGTAACTCCCGGAACCGCCCCGGTGACGGATCTTTCGACCTCTGACGTAAAGCAGCCGGCCCCGGTTGTCCAGGCGCAGTCACCTGATCCCACGACATCCTTTTCGACAGAATTCGATGCGGCGGCCGCGGCTCCTGTGCCGATGCAGCCTGGATTCGTGATCACGGGTCAGGGCATCGATGACGGGAGCCCTGCGATTCTGATTACGCTCGACGCCCGGAACAAAGACTCCTCGATTCTGAGCCGCAGGCTGGTCCTTCGGATTCCAGAAGCGATGGCAACCCGCGTGGGTATCGAAACACCGTCCGGCGTTGAACCGGTCTCGAAGTGGCTTGAAGAGGCGAAAAGCACGATGGTTTCAGCCCCGGGTGCTGTCGGATCCGGAACGGACGAAATTCAGCTTCGCGTGAAGAGTGTGGCTTTCCCGGGAGATGTCCCCGGGATCGCGCTCGATATCGGCAATATGGCAGAGCCCGGTAAGCGGGACTTCCTGATCGCGATCCGCGAGGTGGACGCGGCGTTCATCAATGTCACGGAACCGAGCGGCGGAGCAACGCTTCATCAGACGCTCCGGCAGTGGATTGAAACGCATGCCGGGTACGAATTCCGGGTGCCCGAAGCAAAGCCGATGCCGCTGATCCCGGAGGCCTCAGAAACCTGGCAGGCTTACACGTCGATTGATAACCTCCGGACAGACGGCGGAATCGGTGAGGCGAAGGCAAAGGATCTGATCCCGGATCTCCGCATTACGCTCTTCCCGGAGGGACTCGCGGGTGATGGTACGCTGCAGGCTCCGGATGGGAAGACTTATCCGGTCCGCCGCTGCTCGATGACACCTGGAACCGCGGTTCCGGTCTGCGCTGTAAAGCCCGGTGCGCTGACAGCGACAGCTGAAGCCGCCGCGCCCGGAGACGGCCGGGAGTGGATTGAGGTGACGGGCGGCGCCAAGGTTCAGGGCGTGGGTCCGATCCTGCTTAAGGTCGGCGACCGGCTCCTCACGTCTGACGAGGGGCGGATTTTCTTCTGGAAGAAGGGAACAGGAGATATCGCTGAAGTGAATTCCGGTGCGAGCCGCTTCACGGGTACCGCAAGGCTTGATACGACCCACTAAGCAGGGCAGATGGAAAGCCGTCTAACACTTCCCGTTTACGCGGAGATTGAGATCACTGAGAGACCTGTGACACCTGAGTGTCTCGGGCTTCTTTCGGATGAGCAGCTCACGCGGGCAGCGCGTTTCACAAAGCCTCTCCGCCGTAACCAGCATATCTGGGCCCGGGTTCTGATCCGGCTGCTCGCTGAGAAGCTGTACCCCGATATTCCGCGTCATTCGATTCAGATTGTTGAGGATCCGCCCCGCGCTCCCCGGATCGTGCTTCCGGACGGTGTGCTTCGGACATCGATCACGCATAGCGGAAACCGCGTGGCGTGCCTCGTTGACTCAGAAATCTGCGCGGCGGATCTCGAGAAAATAGATCTCTCGCGCCCTCTCCTTCGCTACGCGGACGTAGCCTTTAATCACGAGACAGCGGCGCGTGTCAAAGCGGAGCCGGATATCGGGACCGCGTTTTTCAGGGCCTGGGGGGCGTACGAGTGCGCTGTCAAGGCGGACTGCCCGAGAGAGTTTTACTGGGAAGATCACGAGCCGCGGATCCGCGGCATGGTGGTCAGTACGGACCTCACGGACGGCTGGATGCGGGTGACCGCGCTTTCAAGAAAGGCTCCGGTCGCGCTGTGGCGTCCGGAGCCTGAGATGCTCGAAACTCTGGCGGCATCCGGCCGTCAGAGCTGAAGCGTTTTACTTCTGCTGCATCTGCCGCAGCGTCTCGCGGTTCTTTTCCGCCTGGCGCTCGAGATCCCGAAGAATAAAGCCCCGGGCGGCTCGCTCCGTGCCATAGAAAATCAGGATGACAAACCAGGCGACACCGCCATTCCAGAAAGCCCATGACTTGAGATTGCCCCAGAAGCAGGTCAGCGCGGCAACCGCGCCGAGCAACACAAAGAGCACGATCCAGACGTAGGAGAGACTCCGGGCGTAGACCCGCTGGGGATCCGTCTTCGCGCCTTCCGGGCCCGCAACCGCCTTGGCGACCATGCCGTCATCCTTTCCAAGCCCGATAAAGAGCGCGAGGATCACGAGAATCACCGCGAGAACCGGCCAGAACTTCAGCATCAGAAGGCTCTGCGACAGGGCGACAAGAATCCCAAGAATCGCCGTGACCATCGCCATGATTCCGGTAAGGGCGTTCGGCTTATAGAGAATCCGAAGCAGCGTCGCGAGAATCAGAAGGCAGGCAGAGGCCGCGACACCGAACCGCGGCTCAATGAAATACGTGACTCCGGGGAAGGCAATAAGAAGCAGCAGACCCAGCCAGGACGCGATCCGGCGGGGCAGGGTATCAGTGTTTTTGACAGGGCGGGCCGCGGTAACGGGAGTGTCAGACGGTTTGTTTTCAGTCAAGCGTTTGGACATGGAATTATTTTGCCTTCTTGATCCAAGGTTGTTTGGTCATCCGAAAGGAGAAGAATACCGCAGTTCAGCCGTACCTAGTTTTGGGAATGGGAGAAATCCGGAACAGAAAAAACGGTCAGAGACTACAGAAAACATGATCTAGTACCGTATCGCCTAGGGACTACTGAGTAACTTCAGGCCGGGTTTCTTTTTGGGAATACGTAAGATATTTGAAGGACATCTTTATAACGATCCCCCGGACGAATGGAGCCCAATCTCCGTGCGTCTACGAAAAAAGGGTCCCGAACCCTGTAATAAGAGGCTGTCATGTTCAACAATATGTTCTTCTATCTCTTTATATGCCTGCTCTTCTTCGGCATCGGAGATTTTCTCTCAGTGCTTACCAAGGCGAAGGTTTCCTCCGTTTTCGTGAGCCTCCTTCTTTTCCTGATTGCCTTTATTACGGGGATCATCCCGCCTGACATCATCAAGCAGGCGGGGCTAGCGGATTTCGGCAAGTGGGCCATTCTCTTCATTGTGTTTTCGCTTGGCACCACCATCAATCTCCGTGAGCTGATTGATGAGTGGCGGACGCTCGCCGTGTCCTTCATCGCGATGGCGCTCGTTGTCGTGACCGGGTTCGCTCTGATCCCGGTGATCGGCAAGAATGAAGCGCTTGTCACGATCCCGATCGTGAATGGCGGCATTGTGGCGACCCAGATCATGACGACCGCTGCTCTTGAGCATGGCTTTGCTCTGGCCGCGGCCCTCGGTACGATCGTGTACGCTGTGCAGAAATTCTTTGGCACGCCTTTTGCCTCCCACTTCGGCATCAAGGAAGCGGAAACAGTGGTCGCAGATTTCCGTAAGACCGGCGTGAATAAATACAAGAAAGAAGCGCCGAAGAAGGAGGACGGGACGCTGTCGAATCCCAACTTCTTCGAACGCAACAAGAAGTACTACGGTGTCTTCGTGTCCCTCGCGATTACGGCGCTCTTCGCCTGGCTCTCCTTTGTGATCGGCAAGATGACTCACATCTCTGCTCCGATCTGGGCTTTGCTTCTCGGTGTCATCGTGACTTCTCTGGGGCTCGTGCCGAAGAACATCCTGCTTCACGCGAAGTCGCTTGGTATTTTCAATGTGGCCTGCTTCGCGACGATTATTCCGAGTCTCGCAACGATCAAGCCTTCGCAGCTCCTGGGGCTTGGCGTCAATACGCTCATCATTTTCGCGGCCGTCTTTGTCGTGCTCTATCTCGCTTTCTGGCTTCTTCCGTTCTGGAAGATTCTGGGGTCGAAGAATATGGCGCTTGCGGTTTCTGTCTGCCAGCTGCTCGGCTTCCCGGCGACTTATCTGATCGCGAACGAAGTCGCCAAAGCGGTCGGTGAGACTGAAACGGAGCGCGAGGTGATTCTTGACGCGATTCTCCCGAAGTACCTGGTGGCTGGCTTTGCGACCGTGTCGTCGGTCTCGGTTCTGATTGCCGGTATCCTCGTTCCGTTCGTCGGATAAAAGGTTTCCGTCCTGAATGAATAACGCAACGGCGTACGGAAGGCGCAAAAATAACGGATGCGCCTGTCCGCCGCCGTTTTTTCACGGCCGGTCTCAGCGATTAACTTTAGAGGGGCAAAGAAATGATTGAATTTGATCCGCTTCACTATCCGTACGCGTCGACCCGCAATGTGGTCTATGCCAAAAACGGCATGTGCTGCGCTGGAAACCCGAGTGCGGCCTCTGCCGGTCTGCAGACACTCCTGAAAGGAGGCAACGCGATTGATGCGGCGGTCGCGATGGCGCTTGCGCAGCCCGTGGTGGAGCCTTCCGGTAACGGTCTCGGGTGCGAATGTTTCGCGATCGTCTGGTACAAGGGAAAGATGTATGGGATCAACGGGTCCGGCCCGGCTCCCAGAGCTGCGTCGATTGACGCTCTGAAAGCACGCGGTTTCGATAAGATCCCGATGCTGGGGGTAGAACCGATTGATGTGCCGGGAGCGGTCGCAACGTGGTGCGCGCTGCATGAGAAATTCGGCTCACTTGATCTTGAAACCGTGGCGGAGCCAGCCGCGCGCTACGCTGAAGACGGTTATCCGGTGTCACCTAACATCAGCCGCCTCTGGGATGACGCGTTTAAGCGCTTCGCGCCGCTCGCGAAAGAACGCCCTGAGTTTGAGGGCTGGATGAAGACTTTTGCTCCTCAGGGTCACCCGCTTCGCGCGGGAGAAATTTTCCGCAGCCAGGCAATGGCGGACACCATCCGGAGCATCGCGAAAACGAACGGCCGCTCTTTCTATACGGGTGAGATCGCGGAGCGGACTGACGCCTTTATGAAGGCTCATAACGGTTTCCTCACGGGCGACGATCTTGCCGCTTATGCTCCAGAATGGGTAAACCCGATTTCAGTCAACTACCGCGGAGTGGATGTCTGGGAGCTGCCGCCTAACGGACACGGCATTACGGTTCTCATGGCGCTTCAAATTCTGAAGGGAATGGAGCTCGGTGACCGTGAGGATCCGGCAACGATCCACCGCCAGATTGAGGCTCTCAAACTCGCCTTTACCGATACGAAGGAATATGTGGCGGAACCCTCCTTCATGCGGGTAACGCCTGAGCAGCTACTTTCGGAACGCTATGCGGCAGACCGCCGGGCGCTGATCGGTGAAGAAGCGATTGATCCCAAGGTGGGTGACCCCCGGTACAGCTCGACCGTGTACTTCTGCGCGGCGGACGGCGAGGGGAACATGGTCTCGATGATTCAGAGCAATTTCTATGGATTTGGATCCGGAATCGTCGACCCGTCAACCGGGATTTCGTTTAATGACCGCGGCTTCAATTTCCGGTTTGATCCCGAGCACCCGAATGGGCTTGCCGGCATGAAGCGTCCGTATCACACCATTATTCCGGGTTTCCTCACCCAGAACGGTGAAGCCCTGGGTCCCTTCGGGATTATGGGCGGCTATATGCAGCCTCAGGCCCACGTGCAGTTCGTCATGAATATGGTTGACTGGGGTCTGAACCCGCAGCAGGCGCTCGACGCGCCGCGCTGGCAGTGGGTCGGCGGGAAGAAGGTTCAGGTTGAGCAGGATACGCCGAACCATATCGTGCGGCAGCTCCAGAGACGAGGACACGATGTCACTCTGATAGCAGATAAGGTGCTGATGGGACGCGGACAGGCCATTCTGAGGGACAGCCGGACAGGAGTCCTGGTGGGCGGTACTGAGAAACGGACAGATGGCCAGATTATGAGCTGGTAAATATCTGCGACTGTAGTAAAAAAGAAGCTCCGGAATCAGGTATTCCGGAGCTTCTGTGTCTCTGACATCCTGCCTTAAGAACAGAGAAGGCAAAAAGACAGTGTTTTAGCGTCCGTAGTAATAGTCTGATGACGTCTGACCCTGAGCCGCGGCGGCCGCGTCAGCCGCCCGCCTTGCTGCGATATCAGCCTGATTCCGGCGGACGAGATCAATCTGCTCGGAAAGCGGCAGCTGGGGCGCGCGGGGCTTCAGACTATTCAGCACGCCGGATTCTGTCTTGATAATCGGGGTCGGCGGATAGGTCGTTGTTGTCGTAACCCGACCGTCCGTAGCCGTGGTGGTCCGCGAATTCTGCGTATCCGGAGGAACCTGGCTCACGGCAGAGGGCGGAGTGAATCCGAGGGGAGCGGTCACAGTCGTCGCCGTGTTCGGATTATAGTCAGGAGGAATACCCGCAGAAGAAGCGGACGGCGGAACGTAATCCGGAGGAACCGCGCCGGCAGCCGAAGCCGCGCCGCTTGCGGCAAGACCAACTGTAAAGATCGCGAGAACCAGAGATTCTTTCATGCTTTTATCCTTCCGAAGCCCGGAATTTCACTGAAAAGATTGGATGGCGTCTCACGTGTGAGACGTCATGGGAGTCCAGACCTCTTGCTTAGTGAGCGACAGACGTTGTCGCAGATCCGCAGCCGCCCGGATTATTCGGCTGAATACGGGAGCCGCGGGCTGTTTCCTGAATCATCACAGCGGTCCCGAGCTGATACTCACACGGATTGCCGACCTGAACAGAAGTAAACATCTGGTTTCCGTCCCGGAAGGTGATCTGTACACCCTGCTGGTAGTCGGTTTCACCAGCCGCGAGGTTGGAGGCGCGGTTACCAAGAATGCCGCCCGCGATACCGCCGAAGATGCGGGCATCCTGACGGGAGCCCGGACCATGACCGAACTGATTGCCAAGAATCATGCCGGCCGCGGCACCGGCGACGGTACCGGCAAGCTGTGCCGCAGAGTTCTTGGTTTCATTCGGGAGCGCGATGCGGGCCGTCTGAACCGACAGAATTTCAACGGTTTTCACAGCCTGCGCCTGGTTAAGGGAACCCGGACCGTAGACATCCGCGCGGTAGCGCGCGTTGTCGTTAGCGCAGCCGGAGAGGGCAAGAACGGCAGCGAGCGCAGCCGGAAGGGCAAGAAATCTGAGATTCATATGTATTCCTTCTGTGTGAACAGGCGGAGACCTCACAAAGCAAAGCTCCGCAGCGGGATCTGCAGCGTCAGGGCCGGATCCCTGCTTTATTTCTTTCATTCTAGCGGCGCCGATTGATGGCTGACTGCTAAGAAAAGGTATAAAAGGTTATCCGTTCGTTACAGATTGCTAGTAACGATTTATTCTACAGATTACCAGACCTTATTGAAAGGATACCACTCAGTACTTCTTCAGAACATTATTAAACGTGGCACGGAGATCGGATTCGGACAGATAGCCCGAATGCACGTCAATAAATTTGCACTGCCGGTCGAACAGGATCTGGGTCGGCACAGCGCTGATCTGCATGGCCTTTGAGATATCCGGATGCTCATCGATATCAATATGAACAAAGGAAATTTTCCCCTTGTATTCTTTTTCGACGGCCTTCCACGCGGGTTTCATCATCTTGCAGGGCGTGCACCAGCTGGCTTCAAAGTCCACGATTGAGATCTTTCCCTTCGCGGGGCAGAAGGCTGCTGAATGATCAGGAACCGCGGCCCCGGCGGCGGCAGAAAAGAGCGCGATCAGGGCGGTGGAAACGGTGCAGAGAAGCCTGGAATTCATAGTGTTGAGCCTGCTTTGTAAAACTGAGTGAGTGGTGCGCCTATTGTAGTCTGACAGGCCGCCGCATCAGGAAGACCAATACAGACTGAATAGAATAGTTTATACCGTATTTTTGTGACGGCATTTGCTTTTTGTATAAGACTGTGTAAAATGCATCCTCGTTCTGCGGGAGTAGCTCAGTTGGTAGAGCGCAACCTTGCCAAGGTTGAGGTCGCGAGTTCGAGACTCGTCTCCCGCTCCAGAATTTCTGATGTGATGATGAGAGGCCGGCTATTGATAGCTGGCCTTTTTCCGTTCTGGAATCCGGAAAATTTCTTTCCCGTTTCTTCCTCCGCCTGATTCCTCTGATTTATCAATCGCTTTCCGATCGGTTTTTACCCCCTCCTGAAAGAGCTTTCCCCGCAACTTTGCGGGTTGTAATGCATTTGTCACTTTCTGGTGCTAAGGTTATCTTTACGGCTTCTTTTAGCCTATAAGAAGCTCCGAAAAATAGACAGATTCCCATAACGGCTTTTTGAGCTGAAGAGAGTCAGCGCGAGGGTCATATGCCAGTTTCCAAGAAAACTTCCGATCAGAATGCACCTGCTCAGGTTACTGAGTCCCCTGTTACAGCAGAGAAGAGTGCCAAGCCGGCGGCACGCCGTCCGCGCACCCGCCGAGCCGCGAAGCCTGCTGCAGCTGCCACATCCCGCCCGGTCAAGGCCGTTGCTTCCCGCGCCGCGAAGACCGCCGCGTCAGCCCGCCCGAAGCGTGCTCAGCGCAAGGTGACTTCGCTCACTTCTCCTGCTCTCTATACGAACCGCGAGCTTTCCTGGCTCGACTTCAATAAGCGCGTTCTCGAAACGGCGATTGAGCCGAACCGCCCGCTGCTCGATCAGGTGAAGTTCCTCTCGATTTTCTATACGAATCTTGATGAATTTTTCATGGTCCGTGTGGCGAATATCTTTAAGCAGTACAAGACGGGTTCCGGTTCTTCCGGCCCCGATAAGATGACGCCCGCCCGTCAGCTGACGGAAATCCGCAAAAAGGCGCTTGCTCTTATTGATGTAGCGGCTGCTCACTGGACTGAGAAACTGCAGCCCGCTCTTGCTGAGGCAGGTGTTCGGGTCGCTTCTTATGATCAGCTTTCTCCTGATGCTCAGAGAACGCTTCTCGCGCGGTTCCAGACGGAGATTTATCCGATTCTCACGCCTCAGGCGATCGACCCGGGACATCCTTTCCCGAGAATCTCGAATGTCTCTATCAATTTCCTGATCGAACTGCAGAGCCGCGACGGCACGCATCACTACGCGCGTCTCCGCGTGCCGCATAACATTCCCCGCTTCTTCTTCGTGACGAGCGAGGGGGATGAAATGGAGGCGGATGATCCGCTCGGAAACCGCCGCATCGATGTGGTGCCGACCGAAGAAATCATCGGCGAATTCCTTCCGCTTCTCTTCCCGGGGTACCAGGTGGTGAGCAAGGGTATGTTCCGCATCACCCGTAACACGGACGTGGAGATTGAAGAGGACGAGGCGGATGACCTGCTTGAGGCTGTTCGTGACTCCGTGACCCGCCGTCAGTGGGGCGGTGTGGTTCGCCTCGAAACCGAACACGGTATGCCTTCGAACCTCACGGAATTCATCATTCAGAAGATGAAGCTGAAGCCCTTCCAGGTTTACAGCGTCAAGGGTCCGATGGCCTTTGCGGGCTACATGGCTCTGAATGATCTGGATTATCCGAAGCTGAAGGACACGCCGTACTTCGCGAGCTTCAACCCGGATACTCAGCCGGTTGATAAGCTTTTTGAAAACATCGCGAAGCGTGACATTCTGCTTTACCACCCCTACCAGACATTCACTTCAGTCGTGGATCTGGTGCAGCAGGCAGCCAAGGATCCGGCTGTGCTGGGTATCAAGATGACGCTTTACCGCGTCGGCAATAACTCCCCGATCGTGAAGGCGCTGATGGAAGCGCGTCAGCGCGGGAAGCAGGTTACCGCTGTGGTGGAACTGAAGGCCCGTTTCGACGAAGAGCGGAACATCAACTGGGCAGAAGAAATGGAGCGCCAGGGCGTAAACGTGGTTTACGGCTTTGTGGGGCTCAAAGTGCATGCCAAGCTCTGCCTCGTGATCCGTAAGGAAGCGAGCGGCATCCGCTCCTATGTTCATATCGGCACCGGCAACTACAATCCCGGCTCCGCGAAGAACTACACCGACCTTGGCCTTCTCACGTCCGCCCAGGATATCTGCTCCGATGTGACGGACCTCTTCAACGTGATGACCGGATACGCCGTCCGTGATAACTATCGCCGGCTCTTCGTTTCCCCGACCTGCATGCGAAGCGGAATCGAGCGCGCTATCCGCGCTGAGATTGAACGCCATAAGCGTGAAGGGAACGGCCGCATTGTGCTGAAGTGCAATCAGCTTGTTGACCCCGATATGATCCGGCTGCTTTATGAAGCCTCGATCGCGGGCGTCAAGGTGGACTGCCTCGTGCGCGGTATCTGCTGCCTCAAGACCGGCATCAAGGGGATTTCCGACAACATCACCGTGCGCGCGATTCTCGGCAAGTTCCTTGAGCATGCCCGTGTGTACTGGTTCGGACCTCTTGAGGATACCGAGAAGAGCTTATGCTACATGGGATCGGCTGACCTTATGGGCCGCAACCTCGATCGCCGTATCGAAGTAGTGACACCGGTGCTCGATGAAGCCCTGAAGGAGCGTATCGCGAACGAAGTGCTGAAGCTTCAGCTCGCGGATAACGCCCGTACCTGGAAGCTTGAAGGGGATGAGTATGAACGCATCCTCCCTGCCGAAGGCAAGCCTCTCGTTGATGCCCAGGCGCTGATGAGCGAAAAGTACGGGTCCTGAAAAAGGAAAAAAAGTATGAAACCATCCTCCTATCTGGAGCTGCCGGACGCAGCTGATGCGTCCGAACAAGATTCACAGGTACCACTTCCTGAAGGTGCCCGGCGTGTTGCGGTGATCGATCTGGGAAGCAACTCGCTCAGACTTCTGGTGAGTCAGGTTGGCGGAGATGGGAGGATTCAGGTTCTGAACTGCGTCAAGTCGATGGTGAGGCTTGGCGAAGGGGCGTTCGAAAATCAGGCGCTGCAGCCGCAGGCAATTGAGCGCACGATTTCGGTACTGAAGACCTTTGCGAGAACGTGCCGCTCCTACGGTGTGAGCAAGGTAGTGGCGGTCGCTACAGCCTCTGTCCGTGAGGCGGAAAACGGAAAAGAATTCACGGAACGGGTCAAGGCTGAGACCGGAATCGATTTCAGTGTGATTTCAGGACCGGAAGAAGCCCGTCTGATCACGATGGGGGTTGAAGCCTCTCTTCCCAGAGCCGACTATCCGCGCGCTTATATGGATATCGGCGGCGGCAGCACGGAGTTCTCTGTGTCGCGGGAAGGGGAGCTGCTCGCGGCAGAGTCACTCCGTGTTGGCTGTGTGCGTCTCGCGGATCTCTTTTTCAGAGATTTTCCCGATGCCGTGCCGAAGGCGAAGTTCCGTGAAGTCCAGGACTATGTCCGCGATAAGTCTGTGATGCCGTTCAAACGGCTTCTGGCAAAGAAGCCCCGTGAGCTGATCGCAAGTTCCGGAACGGCCGGCGCGATCGCGAGTCTCGCTTTATCCATGCGTACCGCGGAACAGACCTCTGTGTCATCCGACACCACGGTTATCACAATCGATGAAGTCCGGGCTGTTGTCGATAAGATCTGCAGTTCAACAGCCGCCGAGCGCGCGGCGCTTCCTGGCATGAATCAGAAGCGGGTTGGCGTCATTATTCCAGGTGCCGCGATTTTCCTCACGGCGATGGAGGAGCTCGGATTCAATCAGATTTCGATCACCGATCGCGGACTCCGGGATGGGGTTCTCATTCAGTATCTTGAGACAGAAGGACTGATTCCGGGGCGGGCTGTGGAGTCGAAGCAGCGAGGCCATGCTGTGAAGAGCCTTGCCAAGACTTTCCAGATCGATGTGCGTCACGCGAAGCAGGTCTCGTTCCTTTCCCGCAGTCTGTTTTCTCAGGCGCGGGAGCTCGGACTCACTGATCTGCCAAAAGAGTGGGGGGCACTGCTGGGATACGCGTCCTGGCTTCAGGAAACCGGCATTTCCATTTCTTATCTCAGGCAGCGGCAGCACAGCGCTTATATCGTCGCGAATTCTGATCTCCTCGGCTTTACGCAGCGCGAAACGCATCTCCTCGCGGCGATCATCTATAGCAGCAAGTATTACGGCAAATCGCATCCTTTTTTCATCCGTCTTTCAGATGACGACTGGAAAAAGGCAGCTCAGGCCGGCATTTTCCTTCGTCTGGCGGTAGGTCTTGATAAGAGCCATAGGTCGGCGGTTACCGGGGTTACGCTTCAGAGAAGCGAGAAGGGATTGACTGTACGGGTCGAATCCGATTCGCCAAGCCCAATTGAACGGGACTGCCTCGAGCGGATGGCGAAAAGCATCGCTAAGGCGCTTAATTCTCCGATTGAGATTCTGTGGACGGATCCGATTGGCGGTGAAGTGAAGGATGGTGTTCCGGAAACGGCGATCAAGGCCTGGAGACGGAAGAAAGCCAATAGAAAAAAGAAGTCCAAACTTAAGAAAGCCAAAAATAAGCTGAAGAAGAAGCACCACAAGAAATGATGCGGATTGGATTGATTCTTGCGGGGGGCCGCGCCACACGGCTGGGCGGGGCAGATAAGGGGCTTGTTCCTTTTCAGGGAGAGCCGCTGGCGCTTCGTGCCTATCGTCGTCTTTCACCTCAGGTCGACAGGATTCTGGTGAGCGCCAATCGGTCGTTTGACGAATACCGGAAGGTTCTTCCTTCTGATACTGAACTCATTCCGGACCGTACGGACTCTTTTCCGGGGCCTCTGGCAGGGCTTGAGGCGGCGATTGCGAGTCTTCCTGAGGAATCCAGGAAAGAAACCTGGCTTTTCACGGTTCCCTGTGACTGTCCCTTTTTCCCGTCGGATCTCACCGAGAAGCTGATTTTCGCTGCAAATGCTGCGGGTGCCAGAGCTGCAATAGCGGAAGCCCGCGGAGAACTCCAGCCCACGTTTGCCTGTGTCAGGGCAGATCTCTTTCCTGAGCTTGAGGCCTACAACGCAGCCGGCAATCATCGGGTACGGCAGTGGTTTAAGGAAATCGGTGCAGCGACAGCTGTTTTTCCTGATATCTCTGCCTTTGATAACTGCAATACTTTTGAAGAAATAAAACAGGCTGAACAATTAGCTTTTTCTCTATCGGACAGGTAGGCTTATTTAGGTGAAAACCATATGCCAACCCGGTACAATGACCGTTACGTGATTCATATTGATGAAACTGTTCAGAGAAAAAGAATGAATAGCCCAAGAAAATTTGCTCAGCCGCTCCTACCGTTCCTTCGTGACGGGGATGGAGTCACTGCTTTTGAAGCGTGCGGACTGCGGGTGGATTTCAGCCGCCAGAGGCTGACGCAGGACGATCTCGCCAGACTGGTTGATTTTGCAAATGGCCTTGGTCTGATGGAAGCCCATCACGCTATGGTTCAGGGCGAAATCGTGAACAAGTCAGAGAACCGGGCCGCTCTTCACACATCGCTTCGCTCACAGGATCCTGCGTCGCCTCATTTTGATGAGGTCAAAGAGGCGCGGGATCGGGCCTATGCTTTCGCGGAGTCTGTGAGATCCGGCAAATGGACAGGATGCCGCGGAGACACGATCACGGATGTCATCAATATTGGTATCGGCGGCTCTGAAGTTGGTCCTCGCGCGGTCTATCACGCTTTGATGGGGCTGCCGCAGCCAATCAAGGTTCATTTCCTGTCAGGTGTTGACGGAGTCCAGCTGGACCGGATTCTTTATGGTCTTGATCCTTTCCGCACGCTCGTCGTTGTATCCAGCAAGAGTTTTCACACAAGGGAGACACTGGTCAACGCGTCGGTCGTTGATGAGTGGCTTGCGGCAGCAGGAATTACCGGAAGCTCCCGGGATAGACACGTTATCGCGGTCTCTGCTAATCCTGATGCGTATAAGGATCTTCGGATTCCGGTGGAGAACTTATATCCGCTGTGGGACTGGGTTGGCGGTCGGTTTTCTGTGTGGGGCAGCATCGGTATCCCCGATATGATTGCTCTTGGCACCGATGTTTTTAATCAGTTCCTGTCGGGTGCCTATGAGATGGATCGCTATGTCTACGATGCCCCGGTGGCCGAAAACATTTCCGCACTGCTTGCCCTGATTGCTTTTTGGAATGCCACGAGACTTAATATCACGCTTCAGTGTGTGCTGCCGTATGACGAGCGGCTGAGAATCTTTGTTTCCTGGGAACAGCAGCTTGAGATGGAGAGTCTCGGCAAGACTACCCGGGCTGACGGTACAGTGATTGTTGGCAATACGGGACAGGCTGTCTGGGGCGGACACGGTGACGAGTCTCAGCATTCTTTCTATCAGTGGCTGCGTGAAGGGACCGGGAGAACGAGTATTGACCTGATTTCCTGCGAGAAGCCGGGGCATAGCCATGAAGAGCTTCATCGTGTCATGATCGCAAATGCCAGGGCTCAGGCGGAAGCTCTTGTGACCCGTGATCCCTCTATGCCGTGGTTTAACGGCGTTACGACGATCAGTATCAGTGACCTTACTCCTAAGACGCTGGGAGCGCTGATGGCGATGTATGAACATAAGATCACGATGCTGGGAACGCTTTTTGGTCTCAATCCGTTTGATCAGCCGGGTGTTGAGTTTGGTAAGAAGCTGTCGCGGGAGGCTGAGAACAGACTGAGAGAAGATGTCTGAGTGACATCAGACATTTAATTCAGATGAAAACCGCCGCCCCGAACGGCGGTTTTTTAATATCCATTCGGTATAAAGATAAATATTTAAGTTTGGTAAATAATGCGATATAAATATATTATTAATCAATAGGTTAAATATTTACGCCAATTAAGTATTTTCTCCTTGCCAACGACTTTTGTTATCTGCAGTAAAATCCCTTCACCTGTCTGTGCATCCGTTTTTATTTATCGGCCGCAAGTCAGAAAATTGAAAATATCTTAGAGCCCGTTATGAAACGATTAGCCTTTTATACCTTTTGGGAAAAAAATGGAATTGTCAGAAAATATGTTCTGACGTATCTGAAGGGACTTCAGGAGGTTGCTGACAGGATTATTGTTATCGCCAACGGGAATTTGTCCACGGAAGGAAAAGAGACGCTTGAGCGTCTTGGCGTGGATGTTCTGCAGCGTGAGAATCGAGGAATTGATTTTGGCGCATGGAAGGCAGCTTTCGATTATCTTGGATGGAATGAGGTCCGACGGTTTGATGAGCTGATTCTGACAAACTGCAGCTGCTATGGTCCGGTGTATCCGTTCTCTGAAAGTTTCCAAAAAATGGAAGGCAATTCCTGTGATTTCTGGGGACTTACTCTGCATCAGGAGGACAAAAAAGCTCAGCTAATACCTGATAATCCTGACTCTTATGTTAGAAAACACCTTCAGTCATTCTTTATTGTGCTGAGACAAAAAGTTTTACTGTCCGATTCCTTTAAGTCTTATTGGGATAGGCTTAAATATTCAGACAGTTTTTTGGAAGAGGTCTATACACACGAAACTCAGTTTACAGAAGCTTTGTCTTCCTTTGGGTTGACGTATGATGCAGTATTCAAAACTGAAGACACAGATAATCCCAGTTTCTTTCATGCGTATGATTTTTTGAAAGAAAGATATCCTTTGGTAAAGAGGAAACTGTTCAATTTCCCTGAGGATGAATGGACCAAAACTGGGGGAGGAGAGATTCCGCGTTTGATCCTGGAGAAGCTGAAAGCAATAAATTATCCAGTTGAAGAGATTTTTGAGGATCTGCTGGCTACTAATAGATTGAGCTTGCTAAATAATAATATTCATTTCAACAAAATAATATCGGATAACAATAGCAGTGATGTGTCCGCTATAACAAGTGAAAAGAAGATAGCGGCAATATTTTTCGCTTATTATCCTGACTACGTTGACAGGTATTTGCCATATATTTTAAATCTTCCTGATAAAACACATATTTGTTTGATATCTGCCCAAGAGGAAACGCTGGAGGCCTATAAGAAAGTCTTCTGTAATTATGATCTTGATGTTGAGTATAGGTTAAAGGAAAACCAAGGCCGTGATTTTGCGGCTTATTGTATTGCAGGGCGGGATATATTTGATAAATACGACTATATTTGCTGCGTTAAAGACAAAAAATCTCCTCAGATAGCACATCAGATTGGTCAGGCTTTCGACAAGCTATGTTGGGATGGAGTTTTGTTTTCAAAAGACTATGTCAATAATTGCATCAGTCTTCTTTATAAGGGTGAATTATCAAATCAAGTGCAAAGTTACTGAATAAAAGACTTCAGCCGGA